>Ga0181516_10000368_pt1 | contig 42717 bp, 37 predicted proteins | sample PEATcosm2014_Bin_25_FD_121104 | JGI IMG/M metagenome (GOLD analysis project Ga0181516, IMG submission 121104) | Peatland microbial communities from MTU Mesocosm Facility, Houghton, MI, USA - PEATcosm2014_Bin01_10_metaG | ecosystem: Environmental > Terrestrial > Soil > Wetlands > Peat | place...
CCATGCGGCCCTCCAGTGAACCCTGGAGGTAGGCGCTCGGGTAGTCTTTCCGAAGGGGCCAAGTGTTTCCCTATCCGGCCTCGTAAGTGCCCACAGGTGTTTCCCTATAAGTGCCCGCTAACAGTAGCAACAGAGCGACAGGGGATGGTGAATAGGAATACGCCAGTTCACCCTCTTCCCCGGAGATGATCGAGATCGATATTCAAATCCATTTTCCCACCATAGGCGAAGATTCCCCTGGTCTTGGATTTGTTGATGTAATCCGTCAGGGCTTTATGGATCATGTTGGTTTTGGTCTTTTCGCCGATGATTCGCATGGCTTCTTCAAGAAGGTTTTCATTCAAGTCAAGTGTGGTTCTCATCTGGACCTCCATGCATACATGGTCACATAGCGAAATATGCATATTGAGCTGTGAACGCAAGTAAATTTTCATTTTTGTTGGCTTGCGCGGCAACCCTAACGGACGGCATTCACTGCGCCGCAAGATGGCACCACAACGCGAAAGATCCCAGTGAAATCCGATATGGCAAATTTTTGCTGAAATTCCATTGAAATAAGTATTGTTTCCGGACTAGGCAAACAGAGTTGTTTGAGCTTCAGTTCTTTGGTTTATTCCAAGAATTTTCTTAACTTTCCCTGGTTGGGCCCAATTGCATTTTCCAGAGCCGTTCAAATTTTGAAGCATTAATTGAATGGCTGGGCTTTGGAGTTCTGATTTTATCCGTTTGGCATCATCCAATGACCAGCAAGGTATAAAGGCATGCATGGCTTGATTTCCTTGCCATGGTTTACCCGAAGATGGCTCAAGGATAATTGGGGAAAAATCCTTCGAGCCATAAGCTTGCCAGATCACCTTATATGGGGCGAATGAATATTGTCCAACACCTAGTAACGACCACCAGAAGCCCTTTGAAATCGAAGATTGGATTAATGTCCCTTTTCTTGATACAAGTTTTTCTTTATTATCTGCCAAGTAATTTCGTAATATCGGATTTGCATCCACCTCATGAATTGAAATTGGCTTAAATGTCGTTCTGTTGTAAGGAAGAAACACCCATCTTGTTGGGATTAGCTCTCGCATTTTCCAAAGATCATTGCTCGCTAATGGGTATATGTATTCCGCCGGAATATGATCAGGGTAGGTGTCAAAAATATAAGTGGAGTTTGCACCGCATGTATTTACTCCTTGTCTTGGTTGTTGGCTTAATGCTAATTTAATCTCATAGGGTCGAGTTGTCGCAGGAACACTTCCATTTTCAAATACATTCCATGCATCATCACTATTTCGGAAGGGAACAGCTTTATTCTCAGTCCATATTCTATTATTTTCACGGTATACACTGACTGGGAAAGCTTGATTTTTCCCCAGCGTAATTTTTGCACAGCAGTATGAAGTCGTTATTTTGTCGAATATTCTTGTTTGGGAGAATTCATAGATTTCGGAAACATGGAATGGCTTCCCATTTGCCGTATAATTCCTGAATCCCGAATGTGCGTCATCACCAAAGAAAAGTGAAGTTGGAAGGAAAAAATACGCACTCCCAAAATCGCATAGAAGTTTTCCAAGCGAAATTTTAAGAATTAATGCTGCAATATCTGTTCTAGACGATCCTAAAAGAATGGATTTTTTTTCTTTTACCAAGCCCTCGCGAATAAAATAGTCTTTCAAAGATTCTTTGTAATCTCCAGGAAGATCTGCAAAATTTACCCAGGGTGGATTTCCAAAAAGAATGTCGAATTTTACATTAGGCGTTGCAGTGATTACATCTACGCAATGCATGTTTATTTTGGGATAGTTTACACCGTATTCCCGCTTAGCGAGCTCTGAAAAGGCATCTAAATTTGAACGCTGGATCTCAATCAAATGGATCCGATTTAAATCTCCTTCTTTTATGTCATGATTGCGTTCATGCGCTATTTTGAATAATGCTAAAGCAAAGACGCCTTGGCCGGCTGTTGGGTCACAAATTGTTGCTCCATCCATCCATTTCTCGTATACCCCCCATTTGTGAATAAGCCAAGAAGCCCATTCAACTGGAGTAAAGACTTCGCCAACCTTATTAGGTGTTGAATGTAAAATGCTGATACCCATTTGAACGGAATTTTTCAAGTGATTCTATCCGTTTCATCGCGTCACGACTAACTCTTTTGTAGTGTGTTATCGCAAGATCAACAAAAATATCATAAAATTCGTTCACATTTCTATTCCAGGATATCTCATCCCAAACTTGATTCAATGAATAGTTTAATCTCACTTGCCCGGTGCCTAAGTTTTCAATTCGATATGCATTCTTTGGGAGCATTGAAAAGGGCGCAACCTTGATATACTCTAGGTCCCTCAAATCTGAAGTCTCCTTCGACCTATTGTGTCCAAATTCGGTGATTAAAAATATTCCATTATCGTTGGCCAAAAACTTCAACAGATTTCCAACGGCACAAATTCCTCCATCGGAGTATTTGCTCGAATCAAGATCTTTTGTTTTTACATCAATCCCAACAATGGCCACATCCATTTTCAGGGCAAAATCAAATATTGTGCGTTTTCCTGGTTTTGCCAATGGCGAGAACCCGAGCTTTTCACAAATAGAATCCCAATGATCAGTTATCCGTTTTTCAATCATTGCCCCAAATGCTCTGGAATCTTCTCTTGAAGACATTCCCGAGTTGAGTTCGGCAAACAAAGATTGGATTTCACTCTGGATATTTTTTGATAATGATTGCAGGTCCATCGCTTATTCCTTCTCTGGTTTAGCTCTTAATATACATTTTAGGGTGGAGATTGCAAACGATTGAGTTGTTTGAATTTTTTGCGAGAATCGACATTGCAAACCCCCTTCTCATGCGAAATCGTCGTTCCTGCGGGGTATTCCCCGCTCCATGCGAAGAGCCCAAGCATCTCCACCCCCTCCTGCGGAATTCTTCCCCTGACGCGAAATCGCCCTTCCCGCCTCAGTTCCGGGCCTTCCACCGTGCCGCGACCTCCCCCCACATCTCCCCCGCGATCCTCGGGGATCTGGCTTGGCGCGATGGAATTGGCACGCGGCATCGATGGATTCTCCCGAGGAGTGGCTCGAGCGTCGGCGACTCTTCGAATCTAACCCATCGATCCCGTTCTGAGCAGGGCGAATGGCGGAAGGTGCCGCCCTACTTCTCGCTTCCGATGAATCGGTAGGCCGTTGCGCCGAGTACCGCCCCTGCGATGGGTGCCACCCAGAAGAGCCACAGTTGCTGCACCGCCCAGCCGCCCGCGTAGAGGGCCACCGCGGTGCTGCGCGCCGGGTTTACCGAGGTGTTGGTGACGGGGATGCTGATCAGGTGGATCAGGGTGAGGCAGAGGCCGATGGCGATGGGAGCGAGTCCCTGGGGCGCCCGCTTGTCGGTGGAGCCCATGATCACCAGGAGGAATGCCGCGGTCATCACGACTTCCGTCAGGAGCCCGGCGAACAGCGAGTAGCCGCCCGGCGAGTGCTCCCCGTACCCGTTGCAGGCGAATCCAGTGGAGAGGTCGAAGCCCGGCTTCCCGCTCGCGATCAGGAAAAGCACACCGCCCGCGGCAATACCGCCCAGGACCTGGGCCACGATGTAGGGCAGAAGCTTCTTGGCCGGAAAGCGCCCGCCGGCCCACAGCCCAATGGAGATCGCCGGATTGAGATGGCACCCGGAGATGTGCCCGATCGCGAAGGCCATGGTCAGCACCGTGAGCCCGAAGGCCAGGGCGACCCCCAGAAGCCCGATCCCCACATGGGGGAAGGCGGCGGCCAAGACGGCGCTGCCGCACCCGCCGAGAACCAACCAGAACGTGCCCAAGAACTCCGCGCCCAGTTGCTGCTTCATGTGTCCAACTCCGTGGTTAGGCTGATCGCCGTTGAGGGGGAAATGGGCCGGCATCGACGACGCCGGACCTCTGCCGAAAATGGTAGCTCCCGCGAAAGGGGTCCGGGGAACGCCCCGGCCCCGGTCGATTTCGGATCCGTGGCTCGCCGGAGGCAAGGCGCAATCAAGCGACTACCGCCGCCAGAACCCGCTTTCCGTCCAAGGATGGATATGGATGCCCGACTGGACGCGCCGTTCGTCTCCCCCGTAGACGAGGTGGCAGGCATCGACCCGCTCGAGATGCGCCCTTCCCCAGGCCAGGTGCTTGAACCAGTCCGTGGTGACCGTGCGGCCGCTCTTGATTTCGAAGAGGTCGAGTCCGCTGCCGGTCTCCTGCACCAGATCGATCTCCCGTTGGGTGCTGTCCCGGTAGTAGAAGAGCTGCGAGGGGTCGGCTGCGTTCTCCCCGGCCTTCCATGCCTCCGCCACCATCATGGTCTCGAAGAGGGCTCCCCGCAGCGGATGGTTGCGCAGTTGGGAGGGGTCTCGGATTCCCAGCAACCACGCCGCCAGTCCCACGTCCAGGAAGTACAGCTTGGGCGACTTGGACAGCCTGGAGGAGATGTTGGCGTGGTAGGGCATCAACCGCCGCACCAGATACGACGCCTCCAGGACGGAAATCCAGTTCTTGGCGGAATTCACCGAGATCCCCGCATCCGCCGCGAGGTCCGAATAGTTCAGGATCTGGGCCGTCCTGCCCGCACAGAGACCCAGGAACGTCTGGAAGCGCGTCAGGTCCTGGATATGGGAAAGACTCCGTACATCGCGCTCCACGTAGGTCGCCACGTAGAAGGCCAGGGCTTGGGATGGTTCCAGATCGCGGTCGTGGATCCGTGGGTAGAATCCGCGGAACACGGTGGTGTCCAGATCCGCGGGCCGGTCGCCCCACGCTTCGCGGAGGGTGAAGGGCAGGAGGGTGAGCAGGCCCGTCCGGCCGGCCAACGATTGCGAGACGCCATGGCCCAATGCCAGGTTCTGGCTTCCCGTCAGGATGTATCGGCCCCGCGTCGGGTCTTCGTCGACCCGCCTTTGCAGGTAGGAGAGAAGTGGCGGCTCCCTCTGGATTTCATCCAGGATCGCCTTTTCCCCCATGTCGTCCAGGAAGCCGCGAGGGTCGGTCCGGGCGAATGCGGCGACATCGGGGTCTTCCAGCGAGACATAGCGATGCTCGGCGAAGATCTGCTTCGCCAGCGTGGTTTTGCCGGATTGGCGAGGACCCGTGATGGTCACCACCGGGTATTGGGCGGCGATGGAAGCAAGTGCAGACGCGGCTTCCCGTGGTCTCATGGATCCAAACTACACGACAACTTGCAGATATGCAATCACTTTGCAAATCTGCAAACGCTCGCCAACAAGCGACACAACCACTCCAGGCGGCGAGCGAAAGCGAGCCGCCCGCGACAACGGCAGGGGTCCGGGGGGACGGCTAGTCTCCGAATTGCCAACGGCCATCGGACCACATGGGTTCCAGCCGAAGGCTGGATGGATGAGGGTGGGCCGATGGGTGAGACGCACAGAGGCCATCCGGAGAGTCCGATCCCCCCGGTGCGCGGGGTCCCTAGGGGCCGCGCACTCGGCCCCTAGGCCGGGGTACAGGGGCCCGGCGGCCCTTGTAAACCAAGCGGAGCGCAGCGGAAGGCAAACGCCCCCCGCAGGGGAGAGAGGGTGCGCCAGAGCCCGCAGGGCGGCGGCCAGGGGGACCCCTCCCCCTTCCCAGGAGCTACTTTTCCCGTTCTATGCAAGAAAAAGACCAGGAAGAGGATCTTTCCGCCCAGGAACCGGCGGATCCGGAGATCGCGCCGATCGACTCCGACATCGGGAGCACCGTCTCCGACACCTCCGAGGATACGGAAGGCTTCGATCCCACCGCCTTTGTCGCCGGCGAACCCGGTGGATCCTCGGACGACGACCCCGACGACATCGTGGAGCCCGATCCTCCGCTCCCCGACTTCACCTTCGAGCAGGCGTCGGCCGCGATGAACATCTCGGTGGGCAAGCAGGGTTGGAGCACGCCGCTGCTGGTCCAGCGCAAGGCCATCCCCTACCTGCTGGCCGGCCAGGATCTGATCACGCAGTCCCGCACCGGCTCCGGCAAGACCGGCGCGTTCATGATCCCGCTGGTGGAGATCTGCGAGGTGGACCACCGCATGCCCCAGGCGCTGATCCTGGTGCCCACCCGCGAACTCGCGTTGCAGGTGGCCAAGGAAGCCGAGATCCTGGGCGCCGACAAGGGCGTGCAGTCGGTGGTCGTGTACGGCGGCGTGGGGTACGAGAAGCAGATCGAGGGGCTCAAGACCAGCCACATCGTGATCGGGACCCCCGGTCGCGTGATCGACATGCTCCAGAAGGGGCACTTCAATCCCCGTTCGGTCCGCGACCTGGTGCTGGACGAAGCCGACGAGATGCTCTCCATGGGCTTCTACCCGGACATGGCCCGCATCAAGGGCATGCTCCCGCACGACCGCTGCACCTACATGTTCTCCGCGACCATCACGGAAAACGTCAAGCACCTGGCCCGCGAGTTCCTGCGCAACCCCAAGTTCCTATCGCTCTCCCAGAAGAAGCGTTCGGTGGACGCGATCTCCCACCGCTACGTGGTGGTCGACAAGCTCGCCAAGGACAAGGCCGTCCTAGACATCCTGGAGCACGACCACCCCGAGATGGCCTTCATCTTCTGCAACACCCGCCGCGACGTGGCCTACCTCTCCGACTACCTGAAGTCGTGGGGACTTTCCGCGGAACCGTTCTCCGGCGACATGAGCCAGGTGGCCCGCGAGAAGGTGATGAACCGCTTCCGCACCCGCCAGACTCGCTACTTGGTCACCACGGACGTGGCCGCCCGCGGCATCGACGTCACAGACATCCCCTGCGTCATCCAGTACGAGATGCCCATGGAACCGGACGTGTACGTGCACCGCGCCGGCCGCACCGCCCGCGCGGGCAAGACCGGAGTCGCCTGGTCGGTGGTGTCGGAGCTGGAAGAGCTCGCGGTCAAGGCCATCGGGCGCCGTTTCGACCTGCGCTTCGAGAAGGTCCCGGCACAGAAGGCAAACTCCTCCGCGGACATCCTGCTGGAGCGCTGCGTGGCCATGCTGGAACGCGCCGAGCGCGACAGCTCCCGCGCCGTGCGCCGTTCCGCCGAGAAGCTCGCCGAGAGCCTCCCCGCTCTGGTGCAGGAAGAGGGCACCCGCATGGGCCTGGCCCTGCTCCTCTCCCAGCTCTACCGCCAGGAGTTCTACGGCCAGAAGGACGCGAGCCTCACCGGCCAGGAATTGTCCGCCATCGGCGTGGACGAGGGAGCGGGCGAGCGCTTCGAACGCGCCCCCCGGCACGGCGGCGGCGGCGGACACGGCGGACCCCGCTCCGGCGGCGGCGGTCGCGACGGCGGAAGGTTCCGCAAGCGGCGGTGAGGAGCGGTTCAGTCCTTTCGCAACACCATCTGCAATAGCGTTCCCCGAGTCCCTTTTTCCGGGACGAACCCGATGGGTTCGAATGCGTTGAGGTAGCGCAGGATCGTCCTGCGTATCGGCCCGGGAAGGAGGTTCCACACAGGATTTTCCTCGATGAATCCAACCTTCTCGACCAGACCGGCTTGAATCCGACTCGAATAGCGAGCGAGGAAAGGGAATCCCGGGTGAAGTGGAAGGTGTGGTCGGGAACGCAGAAGAATTTCAATGCGGTCCGGCCTTCCGCGCCTGGACTCCCTCGTGGTTGGGAAGCTGGACAAACAGGATCCCCCCGGGCGAGAGCACCCGGAAAGCATGCTCCAGCGCCGCCGGAGGATTCGGGAAATGCTCCAAGACGTCGCACATCACGACCACGTCGCAGGGTCCATCCATTTCAAGGAAATCCCGGTCCACAGGGAATCCGAAGATGGCCCGGGATGCTTCGCGACACGAATCGTTTAGTTCGCATGCATGCACATCGAATCCCCCGCGTCGTGCGATGGAAGTCGCGAATCCGATGTTGGAACCCACTTCGAGATACCTTGTCCCTCCATTCCAGAATTCGCGCAGGATCCGCAAGGTGTCCAGGAATCGGGCTGTCAGGTGGCCGCGCATCTGGTGGAAATAGACGACGATCCGATCTTCCACGTTGTCGTACATCGCATGGTTGGCGCGGGATGCATCGTACTCGATCCTGTCGCTGCGGGTGGAACCCAGGCCGCAAGGACAGAAATCGACGAAATATTCCCGACTTTCCGTGTCGCTGGGGACCTTCCATGTTCTCGCCGGGGATGTCTCTCGCCCGCTTGCCATACACGCCATGGTCAACTCCTGTAGGTCATGAACTGGCTGAGCTAGGCCGAAACGACGCTCCACTCCAGACTCGGCAGGATCGCTCCGGGCCAGTATCCGGCCCACGAGCGGTCGTCCCGGTCCTCCCGCATCTCGAAGCGCAGGAGGTTGTCCAGGGTCAGGAAGACCTCTTGGCGACCGTGGGAAACCTGGAGTTGGACCCGGTGGAATCCTCGGTTCAGGAAGTGCCCGGGGATCCGGCACCGGGCTCTCCAGACACCCTTGGCCAGGGGTTGGCCTCCCGCCGGAAGGTCGGGGGAAGCGATCATCCGGAACAGAGGATTCTCCTCGTCCGACAGGATCACGGCGTGCAACGCGATGGGATTGCCATCCTTGAGGTTCCAGAACTCGAAGATGAGATCGATGGGTTCGGACGTCGTGGGCTCGTCGCTTCCCTGCCCCTCCGATGTGCGGACGGAAACCGAGCGCAGTTTGAACTCCCGGTCCCCGGGAGCGGAGGCAGGTTCGGCCCAGGTCATCTGGGTGCACGTCTCGGAATTGGAACCGAAATAGGCGTCCGCGACCTCCCTGGCCGTGCCGTCCATGCGGATGGCGCCATCCTGGAGCCAGAGGCAACGGGTGCAAAGCGACTGGACGGACTGCATGGAATGGCTCACGAACACCACCGTGCGCCCCTGTTTCGCGACATCGCCCATCTTCCCGAGGCACTTTCTCTGGAAGGCGGAGTCGCCCACGGCAAGAACCTCGTCCACCAAGAGGATGTCGGCCTCCAAGTGGGCGGCCACCGCGAATGCCAGCCGGGCGTACATGCCGCTGGAGTACCGCTTGACGGGTGTGTCCAGAAACTTCGTCACGCCGGAGAATTCGACGATTTCCTCGAACCGCGATTGGATCTCCCGGCGTGTCAAGCCGAGAATTGCACCTGCCAGATAGACGTTCTCGCGACCGGTCAGATCCTGGTGGAAGCCTGTTCCCACTTCCAGAAGCGACCCCACGCGCCCGCGCAGCAGCGCTTCCCCAGAAGTCGGCCGAACGACCCGCGCGAGGATCTTCAGGAGCGTCGACTTTCCCGCCCCGTTGCGCCCCACCAATCCCAGCACTTCGCCACCGGCGACGTGGAAATCGACCTCTCTCAACGCCCAAAAGTCGTCGTATTCCACCTTGCGCCACCGGCCACGGGCCAAATCCACGAGTCTTGCCGCGAGATCGTCGGCGAGGTCCGTGCCGTACTTCCCATTGGCGTTGCGCCGGATGCGATATCGTTTTGCGAGCCCACTGACGGAAATCGCGGATTCCATCAGATGTAGTCCGCGAATGTCTTCTCGACGGAGCGGAAGACCATGGTGCCGAACAGCAGCAGCAGCAGGCTGGAACCGAGGGAAACCCAGATGGCCGAGAGGGACGGCAGCGGGGTTCCAACCACCGCGTGGCGAAAGACCAGGACCGGTGCGGTCATGGGGTTCCCGAAGAGTAGGACGTCTCGCCATTTTCCGGGGACAACCTCCAGGGGGTAGGCGACGGGTGTGGCCCACACGAAGATCTGGACGAGGAAGGGGGCGGCTTGCCGCAGATCCCTCCATCGGATGTTCAAACTGGCGACCAAGGATCCCGCACCCGTGGCGAGTAGCAGGGGCACGGCGATGGCGGGCAACGCCCAAAGGAGGCGCAGCTGCGGGGGAAAGCCGAGGATCCAAGCGACGGGCAGGAGCAAAGCCGTGGAGATCGCGAGGTCCGGCGCGACGGAGAGAGCGGCTGAAATGGGCAGATGGAGCCGGGGAAAGTAGGTCTTGGTGATGAGACGCTCGTCCTGGACCAGGCTGATGCCCGCCCTGTCGAAACCTTGGGAGAAAACGGTCCAGACGACCATTCCGGAATAGGAGAACAGGACGTAGGGGACTCCCGCCGTCGGCACCTTCACGAACAACCCGAAGACCAGGGTGTAGAGGACTGCGGAGAGCAAGGGCTGGATCACGATCCAGAAGGTCCCGAAGGCGGTCTGGGCGTAGCGCATCTTGATCTGGCGCACCACCAGCACCAACAGCAACTCGCGGGTAACGAGAAGCTCCCCCACCGTCTCGATGAAGCCGGGGTCCTTCGCACGGATGCGGATCAGCGGCGTTCCGTCGAGACTCATAGGGGCCGTCAATGTAACCTCTGCCTCGGGCGATCGGTCGGGGACGTCATCCGCTCCAAACCCAATGCATAGCTTTGTGGGACCATGGGCAAACCCGACGGCAAAGAACCATTCGAAAAGACGATCTGCCGAGGTTCGGCCCAATGCATGCCCGTCACCCTGCTGCTCCTAGCCAGGAACGAAGAGGCATTGATCGCCGAATGTCTGTCTTCCGTCGCAGGATGGTTGGACGAGATGATCGTGGTGGACATGCAGAGCCGGGACGCCACAGCCGACATCGCGCGCAATCTGGGGGCGAAGGTGATTCCCCATCCTCTCATCGGAAATTTCGACCTGGCGCGAACTCCGGGCATCCTGGCGGCGCGCAACGACTGGATCCTGGTCTTGGACGCCGATGAAATTCCCACGCCGGGGCTTCTCACCGCTCTCGCGGAATTGATCCACTCCGACCGCGCGGACGTGATCCATCTGCCCCGCGCCAACCTATCCCTGTCGGGCTTCTCGGTGGCGGCCGATGGCTTCCCGGAATTGACTCCAAGGTTGTTTAGGCGCTCGAAAATGGACATACGGGGGTATCGCGGAAAAATCCACACGTTCTACGCCCCGCTTCCCGATGCACGCATCGCACGCCTTCCCGGAAGTTTTCCTCTCCTTTGCCTTCTGCATTTCACGAACCCTTCACTTGGTCTGGTCTGGGAGAAAACCGGCTTGTATGCCTCCGAAGAAGCCAAGAGCCGCTTTCCGGCGGATTTCCGCCCCCGGCCCTGGCATCTTTTGCATCCTCTACGCGTATTCCTGCGCCGATGGATCAAGGGTGGTGGTTGGAGAGATGGCTGGAGAGGATTCTGGCTCAGCTGGCTGGCGAGCGCCTACCATTTCCTCGTTCTCGCCAAGCGATGGGAGATGACGCTGTACGATGGACAAATTCCGGATGCCGCCATGGCACGAAGCCGAATGTGGGAAATCGTTCGCAAGGCTTCCGAGAAGGCTTGAGCCGCACCGGGCGCGCATCCGACTAAAGACCGCGATGGTTCGGGTAGAAGCTGCCCTGGAATCGCAGGAAGGCGATACAGGCGGGGAGGATGATCCTGTGCCTGCGCACGAATTCCAATCGCCCGAGTTCCTTCGTGGCCACCCGGAGGCCGAACCTCTGAACCAGGAATGCGACGTTCTCCAATACGATGTGCAGCCTTCCCAACGGCGGAATCGGGCATGGGATCCCTCGCTCCCGGAAGAAGGTTTCCACCCAGTTGAAGAAGTCGACGGAGGCCCGTACCTTGCGCAGCGACAGCGTCCTGTCCATGTTCGAGGAGATGTTTTCCCCGCTGGACCTCCACTGCATGGAGCACCTTGGCAGCGCGGCGATTCCCCGCTCGAAGGCGAGTTTCATGACTGTGGCGGTGTCCGAACGGAAAGCGAGATCGAAACGTTCAAATCCGCCGTGTCGCTGGAAATTCGCTTTGTTCAGGATGAAATCGGGCATCCGCGCGTCAATCCGGCCTCGGAAGAGCTCGCAGAAGAAATCGGGCGCGGAAAGCATCCCGGGATACGGTCTGCATCGTTTCATGACCCGGCCACCCGAATCCACGATGTCCATGTGAACGTGGAAGACATCCGTACGGACTCCGGATTCCAGCGCATCGCGGAAGCTCTGGACGCAATCGGGGCCCATGACGTCGTCGTCGGAGAAAAGCCAGATCCATTCCTCGTCCCCCACGAGGTCAACGCACCGCTCCCACTGGGCAACAAGATCCGTCGCCCCGAGGTTCCGGTCGAACTTGCGGTAGACGATCTCCAGGCGTTCCGAGAATTCCTCGACCATTTTCCCGAGCTCATCGGGGCTCGCGTCGTCGCCCACGTATAGGATGAAATCCGTGCAGGTCTGGTTCGCAATGGAAGCCAGAGTTTGACGAAGATACCGCGACTTGCAGGCGGGGACGACGATCGCGAGTCTTCCGCACGATGGCTTCCTGGATCCCAAGATGTAAAAAGTAGGTCCCGCCCGGGATCATCAGCCGAGTTCTAACTTGAGCTTGGTGGATGATCTGCGTCGAATCGACCGTGGGGCCGCCTGGACGCTGGTTGGAAATTTGCTCAACATCCTTCCCGCCCTCCTCGAGCTGGTGCTTCTGCGCAAATTCGGCCTGGAGGTCTGGGGCGAGTTCCTCGCCGCCCAGGCCGTGGTCCTTGTCGCCGGTCGCGTGACTTGTCTCGGCATGGACAAGTCCATGCTCTGGTACCTCCCGAACATGGCAAGGAGCGGTCGCGGCGTGCGACGACCGGCCTGGGGTGCGGCCTTGATCGTGGCGATGGTGGGCAGCCTCGTCGCGGCCTTGGTCGCGTGGCCTCTTCTGCGCGTGGTCCTTCCCCGCGAAACCGAGCTGGATCTCGCACGCTGCGTGGTCCTGGCCATCCCGTTCTTTTCCGCGAGCGAGGTGTTCATCGGTGCCCTCCAAGGGGTCCAGAAGTTCCACTATCGCCCGCTTCTGCGGGATCTGGGAGCCTCGGCGTTCCTGGCTCCGGTGGCGCTCGGTCTCTCGCTCCTGTTCTCCGTCGGACCCGTAAGCCTGGGCATCGGCTTTTTGGCGGGGCACATCGGCATCACCGCGCTCTCGGCCTACTTCTGGTCCCGCGAAAGCCGCGATTCCCGGGACGGCCCCTTGGTGCCCAAGCGAGCCCTTCTGGCCTACGGACTGCCGGTCTGGTTGGCCGACAGCGTCAACTCCGCCGGATTGCGTGCCTCGGTTCTCCTGCTTTCCCGCGTAGCCGCTCCCGGCGTGGTGGGAGCCTTCGGCGTGATCCAGAGCATATGGCAGACCGCCTCGTTGGCCCGCCGGGCCTTCGAAACTCCGCTCGTGGCCCTCACGGCGAGCAACAGCGCCTCCCGCGACGAAGTCTCCGCCCTGTACCGCAAGGTGGTCGAGCGCGTCCTCCTCTGGCAGATTCCCATCCTCCTGGTCGCCGCCGCCGGGGGCGGGACCATCCTGCACCTGATCTCGCCGCATCTTGGCAGCGCTTCGGAGCATTGGGGACTCCTGACCATGATCGTCTGCACGTTCGTCGCTTCCGGTCCGGCCTTGGGACAGCAGGTCCTCGCGGGCCTGGGGAACGCTCCCCGGATCCTCTACAACAACCTGTTCGGGACGATCTCGACCATCTTCTTCCTCTGGCTGCTGACGCCACGCCTCGGGCTGATCGGAGCTTGCTTCGCCCAAGGGCTGGCGACCATCGCCACCGCCCTGCTGGGAGCGGTCCAAATTCGGAAATTCGCGGCGCTTCCAGCCTTTCCGGGCCGGTACCACGGGATCGTCGCCATCACGTTCGCCTGCACCGTCGCCTGCACGGCAGCTTGGACGCGGTTCTCCCGGACGGGGTTTCCCTGGCCCGCGTGGATCCTCGGTGCGGCTTTGATCTCGGTCTGGGCCTCCATCGCTCCACGGAATCTTCGGTCCGCATGAACCGGCTCCAGCACCTCACCCTCGCCCCGAAAATCACCGATGCGGGGGCGGAGGCTTCCTGGGGAAAGCGCCTCAGCCGGATTCCGAGATCCGTGCGTAGACTTCCGCGTGCCTGTCGGCGCACGCCTGCCAGGTGAACAAACCGGCCCGCTCGATGGCCGCCGGATGAGGCCCTTCGATCTTTTTGCGCAAGACCAAGGCCCGTTCCAGCCCGTCGGCCAGGTCTTCGGGATCGCCCGATTCCGACCAGATTCCGGCATCGCCGATCACCTCAGGAAGCGACGACCCCCTCACGCAATGAACCACGGCTCCGCAGGCGAGCGCTTCGAGGGGTGGAAGACCGAAGCCTTCGTACAGACTGGGAAAGGTGAACACCTCGCACGCGGAGTACAGGTCAGGGAGCAGGCGATCGGGCACGAATCCCGTCAAGACCACCTCTTCTCGATGGGAACCAACTGCCTGAATCGCCTTTTCCATCCCTTCCGTCTTCCACCCCTTGGCTCCTGCGAGGACTAGCCGAAGTCCATCGCCGAGCCCACGCGATCGCAAGATCTTCCAACCTTCCAGGAGATGCGCCAGATTTTTGCGCGGCTCCAGGGTGGAGACGCAGAGCACGAACGGCCCTGAAACGCCGATCGATCGCAGGCGATGGCGTCGATTTTCGTCCGCCGATACCGGATGAAACCCGCGCGATGGCGCCAGATGGGAAACGAAGACCCGATCGGGAGCCATGCCGGTCCAGGACAGGAAGTCTCGACGGGTGTTCTCGCTGACGCAGATCACCCAATCGCTGGACGGATCGATGGAGGCCAGGATCTTCTGGAAGGATCCATTTTCCGGGAACCATTCCGGGTGGAGAACGGGGAGCATGTCATGCACCGTGAGAAGCCGGGTCGCACCCTTGGACCAGTCGGGAAACGCATGCGCCGGGGAATGGTAGACCCCCCCCCGCACATGCCCCGTCCGATCGGGATGCAGGATGTTCCCCAACATCTTCATGACCCCCGCCAACACCTGCTCCGAGATCCATCCTCGTCGCTTGGCTCCGAACGCCACGCCCGTGGCCATGTCGAGAGCGGCTCTGGGAACCGGAAACACCCCGTCCGCACAGGTGTAGCGGGAAGCCAATTCGGGTATTTGCCTTCGCAACGAATACCGGGTCGCCAAATCGTTCCACCTTCCACGCCCCGAACAGATGACGTTCAGATCCAACCCCGGACACGCGGCAAGACCGCGAAGCAGCTCGTGGACATACCGATAAACCCCGGTTCGGTGGCAGGAATAGATCCCTCCGGTGCCAAGCACGGCACCATCGAAATCGACAGCGATCGGGTGCGCTCCCATGTTGCGGTCCCAAGGTAGCCACTTGGACGCCGCCGCCGCGAGATTCGTCGGACGACGCGGGTTGGTCTCGCATCGCCCCCCCTTCTCCTCGCCGGAACGGGATAGCGGTCCGTCTATTGGGTGCCACCGGATCCGGGTTCCACAGTACCTTTCCAGCCTCCATGGTCCAGCGCGCGATGATCACGCAGGGAGGTTCCGGATGAATTCGATGCAGGACGCCATCGCGCAGCAGGTCCGGGAGTCCATCAACGTCAAACGCAGGATCCTGGAGGATCCGCTCCTGCTGGGACAGATCCAGTCCGCGACCCAACTCGTGATCCACGCCTACCGCGAAGGGGGCAAGACCTTGCTCGCGGGCAACGGGGGGGAGTGCCGCCGACGCCCAGCACATCGCGGCGGAATTGGTGGGCCGCTACGGCTTCGACCGGCCCGCGTTGCCCAGCATCGCGCTCACCACGGACACTTCGATCCTCACTGCGGTGGGGAACGATTACGGGTACGAGCGGATCTTCTCGCGCCAGGTCGAAGCCCTGGGCGTGGAAGGCGACGTCTTCGTGGGCATCTCCACCTCGGGCAATTCCACGAACATCCTGCGGGCCCTGGAGGCATGCCAGGAGAGAAGGGTCCGCAGCGTCGGTCTCACCGGCGCGGGTGGCGGCAAGATGGCGGACCGCTGCGACATCTGCATCCGGGTTCCATCCGAAGAGACCGGGCGCGTCCAGGAATCGCACATCCTGATCGGCCACATCCTCTGCAGTCTCGTGGAGGAGACCCTGTTCGGCTCCACACGAACAGGCACCTGATGCCGATCGCGGAGCAATTCCTTTGAACAAGGCGCTGTTCCTGGACCGCGACGGCGTGGTCAACATGGAGAAGAACTACGTCCACAGGATCGAGGACTTCGAGTTCATGGACGGGATCTTCCCCCTGTGCAAAAGGTTCCAGGACCAAGGTTTCCTGGTCCTGGTGACGACCAACCAGGCCGGGATCGCGCGCGGCCTCTACACGTTGGAAGACCTGCACCGCCTCAACGCCTGGATGACCGATCGGTTCGCGGACGCAGGGATCCGGCTGGCGAGGATCTACCACTGCCCCCACCACCCCGATTTCACCGGCGAATGCGCGTGCCGAAAACCCAATCCGGGCATGCTCCTCCAGGCCGGGGAGGACTTCGACCTGGTCCTCTCCGAATGCGTCCTCCTGGGCGACAAGGAGAGCGATCTGGAAGCGGGAAGACGGGCCGGTGTCGTCCACCTGGGCCTGGTCCGCGGTCGAACGGCCATCGAATCCGTCCAGTTCGGCGACGGCGGGCTCCTTCGCCCCGAAGCGCTTCCGGGAGCGCTCGCGTGAAGAGGCTCCTGCACCTGAGCTACGACAGCCCGGACAACCCCTGGTGCGGTGGTGGCGGGGCCCTGCGGGATTGGCGCATCCTGGACCTCCTGGATGGATGGGATCGGTCGGTCTGCACCGGCAGGCATCCGGGCACCCGTCCGAAGGAGCGTTTCTCCCGCACCGATCTGGGCATCGGCTTCCTCGGGGAGTTCGTCTCCCGCAGGACCTGGGCCCGGGCCGCCGGAGGGCACCTTCGCCGATTTCTGTCTCACGGAGGGGTCGCCAGCCAGTCGGCATCCGCCTGGGCCCCGGTCTGGGAGAGCCTCGAACATCCCGACCGCATGCTGCACGTCGTCCACCACGTGGCGGGTGCGGAGATCCTTCGCCGGCTCGGACCGTTCGGCCCCTCCAGCCTCCGGTTCGAGCGGAGGATCCTTTCGGAAGGTCGTTATTACGCCACTCCCAACCGGGCCACCGCCGCACGCATCCTCGCGGCCAACCCTTCCGCCCGGGTGGAGATCATTCCCAACGGGTTCGATCCACCCGCCGCGGCGGTCGTTCCCGAGCGCATCGGGTTGGGTCCGGTCGTCTCCTTCCTGGGGCGGTTCGACCACCGCATGAAGGGCCTGGACCGCCTGCTTCCGGCCTTCGCGATCCTTGCGAGACGGATTCCGTCCGCGCAACTGGTCCTGGCGGGGCGCAGCGATCGGGCCATGGACGCTTGGCTGTCCAACCAATTGAGATCCCATCCGGCCCGGGAAAGCATCCATGTCGTTCCCAACCCCGACGAACGCCGGAAGTACGCACTCCTGGACGGTTCCGACATTTTCTGCGTCCCCAGCCGGTTCGAAGGGTGGTGCATCGCCGCCATCGAGGCGCAGTCCCGCGGCCTTCCCGTGGTGGCCACCCGCACCGACGGCACGGAGGACTCGATCCTGGACGGCGAAACTGGAATCCTGGTGGAAAACAACGAACACGGCAGCGTCGGGGCCCTGGCCGAATCACTCGAGGATCTGTGCCTGGACCCCCCGCGGCGGCAGTCGATGGGCTCGTCCGCCAAGTCGTGGGCAAACCGGTTCACGTGGCAGGCGGCGGCATCGGCCACGGAAGCCCTGCTGCTGGAGATGGTCGGGAATCTCCGAGGGAATTGACCCCAGGTGCGCCGCGTGGAGAGCCAGAATCAGAACTCGCTGCTGGTGGTCAGCGAGTACTGGGAACCGGCCCGACCCCAGGCGAGGTATCCGCGAAAAAGGAACAAACGGTCCAGTCGGGCGCGGAATCCGCCACCCACACCTGGCGCGAGCTTGCCCGGCGATTCCACCATCCAGCCAGGCGACGACCACGCGAGCTCGGTGAACGCCACACCGTCCAGGTACTTCCAGATGGGCCATCGATATTCCAGGGAACCTCCTCCCACGGTCTTGTCCAGCAGGTATCCGGATGGGTAGGCGCGGGCCGGGGAATCCCCTCCCAGGTTGGGGTAGAGGAAGAAGGAGGGCGGTGCCCCCGAAGGATCCGGCTGCCAGATATGGGAATACCTGAAGCTCACGACCAGGATCTTCCTCTGGGTCAGCCGCTCCATGAGCGTCGTGGGGTCCAGGATGCGCACGATCTCGCGGGGGTCCAGGTCCAGGTAGGGCCGGAGGTCTTCCACGCGATAGACGTATCGCTGGTTCCCCAACAGAAAACAGCGCGTGGTCGAAAGATCCAGCCCCGACACGCTGCCCCCCTCGTCGGCGAAGGTGGTCCAGATCCGGCCCCAGGTGGGGCCCCCCGAGGTGGGAGCCCCCGCTAGGTTCTGGTCCGACCACCCGGCTCCGATCGCGATGGTCTGGTCGGTCTCCGTTCCTGTCGTCCCGCGCGGTCCATTGCGAAACCACGGCATGGAGTCCAGTGGAGGCAGCTCCTGGTCCTGCCGGGCGGGAAGTCCCGCCCAGCGCTGTGTCCAATTGTAGGAGAGATCCCACCAGGAACCCTTGGGGCCCCTCCCGGGGATGCCCACCTCTGCGCCCACCGTCTCCAGGGACACCCCACCCATGGTCGTGGGATCGGAAACATCCACCTCTCCGGGCACCCGTATTGTCACGTCACGGGATCTTCCGGCAAAGACCCTCCCCCTCAGTCCAATTCCCAACGGAAAGATTGGCGCCGTCTTCAATTCCACCCTGGCGGATGCGTCCTGTTCGACGGTGAACGCCCCGGAACTGCGGAAGGTCCAACCCGGCGAGAGAAAATCGTGGTCCAGGTACACGAGCCCCCACCGGGATCCCTCGGTGCCGTCCAGAGTGGTGACGGGGTAGAACCAGACGTTTTCGTCGCCTGTCGGGTGGACCAGACGCAGACCGCGGTCGACGACGTCGCTGGACTCGCCGTAGTCCACGGCGGAATGGAACGGCTGGAGGGCAATGCGCATGGTCGGTCGGAGGATGTGGTCGAAAGGCCAAAGGAGAACCTGGGCGACCGGATTTTCGGTGAGTTCGATGGTCAAGGTGGAGTCCCAGCCCAAGGCCGGATGCTGGCGTTCCACGATCCAGTCCGGCTCCTGCGAGGGCGGGGCGATCGTCCGCTTGGGGACCGCCGCCACCGTGTCCGCGGCTGTCTGCACCCTCCATCCGGGGAAGAGGGTGTCCGGCGAAGCTCCAGCCAGGCACGCGAGGAGGGTCAACCACATGGAGCCGAATGTAGGAACCCGCGCCGGCGGGAATTCCGCGAAGAGGGGCCTTTCCCCGGTTGCGCCGCGGACGAATCCGTCGGGAAGATCCCCGCGCCACAGTACTTTTCCATCCCTGATGATCCGCCGCGACATTCTGAGTTGGTGGTTGCGCCCCTCCTTTCTGCAACCGTTCGGGAAACCCGCCGATACCCTGTTCGCGGGGCCCTGGGTGGGCGAGTTCGGCTGGGAACTCATGCACTGGCAGGGCTTTTTGCGCAAGCTGGCCCCGCGCTACTCCAAGGTGGTGGTGTCCTGCCGACCGGGGCAGGAAGCCTTGTACGCGGATTTCGCCCACGAGTTCCTCCTGCACGACATCCGCGGGACCGCCGACTGCAATCGACTGTTGCGGGTGGACAATCCGCAGGAGCTTCGACGCGTGCTGGCCTTGGTTCCGCCCGGAGCCGACCTCCTGCGCCCCTTGGGAGCCCAACCCCACCAACGCCAAGTCTTTCGCCGGTTCGGCGAAAAGAGGCTGGAATCGTCCACGGACATCCTGATCCACCCCAGGGGAAGGGGTCATGGTGCCGACCGCAACTGGAGCCGCGAAAACTGGGAGAGACTTCTGTCCATCCTTTCCCCGCTGGGATTGCGCATCGGTTGCATCGGCCTCCGCTCGGCCACGCAGGATCTGTCCGGAAATTTCACGGAGTTCCGGGACCGACCGCTCGCCGAAACCTTCGATTTGATGGCCTCCACCAAACTGGTGGTGGGGCCCTCTTCCGGGCCCATGCATCTCGCGTCCCTCTGCGGCACGCCGCACCTTGTCTGGACGGACCGCGCGCGGTACGCGCGGGGTCTCACCAACCGCATCAAGTACGAGCGCACCTGGAATCCCCTGGGCACCACCGCGGTCGTCCTGGACGAATGGGGGTTCCAACCCGCTCCCAACCTCGTCGCCGAACAGGTCGCCCGGATCCTCGGAAAGGAACTGCCATGATCCTCGTCACCGGAGGCGCCGGGTTCATCGGTTCCAACCTCGTCCGCGGCCTCAACGGACTCGGCCAGGACGACATCCTGATCGTCGACAACCTTTCGAACGTCGACAAGCACCGCAATCTCAACCGCTTGGGTTTCTCCGACATCGCGGACAAGGAGGATCTGCCCGTCCTGCTGGAAAAGCTCCGCGGAGCCCGATTGGAAGCCGTGTTCCACCAAGGCGCCTGCTCGGCGACAACGGAGACCGACGGCCGATACCTCCTGCGGAACAACTACGAGACCACCCGCGATCTCTGTCTCTGGTGCCAGGCGGAAAACGTCCCCTTCTTCTACGCCTCCTCCGCAGCGGTGTACGGGGAAGGGACCGACGGCTTCTCGGAAATGGTCTCCTGCGAATGGCCCATCAACGGCTACGCCTGGAGCAAGTTCGCCTTCGACCAGTGGGCGCGCCGGCATTCCGGAGGCTTCCGCGCGCCCGTCGCGGGGCTTCGGTACTTCAACGTCTACGGACCGCAGGAGAACCACAAGAAGGACATGGTGAGCCCCGTGTTCCGGTTCCACAGACAGCTTTCGGAAACCGGCGCGGTCCGCCTCTTCGCGGGAAGCGAAAATTTCCGGCGCGACTTCGTGCACGTGGACGACTGCGTCGCGGTGAACCTGTGGCTCCTGGGTTCGGCGCGGGGATTCTGGATCTACAACGTGGGCACAGGAAAGGACCGTTCCTTCCTGGAGGTGGGACGCATCCTGGTGGGTCGGTTTCCGGGAGCAAAGCTGGAGGAAATCCCCTTTCCCCAGCACCTGGAAGGAAAGTACCAGGCCTTCACGAGGGCGGACCTGCACCAGCTTCGTACCGCCGGCTACGACGGCGCGTTCCTGTCCCTGGAAGAGGGAATCGAAAGCTACGCGACCCTGCTGGAGCGCACGGGAGGTTGGTACCGATGAGCCTCGAACATCCAAGCAAGGCATTGGAAGCCCTGGGCAGGGGCTTCGGACATCCGCGCATCCTGGTCCTGGGCGACCTGATGTTGGATCGCCACATCTTCGGGGAGGTGCACCGCATCTCTCCCGAGGCACCGGTACCGGTGCTGCGGTTTTCCAGCCAAACCGAGGCCGCCGGTGGCGCCGGAAACGTCGCGCGCAACCTGGCCCACCTGGGTTGTCGGGTCGAGTTGGGAGCGGCGCTGGGTCAGGATTCCGATGGCGGGATCGTCCTCGGGGAACTCGCTCGCGAGGGGATCGGGGCAGAGTCCGTGGTCCGGGTCGCGGATCGCCCCACCATCGTCAAGACCCGTCTGATCGGCGGGCACCAGCAGATGCTCCGCATCGACAGCGAACTCGGTTCCCCGCTGGATTTGGCGGATGCTTCCACCCTGGAGCAATCCGTACTGGAATCGCTCGGAACAGACGGATTTTCGGCCGTCCTGCTCTCCGACTACGACAAGGGGGTCCTTTCCCCCGCCTTTTGCCGATCGGTCATCGCCGCTTGCCGGAAGCTCGGGATCCCGGTGCTGGTGGATCCCAAGGGATCCGACATGGAAAAGTACCGGGGGGCCACCTGCCTCACGCCCAACCGCGGCGAATTCGCCGTTCTCGCCCGGGCCGCTGGGGCCCACGGGTCGCCGCTTCCGGAAGCCGCGAGGAAGGTCCTGGAATGGCTGGAACTGGACCACATCGTGGTCACACGCAGCGAAGAGGGCATGACCCTGGTCACCCCCACATCCCATCTCGACGTACCCGCCTCCGCCCGGGAAGTCTTCGACGTCACCGGTGCCGGAGACACGGTGATCGCGGTGCTGGCGGCGGGACTGTGCGGCGGGATGGATCTCGCGGAAGCCGTGCGGCTCTCCAATCTCGCCGGCGGACTCGTGGTGGGTCGGCTCGGAACCGCACCCGTGGAAGTCCGCGACCTGGAGAAGGCGCTCTCGCGGGAGCAGCCATCCTTTCTCGACAAGATCTGTCCCTCCTGGGTCCGTGCCCGCGAACTGGTCGATTCCTGGAAGGCCGGCGGCGAGGCCGTGGTTTTCACCAACGGCTGCTTCGACGTCCTGCACGCGGGGCACGTCACCTACCTGGAGCGCGCGAGGAGCGAAGGCTCCCGCCTGTTGGTGGGCCTGAACACGGACGAATCCACGAGGCGCCTGAAAGGTCCCTCCCGCCCGGTGAATCGCGAAGAGGACCGGGCCACCGTGCTGGCGGCCCTGTCCAGCGTAGATGCCGTGGTGCTGTTCGGCGAGGAAACTCCGTTGGAATTGATCCGCGCGTTGCGACCCGACATCCTGGCCAAGGGTGCGGACTACCGCGCCGACCAGGTGGTGGGACGCGAGGAGGTCCAATCCTGGGGAGGTCGGCTTGTCCTCGTGCCTCTTCTCGACGGGCGCAGCAGTACGGCCACCTTGGAACGCCTTGGAGGGAAGCCTTTCTCCTGTCCGTGAGGCCATTTTGGAACCGCCCAGCGGATTCGCCGGCCCTCACCGCACGGACGTGGCCTGGTAGAAGGAATTGGGCTTGTCCAGCAATCCCCTTTGCAGCACGACATTGCCCACGAATTGCTTGACCATCCACCGGGTCATCCCCTCCATCCCGTCGAGGAGGGATCCGGACTGGGCCACGGACGTCCTCCGGAAGGCCAGCCTCCTGCCGTCGGTCGACGTGACGGAAAACGTTTGCGGTGGCTGATCGCCGCCTTCCTGCACGAAGACCCGCCCAGGGGCCACGAGGTGCGGACCCGAAGGTGTCCACTCCACGCCGAATCCCGTCCAGTCCCCGGCCTTTTCCCGGAACACGTTCAGATAGGCAGGCTCGATTCCCGGGGAAAAGGCGCGTATGCTGCTGGTGAAGATGTCGGCCAGCAGCGCGGTCTGGCGGACATGCTCCAGGACAGCCCACCCCTCCACGTCGATGGTGTCCTGGCCCACCGCGATCCGGCCCTTGACCCTCGCCGAGGGAATGGCGAGCACGATGGTCAGGTTGTCGTCGCCCACGATCCACGTCCCATCGCCCCACACCACTCCGGGAACCATGTGGGAGAAATCCATGTCCAGGTAGAACCCCTGGTTCTTGTTCGTCTCGAAGTGGACGTGGTGGGAGGCCGGAGGAAACCCCTGTGCGGACATCTCCGGATGGATCTGGATCCGGAACGGGGAAGACCACTGGCGGAACCGATCCTGGGGATACTCCCTACCCACGGAATAATTGCGCCCCTCGAATCCCGCGAAGGCGAGATCCGCACCGCAAACCGGGTCCTTGAAACCCAGCCGTGCCCAGGTGTAGTTGAGGGTCGCCTGGGTTCCATTGTCGAACAGGAACTGCCAGCTCCAGACTTCGTTGTACCAGCGGGGGGTGCGCTTCACCAGAAGGAGGTCCTGGACCTCCACCGGGCGCAAGGCCCCGGAAGGAGGGGTGGCGGCGAAGACCGACCCGACCAGGACCAGACCAAGCAGCAACGCGATCATGGAACATCTCCGCGGGGAAGCAGACGGACCTGGCGCAGAGCCTCGTAGACCCCTACGGCCACCGAGGAACTGAGGTTGAGCGATCGCACGAAGGGCCCCTCCATGGAAATCCTCACCCACCCGTCGGGGTGGTAGAGTCGCAACCGGTCGGGCAGTCCGCGGGATTCGGAGCCGAAGACGAGCCAGTCCCCGTCCTTGTAGTCGACATCCCAATGGGATGCCTCCGACTTGGTGGAAAACCACCGCATCCGGGCGCCATCGGGGAGGCTTCCCAGGAATCCGTCCAGATCATTGTGCTCCACCAGGTCCAGGTGCTGCCAATAGTCCATCCCCGCCCGTCGGAGCGTCCGATCCAGGATCTTGAACCCCAGAGGATGGACCAGATGGAGCTGGATTCCGTTGCAAACGCACAGGCGCGCCACGTTGCCGGTATTGGGCGCGATCTCCGGCTGGACCAGGACGACGCGAAGCATCTCGTCACAAACTAGACTTCTCGGCCCATGAAGACCGGTTTCTCCTACTTCGGAGTGCGGCGCGTCGAACATGTGCGCGCCGATCTCGAGGCCATGCGGGAAGAGGGTTGCACCCAGGTCCTCCACACCTGGAGCGAAGAAGACCTCGCCTACTACGGGGATACCATGGCGCGGATCGTGGGAGAAAGCCACAAGCTCGGACTCGACGTCTACGCGAATGCATGGGGTGTCGGTCGGGTTTTCGGGGGCGAGGCGAATTCCGAACTCTCCGCGCGCAATCCCGGTTCCTGCCAAATCCTGTCCACGGGCGAGCCCGTGGCGGCCATCTGTCCCAACCATCCCGCCTTCCTGGAATACATGGATGGCTGGATCGACGCCGTCTGCGCGGCCGGAGTGGACACCGTGTTCTGGGACGAACCCCATTTCTTCTTCCGGAAGGGCCGGGTCGGAGAATGGGCTTGCAGGTGCTCGGCCTGCCGATCGCTCTACGCGGATCGGTTCGGGACGGACATGCCCCTGCTGCCCTGCCCCGAGATCTCCCTGTTTCGGCAGGAACGGCTCCTGGGGTTCCTGGAACGGTGGACCACCCAGGTCCGTGCCAAGGGGAAGCGGAACAACGTATGCCTGCTCCCCGACGCCTTCGACGCAGGCCTTCCCGATTGGGGCGCTGTGGCATCCCTTCCCGCGCTCGACGAGCTTTCCACGGATCCGTATTGGTCGGACGACGATCCCTTGGACAAGGTGGTCGAGGACTACACGCTCTATTCCGACCGGTTGGTTTCGATCTGCAAGCTCCACGACCTGGAGCCCCAGATGTGGCTCAAGCTCTACCGGATCCGGGCAGGTACGGAACACTTCGCTCCCGCGGCAGCCGGGATCGCCCGCGCCGCCGGAATCGGGAACCTGATGGCCTGGTCCTGGCGCGGCTCCGATGCGATGTCCTGGTTGCGCTCGGACGACCCTCCTGCGGCACACGCGGCGATGGTCTCGGCATTCCGCCGGATATCGGCGTGACGGTCCCCATCGCCTGTCGGAACCTCCAGTTGCGCCGGGACGGACTGCAGGTCCTGGACTTGCCCGAATGGATCGTGCGATCCGGCGAACGCTGGGTCGTCCTGGGTCCGAACGGCTGCGGGAAGACGTCCCTCGTGCTCGCGCTGCTCGGACGGCTGCATCCCTGGGAAGGCGAAATCTCCATCCTCGGTTTGATCCCCGGGAACGACGACATCCAGCCCCTGCGCACTCGAGTGGGCTTCTGCGGCGATGCCCTGGAGCCGTTGGTGGATGCTCCCACCACCTGCCTGGAATTGGTTTCCACCGCCTTCGTCGGCACGCTCGGGGCTCGATTCGAGCATCCCAGTCGGACCCAGATTTCCCGTTCCCGCAGGGAACTGGCGGCTTGGGGTTTGGGAGAACTGGAGTCCCGGCCCGTCCGCAGGCTTTCGCTGGGGCAGCGTCGGCGTGCCTGGTTGGCCCGTGCGCTGGCTCCCGAGCCCGAGCTGCTGATCCTGGACGAGCCTTGCGCGGGTCTCGATCCCGCCGCGCGCGAGGACCTCGTGGAACATCTGGAGGCGCTGACCCTCCGGAGGCCGGATCTTCCCGTCGTGTTGGTCACCCACCACGTGGAGGAAATTCCACCCTCCTTCACCCATGCCCTGCTGCTGGTGGGGGGTCGTGCGCATTCCCAGGGCGTTCTTGCAAAGACCCTGGATTCGAGTGCCCTGGAAGGAATCTTCGGGAGAACCTTCCGACTTCTGCGCCACCGGAAGAGGTGGATGCTCCGTTAACGGCCCAACCAGCCTCGGGCCCGCCGCAGCGGCGGGCCCTTGAGATCACTGCGGAGGAGGTGTCGCCGCCGGGTCGGAAGGCGCCCCGGAGTCGGTGGGAGACCTGGGCTCGGGGGGCAAGGAGGAATCCGAAGAGGGAGCGCTGGTCGCTGTCGGTTCCGCTGGGGCCGGAACGGGCGCGGGTGCCTCCGCCGGAACGGGAGTTGGGGGAGGAGGCGCCACCGTTTCCATCGGGACCGGGGTCGGGGCAGGTGGAGGAGGCTCGACGATGGGGGTCGGAGCCGCCGTCGAGGCTGGTGGGCTCACGGCGTGCGCCGGTTGGGTCTCCATCGGCACGGGTGCCGGAGCCACCAGGGGCTCGATGGAAGGCGCGGTGGCAGCCTTGGAAAGGTCGGCCGTATCCGCGCCTTGCGAGAGCGGCACCAATCCACGGCGCACGATGTGGGGTGTCACGAAGATGACGAGATCCTTCTTGACGATCTCGTGGTGGGTGTAGCGGAACAGGGCACCGAACAGGGGAATGTCCTTGAGGAAGGGCACTCCCGTCTCGTTGTTGGTCTCGTCCCGCTCCACCAGCCCGCCGATCACCACGGTTTCGCCATCCGAAACCACCACGTTGGTCTCGGCCTCCTGCTTGGAGATCACGACACCGGCGCCCGGAACCACCGAGTAGTCGTCCTTGTGGGGCTTGAGATTGAGCAACACGCGGTCCGGAGCGGTGATCTGGGGAACCACCTTGAGCTCGGTGCCGGCGTCCACATAGGTGGTGATGGTGTTCCCGCTGATGTCCTTGGTCAGGATGGGCACCTGGCTGCCCATGAAGATCCTGGCTTCCTTGTTGTCCAATGTGGTGATCTGGGGCGTCGCCAGCACCTCGGCCTTGCCCGTCTGGAGGAGATGGGAGATGGCCACGCCGAGGTTTCCGTTGAGCAGTCCGAAGGCCAGGGTCTGGGCCGCGGCAGCCTGGGTCGGCGTGTTGTTGATGATCTGGGCGCCGTTGAATGGCGACGTCCCGAGGACTCCGGATGTCGTGGCGGCGCCCGCATTGGTGATTCCTGTGGAGGGGGCGGTGGAAAGGCCCATTCCCGGACCGGACCCGAGGTTCCAGTTGACACCCATCTCCTGGAGGTCGTCGGAGGACACCTGGACCAGCTTGGCCTCGATCAGGATCTGGTTGGTTTCCAGGTCGAGCTGCTTCAGGACCTTTTCGATGGATGCGATCTGGTCCGCACCGTCGACGATGATCAGGCTGTTGGTGCGGGCGACCACGGTGATCTTGCCGCGCGGGGAAAGGAGGTCCTTGACGGCGGCCTGCATTTCATCCGCCTTGGCGTTGGATATGCGGATGATCTTGCGCTGCAGCTTCTGCGCCTGGTCCTGCGCGTTGCTGGCCACCGCCCGGTCCAGGAGCCGCTTCTGGTAATCCTCCGTCTTCTGGACGTAGAGGTATCCCAGTTCGTTGGTGACGGTGAGGTTCAGCATCTTGGAGACGATCCGGACCACCTCCTGCCAGGTCTTGTTGGTCACCACCGTGTTGACGGTGCCCGTCACGGCAGGATCCACGACGATGTCGACGGAGCTGTACTCGGACAGCAGCCGGAACACGGAATGGACATCGGTGTTGGTGAATTCCAGGACGGGGATGACCGGCGCCTTGCCGGCGCTGGCCTTCATGTGGGCCATCGAGGCCGAATCCTGGGCCTGGACGCTTCGCGGCAGGAGCGACCCCGCGGCTAGGGCGATCCCCAAGGTCGCGGCGATGCGCGGGTTGCGTCTCATGACTTATCTCCTTTTGGCGCCTGGAGTTTCAAGGCGAATTGGCGGCTCACGCCGAACTCCTCCAGCAGGAACACGACACGGTCGCGCTCGATCTTGAGCACCCGGCCGTTCTGGATCGCATCCCCCTCGCGGAGAGCGACGGAAAGACCGGGCTGGGAGGTGTGCTCCAGCACGGCCATCGGGCGGGTGGGGGAGGCGATGATGCCCACCACCCGCATCTGGTCGATGTTGAGTCCACCTTCGACGTCGTCGGACTCCAGCGGAATGAACGGGTCGCGGATGCCGTAGGTGTTGTAGACCACCTTGTTCTTCTGGTCCTCGGCCTCCTGCTTCGCCGAACTCGCCGCAAGCTGGTGGTCGGAAAATTCCTGCGACTTGCGTCGTTCCGCTTCCAGTTCCTGGGCCTGGGCGAGCGCGTTGCGGTCCGCGGAGGCGGAGCTTCCCGCATTCAGGGTTCCCCGCGCATCGTTGGACGACGGGGTACCCTCCACGGAGAACCCCGTTCCGCCCTGGGGCTTCAGCCCCTTGCGCAGGGAGGCGACGCTCACGGCCTCGTCGGAGGGCAGCGACGCCGTCCCGAACGTTTCGAGCTTGCTTCCGGATTTCCATGCCCACGCCTTGGACAGTGGCGTATTGGAAACCAGGCGGACGACCACGGAACTTCCCGAGTGGGTCATCAGGATGGACTTGGGCACCTCCTTCAGAGCGATCCGAACCTCGCCTTGCTGGTCTGCGGAAAGCCCGGCGAGAAGCTGCGAAGCCGATGTCTGCAAGCCCAGATGGGCCAGTCGGACTTTGCCAAGATGGATGGTGTACGCCTTCCCCTGTCCGGAAAGGTCGGATTTGGACGTTGGACCGGAGAACTCGAGTTCCACCGTCTCCATGTCTCCCGACCCCCAGGCGCGCACCCGTTCCAAGAAGGGCGTGGTGCTCAGGGATGCGAGGACTTCCCGACCCTGGGAAGGGACCGGAACCGCCCAGACCTGCGCTTCCGGTCTCTTCGCCGCTGTCTTTTCGAGAACGAACGAAATGTCCCTGCCATCCCACTCGCGATGCAGGATGGAGGCGATCGGTGCCCCCGTGCGTGGATGGAACCGGAACACGGCGACATCCGCCCCGTCCTTGGTGGAATTCGAGGCCTCGACGCTGGAAAACCATGAATTCTCGTCCAGCGCATGGGAACCGAGCAGAGCCGTGCGGCTCCCCTGGATTTCCAGGCGAAGCGTCCCATCGGATTCCCTGAGGACGCGCGAGAGCGGCTCCTCGCCGGTCCGGAGAACCAGCCGCGCTCCGTTCCCGTCGGCGACGAAGCCGATGGAAGCGATCATTCCGGCCTGGGCGGCCATTGCACCCGATGCCAGGAGGATGCATAGACGTCTTGACATCATTTCCTCGAGGTGTAGGTGGTGAAATCGAACTCGGCGTCGACGGTGTTGGGAACCGTGCCGTGCTTGTCGGCGAAGTCCAGCTCGGACTTCAGGTTGGGAGAGACGACGATCGACATCTTCTGGATGGATGTCGGATACTTGAAGTTCGCGAATTCGGCGAACATCTCGCCGATGCTGTGGTAGTTTCCGCTGATGGAGATCTTGTAGTTGTTCTCCGTGTAATACTGCTGCTGCACGCTCGCCTCGGGCACGAACTTCGTCGTCACGGTCCCCGATTGGCGGTTCACGGTGAGAAGATCCTGCAACCGCGAGGGAATCCGCTCCTCGTCGGGGAACATCTCCTGGAGCTTTGCGAATTCCGCCTCGGCGTCCTTCAGTTCCTGCCGGATCTGGGCGAGTCTCTGCACCTGGGTCTTCACCACGGTGAGGTCCCGGGTCAGCTTGTCCTCCTGTTGGGACAATTGGTTGATCTGCTCCTCTTTCGGCTGGTAGATGTACACGTAGTGCCCGTACAACGCCAGCCCGGAGATCAGGACGCAGAAGACGAACCATTGCGTCAGCCTGTCCTTTAGGTCAATGCGCATTGCCAAGGCTGTCTCCGATGGCGGGTTGATCCGTGTGGATGGTCGGATTGAGCGGACAGTGCAAGGTGAAGGAGAACGCGGAGACCGCGTTGCCTCCGGGTGCCGCGGCCTCGGCCTTCACCTGTTCGATGGATTCCAGGCTGGGTGCCAGGAAGAAGGGTCGGCGTTCCAACTGGAGCATGAATCCCGCGACCTCCTGGAAGACGAACGTATGCGCTTGTATGGCCAACTGGTCGGGTTTGTCGGCCTCTTCCTTCACCGAAATGAGCCATGTATGGGGGGGAAGGCTCGCGTTGATGTCCTCGAAGATGCGAACCCAGCGCTTCTTGGAAACGGAGATGCTCTTCAGGGACTGGTTCTTGGCTTCCTGCTTGTTCTTGAGGTCCTGGAGACTGGCGATCTCCGTCTTGACCGTGTCGTACTTCTGGATCTCGGTCTGCAGTTCGACGATCCGGTCCTGCTTGGCCGAAATGGTGGTGACCAGGGTCACGAAGTGGAACCAGATCCCGAAAAGGACCACCAGGACCAGCACCGAACCCCAGATCACGCGACGGTCGGCGAGGAAGGTGTAGTCCTTCCGCGCGACGCGGTACTCCATCGGGAGGAGGTTGACTTCGATCAAGGATGCCATGTCAGATTTTCCGCAGCGCCATGCCGACAGCGACTGTCAGCAGGGTGCTCACCGTGTCCGGGATGGGATCCGGAAACTTCTCCGGATCCTTCTGGATGGTGGAAAGGGGGTTCAAGACCACCACCTGGCTCTCGTGCCGGCGCCCGAGATACTCCGGAACCCCGGGGATGCAGGCGCCTCCCCCGCACAGGACGATCTTCTGGATGCGGGCCGTCTTCTCCGAGGACTGGTAGTACTGGAAGGCGAGATCGATGCCCAGGGACAGTTCCTCGCAGGAGAACTCGATGGCGCGGGCGAGCTGGGAGGCGTCGAACTTGTCGGCATCCTTGCCCTTCAGCAGTCCGACGGCCTGGTCGCGAGGCAGCTTGAACTGGCGCATCAGGTACTTCACGAAGTAGTCGCCCGCGGTGCTCACGTCGCGGGTGCTCTGGTAGATCCCGCCCTTGAGGAAGGTGATGTTGGTGAGGTTGTCGCCGATGTTGATCAGGGCCACGACCTCGTCGGGTTCGGAATTGCCCACCGAGAAATTGTACGCGTTGGCGAAGGCGAATGCGTCGACGTCGATGACGATGGGTCGAAGCCCGGCTTCGAGGACCACGTCGATGTAGGACTGCATCACCTGGTTCTTGGCCGCCACCAGGAGCACTTCGATGTCCGAAGTCTCCACGTTGCGGCGCAGGATCTTGTAGTCGAGGGTGATGTTCTCGACGTCGAACGGCGGTCGCTGACCGGCTTCGAAGAGGATGGTTTCTTCGTCGGCGGTTCCCTTCGCCGACTTCAGGTGGATCCGGTCGCCCAGCACCCCGAAGCTCCAGGAGAGCGACAGGATCACGTCCTTGACGGTGTCGTCGGTGCGGTGGACCAGGCTCGTGAGCGCCTCGATCAGGGCGTCCCGGTTCTTGATCTCTCCCCCGACGATGGTCTCGGGCTTCAGCTCCTGGATGCCGGCAGCCTGCAGGATCGGACCGGATCGGCGATGCTGCATCTTGACCAGCTTCGCCGAGTGGTTCCCGATATCCAACCCGACGGTGGTGGTCTCACCCCGCATGCGGCTGACGAAATTGGCAAGAGCGCTCAAAAGGTTTCCTTCCTGCGCGAATAGCTCGACCTTAGTTTAGGCACTCATTTCCACGGAGTCAAGTCGAAACCGACGTAATTCCAGGAATTTCCAGGACTTATGACGTTGGAGGGTTCCCTTCATGGATTGATCCTTCCCGCGCGTTGCCTCTCGAAGACATAGCGCATGATTCGCTCCTGGGTCTGGACTTCGATGTTCTCGAAACACAAATGGCACACATGTCCACCGACCCGCGATGCTTTCCCGGTGCGCAGCATGACGAAGTGTACCCCTTCCAGGAGGGTGTCTCCCATGGTGAAATTCAGAAGTCCCCTGGATTCCACCTCCAGGGCCCGGGTGGAGCTGACCATCGCCCCGCCGCCGGACAGGTCCAGAAGGGTGACCTCGAACTCCCCCGAGGCGTTGGGAATCCCGGTCGGACCGATGATCTGGCTCATGCGCCCGGAAATCAGAACGGGAACCCGCACCCACATGCGCAACTGCTGGCGCACAAGCTGGTCGGTGTGGGCGCATTGGATCTCCTTGCCGACCTTGTCGAGTCCGAGTATCCCGCTGGAAGCCTTGTATTCCCCGTCGCCTTGGCGGGAAAACGAGATCCGGAGGCGTCCGATTCCCGGGGGGAGGTCCCCCGAAACCGAGATCACCATCCGGTCCTCCCGATTGGATCGGACAACCCCGGAACCGATCCAGTGTCCTTCTTCCGCGGCAAGTCGGACATCCTGGCCGTCGGCGATCTGGCGGGTGTGGGACAAACTGGTCTCCGCGCTCAGCCCCTTGAACCTCAATTGGCGGCGGATGGCTTCGAGGCTCTTCCAATTCTCCGCGGATAATTCGCCGCCCCTGGTCCCGATCCAGGCGTCCAAGGCCCTGTCGTACACCGCCGGAATGCGCAGCATGGCATCCGGGGCGTGCAAGGAATCCAGACCCAGGTGCATCTCCCGCATCCGATCGATGGCCGCCTCGTCCAGACCCTTTTGTCGAGCCGATGCGGTGAAGTTGTCCCACCGGGAGCGGTTCTTGGAGAGTTGCTCCCGCCGGCGTCGGACCATCTCGATCGTCACCACCGCTCCCAGCACGACAAGCAGGAAGCCGGCGAGGATCCCCACCTGGGGAAGGGTCGGAGCCGGGGTCGTGAGGAGATCCCTCACCACGGCTCCCACCTGGCCGTTGGGGTCGGCGGAACTGGCGTGCTGCAGGAGCGTGGTTGGATTCATCTGTGGCTAGGCTTCCGGTTTCCAGGGTCCATTGAATCGCGTCGCAGCGGCCTGCGGTCCTTCCAGGATCCAAGTCTCCAAGCAATTCTGCAATGCCGGAAACCGCTTTTCCAGGTCGGCGAGCTCTTCCGTCGCGAATCGGGACAGGACCCAATCCGCCAAGTCCCACGCCTCCGGCTTTGGTCCGACCCCGATCCGAAGCCGGTTGTAGGCCTGCCCGATGCGAGCTTCGATGTCCTTCAGGCCGTTGTGGCCGCCATGGGAACCTCCTGCCCTGACGCGGAAGCGCCCCAGGTCCAGGAGGGTGTCGTCCACCACGACGTAGGTGTCCTCCGGTCGGATCCTGTGGTAGGCCATCAGGCCCTGGACCGCGGATCCGGAAAGGTTCATGAAGGTCTGGGGCTTGGCCGCCAGCACCTCCCTCTCGGCGATCCGGAACTTGGCGAGGTGGGATTGGGCCCGACCGGGGGAAAAAGAAACACCCTGGCTGCGGGCCAGGGCGTCCAATGCGAGAAACCCAACATTGTGGCGGGTGCGGGCATATCGCTCGCCGGGATTTCCCAACCCCACCAGAAGATGCATCAGGAAAAGGTCGCGACCGCCTGCCGGGCGGGGGTGAGCACGGTTCCACCGGGGAACGCCACTTGGTTCACGAAGAGGGCCTGGCCCTTGTCGATGGCGGAGACGTCCACTTCCACGGCGTCGACGAGGGCGGCGGATGGAACCCTGACCTTGAGATCCTTCTTGACCACGTTCAGGTTTCCGCCGCCGATCTTGACGCCCACCGGCACGCCGACGATGTTCAGGGGGACGCGGTAGGTGATGAAATCGCCCGGCTCCACGACCTGGAAATCGATGTGCTCCACGTCGCGGCGGATCTTCTCGCGCACGATCTCCTTGACGAACGCCGAGACCACGCCCCCCGTCGGGAGCGCGAGCTCCACGAGCCGGTTCCTGTTCCCGTCGACGAGGAACTTGCGGAATTCGGCGGCGTCGATGGAAACGCTCTGGCTCTCCGTCTTCTTGCCGTAGACGACGGCCGGAATCCGTCCACCGGCGCGCAACGCCTTGATCTGTGCCTTGGTGCCCTTTTGCCGGGGCTGGACTGCGATGTTGACGCTCATTTCTCTCTCCTGGAAGTGACGAATTCTGTCGTTTCGGGAACACCCGACCGGGGCGGCTGGATTCGAAAACCGACGAAGACCCGGTGTCCCAAGGTCGATGGGCCGGCATGGCACCGGTTTAGGTGCCCGAACCTGGTCGACCTTGATGCCCCGGCTTCGGTCGGGGCCCCACCGCGAGTTCCCGTCGGAACCAGAACTTGGGATTCGAAGTCGCATGGCCGACTCCATCTCGCCTTCACGGAATCACCCCTTCCTTTGCCGCCGAAGGGCCGAAAAAGATAATACAAGCCCTTGACGGACGTCCCTCGCCGGCGGATTCTCGCCTGTCCGGAACGGTTGTCGCCAGCTCTCCAGATCTATTTCCCCGGGACCCTCCACCCCAGGTGGTAGATCCGGTTGACCACCGCCCTTTGGCCGTGCACCGTCGTCCATCCAAGCGCGCGCGCGAGGTACACCCCGGACGCGACAGGTTCACCGTTGTCGCTTCGCCCATCCCATGCCGCCCAGATCTGGACCTCGCCGCGCAGCGAAGTCGCGATGGCTCCTTGGCGCAACGACTGCAACACGGGCCCCAGATCGACACTCGCCACCGACACTCCCGAATTGTCGTAGAGGTACACGGCACCTCCCTCCAGATCCCGAGTGGTCTTGATCAGGACGCCGGCGAAGTGCGACGAATCCACGGTCACGGCTTGGCCGGAGGGCGAGAGCCACGGCCCCCCGGGCTGGGTGCGCACGAGCAAAGTCATCGGAGACTCGCCCGCGGGGATGGTCCAGCCGGTGCTGGTGGCCATCGCGGGCCACGAAGACAAGGCGAACCGGAACGGGGCCGGACCGAACTCGAGCGGCACCCAGCGGGCCAAAAGCGCCGGTCCGTTTCCGAGGGTGTCGGAAATGCCACCCTCCGGCCAGACGGCCAGCCTCACGGAATCGCCCGGGGCGGCGGGAAAGGACGTGTCCACCAGAAGTTCCAGTTCGAGCGGCGAGATCAGCGCCTGGTGGATCCGGGCGATGGAATCTCCCCCCATGCCCAGCGAAGGACGTCCCCAGCGGAGCCATTGCGCGCCGTCCGCGGCGTTGAGGGGCTCCGACACCCAGACGTCCAGGGTGTCGAAGGCCGACCCCAGGCCCAACCGGGCCCGGAGGGGAACCGGCGCGATGCGCTCCTGGACGGCGAACGCCTGGACGGGATCCGTCGAATCCCAGGAGAAGGACCCAGGCTGGGCCGCGCCGGTCCATCCGGTGGCCAGCGGCGACTGCCCGACGGCGAAGTTCCAGGCCACGGTCAGGGAATCGGGGGACACGCTCCTGGTGGCCTTGGTCAGATCGAGGATGGTGGACCCGTCGGGCCAATGCAGGGTCAGCTGGTTTGCCGGGTTCCACGGCACCGCGAAGCTCACCCTCGCCTGGTCCAAGGCACCGTCGCCGTCGCTGTCCAGGTAGACGGCGGAATCGGGGGCGGGAGCATGCCAGGAAAGCGGCGCCGCCTGCACGGCCGCCCACAGGGAATCGGGGGTGAACGAGGCTCCGATGGAATGCACCGGGACGTCGGATCGCATCCACAGGGTGGCCATCCCGTCCACGAGGGGGAAGAGCGAATCCACCTTCCCCGCGCCGTCCGTGAACACGATGTTCCCGCCGACCGGCTTCGCGAGGATCAGGGCCTGCCGCGAGACAGGTCCTGTCATGGACCAGAGCCGCAATCCCACCTGCACGCGACCGCGCACGACCGTGTCCGCGGAGAAGCTGTCGCTGGCGGCTCCGTCCGCGCCGACGAAGCGCAGGTAGAACCCGGTCACGTCCAGATGCCGAACGAGGGAATCCGGGCTCCCCGACAGGCGCAGCACCACGGAACCTCCGGTTCCCGGACGCGTCCCTTGGACCACCACCGTCCCGAGCCCTCCGGAAAGGCGCAGTCCGGAAATCGGCCCCGAGGAACCCAGGGGCGAAAGCCACGGGGAACTCGCGAGGCCCACGCTGTCGGTCTGTGCCAGAAGTTGTCCGTTCACGAAGAGCCCCACCCGGATGGTGTCCGCCTGGCCCAGTTCCATGGATCGGAACGGGATGGAATCCAGGATCCTTCCCTGGGCGTCCACGAAATCCAGTTCCGGCGAAATCCTCTCCACGAGGGCGGTGTCCCGGGCCGCCTGGTAGACGGCCCATACCGAATCCAACGGTCTGGTCCGGGCCGGGCCCAACTGGAGGACGGTGTCGCCTTGGACCACCGGCGCGTTCTGCAGGAAGGCGAACGACCCCGCGAACACCCCGGCCGGGCCCCGGTGCAGGATCACGCGCAAACTGTCGCCCAGTCGGTGGTGGATCTCGGCGCTGGTGGTGTCGGTGGCGATGTTGGGGTCGGTCACCGCGACCTGGAAGCGGCCGCTGTCTCCGGAGGCGGTGTCGGGAGACAACTTGATCCCCACCGGCGCCGGATGGAACAAGGGAAGGTAGGCGATGGCCGAATCGCGGTAGTCGCGGGGCATGTGGAAGACCCCCCGCAAGGTGTCCCACCCGTAACCGGTCTGCACGATCGCATCCGTGCGGATCGGCGGACCCTGGGACAGCACCCAGGAGTTGGTCGTGCCCAGTTCCGCCAGGATCGTGGTCGTGTCCGGGGTCATTTTCAGCACATCCTTGCCGGAATCCAGCGAAACGGAGGTCGAGAACGGCACGGGAAAGGCGAAGATCCCTTCGGGTCGCACGTCCAGCAGCATCCGGACGGAATTGTCGCGCTGGTCCGCGAAGGTCCGGGTGGTGTCGGTCGCGGGCCTCAAGCGCAACACCGTCGGAGCGTAGCAGGCCGCCATCAGGAGGGAGTCGGCTCCGGTCGGCGAGTAGGTCGTCGCGGAATCCGTGACGTCGATGGTCCACTTGGCGGTCACCACGGAATCCCCGGACCCGTTGTGGAGCACGTCTCGGAGTTCCAGCACGTTGTTTCCGGCGTTCAGGCCCACCAGCGAATCGAGCCGGAAGCGGTACCCTCCCCCCTCCTGCCCCGAGGCGACGGAGGTGGACACTTCGCCGTTGGTCAGATTTTGGATGCTCAGGGAGTCCGGGGTGCTCTTCTGGACAAGGAGGCCGAGAAGGCGTTCCATCACGTGGTTCAGGCTGTCCTTGTCCAGGGTCGGGATCCAGTAGTACGCCCCCCCGGTCGCGATGGCCAGGTTTTTCAGGTCCTTCCCCTGGGTGGTGTCGGGGGACAGCATGATGCCGTAGATGGGCGGCGAGGCCTTGTTGGGAAGAGTCCATGTCGTCCCCGTGGGAGACGTCACCTTGGCGCCGGCCAGAAGTTCCGCCTGGGCGGCACCGTAGTCGTTGGGAGCGCCGTCGGAGACCAGGATGATGGCCTTGCGGGAGTTGGGCGACGGGGGCATGGTCTGGGTGCCGGACGTCGCACCCTGGAGCAGCGCCCGGGCCCAGCCGATGGGATCGGCGTAGTTGGTGGTGTTCAGGTTCTGGAGCGACACCTGGCCCGCGAGCGAATCCGCGGACGCGGTGTCCCCGAGGCCGTAGAGCTTGGTGGAGGTGTAGTTGGTCCCGAAGGAGATCCACGCCGCCTCGGAGGTGGGCGCCAGTCGCGCCTGCTCGGCGATCGCCTCCTGCACCACGATCGCCCGCTGCTGGTAGGGGTCGCCCGAAGGCGTGCAGTGGACGATGGCCGAATCGTAGGTGGACGTCGGCAATTCCTGCACGGAATATCCCTTGTACGTGACCATGGGGAGGGTCCCTGGGTATTTCACTCCGGTGGGCGAGGTCCAGTCCTTGCAATCGTGGAAGTTGATGGTGTCGCTTCCGTGGGGCAGGATGAGGTTGCTGGTGTGGAAGGCCACCATGCTCCCCGACTGGTCTACGATGTAGGCGATGTCCGTCCCCGGAACCCCCACTCCACCGGACCCGCAGAGCACCAAGCCCTCCGGAGAGATCCGCGTGATGGAACTCGGAACCTTCAGGGTGGTGCCGTTCAGGGACCCGAGGTCCAAGCAGCCCGTGGAACCCATGAGGGAATCCGTCTGGAGATCGCACCTCCCGCCGGACACCAATGCGTAGCCGGACGTGTCCGTGGCGCAGGTCCCGATGGTCCCGGGATTGCCGGTCTTCACGGTCGGCGATCCTCCCGAGACGGAAGAGATCCACACCGTGTCGTACTTGTTGTAGGCGGCGAGGTTGATGGGAGAGCCGGAGCCCATCCCTCCGGATCCCCAGACGGTTGCCGTCCCGGAAGATTTCACCAGGATTCCGCTGGGCATGCTGGGAACGGCGAGCTGGTACCAGCCGCACTGGGAAGAAGGGGTCATGGTGACCCCGGTGGACAGCCCGTTGACATAGGCGACGGGGACCTGCGCTGGGGACTGGCCGTCCCAGGGGTTGAACACCAGGATGGTGTTGGCCGATAGGGCACGGCAGGCGAGGACCACCACCACTCCGCAAAGGCCAAGACTCGAGGATCGACGGTGGAGTTCCGGCACGGTGTGGTTCCTTTGTCAACAGGCGATATGGCATGAGCTGCCATCACCCGGTCACCGGGAACGTCCTCGCAGTGCCGGGCGAGCAGTCGCCATCCTCGACTCCTGTGCAAGGTGGGGTCCTTGCTGATCGGGCGCACCGGGAGTTTGAGAAGAAGTGTTGAAGAAAAGGCAATGGGCCAAGGAGCCATGCGCATCGAGCGCATGGACGAATTCTCCCGCCGCCCCCGATGCGGAGATCCAGGTGATAACATGGAGTCGATCCACCAGGGTGAGGGCGGATCCCACCAAAATCGCGCAGCGGCGGACGGCCCGATTGCCGATGATGGGATCCACGCCGGATTTGGATCCCCGTGCTTTTGGGGGGTATTGCCGGCTTCCGCTCAAAGATCACTGCCCGTCAGGACCTCTTTCGTTTTGGCCGGCCTGGCAACCGGAAACAGTCGGACATGCGCCTGCGGGACCCGGTTCGACCGCACGCAGGGCATCCAGTCTCTCGCGGCAGCGCGCAGCTTCTTCCGGATTTCGGCTGCGCCCCAGCCGGACCAGTTCTTCGAAGATGGCGGCATCGCGCGGTGTGAATCGGCACAGCCGAATGGTGGCCGCCAAGACCCGTGGGGGGAGGTGTCGCCTGCCTTGTAGGATGTGCGAAAGCTGGCCGGGATCGATTTCAAGTCGGGTCGCCATGAACCGGTAGGAGAAGCTGGGCTGCCCGGCGCGCCGGAATTCGTAGTAGCGTCGCAGGAATTCCCGATAGTCGGCGAAAGCGGCAAGGTCGGGAGCTTCGCCTTCTACCAGCGCAGCCATGGGACGCTCGTTTGGGTCTGCCGTTCCAGTTGGCTCCATTGGGTCGTCCGCCCGGTGTCGGAAAGCCGGATTTCGTCGAAGGCACCGAAGAACCCGACGCCACCGCGAACGACCTGGCGGGAAGCCAAGGGGTAGGTGACGGTGTTGCGCGGATAGACGGTGGTGTCCACCACCAGGCCGATGCGCTTGGAGGGCGCGTCGAACGTCGCCACGAGATGGGTCCAGGTCGACAGCGGAAGCGGAGTGGCGGTGACGATCTCGTCGGCGGTCTTGGCCCCGGACCAGACCCGGACGTACATGTCGTCCCGAACCGAGATCCCCCAGTTGGCGGAGTCTACCCCGTCCTTGAATCCGGCCAGGACCGTTTCGCCCGAGGGCTTCGAGTCCAGGCGCACCCACAGGGAAATGGTCCAGGAATTGGTTCCGCCCAACGCGACGGAGTCCGTCGACCAGCTTCCCGATCCAGCCAGGACCTGCGCGCCACCCACGGTTCCCGCTCCGCTCCGGGAGCCGGTCCACCGCAGGGCGATTCCCATCGAAGTCTCCCAGGTCGAGTCGCAGTGCCACCCGCCCAGGAAATGGGCACCGGGAGAGAAGACCTGCGGCATGTTCACGGGCGTCGGCACATGCCTTCCCCACAGGACGCGCAGAAGATGCTTGGCGGAACTTCCGTTGGCGGTATCCAGTTGGACCCAGGCCAGGGCGTGACCTGCCAGCGAGTCCCAGGTCAAAGTGTACGGGTAGGGAACACCCTGGCCGTTGTCGAAGCGCAGGCTCACCGGGTCGGTCGCCCGGACGTCGAGGACGGTGTCGAGCAGGACGGGAACGGGGAACAGGGGTTGGTCGCCCTGCACGTTGGCACCGGTGGCGGAAAGGTCGACGACCGCGGTGCGCGCGGAGGGCCACAGGCTGTAGTCCTCCTGTCCCCAGAGGGCGGAAAGCCATGTGCCCGTGGCCACCACCTCACCAGGATTGGCGTGGACCGCGACATCCTGGGTCGCGGAATCCGCTTGCAGATGCAGGCGCAGATGCCCGGATGGCAGGGGCCCGAAGAAGAACGAACCGGTGCTGTCCGCGACGGCGGAAAGGGTGGTGCCGCGCAGCCACACCCGGGTGTGTCCGAATCCCGCTCCCACGCTGCCGGTCACCCAGACGGGAGAGCGGAGCGTGTCCGTGTGGTTCACCCCGTCGGGAGCGCCGGTTCGCATGGACCAACCCGTCGAAGCTTGGGCCAGGACGGTCCAGCTCCCGGGGGGAACAACCAGGAACCAATGACCGGAGCTGTCGGTGCGCACCGAGTCCAAGACGGATCCGCTGTCCGCCCAGGATTGCGACGGGACCACCCTTACGGCGGCGGCGGCGACGGGACGGCCTTGTTCGTCGACGATCCGCCCATTGAGCGCATTGGGTACTTCCGAAGAGGTTCCGCCAGCCACCTGCTGGGGTTGTCCGCATCCCCAGGGAACCACCACCAGGGCCAATGCCAGCCATGACAACGATCGTTTCATTGCGACACCTGTGCGGGCTGCATTCCCACGGGAAACAGCTGGATGTTGAGCTGGAACACCCGGTCGGGGTCGTTTGTTCCCTGCGACAGGGACTGGACCTTCTGCCTCAGCTCGTGCGCGAGTTCGCGCAGGATCTCGAGACCGTTGGCATCCAAGGAGGCGGTGACGGCCGAGATGTCTCGGTCCGAGGCCGGGATGGTCTCGAGCGCCGCCTTGGCCAGGTCGATCGCTTGGCGGTGGAAGCCGCGCAAGACGGGGGCTGGAACGTCGGGACCTCCGGTCAGGTGGGATTCGGAGAGCCGGAGGTTTCCGTCGGCATCGCGCTCTGCCAGGCCCAAGTCCAGCAGCAGGTCCACGGACTGGCGTGCCTCGTCGGAAGTCACGGGAGGAATGCAGAGGGTCCCCAGGCCACCACCATCCCCGTTCACTTCAACCAAGCCCATCAGGGAGCGGATGACGGAATGGCGCCAATGCCCGTAGAACTCGGCCTGTACGCCATCCACGGGACGGACGGCCACTTTGCGCAACGCCGACAGCCTCTCGCGGCTGCGGGTCTTCTCCTCCGGCGACCTGGCCCGATCGCAGCGGAGGAGCTCCTCGAAGTAGGCGGTCGCACGACGGTCCATCTGGAAAATCTCGGCGATGGCAGGCACGTGGCGGAAAGGTAGCCGCGTCCGTCCCCGGACGATGAGTTGGAATTGGGCGGGGTCCAGCCCCAGGCGCAAGGCCAGCCCGCGCGATGTGATCCCCTCCGGGGTTTTGCGGCACAGCTCCAGCTGGTCCTGGAGATAGGCCCGCCAATCCTCGTGGGAGTAGACGAGATGCATCTGCACCCAAGGGTACCTCCTCGACCACCCCGCGACCCCTCGTCCGCGACCCGCTCCGTTGAAGGATGGTCAACAATCCGCGACAACGCTCGGAGAAACCCGCGGCGATGTCGGTGAACCTCGAACAGACGGGACCGACCGGCGACTCGCCGTGCTCACGGCCCGACTCCGCCCGCGTCGGAGCCATCCCGTCATCGCCTGATTTCCGTGGTGATCCCGGTTGTGCCTTCCCGCCGGAAGCGATAGACTGTCGACTCCGAGAAGGCACCACAAGACACGTTCGATTGAAATTCGCGGCTCGAAGGATCACACCATGCTACAGAATCTGTCCATCGGGAAACGCCTGTTCTTCGCGGCGGGCATCAACATCTTCCTGACCGCCCTGGTGGGCGGGATCGGCCTGCTCGCCATCGACTCCCTGAAAACCCGGGAGCAGGACCTGAACGACAACGTCATCATGGCCATGCTGGACATGCAACGATTCTCCGCGGCCCACGAAAATTCGCGCGTGGGGACATCCGATCTGGTCTCCTCCGCGGATTCCATCGGTTCAGGGAGGGAATACGCGAGGATCCTGGCCAATCGCGCGACCATGGACAGCGCCTCCAAGGCCTACATGGAAACCTATATAGACGCCGAAGACAGCACCAACTTCGCCGCACTCCGTCGGCAACGCGAACAATACGATCTCCTCCAGGACACCCTCTTCTCCCTGGTGCGTCGGGGGGAGATCCAGGGAGCCCGAGCCTATCGCGTCGCCAGGATCGTTCCGGCGACCGATCCGTTCGAAGCCCAGTTGGACATCGTGGTGGAGAAAAACACCCGCTACGCGAAGACGGCGTTGACGGCGGACATGGCTTCGGTTTCGAGGAGGAAGTCGATTTCCATCTCGATCATGCTGGTCGCGTTCGTGGTCGGCATCGGAGTGGAGACGCTTCTGGCCCGGAGCATCGTGCGGCCGGTGGCCCGGATCCGGGATGTCCTGGGTCGGGTCGCCGACAAGGATTTCACCGGACGACTCGCCATGGACAGTCGCGATGAGATCGGTGAAATGGGACACTCGCTCGACGCCACCCTGGAATCCTTGAGCGCAGTCCTGTCCGGCATCCAGGGCAATTCCCAGGAACTGGGCGGAGCCTCCGAGGAACTTTCCGCCGTGAGCCAGCAGATGAGCCAGGCGGCTGGGCGCACCTCGGAACGAGCTGGGTCGGTGAGCGTGGCCGCCGAGGAGATGTCCAGTTCCATGCAGTCGATTTCCTCGGCCTCCGAGCAGTCCTCCTCCAGCATCTCCATGGTCGCGGCGGCGGTGGAGGAGCTTTCCAGTACGGTGGCGGAAATCGCCCACAACGCGGAAACCACCCGTTCGGAGATGGTGGCGGCGGTGCGAAGCGTGGAGGAGACCGTCGAGCGCATGGAACACCTGGACACGGCCGGTCGCGAGATCGGCAAGGTGGTGGACCTGATCGTGGACATCGCCGACCAGACCAAGCTGCTCGCGCTCAACGCCACCATCGAGGCGGCGCGGGCGGGAGAGGCGGGCAAGGGCTTCGCG
>Ga0181516_10000370_pt1 | contig 42538 bp, 35 predicted proteins | sample PEATcosm2014_Bin_25_FD_121104 | JGI IMG/M metagenome (GOLD analysis project Ga0181516, IMG submission 121104) | Peatland microbial communities from MTU Mesocosm Facility, Houghton, MI, USA - PEATcosm2014_Bin01_10_metaG | ecosystem: Environmental > Terrestrial > Soil > Wetlands > Peat | place...
ATGGCTCCCCGCACCGGGAGGCTTCCGTTGCAAGAGGTGTACTTCTACGCCACCTGCCTGGTGGACCTGTTCTTTCCCGACGCCGGGATGGCGGGCATCGAGCTGCTCCAGGAGGCCGGGCTGCGGGTGATCTTCCCCCGGGGCCAGACCTGCTGCGGCCAGCCCGCCTTCAACTGCGGCTACTGGGAAGAGGCCAGGGCCGTGGCCCGCGGGCAGCTGGCGCTGTTCCCCAGGGACCTGCCGGTGGTGCTGCCTTCGGGCTCCTGCGCCGGCATGATCAAGACCCATTTCCCGGACCTGTTCCGCGGCCAGCCCGAGGAAGGCGCGGCCCGGGCCCTGGCCGGGCGGGTGTTCGAGCTCACCCAGTTCCTGGTGGACCGGCTGGACCTGAGGCTGGAGGACCTGGGCCGGCCGGTGAAGGTGACGCTGCATTCCAGCTGCCACGCCATGCGCGACCAGGGGGTGCTGGACCAGCCCCGGGCCCTGCTGCGCCAGCTGCGCAACGTGGAGCTGGTGGAGCTGGCCCGGGAGCGGGAGTGCTGCGGCTTCGGCGGGGTGTTCGCGGTGCGCGATCCGGGCCTGTCCGGGGCCATGGCCGCGGACAAGGTCCAGGACGCCCGCGCCACCGGGGCCGACCTGGTGCTGTCCACGGACGGAGGCTGCCTCATGAACCTCGGCGGCACCCTGGAACGCCAGGGCCACGGGCCCGCCACCCAGCACATCGCCCAGTTCCTGTGGGAGCGCACCCATGGCCGCTGAGCCCGCAGCCCCCGGCCTGGAGCTGGATTTCCTCGCCGCCAGCACCCGGGCCCTGGCCGATCCGCAGCTGCGGCGCAACTTCCGCCGGGCCATGGACGGGCTCATGGCCAAACGCGCGGCCTGCTTCCCCGACCCCGGCGAATGGACCCGCCTGCGCGCCCTGGGCGCGGCCATCCGGGCCAAGAACCTGCTGAAGCTGCCGGAGCTCCTGGAGCAGCTGGAGCTGAACCTGGGCAAGAACGGCATCACGGTGCACTGGGCCCGCACCACGGCCCAGGCCAACCGGATCGTGCTAGAGCTGCTCCAGGCCCGGGGCGCCAAGGCGGTGGTGAAGGGCAAGTCCATGGTGTCCGAGGAGATGGGCCTGAACCATTACCTGGAGGCCCACGGCATCGAGTCCCTGGAATCGGACCTGGGGGAGTACATCATCCAGCTGGACGGCGAGATGCCCAGCCACATCATCATGCCCGCCATCCACAAGAACAAGGACCAGATCGCCCGGCTGTTCAGCGAGCGGATCAAGCAGGCCAAGTACACCGAGGAGGTGGACGAGCTCACCGCCATGGCCCGGGCGGTGCTGCGCCGGAAGTTCCTGGAGGCCGACGCCGGGCTGTCCGGGGTGAACTTCGCCGTGGCCGCCACCGGCACCCTCTGCCTGGTGGAGAACGAGGGCAACGGCCGCATGAGCACCCACGTGCCGCCGCTGCACATCGCGCTCATGGGCCTGGAGAAGGTGGTGGAGCACCTGGACGAGGTGGCGCCGCTCTACGCGCTGCTGACCCGGTCGGCCACGGGCCAGGCCATCAGCACCTACCTCAACCTCATCTCGGGCCCCCGGGGCGGCGGGGAGCAGGACGGGCCCCGGGAGGTCCATCTGGTCATCCTGGACAACGGCCGCTCGCGCATCTACCAGGATCCGGAGCTGCGGACCACCCTGTCCTGCATCCGCTGCGGCGCCTGCATGAACCACTGCCCGGTGTACACCCGCATCGGCGGCCACGCCTACCAGGCGGTGTACCCCGGCCCCATCGGCGCGATCCTCACCCCCCAGGTGGAGGGGGCGGGGCTGCGCCACGACCTGCCGCACGCCTCCAGCCTCTGCGGGGCCTGCGTGGAGGTGTGCCCGGTGGCCATCCCCATCACCCACCTGCTGATCCGGCTGCGCCGGGAGGCCGGCCACGTGCTGCCGGAAAGTACCGTATCGGGGGCGGGCACCGCCCGTTCGCGCCGGGAGGACCTGGCCTGGCGGGTGTGGGGCTGGGTGCTGGGGCATCCGCGGGTCTACCGGTTGGCCACCTGGTGCGCCACCCGGTTCTGGGGCCTGCTGCCGGCCCGGGCGCCGGTGCTGGAGGCCTGGACCCGGAGCCGGGCCAAGCCCAGGGCGGCCGGGCGGAGCCTGCAGGAGCGGGCGCGGCGCGGCGGGGTGCCCCATGTCTGAGCGGGAGGCGATCCTGGCCGGGCTGCGGGCGGCCCGGCCCCAGGGGGGGCCGCCGGCCCTGGACTTCTCGGTGCTGGAAGCGAAGCGCTGGGACGCCCCGGAGCGGATGGCGCGGCTGCAGCGGGCCATGGCCGCCGTGAAGACCGAGTTCCTGGAGGCCGGTGCCCATGACTGGCCCCAGGCCGTGGTGGACTGCGTCCTGCGGGAGGGGCTGGACAGCCTGCTGTACGGGCCCGGCACCGCCGAGGGCCGGGCCCTGGCCGACGCCTGGCCGGACCAGGGGCCCCGGCTGCTGCCCTACGACCGGCCGGTGGAGAGCTTCAAGCGGGAGCTGTTCGAGGAGGTGGCCGCGGGCTTCACCACCACCCTGGGCGGCATCGCCGAGACCGGGGGCCTGCTGCTGGCCCCGGGGCCGCGGGAGCCGCGGCTGCTGTCCCTGGTGCCGCCGGTGCACCTGGTTCTGCTGCGGGCGGACCGGGTCTTCGACACGCTGCTGCAGGCGATCCGGGAGCTGGGCTGGAACCGGGCCCTGCCCGCGAACGCCCTGGTGATCTCCGGCCCCAGCAAGACCGCCGACATCGAGCAGACCCTGGCCTACGGAGTGCATGGGCCCAGGCGGCTGATCGTGGTGCTGGCGGGGTGACGTGCACCAGGTCGCGGGCAGCGTGCGGATGCGCAGGAAATCGGCCGGACCGCTTCGGAGCTGGCCCTGGTGTCGGAAACCATGGCGCTGGCCGTGGCGCGGTTCCAGGTCTGACCCGGGCAGGGGCTGGGGGCGTGCCTGTTCACCTCGTTCTGCTACAGGTTCAACCGGCGCTTCGACCTGAAGTCCATCCTGCCCCGGTTGCTTGCGGCACCTGATGACTGCTGATGTCCAATGGCTCAATGGATCCCGGCGCGGTCCTCCCCCCGCCCGATGGGCTCCAGGTGCCGCTGCAGTTCGCGCATGGTGAAGGGCTTGGCCAGCAGCGTGACCCCCGGGTAGGCCGCCACCAGGTCCACGGCGCTCTGGTCGGGGCGCCCGGTGGCCAGCACCACGGGCAGGGCGGGGCGCAGGGCGCGCAGGCGGGGCAGGGTCCCGCTGCCGCCCAGCCCGGGCATGTTCAGGTCCAGGATCACCACGTCGGGCTGGAAGCCCGCCAGGGCCTGGAGCGCCGCCTCGCCGCTGGCGACGGTCAGGGTGGTGTGGCCCAGGGCTTCCAGGATCGCCTCCATGGAATGCTGCACCAGCTCGTCGTCGTCCACCACCAGCACCGCCAGGGACGCGCCGGAAGGTTCGGCCGGGAGCCCGGCGGGCTCGGCGGCCCGGACCCCGTCCCAGGCCGGGAAGCGCAGCCGCACCAGGGTGCCCGCGCCCGGCGCGCTCTGGAGCTGCAGCTGGCCGTGGTGGGCCTTCACCGTGCCGTAGACCAGGGTGAGCCCCAGCCCGGTGCCCTGGCCCACCTCCTTGGTGGTGAAGAAGGGATCCATGGCCTTGTCCAGGACCTCCCCGCTCATCCCGCAGCCGGTGTCCTGCACCTCCACTTCCACCCAGGCCGGGTCCAGGTTCCGGGTCCGGAGGGTCAGGGTGCCGGTCTCGGGCATGGCGTCCACGGCGTTGACGCAGAGGTTGATGAAGGCGTGGGTCAGGGCGCTGGCGTCGCCCAGCACCGGCCGCAGGTCCGGCGTCAGTTCCAGCACCAGGCGGATGCGGGCCAGGGTGGTGCGCTCCAGCAGCCGGACCTCCTCCCGGAGGATCGCGTTGAGGTCCAGCTCCCGCTCTTCGGCGGGGCTCTGCCGGGCCATGCTCAGCAGGCTCTTCACCATCTTGCCGCCGCGCTCCGCGGCCTTGGTGATCGTCTCCATCCCCCGGCGCAGGGCCGATCCGGGAGCCGCCTGCTCCGCGTGCAGGGAGGCCATGGCGAGGATGGCGCCCAGGACGTTGTTCATGTCGTGGGCCACGCCGCCGGCCAGGCTGCCCAGGCTTTCCAGCTTCTGGGCCTGCTGCAGCTGGGCCTGGAGCTGCTGCCGCTCCTGCTCCAGCCGCCGGCGCTCGGTGATGTCTTCGGCCAGGGAGGTCACCCCCACCACCCGGCCGGTGCCGTCGCGCAGGGGCGTGTTGTGCCATTCGCACAGGATGACCTCCCCGTCCTTCCGGAGGTTCTCGTCGGCATGGTGGTCATGGGTCTGGCCCTCCACCAGCCGGAACAGCATGGGGAGCAGGGCGGGGCGCGCGTCCTTGGGGACGATGAAGGTGACGTGCCGGCCGATGGCCTCCCGGGAGGTGTAGCCGAAGATCCGCTCCGCGGCCGGGTTCCAGCCGGTGACCCGCAGCTCGGTGTCCCATTCGACCATCCCCAGGGGGGTCTGCTGGGCATGGAGGAACAGCTGCTGGTTGGCGGTCAGGAAGGCCTCCTCCGCCTGCCGGCGCTGGCGGACCTCCTCCCGCAGCTCCCGGGTCCGGGCGTTCACCGTGCGCCGCAGCTGGGAGATCCACAGCACCGCCAGCAGGCCGGCGCCCAGCGCCGCCAGGACCGCCAGCGACAGGGCCCGGCGCCAGCTCTTCCCGGCCGGGGCGGGGGGGACGTAGATGAAGCCCTCGGGGGGCCGCACCGCGTTCATCTGGCCCGGAGCCACGATCTGCTGGGCGATCCGGCGGAACCGCCCGGGATTCATGTGGCCGATGTCCACCAGCCCGGGCAGCACCAGGTCCCACATCTGGGCCGCCTCGAACTGCAGGTGCGCGCGGGTGACGCCCCGGGCCGCCACCCCCGGCAGGGCGAGGATGTAGCTGATCATCTCGTCGCTGTGCCCCATGGCGTATTCCCAGCCCTGGAAGGAGGCGCGGCGGAAGGCTTCGGTGGTGGCGGGATGGCTGGCGGCGAAGGCCTGGGTGGTGAACAGCAGGTCGCCGTAGAAATCCACTCCGAAGGCGGCCGGGCGCATGACGTTGAGCTGCGCGCCGCGCAGGCGCAGCAGGTACGGCTCGTTGGTGGCGTAGGCGGACATGGCGTCCACCCGCCCCTCCAGCAGATCCTCCAGGTTCCGGCTGTGCGGCACCGGCTTGAGCCGGTCCAGGTCCACGCCCTCGGACTCGAGCATGGCCCGGGCTTCGGTCAGGCCCTGGCCGCCCGAGAACATGACCGTGCGCCCGGCCAGGTCCGCGGGCCGGTGGATGCCGCTCCGGCGCAGGGAGAGGATCACCGTCGGCGAATGCTGGAACACCACGCCCAGGGCCACCAGGGGCCGGCCCTCGAGGTAGGCCTGGAACACTTCCATGTCGTCCACGCCGAAGTCGGCCGCGCCGGCCTCCACCATGGGCAGGGGCAGTTCCAGAGGCCCCGCCTCGCGCAAGGTGACGTCCAGGCCCGCGGCCCGGTAGAAGCCCTTGGCCTGGGCGGCATAGTAGCCGGCGAACTGGAACTGGTGGGCCCACTTCAGCTGGAGGGTGACCTTGGTCGGCGCGGCGGCCAGGGCCGGGAACAGCGCCGCCAGCAGGACCAGCGCGGCCAGCCAGGGCCGGAAGGGGCGCCTCCCTGGCGGCGGAGGTGCCGTCCCCGTGGACGGGGCTGCGCTCATTGCGTTCATGGGCTCGGGCCCCGGTAGCGGCGAAGAGGCCTGGGAGGCCTCGGGAGATGGTCAAGGATCCTCCAACTATAACGCGGCCCGCCCGCCTCCGTAGTATCCTGGCGGCATGGAAATCCGTCCTGCCCTGGTGCCCGAGGCCGCCGCCCTGGCGGAGCTGGCCGGCAGGCTGTTCCGCAGCACCTATGCGGACCAGGTGCCGCTGCGGGACATGGAGGCCTACATCGCCTCGGCCTTCACCCCCGGGGTCCAGGCCGGGGAGATCGCGGCGCCGGACGGCACGGTGCTGGTGGCGGCGGAGGCGGGCGGCTTCCGGGCCTACGCCCAGCTGCGCACCGCGCCGCCGCCCCTGGCCGGGGCCGACCCCGGGGCCCTGGAGATCGCCCGCTTCTACCTCGATCCGGCCCTGCACGGCACCGGCTTCGCCAGCTCCCTGCTCGCGGCCTGCCTCGCCTGGGGCCGGGGCCGGGGACAGCGGAACGCCTGGCTCCAGGTGTGGGAGGAGAACCGCAGGGCCATCGCCTTCTACGCCAGGGAGGGCTTCGCCGACGCGGGCCAGACCAGCTTCCAGGTGGGCAGCATCCTCTACCGCGACCGGGTGATGACCCGGACGCTGATGTAGTGGCCGGCTTCCAGGGAACGGAGCGCTACACCATCTGCAGGCGCCTGGGCTCAGGCGGCTTCGGGGAAGTGTTCGAGGCCTTCGACCACGTCCGGCAGTACAAGGTCGCCCTGAAGGTCCCGCACGAGGCCAACCCGCTCAACATCTACCTGGTCAAGCAGGAATTCCGGGCGCTGGCCGACGTGGTCCATCCCAACCTGGTGAGCCTGTTCGAGCTGCACACCCACGGGCCGGACTGGTTCTTCACCATGGAACTGGTGGAGGGTTCCGACTACCACCGGCGCCTGCGCGACGACCCGCCCCAGGACGAGCCGGGGCAGACGGCCGGGAACCCGCCGGAGGACTGGGAGGGCGGGGCTCCGCCCACCCTCCGCACCGGCCCGGAGGCCACGCGGCCCGGTCCCCTCTTCGGCCACCCGGGCTCCAGCGGGGCCACCCAGGGGGCCGCTCCGCCGGCTTCCCCGGGCGGGCGGCGCCCGGCGGGCGGGGTCGCGGCCATGGCCCCTCGCCGCTGCTCGCCGCCCAGGGACTACCGGGAGGTGCGGGAGCTCACCCGGCAGCTGGCCGAAGGCCTGGACGCGCTGCACCGGGCCGGGAAGCTGCACCGGGACATCAAGCCCGCCAACGTGCTGGTCACCGGGGCAGGGCGGGTGGTCCTGGTGGATTTCGGCCTGGCCATGGACCTGGCCCCCGCTCCCAGGGCCGGCCTCGGGCGGGCCCGGGTGGGGGGGACGCCGGCCTACATGGCCCCGGAACGGATCGAGGGCCAGGCCCCGGACGAGGCCAGCGACTGGTACAGCGTCGGGGTGATGCTGTACCGCGCCCTCACCGGGCAGCTGCCCTTCCCCGGCAACGACCTCCCCAGCGTCGCCAGCCGCATGGGCCTGGAACCCAAGGCCCCGGCGCTGCTGGTTCCCGGGACCCCCCAGGACCTCTCGGACCTGTGCCTGGAACTCCTCTGCCGGCGGCCTGAACTCCGGCCCTCGGGCCGGGAGATCCTGTGGCGCCTGTCCGGCGCGGCGGGCCCGCAGGCGTCTCCGGCCCGCCTGGCGCCCATGGATCCCCTCCTGGTGGGCCGGCGGGAGGAACTGGCGGGCCTGCGCCGGGCGTTCGCCGCGAGCCGTCAGGGCCAGGCGGTCCTGGTGCTGGCCCAGGGGGCCTCCGGCATGGGCAAGAGCTTCCTGCTCCGGCGCTTCCTCTGGGAGATCCAGCGGGAGCACCCCGGGGCGGTGGTGCTGGCGGGACGGTGCTACGAGCAGGAATCGGTGCCCTTCAAGGCCCTGGACAGCCTGGTGGACGCCCTCACCCAGCACCTGCTGGGGCTGCCCAGGCCGCAGCTGGCCGCGCTGCTGCCGGCCCACATGCCCCACCTGGCCAAGCTCTTCCCGGTGCTGCACCAGCTGGAAGGCCTGGCCCCGGGGCCCGCGCCCGCTGAATGCCCCGATTCCCAGGAACTGCGCCGGCTGGCCTTCGCCGCGCTGCGCCGGCTCCTGAACCGGCTGGGGGAGCGCTGCCCGCTGGTGCTGTTCATCGACGACCTCCAGTGGGGGGACCGGGACAGCTCGGCCCTGCTGGCAAGCCTGTTCCATGGCCCGGACCTCCCGTCCATGCTGCTCCTGGCCTGCCACCGCACCGAGGCCGGCAGGGCCTCGCCGGTGCTCCGGGAGTTCCGCGAGCTCCTGGCCGAGGCCGAGGTCACCGAGCTCAACCTGGAGGCGCTGCCGGCGCCCGAGGCGCGCCAGCTGGCCCTGGAACTGCTGGGCCCCGGCTTCGCGGATGCCGGGGAACGCGGGGCGTGGATCGCCAGGGAGTCCGGCGGGAGCCCCTTCTTCATCTCCGAACTGAGCCAGCATGCCATCGCCGCCCAGGGCTGCGCCGGGGACCGGGGGGGCCCGGCCGCTGCCCGGCCCCAGACCCTGGACCAGTACATCCGCGCCCGGGTGGCGGCGCTGCCCCCGGAAGGCCGCCGGATCCTGGAAGTCGTCGCCCTGGCCGGCTATCCGGTGGACTGGGAGATCCTGGCCCGGACCTGCAGCCTGGACCAGCCGCGGCCCGAGCTGCTCATGCTGCTCAATGGGCTCCAGGCGGCGCATTTCATCCGGACCCGGGGCCAGGGCCGGCGCCTGGTGGAGACCTTCCACGACCGGATCCGGGAAGCCGTGGCCCGGGACATTCCCGGCCCCAGGGCCCGGGAGCTGCACCACCGGCTGGCCCAGGTCATGGAACGGTCGCCCTGGCCGGATCCCCAGGCCCTGGCCCGGCATTTCCAGCACGCCGGGGAGACGGCCAGGGCCGCGGACTATGCGGAACGGGCCGCGGAGCTGGCCGCCCGGGCCCTGGCCTTCGAGCAGGCCGCCCACTGGTTCCGGGTGGCCCTGGAACTCCGTGCCCCCCACGAGGCGGGCCGGGCCGGCCTGCTGGCGAAGCTGGGCGGCGTGCTGGCCGACGCGGGCCTGGGCTGCGAAGCCGCCCAGGCCTTCCAGGAGGCTGCGCGGCTGGCCCCGGGCGGCGAGTCGGTCCACCTGCAGCGCCGCACCGCCGAGCAGCTGTTCCGCTGCGGAAGCTACGACCAGGGCCTGGCCGCCCTGGAAGCGGTGCTGGCCACCCTGGGCATGAGGAGCCCCTCCAGCCCCGGGCGCGCCCTGGTGTCCTCGCTGTGGCGCCGGGCCCTGGTCCGGCTCCGCGGCCTGCGTTTCGTCCAGCGCCGCGAGGCGGACATTCCCCGGGAGGACCTGGACCGGATCGACATCTGCTGGACCGGCGCCATGGGCCTGGGCCCCATCGACCACATCCGGGGCGGGGACTTCCAGGTCCGCGCCCTGGCCCTGGCGCTGAAGGCCGGAGAGCCGTTCCGGATGGTCCGGGCCCTGGCCCACGAATGCATCTACGTCGCCCACCGGGGCAGCCGGAGCCGGGCGGCCACCGAGCGGGTCCTGGCCGCCACCCGGGCCCTGGCCGAGCAGCTGGGCGAGCCGGGGCCCCTGGGCCGGTCCTGCATCGCCGCCGGGACCGCCGCGCTCATGCAGGGCCGCTGGAAGGCCGGCATGGAACTGCACGAGCGGGCCGAAACCCTGCTCCGGGAGCAGTGCTCGGGCATGGACTACGAACTCCACATCTCCCAGAACCATGGGATGGTCTGCCACTGGGTCCTGGGCAACGTCCGGGTGGTGGAGGCCCGCCTGGCGGCGTGCCTCCGGGCCGCCCGGGACAAGGCCGACCTGATGGCGGTCACCAACCTGCGGGCCAGCGTCGCCCCGTACCTGCACCTGGCCAAGGACCAGCCGGAGCGGGCGCTGGGCGAGCTGGGCCAGGTCATGGCGGGCTGGTCCGTGGCGGGCTTCCACATCCAGCACTACCACGCCCTGGTTGCCCAGGCCAACATCCACCTGTACGCGGGGGAGCCGCGGAAGGCCTGGGACCTGGTCACGGACCGCTGGCCGCCGCTGCGGCGCTCCCTGCTGCTGCGGGTGCAGACCTTCCTCATCACCATGCTGGAGCTCCGGGCCCGCACCGCGCTGGCGGTGGCCTATGGCCTCGCGGCGGGATCCCCGGCGCGGGCGGTCTGGTTGCGCTCCGCCCGGGCCGACCGGCGGGCCGTGGAGCGGGAAGCCACCGCCTACGGCAGCGCCCTCGCCCTCAAGCTGCGGGCCCAGGAGGCCCTGGCCGCGGACCGGCCGGAGGCGGCCGGAGCCCTGCTGCTGCGGGCGGAGACCGCCTTCGGCGCCTGCGACATGGGGCTCCACGCCATGGCCGCGCGCCTGGTCCGGTGCCGCCTGGAAGGCGGCGCCGAGGCCGAGGCGGCCAGCGCACGGCTGCGGGACCAGGGGGTGGTCCACCCGGAGCGCTTCGCGCGGATGCACGTCCCGCTGCCGGGGTAGAACCTCACCCCCAGAACGCCCGCACATCGGCCAGGATGGCGGTGGACACCCGGTCCCGGGGCGTGGCGCCGAACCAGTCCCCGGGGAAGCAGGAGGCGAAGTCCTCGCCCAGGAACCGCCGGTCCAGGAACACCAGGAGCCCCTTGTCCACGGGGGTGCGGATGACCCGGCCCGCGGCCTGGACCGCCCGGGCCGCGGCCGGGTAGGTGTAGGCGTAGGCCTGGCCGCAGCCGTAGCGGCGGTCGAAATAGCGGCGGATCTGCTCCCGCTCCAGGTCGAAGGGGGGCAGCGGCGGGCCCACCACCACGCAGCCGATGAGGGCCTCCCCCGGGCAGTCGATGCCCTCGGCCAGGGAGCCGCCCTGGACCGCCAGCACCACGATGCCCTGGCCGCGGCGCAGGCGGTCCAGGATCTCCTCGATCTGCCGCGGGGCCGCCCGGCGCGGCTGCACCAGGACCTGGAAGTCCGGCAGGCTGAGGTGCGGCAGGACCTGCTCCAGCATCTCGAAGCTGGGGAAGAACACGATGTAGTTGCCGGAGCGCAGGGGCAGCACCCGCTGCAGGAAGTGGGCGATGCGCGGCGCCTCCCGCCCCCGGGTCCGGTAGAGCGTGGAGATCTGGGGCACCACCAGCACCTTGCGGTTGGCGGGGGGGAAGGGCGAGGGCACCTCGGCGCAGGCCACGGCGTCGTCCAGTCCGTTCAGGCGCTGGTGGTACAGGAAGGGCTTGAGGGTGGCGGAGAACAGCACGGTGCCGGCCAGGGAGGCCATGCGCGCCGCCAGGTGGCCGGAGGCGTCGGCGCAGGTGATCTGCAGCCGGCCGGGGGGGATCCAGGTGACCGCGTGGGGCTCGCCCAGTTCCCGCAGCACCGCGCAGAACCCGGCCCAGGCCTGGTACAGCTCGGCGAGCGGATGCTGCGGGCCCAGCTCCTGGCCGGCGCCGGCGGCCCAGGCCAGCAGCTTGCCGATGCGGTGCTCCTCCCCGAAGAAGGCCTGGGGGTCGGGCCGCACCACCCGGTGGCCGCCCTCGAGGCTCTGCAGCAGCTGGACGCAGCGCCGGATCTGGGCGGTGACCCGCCGGCGCAGGCCCGGGCTGGGCGGAACCTGGCGGCGCTGGCGCAGCTCCTCCAGCCAGGCGAGGTCCAGGGCCGGGGAGAACCACTCCGCGGCCCGGGCCGGCAGGTTGTGCGCCTCGTCCACCAGCACGATCCGCCGGGCGCTGTCCTCCGGGTCGCCGAACAGCCGCCCGAGGGTGGCCGTGGGCGAGAACGCATAGTTGTAGTCGCCGATCACCACGTCCGCGGCCCGGGCCGCGTCCAGGGCCAGCTCGAACGGGCAGAGCTGGTGGCGGTCGGCCTCCAGGCCGATGTCCCCGGAACGGGCGCAGCCCAGGGCGGCCAGGGTCTCCAGGGCCCCCGAGGCCTTCAGCCGGTCGTAGTAGAGGTTGGCCCGGGGACAGACATCGGGCCGGCAGTTGACCTCGGGCTGGGGGCAGACCCGCGCCTTGGCCCGGATGGTCACCGAGCGCACCGGGTGGCCCTGGGCCCGCATCCTCCGCACGCAGTCCTCGGCCACTTCGTGCTGGCTGTTGCGGGGGGTGGCGTAGAACACCTGGAAATCCTGGTCCAGGGCCCGGGCCAGGGCCGGGAACAGGATTGCCGCGGTCTTGCCCAGGCCGGTGGGGGCCTGGAGCAGGAGCGGCCGCCCCGCCTCCAGGGCCTGGCCGACCCTGGCCACCAGCTCGGTCTGCCCGGGCCGGGGGTCCGGGAACGGGAACACCAGCTCGGCGCCCAGCCGCCGGCGCTCCGCGGTGCGGGCCCGGGCCTTGAGGAAGGCCTGGTGGTGCTGGCGGAGCCGCTCCTGCACCCAGGCGTCGAAGCGCTCCGGCTCGAACGGCAGCTCCAGCAGCACCTCGCTCTCGTCCAGCAGGGAGACGATGCGCAGCCGGCAGCGGTCGGCGCTGCCGCTGTCCCGCCAGCGCATCCAGGCGTACATCAGGGCCTGCAGGGCGAAGGGGTGCTCCGGGTCCGCCGCCGCCGCCTCGAGGATGGCCGCGGGGCGGAAGCCGGTCTTGATCTCCTCCACGGTGGCGGCGCCGTCCGCCCCGGGTGCCCGCACCAGGTCGATGCGGCCCCGCACCAGGCAGGAGAACCCGGGGCGTTCCAGGACGGCCCGCACCGGCACCTCGCCCAGGGTGCCGGGGTCCTCCCTGGCCAGGCGCTTCTGGATCCGGGCGTGGATGCGCGCGCCCAGGGAGAGGGGGTCCTCGTCGGACAGGGAGGCCAGCCGCGCGTCCAGGCTGCCCGAGGGCTCCAGCGGCGCCACGAAGGCCCGCACCGACAGGGCGAGGCTGGGGCCTAGAAGAGTCTCTGGCCGCAATGGAAGCACGTTTCCGAGGCCGCGGCCTTCTGGCCCACGAGGCCGGTGAGGCGGGCGTCGCAGTGCGGGCACTGCAGGCCCAGGCGCCGGCCCATGCGCTGGAGCGAGGCCACGCAGGCGTAGACCACGATCATGAAGCCGAAGATGCTGGCGCTCTTGAAGACGGACCGCACCCCGTCGTTGGGGTGGGCCTTGGACATCCACATGGAGGTGGCCAGGATCACGAACAGGACCGACAGGGAGATGCGGATCAGCAGGATCTTGCGCCGCTTCACGGCCTCCAGGCGGTCCACGAAGGTGCGCTTATCCATGAAGGGCTCCGGAGGAACTCAGGGCGTGAACGCCGGTGGGGGTGCGGATGTGGGCGACCAGGCCGGGCGGCTGTCCGGGGGGCGGCGGGGAGAGCTGGAAATCGCCCTGGAAGCCGATGGCCCGCAGCATGGCCGCAACGGCCTCCGGTCGGGGATGGAAGCCCTCCAGGCCCACCAGGGCGCAGCCGACGTCCGTCAGCCCGGCCGCCGGGTGCGGGCCCTGCCACTGGATCAGCAGCGGGGCGACGCCGTCGCACAGCAGGTCGCCCCCTTCGGGCAGGGCGATCTCCCAGCGCAGCGCGCCCCGGGCCATGGGCTCGACCCGGCCGAACGCGGCGGCGGCCGCGGCGGCGCGGATGTCGCTGGTGCGGGCGATCCAGGTGGCCAGGCGCGGCAGCGGGCCCAGGTCCCGGTCCAGCCGGAACCAGCGGGGCAGCTCAGGCGCCCCGGCTTCGGGATCCACGGCGATGACCTCCAGGTAGCAGGCCTCCCCCAGCTTCACCAGGGCATTGTGGGTGCCCATGCGCGGGTGGCGGCCGCCGGGCTGGGGGGTGACGCCCAGCACGTCCCGCACGTAGGCCACCCCCGCCGCCAGGGTGGGGGCCGTGATGGCGAGATGGTCGAGCTGGGCGCAGGGCAGGGGGGGCATGGTGCGGGATCTCGGGGCTCCGCCGGAAAGGGGGTCTTCCGGTCAGGGGCTCGGCACCAGATTAGCGGGTTTCAAGGGGCACCGGGGGGCGGCGCCGGTCCAGCCCGGCGATGAGCGGCGCCAGGATTCCCGGGTCCACCGGCTTGGTGAGGTGGGCGTCGAAACCGGCACCCAGGGCCCGCTCCCGGTCCTCCTGGGTGCCGAAGCCGGTCATGGCGATCAGCGTGAGCCCCTTGCCTCGGGGGGTGCCGCGCAGGGCCCGGGCCACCTGGTAGCCGTCCAGCTGCCCCGGCAGGCCGATGTCGCACAGGACCACGTCCGGGCCGAAGCTGTCCGCGCCGGCCAGGGCCGCCGTCCCGTCGTGGGCCACCGCCACGGTGTGGCCCGCCAGCTCCAGCACCATCTTCAAGGTGACGGCCGCGTCCACCAGGTCCTCCACCACCAGGATGCGCCGGGGACGGCCCGGGTCCGGCCGGGCGCCTTGGCGGTCCTCCGGGACCGGCGTCCCGGGAGGTCCGGCCAGGGGCAGCGTGATGGTGAACTCGGCGCCCCGCCCGGGCCCGTCGCTGCGGGCGGCGATGGACCCGCCGTGGAGCTCCACGAAGCCCTTGGCCAGGGCCAGCCCCAGGCCCAGGCCGCTCCCGGACCGGCCCACGGATGCCTTGTCCTGGCGGAACGGATCGAACAGGCAGGGCAGCAGGTCGGCCGGGATGCCCGCGCCGTCGTCCTGGACCCGCAGGCGCGCCTCCGGCCCCCGGGTGCCCAGGTCCAGCCGGATCCGGCCGCCCCTGGGGGTGAACTTGACGGCGTTGCTCAGCAGGTTGCTCACCGCCTGCACGATGCGGGTGGCGTCGGCCTGGACCGGTACCCGGGCCGTGGGCAGGTTGGTCTCCAGGGTCAGCCCCTTCTCGGCCAGGACGGTCCGGTAGTCCTCCAGCACGGACTGGAGGGTGGCGCCCAGGTCCAGGTCCGAGCGCTTGAGCTGGACCTGGCCCCGGGCGATCCGGGCCACGTCCAGCAGGTCGTCCACCAGCCGGGTCAGGTGCGCCAGCTGGCGCTGGGCGATGGCGCAGGCGGCCGCCACAGGTCCCCCTTCGGGGCTCTGCAGGCTGATCAGGTGCACGGCGTTGCGGATGGGGGCGAGGGGATTGCGCAGCTCATGGCCCAGCACCGCCAGGAAGGCGTCCTTGCGCCGGGCCTCCTCCTTCAGGAGCTCCCTGGCCTCCTCCAGCATCTGTTCGTGGCGCTTGCGCTCGGTGATGTCGCGGAGGTTGCCGTAGCGGTAGAGGGGCTGGCCGTCCCGGCCGTGGACCTGGGTCACGTGGTTGGAGAGCCAGCGGTAGTCGCCGCTCCGGGTGCGCTGCCGGTATTCCAGGTCCAGGTGGACGTCCCGGTCCGAGCGGTCCGGCAGGCCGTGCAGCACCTGGACGTCGTCGGGATGGACCTGGCCCAGGCCCTCCTGGGCGCCGAGGGCCATGAGCTCTTCCGGGGTGTAGCCCACCAGGGCCTCCACCGCGGGGCTGATGTAGTCGTAGTGCCCGGTCCGCAGGTCCAGGCGGTAGAGCACGTCCCGGGAGTTGTCCAGCACCGCGCGGAAGCGCGCCTCGCTCTCCCGCAGGGTCGCCTCGGCCCGCTTGCGGGGGGTGATGTCGTAGCTGAAGGACGCCACCTGGGCCACCCGCCCCTGGTCATCCAGGACCGGATACCAGTAGTGGTGGAAGCTGAGGCCGGCCCGCTCGTCGAAGGTTTCCAGGGGATGGCCCGTGGCCACCACTTCCCGCAGGGCGGCCATGCGCTGGAGCCCCGGGTCCGGTTCCGTGACTTCGGTGAACCGGTGGCCGATGATCTGGTCCGGGGGGCGCCCGAACCGCCGCTGGGCAGTCTCGTTGCCCAGGAGGCAGACGCCGTCCCGGTCGAACAGCCAGACGCTCTCCTTGACGGCGTCCAGCACGGCCTGCAGGGTGGCCTCGGCCTTGGGCCGGCAGGGACCCCGCAGGACCGCGGTGGACCGCCCCAGGCCCCGGCGGGAGAGCCGGCGCGCGCGGGCGGGATCGGAGGGGATGCCTGGCACGGGGCCACCTCGCCGGAAACAGGAACGATGGTCGGAAGGAGCAGGACATTATCCTCATGATCCGCCGCGGACGGCAGCCCTTTTTGCCTGCGGTTCAGCGCTCGATGCGGGTCCCGAGGACGATGGCCGAGGTGGTGCGCTCCACCCCCTCCAGCCGGCCGATGCGGTCGATGATCGCGTCCAGGGCGCGGATGTCGGCCGCCGCCACGATGGCCAGCAGGTCGTACGGACCGCTCACGGACTGCAGGGTGCGCACCTCGGGGATCCGCTTCAGGGCCGCCTCGATGGCCTGGGTCTGCCGGGGGGCCAGGGTGATCAGCACGTAGGTCCGCACCAGCGCAGCCTCCACGTCGTCCGCGACCCGCACCGTGTAGCCGGTCACCACCCGGTTGCGCTCCAGCCGCTCGATGCGGCTCTGCACCGTGGTCCGGGACAGGCCCAGGGTGCGGGCCAGCTCCGCGGTGGAGGTGCGGGCGTTCTCCCGGAGCAGGCCGAGCAGCCTGCGGTCGGTGTCGTTCATGGCCGGTTTCGTCATTGTGTCCAACCGCCCCCGATGATATGCCGAATGATGGGGCAAGCTTCGTTTATTTACCAGTATTTTCTGACGGGCGGGCCGCCGAAAATCAAGGATATTCCCAGCCGCATTCACGAATGCCGTGGAGGTTTGCCATGAAGACCCAATCCCAGGTTTCGGACCCCGGCATCCAGGTCCAGCCCGGGGAGGTCTTCGAGGTGCTCAAGGCGCGCATGCTGGTGGACGGCTTCCACCTGGTCATGGACCTGGACAAGTCCCACGGCTCGTGGATCGTGGACGCCCGCAACGGCAGGCAGTACCTGGACTTCTACACCTTCTTCGCCACCGCGCCGCTGGGCCACAACCATCCCCGGCTGCGGGAGCCGGAGTTCCAGCGCCGGCTGGGCGCCATCGCGGTGAACAAGCCGGCCAACAGCGACGTGTACACCACCGCCTTCGCCGAGTGGGTGGCCACCTTCGGCCGCCACGCCGCCCCGGACTACCTGCCGCACCTGTTCTGGGTGGACGGCGGCTCCCTGGCGGTGGAGAACGCGCTCAAGGCCGCCTTCGACTGGAAGGTCCGCAAGAACCTGGCCCGGGGCCGGGGCGAGAAGGGCTCCAGGGTGCTCCACTTCCGGGAAGCCTTCCACGGCCGCAGCGGCTACGCCCTGAGCCTGACCAACACCGCCGATCCCCGCAAGCACATGTACTTCCCCAAGTTCGACTGGCCGCGGATCGTCAACCCCAAGGTCGGCTTCCCCCTGGAAGGCCAGTCCCTGGCCGCGGTGCGGGCGGCGGAGGCCGAGGCGGAGGCGCAGATCCTGGCGGCCCTGGAGCAGTACCCGGACGACGTGGCCTGCCTCATCGTCGAGCCGATCCAGGGGGAGGGCGGCGACAACCACTTCCGCCCGGAGTTCCTGCGCCGGCTGCGGCAGCTGGCCGACGAGCACGAGTTCCTGCTGGTGTTCGACGAGGTCCAGACCGGCTTCGGCGCCACCGGGCGCTGGTGGGCCCACCAGCACTGGGATGTGCGCCCGGACATCCTCGCCTTCGGCAAGAAGACCCAGTGCTGCGGCATCGCCGCAGGCACCCGGCTGGACGAGGTGGACAGCGTGTTCCAGGTGCCCAGCCGGATCAACAGCACCTGGGGCGGCAACCTGGTGGACATGGTGCGCGGCACCCGGATCATCGAGGTGATGCGCGAGGAGGGCCTGGTGCAGCACTGCGCCGTCCAGGGCGAGCGGCTGCTGGCGGGGCTCCGGGAGATCCACCGGGACTTCCCCGGGCACACCGCCAACCCCCGGGGCCTGGGCCTGTTCTGCGCCCTGGACCTGGCCACCCCCGAGCTGCGCACCGCCGTCATCTCCCGGGCCCAGGAGCTGGGCATGATCATCCTCTCCACCGGGCGCCAGGGGCTGCGCTTCCGCCCGGCGCTGAACCTGAGCACGGAGGACCTGGACCTGGGGCTGGAACTGCTGCGGCAGAGCATCAACGCAGCGGTGCAGGCGTAGGCTGCTACTTGATGCGCTTCACCTTGGCGGCCTTGCTGAACTTGGCGTCGAACGTGATGATCTCCTGCGCTCCATTGCTGAAGCCCACCTGGGCAATCAGGTGGTCGGCGAAGCCGCCCTTGTCTCCGCTGCGGGTCGCATCAATGGCGTCATGGACCAGGGCTGGCGCTTCGACCGTCACCCCCCTCGTCTGGAGCAGGCTTTCCAGGGTGTTCAGGACCCTGGCCCGGTCCCATTTGCCGCGGAGCACCCAGGCGAGTTCAGCCATGAGGACCATGGGGACGAAAACGCCGCCCTTGGACCGGGCCTCCGCCAGGATTTTGCGGGCCTTCCGGGCCTGGGCCGCATCGTCGTTCAGGTACGCCCGGGCCCAGACGTTCGTGTCGGCCACGACCATCACCAGACCCTCCGGGCCTTGGCCGCGTCCATTTCCTCGAAGGTCATGACCCCTTTGGTCCTGGGGCCCTGGTCAGCCGCCTTCCACAGATCCTCCAGGTCGAACAGCACCGGCTCGGCCTGGAACCCGCCGTGGTTGTTCAGGCTGAACCGGATCCGGCTGCCGGTCAGGATGCCAAGGTGATCCCGGAGGCTCTTGGGAAGGGTGACTTGCCCCTTGGAACTTACCTTGGCTTCGATCGTGGGCTGGGGGATGTAAGAAAAATCAGGGCCCATTGCTTTACCTCTGCTTTACATTTTAGGCGATATCAGCTTACTTGCAAGGTCCGCCCACGACCACCTGACGGGCTGGGAACCCCACGGACCTTGAACGCTTGCGGTCAGATCCGCTCCAGCACCGCCACCAGCAGCCTCCAGAAGTTGGCCACCGAGGAGATGCTCACGTGCTCGTCTGGGGTGTGCACGTCCCACATGTCGGGCCCCAGGGACACCATCTCCATCCCCGGGTACTTCTCCCCGATCAGGCCGCACTCCAGGCCCGCGTGGATGGCCATGACCGTCATGGGCCGGCCGGACAGGTCCCGGTGCGCGCCGTCCACGAGCCGGACCAGGCCCGCTCCGGGCTCCGGCTTCCAGCCGGGGTAGCCGCCGAAGGTGGTGTGCTCGAACCCGGTGGCGGCGCAGGCGGCGGCGATGCGTTCGGCGAGGGCGAGCTTGGAGGCGTCCACCGAACTGCGGGTGAGCAGGCGCACCACGGCCTCGCCGTCCCGGGTGTCCACCACCCCCAGGTTGACCGAGGTCTGCACCAGGCCGGCCATATCCGGGCTCATGGCCTCCACCCCGTGGGGCGCGGCGAGCAGGAGCCGGACCAGGGCCTGGGCGTCCTCCCGGGCCATGACCTGGCCGGGCGCGGCGCCCTCGACGGGTTCGACGGTGAGGGCCAGGTGCGGGTCGAACCCGCCGAAGGCGGCCCGCCAGTCGGCTTCGTGCCCGGCCACCGAGGCCCGGAATTCAGCTTCCCGGGCCGGATCCAGCCAGAGCTGGGCCGCGGCCTCCCGGGGGATGGCGTTGCGCTTGTTGCCGCCCTTCACGCTGGCCAGGCAAAAGCCGAAGCCCTCCAGTGCGTCCAGCACCTGGGCCAGGATCCGGATGGCGTTGCCGCGGCCGGCGTTGATGTCGATGCCGGAGTGCCCGCCCTTGAGCCCGGACACCTTGAGCCGGAAGGGCCGGGTCCCGGACGGGGCGGAGCCCAGGGTCAGGCCGCGGGTGGCGATGCTGTCGACGCCGCCGGCGCAGCCGATGGTGAGGACGCCTTCCGCCTCGCTGTCCAGGTTGAGCAGGTACCTGGCCTTGAGCCACCCGGGCCGCAGGTTGGCGGCGCCGGTGAGGCCGGTCTCCTCGTCGACGGTGATCAGCGCCTCCACCGGGCCGTGCGGCAGGTCCGGGTGGGCCAGCACCGCCAGGGCGGCGCAGACGCCGATGCCGTTGTCGGCCCCCAGGGTCGTGCCCGAGGCCCGGAGCAGGTCCCCGTCCCGCACCAGCTGGATGGGTTCCCGGGTGAAGTCGTGGCCATTGCCTTCGTTCTGCTCGCAGACCATGTCCACGTGGGCCTGAAGCGCCACCGTCGGCCGTCCCTCCCGCCCGGGGGTGGCCGGCTTGCGCAGCAGCACGTTGCCCACGGCGTCCTGATCCGCCGCGCAGCCCAGCGCCCGGCCCTGGGCCAGGACCCACGCGGCCGCTTCGCCTTCGGCCTTGGAGCCCCGGGGGATCCGCGAAAGCTCCGTGAAGTAGCGCCACAGCAGCTGGGTTTCGACGTCGGCGAGCAGGGTTTGCACGAAGGGCCTCCGCAGGGATTGTCCTCCCCGGGCCGGTCCTTGGCAAACCCGCCCGGTTCCGGGCGCTACAATCCAGTGATCCAGGAGAAGCCCCGGCCATGAACGACGTCATCGCACTGCTCAAGTCCCACCGCTCCATCCGCAAGTTCACCGCCCAGCCGGTGAGCGACGAGTGGATCCGCCAGATCGTCGGCTGCGGCCAGGCCGCGGCCACCTCCAGCAACATCCAGGCGACCACGGTGATCCGGGTCCGGGATGCGGGCAAGCGCGCCCGCATCGCCGAGCTGGCCGGCGGCCAGAGCTACGTGGCCGAAGCCGGCGCCTTCCTGGTGTTCTGCGCCGACCTGCACCGGGCGCGGCTCGCCTGCGAGCTGCAGGGCGGCACCTTCGTCCCGGGCATGACCGAGCACTTCATCATCGCAACCGCCGACGCGGCCCTGGCTGCCCAGAACTGCGCGGTGGCGGCCGAGTCGCTGGGGCTGGGCATCTGCTACATCGGCGCCATCCGCAACGACCCGCAGGCGGTGACGGAGCTGCTGGAGCTGCCGGAATCGGTCTACCCGCTGTTCGGCATGTGCCTGGGCTTCCCCGGCCAGGACCCGCAGGTGAAGCCGCGCCTGCCGCTGTCGGTGGTGCTCAAGGAGGACACCTACCAGGACCCCGACGCCCTGGACGGCATCCGCACCTACGACCGGGAGCTGCGGGAGTACTACCGCACCCGCACCGGAGGCCAGAAGGACAGCTGCTGGAGCGAGGAGATGAAGGCCCTGGTGGGCAGGGAGTCCCGGCCGCACATGCGCGGGTTCCTGGCCGGCCGCGGCTTCACCATGAAGTGATCCGCCTCCGCCCTCCCTTCCGTCCCCACCCCCCGAACAGGAGACACCCATGCCCATCTACGAATACCGATGCGAATCCTGCGGCAAGGCCGAAGAAGTGATCGAGCGCCTCTCCGCTCCCGACCGCCACGATTGCGGCCTGTGCGGAACGGCCCTGGGCATGGAGCGCCAGCTCTCGGTCCCGGCGCTGCGCACCCTGGACGCCGCCGCGCCCATGCCCGCGGGGCCCTCTCCCTGCGCGGGACGCGGCTGCGACTGCCCCTTCGCCAGCTGACTACGGCAGGAACGGGGCCAGGCCTTCCTTCAGGGAGGGCCACCAGAGGTGCAGCCCCAGCTCCTCCCGGGTGCGCGATCCCGACACCCGGCGGTCCGGGCCCGCCGCAACCGGGGCGGCCGGCGCTTCGGGGGGCGGGATCCCGAGCCTTTCGGCCACGTGCCGGATCACGTCCCGGCGGCGCATGGGCAGCGCGTCGGAGGCGTGGTAGACGCCGCCGTCCCGGCCCCGGTCCAGGACCGCGAGGATGGCCTCGGCGGCGTCGTCCAGGTGGCAGGAGTTCATCCAGGCGCCGTCCCCCGGGCCCAGGGCCATGGCGCCGCTGCGCACCCGGTCGATCACCCACACCCGCCCCGGGCCGTAGAGCCCGGAAAGCCGCACGATCCGCGCCGGCACACCATCCGTGGCCGCGTCCAGCAGCTGGCGCTCGGCCTCGGCCAGCACCGCCGGGGAACCGGACCCCCCGGACGCCGGGGTGGCCTCGTCCACCTCCCCGCCGTCCCGCCGGGCGAAGATCCCGGTGGAGCCGGTGTACACCAGCGCCTGCACCCGCAGCCTGCGGGCCGCCCGCAGCAGGGTGGCGTTGGCCGCCACATAGGCCTGGCGGTAGGCCGCGGGGGAACCGTCCCGGGCCGCCTGCAGGGCGATGATCGCCTCCACCCCGTGGGGGATCCGCTCCGCCGAGGCGGGATCGGCCAGGTCCAGGGCCAGGGGTTCGATGCCCAGCGGCCGGAGCGCCTCGGCCCGGCCCGGGGCGCGGATCCCGGTCACCCGGTCCCCCCGGGCCTGAAGCCTCGCCGCCACCGCCGTGCCCAGCCACCCGCACCCCGCCACCAGCACGTGCATGTGCCACCCCTTCTTGCCAATCCGGCCCGGAAGATTAGCATGGAGGACCAGCCGCGGAGCCGCCGGTTGAGGTTCCAGGCGAGTTCTGCCAGCCTGGACGGGCAACGCGCCGGCCAACCGAACCGCCCGGTACGACCTGGTCTTCACCCTCATGACCCTGCACCACATCCCCGACACCGACGGCATGCCAGGCTGGTCCGGGCCGGGTTCGCCAACGTCCGGTTCAGCACGCCGTTCGAGATCCTGCGCAGCGGAGAGGATGGGAAGGTGCGCTACTCGGCATTCCTGGCGCTGGCCGAGCGGAGAATTCTCTGGAATACCTACCAAATCGATCGGAAAAGGGTAAAGTAGTCTTCGGTGCCGGCTTGGGCCGGCGCGTCCTGGAGCAATCCCATGAAATTTTCTTCGCGAGCGATCTACGGATTGCGGGCCATGCTGGCCTTGGCCCGGGTCCACGGGCAGGGCTCCACCCTGCTCAAGGACATCGTGGAGCGGGAGGGCCTGCCCGGCACCTACCTGGAGCAGCTCATGGTGCCGCTGCGCAAGGCGGGCATCGTCCAGGGCGTGCGCGGCGCCAAGGGCGGCTACACCCTGGCCCGGAACCCGGCGGAGATCCCGGTGCTGGAAATCCTCGAGGCCCTGGAGGGCCCCCTGAACCTGGCCGAGTGCCCGGGCGGTTCCGGCTGCTGCCGGAAGCCCGAGGTGTGCGCCCTCCAGGAACTGTGGGCGGAGGGCACCCGGGCCCTGAACGCGATCTACCATGGCATCTCCCTGGCCACGCTGCTGGAGCGGCAGCAGACCAAGGAATCCGCGCCCTCACTCAACTACAGCATATAAACTACTTGCAGCAGCGCTTGTACTTCAGGCCGCTGCCGCAGGGGCAGGGCGCGTTGCCGCCGGGTGCCGCCGCGGCCGCGAAGGCGCTCAGGGGCCGCCCCGCCTTCCAGTGCACGGCGAGCCGGGCCAGGGCCGGCCGGCTGTGCCGGAAGAAGCGCCGGTAGGCCGGACAGAGCCGGTTCAGCCCCGCGGCGTCGCGGTCCTTGAGGCAGCCCCCGCGGCACCAGGCCAGCACCTCGCAGGCGCGGCACCGGGCGGGCAGCCCGTCCCGCTTGCTCCGCCCGAAGGCGGCCAGGGCCGGGTCCGCCGTCAGCAGGGCCAGCGGCTGCCGGCGCAGGTTGCCCAGCCGGTGCCCGGGATCGACGAAGTGGTCGCAGGCGAACACGCTGCCCTCGTGCTCCAGCACCAGCACGTCGCCGCAGGTCTCGCGGAAGGTGCAGAGGGCGTGGGGCAGGCCGCAGGCGGTGCGGAACGCCTCGTCGAAGAACTGCACCGCCACCTGGCCCAGATCGTGGCGCAGCCACTGGTCGAACACCGCGCACAGGAACGTGCCGATGGCTTCCGGGGCTGCCGCGGCGCCGCCGTCCGCCGGGTCCACCAGGGGCAGGAACTGGAGGTGGGTGACGCCCAGCTCCCGGAAGAACCGGTAGACCGGGAGCGGGCTGGGGACATTGCCCGCGTGCAGCACGCAGAGCACGTCGCAGTGCACCCCGTGCCGCCGGAGCAGGCGGAAGGCGCGCACCACCTCCGCATGGGTGGGCCGGCCGGCGCGGGTGACCCGGAAGGCGTCGTGGATCCCGGCCGGGCCGTCCAGGCTCAGGCCCACGGAAAACCCCTCGGCGGCCAGGAACCGGGCCCAGGCGTCGTCCAGCAGGGTGCCGTTGGTCTGCAGGCCGTTGCTGACGATCCGCCCCGGGGGACGGTGCGCCCGCTGCAGCTCCACGATCCTGCGGAAATAGTCCAGCCCCAGCAGGGTGGGCTCGCCCCCGTGCCACTCGAAGTGGGTGGCGGGGCCGGGGGAAAGCTCCAGGCGCTGGCGGATGTAGGCTTCCAGCAGGTCGTCGGCCATCCGGGCCGGGGCCTCCGGGGCGAACAGCTCCGCCTTGGGCAGGTAGTAGCAGTAGGCGCAGGCGAGGTTGCAGCGGGGGCCGGCCGGCTTGGCCATGACCAGGCATTCCCGGGCCTGGGCGGCCTGGGGCCCCGGGTCCGCCAGGCCCTCCGGCCTCACGTGGCGGTCGTCCGCCGGAAGAATTCGAGCAGGCGCGCGAAGGCGTCCCGGGCCGCCGGGATGTTGTAGCTGGCCCGGGTGTCGTTGAAGAAGGCGTGGGCCGCCCCGGGATACACCTGGTACTCGAACGCCTTGCCCGCCGCGGCCATGGCCTCGGCGAAGGCCGGGAGGCCGGCGTTGACCCGCCCGTCCAGCTCGCCGTAGAACCCGGCCACCGGGCACTGGATCCGCGGCACCCGCTCCAGGGGCGGGGCGCTGCCGTAGAAGATGGCGGCCCCGGCCAGCTCGGGCTCCTCGCAGGCCAGCAGGGCCGACAGCCCGCCGCCCATGCAGAAGCCCACGCAGGCTACCGGCTGGCCCTCGGACCAGGCGCTGGTGCGCAGGTGGCGCACCGCCGCGCGCAGGGCCGGGACCATCCGGTCCAGCTGGCCGATGTGGCCGAACAGGGCGCTGCGGGAGGCCTCGATGCGCTCGGCTTCGGCGGCGGGCAGGGTGGCCAGGGCGGCGTCCCGGGCCGCCGGGTCGCCCCAGGCGGCGGGCGGCAGGCTGGACATGAAGGCCTGCACCTCCTTGACCCGCTCCCGCTCCAGGGTCGCGGGGCGCACGCCGTCCGCGGCGAACAGGTCGGGCGCCAGGGCGGTGTAGCCCGCCGCCGCCAGGCGCCGGGTCACGTCCTCGATGTGCTCGTCCACGCCCCATACTTCCTGGATGACCAGCACTCCGGGCAGCGGCCCGGCGGCCCGCCCAGGCCGGGCCAGGTATCCGGCCTGGTCGCCGTAACGGATCCATTCGGATTGGAGGGGCATGGGAACTCCTTTGGGGAATGCGCGAGATGCTGGCGGCTTCTGCGCATTTTATCCCAGCGGGGGCGCCAGGGTGCGTTTTGCCGAATTGAAAAATGATTCATTCTGCCACACCCGTTGCAAGTTCCAACCGGGGGCAGCGGTGGAAAAGGAAAAAATCGGTGCAGTACCTCCCATGGGCGCCAAGGTACCACTGCATTTCCAGGAAATGATGCATTGGCACGGATTTCGCTCCGAGTCACAGGAACCCGTTCTATCCCAAAGGAGGTCGCCATGCCCGACATGCCTGCCCTGCCCCTGTGGGATGTGTTGTATCTGAACGGCATCAGCCTGGTCCTCACCGGTTGCCTGCTCGCCCTCCTGGGCGATGGACGCAAGCCGGACTCCGGAGATGGGTTGCCGTCCCTGGCGGATCCCTACGCCGAGATCTGACCGGGGCGGCAGGGCCCCCCATTGAGCGGCCGGTTTCCGCCGCTCGGCCCCCCCGTGGCCGACATCCGCGGCAATGCCGTGACTTTTCCCCTCCCGGGCGGCACCTTGGGCGGAGCGGCTGCTGGCCGCCCACCGAAGGAGGACACCCTTTGACTCGAGCCTTCAGTTCCAGTTTCCTGGCCGCGTTGCTGGTGCGCACGGCGCTTTCCGCCCAGGCCCCGCCCATGGGGCCCGACGCGATCCCGGGGCAGGGGCCGTGCCCGCCGCCCATGGCGCAGCCCGGCCGGCCCGGCCCCGGCCCCCTGGGCCTGCTCCGGTTCCTGGACCTCACCGAGGCCCAGGACAAGGCCGTCAAGGCGGTGCTGGACCGGCACCGGCCCATCCAGGCCGGCCGGATGCGGGCCCTGGCGGACCGCGAATCGGCGCTGCGCCAGGGGCTGGAGGATCCCGCCCTGTCCGAGGCCCAGATCCGCGGGCTGCAGGCGGCGGAAAGCGAGGCCAGGCTGCAGGCGGTGCTGGAGGAGCGGGCCGCGTTCCTGGAGATCCGCGCCATCCTCTCCGGCGAGCAGCAGGCCAAGGCCCTGCGGCTGCGCCAGAAGCTGGAGAAGGAACGGGAAGCGCGCCTGGACCTCATGGCGGAAACAGGAGGGCCCGGGCCGGAGCCCGGGCCCATGCCGCGGCCGTGACCGGCCGCGCTCAGGGCTTCCAGAAGGAAGCGTAGAGGTGGTGCCCCGCCCAGTTCAGTCCGCCGGGATGGTTCATCAGCGCCTCGGCGGCGTCGGGGTGGTGCCGGCACCAGCCCATGAAGGCGTTGGCCGCGGGCTGGTGGTCGCGCATGATCACGTCGAAGTGCTCCCAGCCGCGGTGGGTGTCGGCGAAGGCGCGGATGCCCTCGCCCTTGTGGGTGATGGACCAGGTGACGAACTCGTGGGCCCGCTCGGTATGGGCGGCGTCCCAGTCGAAGAACCTGCGGGCGGCATCAGGATGTTCCCGCACCCAGGCGCCCAGGTCGCGGGAGGCCTCGGGGTGGTTGCGCTCCCAGCCTTCCATGGCGGGCTCCGACTGGGCGGCGGACATCGGCCTGGCGCAGGCGGTGCCGGCCAGGACGACGAGCCCCGCGGCCAGGGTGAGGTTGAGCAGGTTTCTTCGTTGCATGGAGGCCTCCGGGTGGTGATCCAGGTGATTAGATCAACGTTTGCGTCATTCGTTTAGGAAATATCTCACACCCATGCCGCGCGGCACCTGCGTGGTGGTGTTCCGCCAGGCAGTGATCGTATCCTGCGTGGAGGCCGGCCAGGCGGTCCTGGCCTGGGACGGCGCGGCCTTGGGCGCCGGCCCCGCATGAAGGCCGCGGCCGGGTGCAGGGAGCATGCCATGACGAAACGCCAATCGACCCCCCCGCCCCCCGTGGCCCGCCTCCTGGCGCCCTGGCGGGGCCCGTGCGCCGGAGCGCCGGCCTGGGACCAGGTGGACCCCGCCGCCTTCCCCACCGCCTTCGAGATGGCCATGGCGCTGCAGCGCCGGCGCATCCGGCGCATCGCCCGCAACCCCAAGCCTCCCACCTTCGCCAACACCATCCTGGCCCTGGAGCGGTCCGGCCGGGCCTTGGACCGGGTGCACGCCCTGTTCGAGGTCCACGCCGGCACCCTCAAGCTGGGCGACCTGCCCCGGCTGGAGCAGGAGCTCATGCCCCGGCTGGCCGCCTTCGACGACGAGATCACCCAGGACGCGCGCCTGTTCCGGCGCATCGAGGCGGTCCACGCGGGCGCCGCCGGGGCCGGCCTGGACCCGGAACAGCGGCGGCTCTGCTGGCACTACCACACCCGGTTCATCCGCGCCGGCGCCCGGCTCGACGCCGGCCAGAAGGCGCGGATCCAGGAACTGAACCAGCAGCTGGCCGGCCTGTGCACCCGGTTCAGCCAGAACGTCCTGGAGGAGGAGACCAGCCAGTTCACGGTGCTCGAGCGGGAGGGGGACCTGGCCGGGCTGCCGGCGGAGTTCATCGCCGCGGCAGCCCGGGCGGCCCAGGCCAGGGGCCTGGACGGCCGCTGGGTGGTGGGCAATACCCGGAGCGCCATGGAGCCGTTCCTGGCCTGCGCCGAGCGCCGGGACCTGCGCGAGCGGGTGTGGCGGACCTACGTCAGCCGCGGGGACAACGGCGGCGCCACGGACAACAAGGCGCTGATCACGGAGATCCTCCAGCTGCGCTTGGAACGGGCCCGGCTGCTGGGCTACGCCACCCACGCCCACTGGGCCCTGGAGCCGACCATGGCCGGCACCCCGGAGCGGGCGCTGGCGCTCATGGCAGCCGTGTGGCGGCCGGCCGCGGACCAGGTGCGGGCGGAGGTGGCCGAGCTGCAGGCCATCGCCGACCGGGAGGGCGCCGCCTTCCGCATCGCCCCGTGGGACTACCGCTTCTACGCGGAACAGCTCAAGCGGGAGCGGTTCGCCCTGGACCTGAAGGAGGTGCAGCCGTACCTGCAGCTGGACCGGCTGCGGGAAGGGATGTTCTGGGCCGCGGGCCGGCTCTACGGGCTCGCCTTCGAGCCGGTGGCGGGGCTGCCGGTGCCGCACCCAGACGTGAAGGTGTGGGCGGTGCGGGACGCGGGCCGCGCCGGAGGCCGCCTGCGCGGCCTATGGTGCTTCGACCCCTTCGCCCGGGACGGCAAGCAGTCGGGGGCCTGGATGAGCAACTACCGCCGGCAGGAACGGCTGGACCGGCCGGTGCCGCCCATCGTGTCCAACAACGCCAACTTCCTGAAGGGCGCCCCCGGCGAGCCGGTGCTCATCTCCTGGGACGACGCCGTCACCCTGTTCCACGAGTTCGGCCATGCCCTGCACGGGCTGCTGTCCGAGGTGCGCTACCCCTCCCTGTCCGGCACGGCCGTGCCCGGCGACTTCGTGGAGTTCCCCTCCCAGCTCAACGAGCACTGGCTGCTGACGCCGGAGCTGCTGGACCGCTTCGCCCGCCACCACGCGACCGGGCAGCCCATTCCCGGGGAACTGGTGCGCAAGCTGGTGCGGGCCGCCACCTTCAACCAGGGCTTCCAGACCCTGGAATACCTGGCTTCGGCCATGTTCGACCTGCAGTGCCACCTGGCCGGCGGCGCGGCCGTGGATCCGGCCGCCTTCGAGCGGGAGGAGCTGGCCCGGCTGGGCCTGCCCGAGGCCGTGGTCATGCGCCACCGCCCCACGCAGTTCAGCCACATCTTCGCCGGGGACGACTACGCCGCCGGCTACTATGCCTACCTCTGGGCCGATGCCCTCACCGCCGACGCCTGGGAGGCCTTCCAGGAGGGCGGCGGGCCCTGGGACCCGGCGGTGGCCGGGCGGCTGCGCCGGACCATCCTGGCCGTGGGCAACACCGTGGACCAGGCCCGGGCCTTCCGGGCCTTCCGGGGCCGGGACGTGGACACCGGCGCGCTCATGCGCAAGCGCGGCTTCCTGTGACCCGCCTGCGGCTGGAATGTGCCATGATATGAGTAGATCCTGCCGGCCCCGGGGTGACCCTGCCCACCGAGCGCCGAGGATCTTCGGGTAGCCATGGCCAAGCTCAGTCCAGAACAAGCGCTCAACGTCCGCATCTTCCCTGCCGTGGCCTTCACCTTCATCGCCTACTTCTGCATCGGCGCCCCGCTGGCCATCCTGCCCAGCTACCTGCACCTGCAGCTGGGGACCAGCACCCTGGTCGCCGGGCTCCTGGTGAGCCTGCAGTACATCGCCACCTTCGCCACCCGGCCCCGCACCGGGCGGCTCACGGACACCATCGGGCCGCGCCAGACCGTGCGCTACGGCATGCTCGCCTGCGCCGGAAGCGGCGTGCTCCTGGTCCTGGCCGTGCTGCTGCACCATTCGCTCTGGCTCAGCCTCGGGGTCCTGGCCCTGAGCCGGCTGGTCCTGGGCACCGGGGAGAGCCTGAGCTCCACCGGGGCCACCATGTGGGGGATCGGCCGGGTCGGCACCCCGCACACGGCCCGGGTCATCTCCTGGAACGGCGTCGGCACCTACAGCGGCATCGCCCTGGGCGCGCCCCTGGGGGTGCTGGCCACGGCCGCCTGGGGGTTCGCCGCGGTGGGCGCCATCATCTGCGCCGTCTGCCTGGCCAGCTACGTCGCCGCCACCCGCATGGAGCCCACCGCCACGGTCAAGGGCGAGCCGGTGCCCATGCGCCACATCATCCTCAGCGTCACCCCGTACGGCCTGGCCCTGGCCCTGGGCGGCACCGGCTTCGGGGTCATCTCCACCTTCATCACCCTCTACTTCGCCCACCGCGGCTGGCAGGGCGCGGCGCTCTCGCTCACCGTCTACGGCGTCAGCTTCGTGGGCGCGCGGCTCCTGTTCGCGCGATCCATCGACCGCTACGGGGGCACCCCGGTGGCCATCGTCTCCTTCATCGTCGAGGTGGCCGGGCTGCTGGTGCTCGGCCTCAGCCACTCCCAGGGCCTCGCCTTCGTGGCCTGCGGGCTCACCGGGCTGGGCTTCTCGCTGGTGTTCCCGGCCCTGGCGGTGGTGGCCTCGGACCGCTTCCCGGTTTCGGTCCGGGGCAGCGTCCTGGGGATCTACACGGCCTTCGCCGACCTGTCCCTGTTCCTGGCCGGGCCGGTGGCCGGCGCGGTGATCAGCGGCTACGGCTATCCCGCCGTGTTCCTGGGCGCCGGCGGCGCCGTGGTGCTGGCCCTGGCCGGCACCGTCTGGCTCGGCCGCGCGGCCCGGCCAAGCCCGGCGGCCGAGGCCGAAGGCACACCTTGTCTGGATTGTTCATCAGGAGGACCCACATGAAAGTGCTAGCCATCAATGGCAGTCCCCGCAAGGACGGCAACACCCGGACGCTGCTGGAAGCGGCCCTGGCGCCCCTGGCCGCGGCCGGCTGGGAGACCGAGATCGTGCAGGTGGGCGGCAAGCCCATCCACGGCTGCCGCGCCTGCGGCATGTGCTGGGAGGAGAAGGACGGGGAGTGCGCGTCCAGCAAGGACGAGTTCAACGCCGTGTTCGCCAAGATGCTCACCGCGGACGCCATCCTGCTGGGCTCGCCCACCTACTTCGCGGACGTGAGCACCGAGATGAAGGCGCTGATCGACCGCGCCGGCTTCGTGGCCATGGCCAACGGCAGCGCCCTGGCCGGCAAGATCGGCGCCGCGGTGGTGGCGGTGCGCCGGGGCGGCGCCACCCACGCCTTCGACACCATGAACCACCTGTTCTTCATCTCCCAGATGATCGTGCCGGGCTCCACCTACTGGAACATCGGCTACGGCCTGGAGGCGGGCCAGGTGGCGGGGGACGGCGAGGCCATGCACAACATGGCGCACCTGGGCCAGGCCGTGGCCTGGCTGGGCCAGGCGGTGCACGACAGCAAGGCCCCCTACCCCGTGCGCCGCAGCGGCGAGGCGTAGGCGGGCGTCGCCAGGACCATCGGCCGGGTTCCGGCCCGGCATTCGCTTTGGGTAAGATTCGCACCTCCGCTTCGCTGCGGTGCGAATCTCCCCAAAGCGGGCGGCAGGGAAGGATGGCTGCGTGTCCCAGCTCCATGGGGGGCGGTCCGGATGGCGGTGATCACGTCAGATCTGGAACTTGCCCATGGCCTGGGCCAGGGTGTCGGCGACCCGGGCCAGGTCCGCGGCGGTGCGGCTGATCTCCTGGACCGTCGCGGACAGCTGCTGGGTGGCCGCGGCGTTGCGGGCCACCTCCTGGGCGCTCTCCTCCATGCGCCGGGCGATGGCTCCGGCGGTGCCGGTCTGGGCCTCGGTGGCGGTGCCGATGTGGCGCACCCGCTCGGAGACGGTGCCGATGGCGCCGTGGATCTGGCCCATCAGGCCCGAGGTGGCCTGCACCGAGGCCATGCCCGCGGCCACGGCGTCGTGGGTGTCCTGGATCATCTGGCCGATTTCCACCGTGGCCTGGCGGCTGCGCTCCGCCAGCTTGCGCACCTCCTCCGCCACCACCGAGAAGCCCTTGCCCTGCTCGCCGGCCTTGGCCGCCTCGATGGCGGCGTTGAGCGAAAGCAGGTTGGTCTGCCGGGCGATGTCCTGGATCACGGCCACGGCGCTGGCGATGCGGCCGGTGGCCTCGTGGATCAGCCCCATGCGGTCGGCGGTGTCCCGGGAACCCCTGGCGCCGGCCGCGGTGGCGGCCACCGCCTGCTCGGCGTGCCCCACCGAGACCTGCACGTGCTCGGCCACCTGGTTCACGCTGGCCAGGAAGTCCACGCTGGCCGAGGTCACCGAGTCGGTGGCGCTGTGCAGCCGCTCGCCGCTGTGGGCGATCTCCTGGGTGGTGGCCGCCATCTGGTCCGCCGAGGCGGAGAGTTCGGTGGCGCCGCTGGCCACCGACTGGGAGGACCGGGCCACCTCCTGGAGGGTGTCCCGGAGCCGCTGCAGCGTGTGGTTGAGGGAGGCCGCCAGCTGGCCGATCTCGTCCCGGGAAACCGCCCCCGAACGGGCGGTGAGATCGCCGGTGGCCACCTGGGCCAGCAGGTCGGCCAGGCCCCGCACGGGCCGGGTGATGCTCCGGGTGAGGACCCAGCCCAGGACGGCGGCCGCCGCCGCCGCGAGCAGGCCCGCGCCGGACATGGCCAGGGTGCTCAGGCGGATCTGGGCCTCGGCGTGGTCGATGGCCCCGTCCATGAGCATCTGGCGGCGGGCGTTGAGCTGGTCGAACGCGGCGTCCATGGCGGGGAGCAGCGGGCAGGACACGGTGGCGAACAGCCGGCTCGCCTCCTGGGGCTTGCCGGCCTGGGCCAGCTCCAGGGCCCTGGTGTTGCTGGCCCGGGTCGCGCCGATGGCCTGCTCCGCGTGCGCCAGCAGCTGCCGGGTCTCTTCGGTGGTGGCCAGGCCCTTGAGGATCGCCAGATCGGCCTGGTAGACGGCCCTGTGGGCCCGGATGGTGTCCAGGCCGGTCCGCTGCAGGACCGGATCGTCCGTGGCCGCCACCGAAGCGACCGACGCCATGACCAGGAGCACATTGGCCTGGGCGTCCCTGGCGGTGATGATCTGCAGGTTCTGGTTCTTCACCGCGGCCAGGGCCGTGCGGAACGAACTGAACCCCAGCACCGCGATCCCCACCGCGGCGGCCAGGATCACCAGGACCAGTCCGAAGCTGAAAGCCAGACGTCTGCCAATGCTGAGCCGGTTGAACATGGGGATGACTCTGGGCGGGGGCCCGCAGGCATCATTGGCCGATTGGTTGCAGAAATCAAATCATGATTCCGGTCCGTCCGGACGGGTGCCCACCGCGATGGGTTGAAAATTTGATCAATCATACTTGACCGAACTCAATTAACGACTCAGGTTATGGGGGTTTCAGCGGCCTGCCTTTCTGGGCGGCCGCTGTTCTCCTCCCGCCGGGACCACCCGTCTGCCCGGCACCTTCTCCCCAAGGCCTGAATGCGACCCCATCCCGTGGTTCCCGCGCGTCCTCCCGCAGGGTTCTATGCGGAGGTGGGCAAGCGGCTGCTCGACCTCGTCCTGGCCGGCGGGGCCGTCCTGCTGCTTTCCCCCTTCTGGATCCTCCTCGCGGTCCTGGTGCGCCTCCAGATGGGCTCGCCGCTCCTGTTCCGCCAGGAACGTCCGGGCCTGGATGGCAAGCCATTCACACTGCTCAAGTTCCGTTCCATGAACCAGGCGCGTGGCCAGGACGGCAAGCTGCTGCCGGACGCTGCGCGCCTGGACCGGTTCGGCAGGCTGCTCCGGGCCAGCAGCCTGGACGAACTGCCGGAACTGCTGAACGTCATCCGGGGGGACATGAGCCTGGTCGGTCCCAGGCCGCTGCTGATGCGCTACCTGCCGCTGTACACGCCCCTGCAGGCCCGTCGGCACGACGTGAAGCCCGGCATCACCGGCTGGGCCCAGATCAATGGGCGCAACGGCATCCTCTTCAGCAAGCGGGTCGAACTGGACCTCTGGTACGTGGACCACCTCGGCCTGTGGCTGGATCTCCGGATCCTCCTCCTGACCGTGCCCCGGGTGCTGGTTTCCCGCGGGGTCGCGGTGGCGGAGGCGGACGATGCCATGGACCTCGGCCCCAAGGACGGGCCATGACCGCCCGCCCCATGGATGCCCTGCGGGCTCTGGTGTTCGACCTCGACGACACCCTCTTTCCGGAGGCAGCGTTCGTGCGCAGCGGCTTCCGGGCGGTGGCGGACTGGCTGGACCAGGCCGGGATCCTCCCGGCGCAGGACGCCTTCGCGGCCATGTGGGCGGCCCACGCCCGGGGTGAACGGGGACGGATCTTCAACGGCCTGCTGGAACGCTGCCGTGGGGCCGCGGGACGGACCAGCGTGCCGGAGCTGGTGGCGGTCTACCGCTCGCACCCGCCGGACATCGCGTTCTTCCCGGGCATGCCCGGGCTGCTGGACCAGGCCAAGGCCCGCTCCCTGCGCATCGCAGTCATCAGCGACGGGTTCCTCGCGGCGCAGCGGCAGAAGGTCCGGGCCCTCCAGCTGTCCCGCTGGGCGGACCCCATCCTGCTCACCGACCAGTGGGGACGCCCGTTCTGGAAGCCGGATCCCCGCGCCTTCCTGGAAGTCCAGGCGGCCTTCGGGCTCGACCCGGACCAGCTCGTCTACATCGGCGACAATCCGGCCAAGGATTTCCAGGCGCCCAACGCCCTGGGCTGGCAGACCATCCAGCTGGTGCTGCCGGACCAGGGCCGCCCGGGCCGCCCGGTGGCCCCGGCCCGGATCCGGGTGGACGGAGTCCAGGAGCTTCGCGCCCTGCTGCTCGCGCCGTGCTGACCGAAGGGCCAGGCGCGGCGGCCCCCGGAGCCGGGTGGAAGCGGAACCTGCCAGTGCACGAAAGGAGCCACGGGTGCGACATGCCTACCTTGTAGCCGCATATGAAAACCGGGCGCAACTGGAGACCCTGCTGTCGCTGCTCGATGACGAGCGCAACGATGTCTATCTTCAGGTGGATGCCAAGGGCAGCCTGTCGGCGGAGGGGCTTGCCCTCCACCGGTCCAGGTTGATCATCCTGCCGCCATTCCCGATCCACTGGGCAGGGTTCTCCTTCATCAAGGCGATCCTGGGCCTGCTGCGGGCGGCCACCGGCCAGGGCTACCACTACTATCACCTGCTCACGGGCGCGGACCTGCCGCTGGTGGGCCAGGACGTGATCCACCGCTTCCTTGCGGGGTCCCGCGCCGAATTCGTGGATTTCATGCCGGAATATGATGCCTTCGCGCATTTCAAGGCCGCCTACTACCATGTCCTGGTGGAGACCCGGTACTACCGGAAATACCGCTGGGTGCGGGCGCTCGGGCATGCCCTGGTGAAACTCCAGGGGCTGCTCGGGGTGGACCGGTCGAAGCGGGCAGGGCTGCCGTACCGCCACGGGTCGACCTATTTCTCCATCACCCACGATTTCGCCCAGTACATCCTGGAACAGGAGCCCTGGATCACCGCCACCTTCCGTTGCTCCCTGGCGGGTGATGAAGTGTACCTGCAGACGCTGGCCATGGGCTCGCCGTTCAAGGACCGGCTGTACGATCCCCGGTGCGGAATGACCGGCAACCTTCGCTACATCGACTGGAAGCGCAGGAACAGGAATTCGCCGTACACCTTCAGGGAAGCCGATTTCGCCGAGCTCGTCGAGGCGGGCCGGCATGCCTTCTTCGCCCGGAAATTCAACGGGCAGCTGGATGGCGCCATCATCGACCTCATGGTCGCCAGGCTTCGTCAGGAGGAGGTTCCGGCGCCGCCGGGCCCGTGACCGGTCCCTGGCAAGGTCGTGCGCGCTCCCGCCCACGGCCATAGGGCGCGCAGGATCCGGCCCGGATCCCGGCGCAGGCAGCCCAGCACGTACTCGTACCAGTGGTCCCCGAAGGGCACGTAGCAGCGCACCCGGAAGCCCCTGGCGGCCAGGCCTTCCGCCAGATCCTGGCGGACCCCGTAGAGCAGCTGGAATTCCATGGCCGATCGGCCGAGGCCGGCGGCCTCCGCCACGGCGATCGCACGCTCGATGGCCCTGGGGTCGTGCGTCGCCAGGGCAGGGCCCTTCCCGTGCCGGACCAGGTACTCCAGGTCGCCGAGGAAGGCCGCGTCGATCTCGCCCGGGTGGCCGTACGCCGCTGCGCTGGATTCCCAATAGCCGCCCTTGACCAGGCGCACCGCCGCGCCCAGGGTGACCATCCGCTCCAGGTCCGCCCGGGTCCGGCGCAGGTACGACTGCAGCACGATCCCCACGGAATCCGGGTACCAGGCCCGCGCCTCCTCGAAGATCCGCAGCGTGACCTCGGTGTAGGCCGACTCCTCCATGTCGATCCGGACGAAGTTCCCGGTGGCGCGCGCGGCCTCGAGCACCCGGGCCAGCGCCTGCCGGCAGGCTTCCGGGTCGAGGTCCAGACCGATCTGGGTGAGTTTCAGCGAGAGATGTGATTCCAGGCCGGCTTCCCGGATGCGCCGCAGGCACTGGATGGCGGTATCGGCGGCGCGCACCGCCTCCCCCCGGCTGCGCACATGGGTGCCGATGCAGTTGAGGGTGCCCTTGATCCCCTTCGCATTGAGGTCCTGCACCACCTGCAGTCCTTCCGCCAGGCTCTCCCCGGCGACGAATCCCCAGGCCAGGCGGCGCAGGACCGGGGTGCTCATGGCGAGCTTCCGCAGCCATGGCTGTCGCGCAAGGGCCGCGCAGAGCCGCCGGATCATGGCCGCGCCAGGTCCAGTTCCACCTCTTCGGAGCGGTAGGCCGGGAAGAACCCGTGCTTGGGCGGCAGCCCCTCGCGGTGCAGGGACCATTCCGCCGTCAACAGGGCATAGAGTTCCCGGTCGTGCACGCCCTTGAAGGTGTTGAAGGGAACCCGGAGCGGCGAGAATCCGGCCTTGAACCGGAACACCCCGTCACCGGTCTGGTGGCCGCCGCCGCAGAGCATGCGCTGCCTTCCGGAGCGTGCCGTCCGGAGGATGGTCTCGTAATGGAAGGCGTTCACCGGACGGACCTTCGCGAATTCGATGTCCAGGGCCGACAGATGCCAGTAGACATCGTGGTTGTCCATGAAATAGAGCCCACCCGCGACGATCCGGCCCTGGTACTCCGACAGCATGAACAGGGCGTTTCCGGGCATCGCCTCGAAGATGGCGAGGAAATACTCCGGGGGCAGGAAGTAGCGGTCCCGGGCGGCGAGCCGGCCCATGGTCAGCTGGTGCAGGCGGTGAAAGGCCAGGACATCCTGCTCGGAATCGGCGCAGCGCACCCGCACGCCGGATTCGATGGCCTGCCGGGTCTGGCGCCGCGCATCGGAGGTGAGGGAGTGCTGCCAGAGGTCCGCTTCCCCCAGCGTCAGATCCACATAGATGATTTCACGGTCCAGTTCGATTCCGGCGGGGTCGAACCCCTGGATCTGGGCATGCCAGGGATTCAAGTGGGCGAACTCGGCGACGATCCCCTCGGAGCGGCAGAACTGGTTGAAGACCGTGCGGAAATGCGCGGCCTGCGCCGGCGCCTGGGTGCCGGGCCCGGCCCCGGGGAAGACCGGGCCGGAATACTCCGAAGTGGCGATGTCCCACCGCTCCTGGTCGAACAGCGCCGGATGCGGCGGGATGGGCCTGATGAAGAAGGGGTAGGCCATCCGCGAGGGGCCGGAGCCGAGGACGAAAAGCCGGGCGGAGCCGCGCAGGAACCGCTCCTGGATCCGGTTGAACTCCAGGGCGCCCAGGACGAACCTTTCCATGGGCAGCGCAGCCCGCCACGCCTGCGCGTCCCGGGTGGTCAACAGCTGGTAGGGCGGGGGGGTGGCGTCCGCCACCGGAGCCATGGCCGGCCGGGGCGCGGCCGGTTCCGCCGGATTCGGCGCCAGGGGCCAGGGCAGGTGGTTCAGGAAGACCTGGCTGTAGTAGCGGGTCATGTAGAGGCCCCGGCGATACTGGCCGAGGCTCGGCTGCAGCGCGGCGCCCCGGTGGAGGGCGAGGATCCAGGCCGGATAATCGCCTCCGGCGGCCCGGGCCAGGGGGAAGCCGCCCCCGAACCGGGCATTGATTTCCGTGAGGACCGGGCCCCGCGCCGTCAGGAAGGCCTGCAGGGTGATGGGTCCCCGGGCCCCCAGGCGTCCGCATGCGGCCAGGACGAGCCCGCACCAGGGGTCCACCTCGGGCCGGTCCAGAGTGAATCCCTGGATGGATTCGCCCCCGAGCGTGCGGATGCGTTCCCTGGGCACGAAGTGGAGGGGGCGCCCGGCGAAGTCCAGGAGGGCGTCGATGGTGATTTCCGGCCCTTCCAGGCATTCCTGGACGATGGCATCCGGAACCAGGGGCAGCATGCGCGCCAGGTCGGCCCGGGAACACGGGTAGGCGTTGAGGCTGGCGCTGCCGTTCCGGGGCTTCAGGAAGACCCGGTCCGGAAGGCCGGGTCCCAGGGCGCCGGGCAGCCAGGAGGCGGGCACCGCAATGCCTTCGGCCCGCAGCGCCTGGAAGGTCACCCACTTGTCCCGGCACAGGGCGACGAAGCCCGGAGTGGAGATCACCACCCGGATGCCTTCCGCCAGGAAGGCTTCCTGCTGGCTGGCCAGGATGGGCAGTTCGGTATCGATGGTGGGGACGATCAGGCTCACCCCCTGCTCGCGGGAAATGGCCAGCAGGGTGGCCACGTAGGCCGGGCCGGTGACCTTGGGCACCTGGAACGCGCCGTCGGCCAGGAGCAAGGCCGGGGCGAGCGGATCGAAGTCCGCCGCCAGGACCTTGAGGCCCATGGGCCGGGCGGCCTCCTGGAAGGCGACTGTCAGGGAGGTGCGGCGTCCGGCGCTGGTGAGCAGGATGTTCATGGGAACCCCCGAGTTGGGGCGCCATGGGCCTGGACCCGGCGCCCGGTCGGCTGCGCGATTGTTGAGATGTTAAATGAATCCTATTCCCGCCACCAGTGCAGAAAGGGCCCCGGTGAGGATTCTTTGAAGGTTTCCCAACCGTGAAGTATGAAAAAACCTGGCAATGCCCGAGGGATCCCCAGATGGCTGCCGGCGGCCGGCCCGGCGTTGGGCTGCGCTGCCCACCTGCATCCGGGGGCGGGTCCGGGCGCAGCCGGGATCCTGTGGAGCGTCTGTTCCAGCCCGAAAAATAGTTAATAATAATAAAATATTTAAACTCTTAAATCTGATAAACAGCAGAGATTAATGCATTTCGGAGCAAAAACTTATAAGTTTAAAATATTGAAAAATTAAATTGAAAATTTTGTAGAAATCATGAATTTTTGTGCTTTCATGTCTCCACTTTCTCCTCGGTGGTTCGACTGGGCCTTTGCAGTGCTCGCGAATGGCAGGTGGGACAATGGCTGGATCGGTGAAAACAGGCTTCAGGAACATGGATTCATGGAATAAGCCATGGCCCCCGAAGCCGCGCTGGAGCCTCCCGGCGCGCAGGCGGCCGCCGGGAAGGACGGCTGGGCGGGGCAAGCCGCCGGGATCCGGGCGGGCCTTCTCCGGGGTGCGCAACCCCAGCCGCGACCTCCTCCTCCACCCGTTCCATCAAGGGAAAGCTGAGCCTCCCATGAACACCCCTCACTGGACATCCCCACTCCTGGCAGGAACCCTGTGCGTCCTCATGGCGTGCGGCGGCGGTTCCTCCTCGACCCCGGCACCGCTGCTCACCGCCCCGGGCGGTCCGGGCCACACCCCCAGCGCGGAACTGGCCCTGCCCCTGGCGGCCCATCCGGGCGACACCTGGATGGAGGCCAGCCTGCCGGCGCAGACCGGGGTCGCCTATGCCTGGACGGCGCCCGCCACCGGCACCGCCGACATCCTCGCGTTCTCCGCCGGGATCACGCCGGGCCCGCTCCCGGTCCAGGCCAGGGTCACGAATACGGCCACCTCCGCCTCCGTCTCCGGTTCCCGCACCGTCACCGTCCAGACCGGCACCTGGCTGGTGGAGGACGGCGGCTTGTCCGCGCCCATGGCCGCGGCCACCGAGACGGTGCTCGCCAGCGGGCGGGTGCTGGTGGCGGGCGGAATGGGGCCTGACGGCTACCCCATGGCCCTCGCGGAGATCTACGACCCGGTGACCGGCCACTGGAACGCCACCGGCAGCCTCACGGTCGCCCGGGACTTCCACACCGCCACCCTGCTCCCGGACGGGACGGTGCTGGTGGCCGGAGGCCTGGATTCCACCTTCAGCGCCAGCCGGACCGCGGAGCTCTACGACCCCGCGACGGGGACCTGGACCGCCACCGCCCCGCTCGGAACCGGGCGCCAGCGGTTCACGGCCACCCTGCTGCCGGACGGGACCGTGCTGGCGGCGGGAGGCGAGAACGATGCCGCGACGCCCACCGTGCTCGCTTCCGCGGAGATCTACACGCCCGGGCCGTCCGCCGGATGGAGCTACACTGTCCAGGCCGGAACCTCCACCCAGACCCTGATGACCGTGGGCCACGAAGCCCACACCGCCACCCTGCTCCGGAACGGCACGGTCCTGGTGGCCGGGGGCGAGGACAGCACTTCCGTCCCCCTGGCGGCCTCCGAGACCTATGACCCGGCCACGGGCCTCTGGAGCGCCACCACGACCCCGCTGAACACGGCCCGTTCCTACGCCACGGCCACCCTGCTGGCGGACGGGACGGTCCTGGCGGCGGGCGGCAACGGTGCGCTGGACAGCGCGGAAACCTACAGCGCGGGCACCTGGACCGCCGTGGGCAGCCTGCGGACCGGCCGGCTCTACCACACCGCCGGCCTGCTCCAGGACGGGACCGTGCTGGTGGCGGGCGGCATGGACGGCAGTGGCGACGCCCTGGCCAGCGCGGAACTCTACAGCCCGGGGGGAGCCAGCTGGAGCGTGCCTTCGGGCGCCCGGCCCCAGTTGACGGTGGGGCGTTTCAACCATGCCTCCGCCGTGCTGCAGGACGGCACGGTGCTGGTGGCGGGGGGCGAAGCCGCCTCGGTCGTGCTGCCCAATGGCGCGGCGGAGCCGTCCGGGTACGTGGCCGGCGGAGCCCTGGCCGGGACCTTCGTCGGCGCCATCGCCAGCTCGGAACGCTACACCCCGGCCGGCACGCCGGGGGCCGGAACCTGGGCCGGGCCCGTGACGACGGCCCGCCAGAACCACACGGCCACCCTGCTCGCGGACGGGACGCTGCTGGTGGCCGGAGGCCAGGATGCCACCGGAACCCCCCTCGCCAGCGTGCAGCTCTACAACCCGGCGACCCGGGCCTGGACCTCCGGAGGCAGGCTGGCCTCGGCCCGCTGCAACCACACGGCCACCCTGCTCGGGGACGGCACCGTGCTGGTGGCGGGCGGCCAGGGCGGCACCGCCGGCAGCCCGGTCACGCTGCAGACCGCGGAGCTCTACACCCCGGCGCTGGTTCCCGGGCAGGCGGGGGCCTGGACCGCCGCCGGGACTCTGGCCTTCCCCCGGCAGAACCACACGGCCACCCTGCTGGCGGACGGGTCCACGGTGCTGGTGGCGGGAGGCGTGAACGGCGCCGCGGTCCTGGCCAGCACCGAGCTCTACGTTTCCGGGGCCTGGACCTCCAGCGGGTCGATGGACTTGAATGCCGAGCGGCAGAACCACACCGCCACCCTGCTGGGGGACGGAACCGTGCTGGTCGCCGGGGGGCTGGACGTGGTAGGGTCGGTGCCGGCCGTGCTCACCAGCTCGGAGATCTACACGCCCGGGGCGACGCCATCGGTTGCCGGAACCTGGAGCCTCGACGGGACCGCGATGAACGTGGGCCGGCAGTGGCACACGGCCACCGCGCTCCAGGACGGGACGGTGCTGGTGGCCGGGGGCGCGGATGCGAGCCTGGACGCCATCGCCGCCTCCGAGATCTACCTCCCCGGGACAGGATGGTCCGCCACGCCCGCTTCCGGGATCACCGGGCGCTTCTTCCACACGGCCACCCTGCTGGCCGACGGGACCGTGCTCGCGGCGGGCGGCTACAGCGGCGGCTACCTCTCCAGCGGGGAGGTGTACACGGCGACGGCTCCCGGCGTCGGCTCCTGGGCCCTCGCCACGGGCGGCTTCGATGGCCTCGCCCACGGCCTGAACGCTGAACGTTTCGCCCACACGGCCACCCTGCTTGGCGACGGCCTGTCCGTCCTGTTCTGCTTCGGCAACGGCGGCGATGCGGTCACGGAAACCTATGTGCCCTGATCCCCGCGGCCGCCGCGGTAGCGGATGAGCCGGGCCGGATTGCCCCCCACGATGGCGTAGGGGGGCACATCCCGGGTCACCACGGCCCCGGCGGCGATGATGGAGCCCCTGCCCAGGCGGCATCCGGGCAGGATGATGGCGTTGGTGCAGAGCCAGACGTCGTCCTCGATGACCACGCCCCGGCTGGGGCCGTAGCCCTGGTCGATCATGGGCAGGTCCGGATCCTCGAAGCCGTGGTTCTGGGTCAGGATGACCACCCCCGGGGCCATCATGACGTCGTCGCCGATCTCCAGGGGCCCGCCCACCCGGCAGTTGACCCCCAGGCCGGACCGGTCCCCCAGGCGGATGTCCCGGCCGGTGCCGAAGTCGGCGCCATGCTCGATGTTGGCGCCGCGCCCCACGCGCTCCAGCAGCCCCCGGCCCAGGAAGGTCCGCACCTGCCCGGAGCCGAAGGCATAGGCTTTGGCGGAACCGGGCAGGTGGCGGGCCACCCCGTAGTAGAGGATGAACGCCAGGATCCTGCGGAGGTGGCCCATGGCGCGCATTATGCCATGGAGCACCCCGCGGGTCACCGGGGCTTCACTGGCATTCGGCGGCCCAGGCGGGATTTCCGGCCAGGTCCTGCTCCAGGTCCGCGTCCAGGGCGGCGGCGTCGAAGAGGCTGGACAGGGGGGTGGTGCCCCGGTAGGCGGCGAGCGCGTTGTTCAGGCAGGCCTGCCAGGCCGCGGGGATGTTGGAGACGGTGCCGGTCAGGCCCCACGGATCGCAGCCTTCCACGTACACCCCGGGCAGGTAGCCTGGGGGGGTCTGCTGCAGGCAGTAGTACGCGTTGCGGGTGAAGTAGGCCAGCTGGTCGGCGGGGCTGGTCACGTAACAGGCGCCCGGGTAGATGGAGCCTTCGCCCGCCTGGAAGTACGGGTTGGCGAAGACCAGCGGCAGCGGGACCCAGCTGGCGGCGGACTTGGCGATGTCCGCGGTCTCGGCCGGAAAGAAGATGGAAACCCAGTTCTTGGAGGCGGTCAGGTTCCGCTTGATGGAGGCCAGTCCGGTGAAGGTGTAGTAGCTCTGTTCGCAGTAGTCCGCGATGTGGCCGGTGGCGGGGCAGGCGTCCAGGAGCCCCAGGCAGAAGTAGGGCAGCATGTTGTAGCGGGGGTCGCCGGCATAGCTGGCATCGGGGAACGTGGCGGGGATGCCGGTCCCGCCGCCGGTGTACTGCAGCACCACCGTCGGGCCGAAGGTCAGGTAGAGGGTGGCGCCGGGCACCCGGCTCCACAGGCTGGTGCCGAAGGCCTGGCCGAAG
>Ga0181516_10000371_pt1 | contig 42517 bp, 42 predicted proteins | sample PEATcosm2014_Bin_25_FD_121104 | JGI IMG/M metagenome (GOLD analysis project Ga0181516, IMG submission 121104) | Peatland microbial communities from MTU Mesocosm Facility, Houghton, MI, USA - PEATcosm2014_Bin01_10_metaG | ecosystem: Environmental > Terrestrial > Soil > Wetlands > Peat | place...
CAAGGCGATCTACGGGATCATTATTTCGTCGGTGGTGCCGCCGGTGGAGTCGACGCTGCGGCAGGTGTGCGAGACCTACTTCAATCTGGTGCCGCTGTTTGTCGAGCCGGGCATCAAGACGGGCATGCCGGTGCTGGTCGACAATCCGACGGAACTGGGTGCGGACCGGCTGGCGGATTGCGTAGCGGCAGTGGAGAAATATGGCGGCCCGTGCATCGTGGTGGATTTTGGCACGGCGACCAAGTTTGAAGTGATTTCAGAGCGCGGTGAATACCTGGGCGGAGCGATTGCGCCGGGGCTGGGGCTGAGCGCGGATGCACTGTTCAACCGCGCGGCGCGACTGAGCCGGGTGGACATCAAGCGGCCGGCCAAGGTGATCGGCACGAATACAGTGGGGCATCTGCAGACCGGGCTCTACTACGGATACATCGGACTTGTGGACGGCATTCTCGAGCGGATTTTTGAGGAGCTGGGACACAAGCCGCGGGTGATCGCGACCGGCGGCCTGGCGCGCATGATCGCTGCGGATTCGCGCTACATCACGGAGATCGACGAGATGCTGACGATTGATGGACTGCGGATTTTGTTTGAGCGCAATCGTGCGGTGAGGCCGCGTGGACGCGCGCAGGATCGTAAATCGGAAACCGCTGACACTGGCGCCCGAGCGAACGCAGCGGGCAAGGGGCGGCGGGCGTGAACTTATGCGGCGTGCCTATCGCGGCCCTGGCTTAGCGGTGAGGCGCTGGCGTGAGCAACTACTTTAATTATTTCACTGAGATTGAAGAACGCTTTCAACAGCGGCGTGGTGCGCTGCTGCTGCTCTCGACGCTGGATTGGGCGCTGATCGAGACGTGGCAGGAGGCGGGGATTCCGCTGGATGCGGTGCTGCGCGGGATCGATGCGGCGTTTGACAAGTATGAGGCGCGACAGAAGCGCGGGCGCATGCGGCGCGTGAACGGGCTGGCGTGGTGCGCGCAGGCGGTGATGGAAGCCGCGGAAGAATTGCGCGAAGCATCGGCGGGCACGACGGCGGCGGCGAGTGAGAGCCGCAACTCCGGATTTGAGCATGAGCGCGTGGCCACACATCTTGAAGCGGCGGCGGGCGCGCTGGTGGCTTCGGCGATCGCCCCGCAGGCCTGCGCGGCGACAGCGGTGCGGGTGCGCGAACTGGCGGCGGAAGTGCGAGCGACGACCAATGAGAGCGGACAGGCGCACGATTTGGAAGCGCTGGAGCGGACGCTGACAGTTCTCGAAGAGAAGCTTTTTGCGGCGTTGACGGCGGCCGCTCCGGAGGAATTGCTTGTGGGGCTGAAGGATCACGCGGCGCGCGAGCTTGCACCGTATCGCAGCCGCATGGGCGCGGTGCAACTGCGGCAGGTGGAGCATCAGTTTGTGACCAAGCAACTGCTGGTGCATTATGGATTGCCGCGGCTGAGTCTTTTCTATATGAGCCAGCAATGACGGAGATGGCGTCGCAACTCGTGGAGATCGAGAAGCCCGTCTATGGCGGGGACTTTCTGGCACGCGTTGAGGGCAAGGCCGTGTTTGTGCCGCTGGCGCTGCCGGGAGAAAAGGCGCGGGTGCGCGTGGTGGCGGACAAGCGCGGCTATGCGACGGCTGAGATCGAGGAGATTGTTGCAGCTTCGATGGGACGCGTCGCGCCCAAGTGCAGGCATTTTGGAACGTGTGGCGGCTGCAACTATCAGCACGCAAATTATGAGACGCAGCTTAAGTGGAAGCAGGCGATTTTGCGCGAGACGCTGGAAAGGGGTGGCGTGCGGGTTGAGCAGGAGATTGGCGTGCTGGCGGGCGATCCGTGGGGCTATCGCAATCGCATTCGGATGGCGTTTGATGCGGCTGCGAATCCAGGGTATCGCGGGCGGCGCTCGCACGCGGTGATCGCGATTGGCGAGTGCCCGATTGCGGCGCCGTTGTTAATCGATGCGGCGAAGGCATTCGCGGAAGTGAGTCGGCGGATTGCGCCGGCGCTGCGGCCCACGGAGATTGCGTTGTTCTGCAACGCCGATGAGAGTGCGCTGCTGGCAAGTATTTTCGTTGCGCGCGCGGGCAAAGTGCGCCTTGATGCAATTGCCGATGCGCTGAAGGAACAGATTCCAGCGTTGGCGGGGATGGAGCTTGTGGTGGAAGGAGATAAGCGTCAGCAGACGCGAACTGTTGCGACGTGGGGCGCGAGCTCAATCAACTATCACGCGGCGGGATTTGATTACCGCGTGGATCATGGAGCGTTCTTTCAAGTGAACCGGTGGCTTGTGGATGCGCTGGTTGAGCGCGTCACGGCGGGACGGAAAGGCCGACTGGCGTGGGATATGTTTGCGGGCGTGGGATCGTTTGCGCGCAGACTCGCGGCAACATTTGAGCGCGTGATTGCGGTGGAGTCCGCACCTGCGGCGATCACGGGGCTCGAATCAAATCTGAAGGGAACGGCGGGCTCCGCGGTGCGGGCGGCGGCGCATGAGTTTTTGCGGCGCGGCGGCAAGGGCGAGACGCCGGAGTTAATCGTGGTAGATCCGCCACGGACGGGCCTCGGCGCAGAGGCGACAACGCTGCTGGCTGCGACTGGGGCGGATGCGATTGTCTACGTCTCATGCGATCCGGCGACGCTGGCGCGCGATCTGCGCGGCCTGACGGGCGCGGGCTACAGGATCGAAGCGATTACACTCTGCGATCTGTTTCCGCAGACGTTCCATTTGGAGACGGTGGTCGAGCTGCGTCGCGTCTGATAGGCTTGACGACCTAGAAGCGTTTAAAACTACATGCAAGTGAAGCTGCCGAGCACCGGGCCCAATGTGTCGCGATCTCTTCTCGATGCTGCTGGCGCGCACACCAGTTTGATTCCCCTCTTTCATGCGGCTTGGCTTTTTGCGTTGGGCATTGCGCTCTCTGCGGCCGTGTGGCTGCGGCCGAGTGTGGTGCTGGTGGCATTGGTCGCTGTGGGGGTGCTGAGTTGCATTGCAGGCTTTCGCGCGCAACGAATTCTGTGGCTGCCGGTAGCAGTGCTGTGGTGCCTGCTGGGTGCGTGGTGCGCGGAGATGGAACCGCAGCCCGCGCCTGCGCCCGCAGTGGCGGCGCTGTCAGACGGGTTGATGCGCACGGTGGAAGGAACGGTGGTGGATGCCGGACCGGTTCGCGGAGAAGCGGTCGAAAATGTGGAAGAGGCTGCGAGCGAAAACCCTTCGCAGCGGATCGATCTGCACGTTGCAAATATTGAGCTGGTGAACGATGCGGAAGACACGCAGGTCGCGGCGAATGGCGGCGTGCGATTGACGGTGCGATGGCTCGAGGGCAGCGAGGCAACATCTTTTCATTGCGGAGAGCGGATTCGCGCAGACGCGCGGCTGCTGCTGCCAGAGGTGTATCGCGATCCGGGGGCGTGGAGCCGGACGGATTATTTGCTCGACCAGGGCATTACTTCGACGGCCTCAGTGAGCGCAGAGCGCGTGGAAAGACTGGGCGAAGCGCCGGGGCAATATTTTGCTTGCCGGTTGGCTGCGCTGCAACATGCATCGAGCGCGCGACTGCTGGCGTTGCCGGCGATGATGCTGAGTTGGCCGGCGGCGCTGCGGTTGAGCGAGGACGACGCGGCGATGCTGGCGGCGATGACCACCGGGGATCGCACCTATCTGACGCATGCGTTGCGCGTGGGATTTGAACGCACGGGCTCGTTTCACATGCTGGTGGTGTCGGGATTTCACCTGGCCATTGTGGCGGGATGTTTTTTCTGGATTGCGCGACGGCTGCATCTGCCGCGGGTGCCGGCGACGCTGGCGACGATTGCGGCGTCGTTTGCCTACGCGCTCTTCACGGGATTTGCGACGCCGGTGCAGAGATCGCTGTGGATGGTGACACTCTATTTGCTGGGGCGGCTGGTGTATCGCGATCGTTCGCCGCTCAACACAATCGGGTTTGCGTCGCTTTGCCTGCTGGTGGTGAGTCCGCGCAGTTTGTTCGATGCGAGCCTGCAGATGACGCTGCTCGCGGTGGTCGCGATTGCGGGCGTTGCGGCGCCGCTGCTGGCACGCACGGTTCATCCGTATTTGACGGCGACGCGCGATCTGCGAACGGTTGCGATCGACGTGAAGCTGGAGCCGAAGCTGGCACAGTTTCGCGTGATGCTGCGCATGATTGCAGCGCGGCTGGAGAGAGCGGTTGCACGGGGCGCAGGATGGCGCGCGCTTCCGTGGGTGATGCGGTTTGGGCTGCGCGGCGTTGAATTGCTGGTTGTGTCCTGCGTGGTGGAGCTGGCGATGGCGCTGCCGATGGCGGTCTATTTTCATCGGATCACGGTCTTTGCGCTGCCAGTGAATATTTTTATCTTGCCGCTGCTGGTGGTGCTGATGCCGTTGGCCTTGCTGACGCTGGTGACATTGCAATTGTGGCCTGCAGCTGCAGCTGTGCCGGGCGCTGCGGTGGCGCTGCTGCTGCATTTTGGAGTGGGGCTGGTGCGGTTGTTCGGATCGCTGGCGCTGGGAGATTTTCGCATTCCTGCGCCGCTGGCCTGGCAGTCGGCGGCCTTCTGCGTGTTGCTTGCGATGGCAGTGATGCTGGCGCGAGGCGGACGATGGCAGCGGCGCGGAGCATGGGCGGCGCTGGCGCTGGCGGCGTTTGCCGCGGTCATGCCGCGACCGGTCGACCATCCGCGCAACGCGCTGCTGGTGGAGGCGATCGATGTGGGGCAGGGCGATTCCCTGCTGCTGATCACGCCGGATGGCAAAACATTATTGATGGATGGCGGAGGATTTGGCGGCGGACCGCGCCAGGCTGCGCAGGATTTTGATATCGGCGAAGAAGTAGTTTCGCCGGTGTTGTGGGCGCGCGGGATTCGGCATCTGGATGTGGTGGCGCTGAGTCACGCGCACTCCGATCACATGGGCGGGCTGCCGGCGGTGCTGCGCAATTTTCATCCCGATGAGTTGTGGGTGGGCAACAATCCGCGGGTTGCGGCGTATCGCGCGCTGCTCGATGAGGCGCAGCAGTTGCACGTAGCGATTCGAACACTGCGGGCCGGCGATACGTTCGCGCTGGGCGATGCGCAGATGCATGTGCTGGCGCCGTTCCGCGATTACCAGCCGGGCGCTGAGCCGGGGAACAACGATTCTCTGGTGGTGCACGTGGCGTATGGAGGCACCTCGGTGCTGCTGGAAGGCGATGCGGAAGCACCGATTGAGCAGGCGATGCTCGCGGAGACGGGACTTCAAAGCACGCTGCTGAAGGTGGGACATCATGGCAGTGTGACTTCGACACGGCCGGAGTTTTTGGCGCGCGTGGCTCCGCAATGGGCGGTGATTTCGTGCGGGCTGCACAATCGCTATGGGCATCCGCGCGAGGAGGTGCTCGATGAGTTGCAGGAGGCGAAGGTGCGCACGTTCAGCACGGATGTGAACGGCGCGACTTGTTTCCGGCTGGACGGGAAGGCGGTTGCGGCTGAGCCGATGTGTGGATTGCGCAGACCCTAGAAGCGCATCCTCACGCCGAATTGAATTTGGCGCGGGCGATAGAAGTCGGTGGCGTTGACGTTGAGAGGTTGACCGAATTCCGTCTGGCCGGTCTTGAGGCCGGTGAGGAAGTTGAGGGATGGAAACGAGCCATCGATGTTGCCGGACTCGATGGAATAGCCGACGGTTTCAAGTTCAGTGACATTTTGGTGGTTAAAAAGATTGAAGCTTTCGGCGAGCAATTCGAGCTCGCGCATTTCGCCGAGGTTGAAGTGTTTGGCCAGGCGCAGGTCGGCTTTCCACGTGGAAGGGTAGCGGTAGGTGTTGCGGCCTACGCCGGGAATGCGATTGTCGCCGCCATAGCCGTTGATGCCGGGTGCGAGAGCGACGATGGCGGCGCCGGTGGAGTCGAATTCCTTGGCCAGCGAGCCGGAGGTGCGCATGGTGTAAGGCAGGCCGCTCGAAAAATTTCCAATCGACGAGAGCATCCAGCCGTTGGCCATGCGGCCGGCGAGGTTGCGCAGCTTCCAGCGCGGCTCCCAGATGACGGCGAGCGATGCGGAGTGGCGCACGTCGAGATCGCTGGTTCCGTATTCCTGGCGGAGATCGGCGGGGTCGAGCACGCTGGGGCCGGAGATGTTGGAGGACTCGTTGGGATTCCAGTCCATGGCGTGCGCATAGGTGTAGCGCGCATGGAACGAGAGGCCGGCGCGCGCATTGCGGGTGAGGCGGACGATGGCCGCTTCGTAGGTGGAGTTGGCGCTGCTGAAGACTTCGCTGATCTGCTGGTAGTCGGGATTAAGACGGCCGGTGAGCCCAGTCGGCGACGGCCATGAAGCATAGAACGGAACTTTAATCTGCGTGGTCTTGATGGGGCCGGAGCCGTTGCCGTCGATGACTGCGTAGGTGACGGTCTGGGGGTTGACGGCGGGGTCGATGTTGGCGTCGAGGGTGATGGGCAGACGGCGGCCGAGACTGGCAACAACGCCGGCATCGAGATGCATATGGCCGGGAAGATCTTGCTCGACGGAGGCGACGGCCTGATGGATCTCGGGGTTGTGGAAGGCGGGCGCGAATTCGACAGCGCCGGGCTTGATGAGGTTGGCCGGTTCGCCTTGAAGGACGTAAGGGAATGGAGGCGCGCCGCCGGCTGTGAGATTGTCCGTGGGGCGCAGAAAGAAGTTGAGATCGCCGTTGAGCGAGCCGGTGTTGGTGAGCGCGATCTCGATGGTGCGATTGGCGGTGCGGCCAAAGTACATGCCGTAGCCGAGACGGAGCACGGGGGCATGATGAGCTCCGGTTCCCCAGGCGAGACCCGCGCGCGGACCCCATTCATTGCCGAGGCTGGGCAGGTGTTCGGTCAGCGGCAGCTCAGGGTTGTTGAGTTTGGCGAGAGGCGGCGGAGCCTCTTCGCGCTGCCAGCGCAAGGCAAAGGAGACAACGAGTTGCTTGTTGGGCTGCCACTGCGCGGTAGAGTAGCTGGCCCAGTCGTTGGTGCGCAGCCACCAGTTGGTGGGGCCCATGGTCTGCGAGTAATAGGAGTAGCACGGCAAGTAGCCGAGCCCGTGGAGCGTGCCGGTCGTATCGCGCCAGACTTTGCCGGTGGCGTCGCAGTTGTGTTGATCGTCCGGATTCAACTGGCCGTTGATGCCGAAGGCAGCGAAGGCGAGCGCGTCGGAGGCGAAGTTTTCAACGCTGGAGTAGCTGTAGGTGCCGGTCTGATTGCGCAGAAAGCTGGTGGCGTCGGTGTTGTGGCTGAGGTCGAAGCCCGCTTTGACGAGCCACGGACCGTGCACCCAGGCGAGCTGTTCCTGAGCGGCGTAGAGATTTTCATCGGGATTGTCACCGGGACCGAAGCGCGATGGATTGCCGATGGTGAAGCCGTAGCGGGAGTCGACGGTGATCTGCGGCAGACGACCCCAGGCGCTGACGTTGAGGGCTTGTTCATAAGATGACGGCGTCTCGGGCGGCGTTGTGAGAACCTGGCGGCCAAATGTTCCCTGCGTGACGGCGAGGAGATTGGGTGTAACAAAGGCTTGCCAGCGGGCAGTCAGAAACTGCTGGTTGGCATCGCTTGATCCGTAGCTGTGGGTGCCGTAGGTCTCGGAGACGCGGGAGAGGCCGCCGCCGGGAGCGGCTGAATTCGCGGCGGAACCCTCGAGGGTGAAGCTGTGACGTTCGCCGGAGGACCAGTCGACGCGGGCGAAGCCGCTGAGTTGAGAAGAAGTGCGGGCGGCGGGCCCGAGCAGGCCGTCGAGGGATTGCAAAACGCCGGAGTAGGAGGCGAGCGCCGATGCGGCAGGGTCTGCGCCGCCGAGTCCGAGACGCGCGCTGAGCACAGTCATCTGATCGTTGGCGGGCTGGGCGAAGAAGTTGTCGGGATGCTTGACGGTGGAGACGGCGGGGTCGTTGCGCTGATTGGCATCGAGAGCGGCAAACCAGAAGACGTGACTGTGACGGATGCGGCCGCCGGCGCCGAAACCGAAGGTGGCTTCCTGATCGCCGGGCGTGTAGGGCTGGGCCGTGAAGGCAGGCACGGCGCTGAAGGTGGCCGCCGCTGATTGCTGGACCCACTGCGTGAAGGGATTTTGCGCGCCCCACAGATTTTGACGAGAGAAGAGAAAGGTCTGGCCGTGGAAGTCGTTGGTTCCGCGGCGCGACTGGATGCCGGCGTGGATTGTGGACGATTCGCCGATGGCGGCGGCGCCTTCCACTTCGCGAATTGCGGTATCGCTCGAGGCGGGGCCGAGAAGAGACGCAGCGCGGGCGTGCGATTGGCTGGAGACGCCGAAGGCGAAGCGGAGAGCGACGCCGTCGATGGTGACTGCGGTTTGCGATGGACGAGAGTGCGTTGGCTGGTCGTTGGAGTCGTCGGGAGCGGAGGCGGTGGACGTGCCGGCGAGGAAGCTCTGCCAGTCGCGGCCGGGCAGCGGCAGAGATTGCACCTCCGACGCGGAGATTGTGGTGGAGACGGTCTGGATCTGATCGGCGGATGCGTGGGCGATCTTGATCAATGCGTCGAAGGCGGCGGCTTGCAGGGTGGCGCGGGCGGCGAGCACGGCTATGCGGGTGAGGGCGGCGACGCGCAAGTCCGCGGAGACCGGCGCGGAGTGGATCGCGAAGGATGCGGGCGCAGCGGCAGGGATGGCGGAGCGCAGAGATGCGGGATTGGGTGCGGGCAGCGGAGATACCGCGGCAAGTTGCAGAGATGCAGGGACGGGGGCGACGGGCTCGAGGGAGGCGGGCGCAGCGATGATTCTCGTGGTCGCGATGACAGGCGGAATCGTGGGCGCGGGAAGAATGCTGGTGGTGATGACGGACGCAAGGGGCGCGGGTGCTGCAATCAAAGTAGCAATGGCGACGGGCGCAGGCACGGTTGGCGTGGGCGCGGGGATGACGCTCGCTGCGATGACGGGCGACGTGTTGACGGGCTCAGAAATGAACCTGGTGGTCGCGACGGATGGAGGGGTGGCGGACGCGGCGATGAAGATGGTGGTTGCGGCAGGAAGTTTATCGGTCACCGCGGGAGCCGCGACCGTGGAAGACGCAGTGAGTCGCGGAGCGGGTTGTTGAGGAGCCAGGTCGATGGCAGCTTGAACGCGGGACTCGTGACCGGAGACGACCTCGATTCCGTCGAGTTGACCGCGGTCGAGAGTCTGAGTCTCGGCGGCCAGCGAATATTCACCGGGGCCGAGGCCCGTGAACCGGTAGTCGCCGTTGTGCGCGGTGGTAGTGCGCGATTCAGCTCCCGTGGTGAGATTGCGGAGGGTGACGGTGACGCGGTCGAGGGGCCTCGAGTATTGATCGGTGAGGCGGCCGGAGAGTGAGCCGGGCGCCGATTGGGCGGAGGCTGCCGTGCCCGCACTGAACGGGATCAGGAGCGCGGCCAGCGCCAACGACTTCAACCAACTTCGCGTTGCCATTGAGAGACCGGCTTGCGACAGACTCTGGGAAAAAGACACTGCGCGCAGGGCTTGCTCTACGGCAAGTCTGCGAAGAAAAAGGCGGAGATGCGGCTGGCGAAAGCGTGGCCAGGCTCTCCGGTAGTTGTTGCAGCAAAGATGATGGGGATTCTACGGGAAGCCACGCAGGTAATTAGGTGATTCTAAGCACATAGCAATGTTTAGGATTTATGCACTGATTTTGCGGCTGAATGAACGAGGAAAGGCTGATCCGGCTGGGTTCGATAGACTGGAGAGACGGGAAGTTGCTGTGGAAGCGGCTGTTGCAGCGCCGGGTGGCGGCGGATCGAGCGATTTTGGAAGCGAATTAAAGCATGTTTATCGATGAAGCAAAAATTCGGGTAAAAGCGGGCGACGGCGGGAACGGCTGCATGGCCTTCAGGCGGGAGAAGTTTGTGCCGCGAGGAGGGCCGTCAGGCGGGGATGGCGGGCGCGGCGGCGACGTGATTATGGAAGCGTCGCAGCGGCACAATACGCTGATTCATTTCCGCTACAACCCAGAGCACAAGGCGCAGCGCGGCGAGCACGGGATGGGGTCGAACTGCTCGGGGCAGGACGGCGTGTCAAAGGTGCTGCAAGTGCCTGTGGGCACGGCGCTCTACGACATGGAAACGGGCGAGCTGGTGCATGACTTTCAGCAGCCGGACGAGCGCCTGGTCGTAGCCAAGGGCGGACGCGGCGGGCGCGGGAATCAGCATTTTGCGACCAGTACCCACCAGGCTCCGCGAGAGCACGAACTGGGGCGGGCGGGCGAGGAACGCAGCTATCGGCTGGAGCTGAAATTGCTGGCCGATGTGGGGCTGGTGGGCTATCCCAACGCGGGCAAGTCGACGCTGATTTCGCGCATTTCGGCGGCCAAGCCGAAGATCGCCGATTATCCCTTCACGACGCTCGAGCCAAATCTCGGGGTGGTGACGGTGGGCGACGAGCCGGAGCAGGAGTCCTTTGTAGTCGCCGACATGCCGGGGCTGATTGAGGGGGCGCACCTGGGCTCGGGGCTGGGCACGCAGTTTTTGCGGCACATTGAGCGGACCCGGCTGCTGGTGCACCTGGTGGATGTGTCGGACGCGTCGGGACGGCCGGACCCGGTGGAAGATTTCAAAGCCATCAACAAGGAACTGACGAGCTTTGGCAACGGGCTCGACGAGAAGCCGATGATCGTGGCGGCGACGAAGATCGATGCGGCCAATCCCGAAAAGCTGAAGAAGCTGGCGGCTTATGCCAAGCGGAAGAAGCTCGAGTTTCATGCGATCTCGGCGGTGACGGGCGAAGGGATCGACGAGCTGAAGTGGGCGCTGGCGAAGCGGCTGAGAGGCTAACGAAGTAGCGCTGCGCAAATGCCGTCAATAGCCCGCCTCACGCCCGTGGCGCACAGCTAGAATCACAACCTGCTTCCCATCGAAGTGATAGAGAGCTACGTACGCCCCGTGGCCAAACTCAATGACCCATTCACGAAATTCGGGCGGCAGATCCTCGATCGGCCGTCCAATTTCAGGATGGTGATTCAACGCCTTCACACCTTGACGAATCGACTGCACTGCGCGCCGGGCGGATTCGCGGCTCTTAGGAACCAGAAAGTCGTGGAGTCGCGCCACGTCGCGAAGCGCGGCTCCAGACCATCTCAGAGATGGCATTCAGGAGTCTCGGCTTCCTCATCTGCTTCGAGCTTGGCGAGCCACGCATCCGCCTCTTCGCCTGTCACATGCAGACCGGTCGATTGGTAATGAGACCAGGCCGCCAGCGCATCTTGACGTAACTTTTCCCGCATTTCTTCCCGTCCAACGTATTGCTCGACTGCTTCGCGCATGATCCAATGCGCCGACCGGCGACGAGCAGTGGCAAGCCGCTGCACGCGGTCCTTGAGTTCCCGATCGATCTTGAGGCTCGTTGTGGATTGGGCTGGCATAAGCATTGCTCCGAAGGTGTTACCTTTAGCTACTTTATCATATCTTAGACTACCTGGGATTTCTAATCTACACCATGGCGCGCTCTTTGACGGTCAAATACTGATTGAGCACGGATGATGTCAGGGCCTCGGGGTTGAGGTCGAGGGTGAGTGCGCCCTGTTCGTGCAGGCGGGCGAGAAGGATTTCGCGGCGGCCGGCCATCTCCTGCGCGGCGGCGGCGCGAAACATCTGCTCAACATTTTTGGGGCGGGTGCCGGCGATGAGATCGACCTCGGGCTGCGCCATCGCCACAAAGAGCAGCACGTGGCGGCGCAGAAGCTGGAGCGCGCCATCGATGACCTCGGGGCGCATGGCAGATTCTGCGAGGTCGGTGATCCAAAGAATGAGCGAACGGCGGGGCTGCAGGCGGTTGAGCATCGCGGTGGCGCGCAGGTGGTCGGCCTCGCTGCCCTCGGCGCGGACTTGAGCCAGGGCCTCGATGATCTGGCGGAGATGGGCGGCGCCGCGGCCGGGCAGCAGACGCTGCTGCGTCGACTGCCCGTAGGCCAGCAGTCCGACGCGATCGCCGGAGAAGAGCGCGAGCTGCGCGAGCGAGACAGCCGTGGTGCAGGCGTAGTCGAGCTTGGAATGGACGCGGGAGCCGGCGACAGCGACGGGCAATGCAGCGCGGCCGGGGGCGAGCGATGCGACGCGGGAGCGCATGAGGCGGCCGCAGTCGAGCACGATCCAGACGGGCTGGCTGCGCTCGGTTTGATATTGACGGGTGATGGGGCTGCCGCGGCGGGCGGAGGCGGTCCAGCAGATGTCGCGCAGATCGTCGCCCTCGCGATATTCGCGCAGGCTCTCGAAGTCGCGGCCGAGACCACGCTGGCGCGCCTGGCGAAGTTGCAGATCGATCTGGCGGCTGCGGGCGAGGAAGATCTGCTGCTCCTCGCCGGTGCGGAGCGCGGGATAAACGCGGACGCGTTGCGCGAGCGGAGCGACGGCCCAGCGCTCGGCCAATCCAAGCGGAGAGCGATAGCGGATGTAGAGCGAGCCGGCCTCGCAATCGCCGCGCTCCTGCGGTTCGATTCTGTAGCGAATGGAGGCGGGCACGCGCGGAAATGCGGTGGCGCGCTGGGGGATGGGCTCGGCGATGAGGGCGGGAGGCAGGTCGTCTTCGAGGCGGCACTCGACGATGATGCGGCCACGATTTTCGATGGTGAGCTCGATCTCGGTTTCGCTGTCGAGCGCGGGCGCGTTAGCCCAGGAGCGGCTCGCGGTGAGGTCTGAGGTGCGCGGCAGGCGCAGGCCGTCGAGCAGCGCGGCGAGCAGCACGAGCGCGTCCCAACCGAGCATGGAGAAGGCGAGGCGGCCATCCCAGAAGCCGGGAATGAGGCCGATGAATCCCGCAATGAGCAGGCCGATGGAGCGCGGAGTGAGGCCGAAGCCCCAGCGGCGGCGGCGCTGGCAGGCGGCGCGCACGGTAGCGGGTTGGAGCGAAGGAGCAATCATTGCCGGGGGACAGGCACCGCTGCGATGACGTCAGTGAGAACGCGGTCGGCGTCGAAGCCTTCCAGTTCGGCCTCAGGCTTGAGGATGACGCGATGGCGAAGGACGGGCGAGATGGCGCGCTTGACGTCGTCGGGAACCAAGTAGTCGCGGCCATCGAAAGCGGCCGTTGCCTGGGCCACCAGCATCACGCTCAAAGCCGCGCGAGGACTGGCGCCGAGCAGCAGAGTGGGCCACTCGCGGGTGCGGCGGGCGAGCGCGAGAATGTATCCGTAGAGCTCGGGCTCGATGCGGATGGCGCGGACCTCGGCGCGTGCGGCGGCGAGCAGGCCCTCGGGGATGGGCGCGATGGCGGCATCGTCGAGCAGACCAGCGCCCGATCCAGAATGATGGCGTTGCAGAATTTGCAACTCATCGGATTCGCTGGGATAGGCGACGCGAATTTTCATGAGGAAGCGATCGAGTTGGGCCTCGGGCAGCGGGTAGGTGCCCTCGAAGTCGACGGGATTTTGGGTGGCGAAGACGGTGAACCACGCGGGCAAAGGGCGGCGCTGGCCGTCGATGGTGACCTGCCGCTCCTCCATGCACTCGAGCAGAGCGGCCTGGGTGCGCGGAGGCATGCGATTGATTTCGTCGACAAGAAGCAGATCGGTAAAAACGGGACCGGCGTGGAAGGTGAAGGAATCGGTGCCGGGGCGCAGGATGGTGGTGCCGAGAATGTCGGCGGGCATGAGATCGGGCGTGGCCTGCACGCGCTGAAAGCCGAGGCCAAGAAGCCGGCCAAGGGCTTTGACGATGAGCGTCTTGGCGATGCCGGGAACGCCCTCGAGCAGCGCATGACCCTGGCAGAGGACGGCGATCAGGACTTCTTCGACGACGGCACCCTGGCCGGAGATGACGCGGCCGAGCTCAGCGCGAGCGTGCGCGATCAGATGATTGGTGGCGGCCAACTGCACGGGTTGCGACGATGCGGTCTGGCTCGGGTCTTGAATTGGTTCCTGGCTCATGAAGCCCTTTCTTCAGGTTTGGATTGTGCGTTCTGATTTTCTACAAAGGCGCTGCCGGGTTTAGCTGCTTGAGCGAGCATGGCCTGATGAGCGCTGAGCGACTGAATGATTTTCAAGGCCGCGCGGGGATCCAACGAATCGTTGCGGGAGGCTTCTTCAGCGGCGGCAAGGTCGGCCTCGAGGCTAGCATCGGCGCTGGGAAAGCGGCGGCGAATGGCGGCGGCGAGCTCGTCGGCGGGCAACGGGCCGGGGCGAAGTCCGCAGAGACGAAGGCTCTGGCGACGGAAGCGCTCAAGCGCGACGGTGACTGCGGTGGATGAAGCTTTTGCGTTGCGATAGAGCGAGCCGAGCGCATCGAGGAACTCGACGGGGGCTGCACGCTGCGGCAAAGGCAAGTCGCGGACCGGGCCGGAGCGGCGGCTGAAACTGAAGACGATCAGCAATCCGAGAACCGGCAGGCCGATGCGGAGCAGAGTCAATGCGGGACCGGCGGCGTAACTCCAGTCGGAGCGCACATCGCCGTGGAGAGATTCATCCCAATAGAAGTGATGACCCTCGCGCGGGCCGAGCGAGTTCAGCAGCAGGTCGAGATCGTTGGCGCGCGCCAGCGATCCATTCTCAAGCGGAGTGGAGCTCGCCCACCAGACGATGTGGCCCTTGCCAAAGTCGTACTCGACCACGGCAGGCTGGCCGGCACAACTGTACTGCGTGCGATGGGTTGGATTGCCGACCTGCCAGGTGGCCTCGGGCACCATCCACACCTCGCCGGAACTGGCGAGAGCGTCGAGACCCTCGGGCTCAAGCTGGCAGGCGGCGAAGTTGAATTCCTTGGGCGTATCGGGCTGGCCGCCGGGAAGAATGAAGCCGCCCCAGAAGCCGGTGGCGAGAACGCGTCCACCGCGCTCCACGATTTTGCGAACAGCTTTGATGTCGTTGGCCTCGCGCGAAAAAGGCTGGGCGAAGATGACGACGGTATCGGGACCGGCGGTGTCGGCAAGATCGGACAACGGCCGCTCCCACCGCTCGATGGGGTAGTTGGCGCGGAGCAGGGTTTCATAGGCGGCGCGGGCGCCGTGCTGACCAGAGAGATAGGTGGAGGGCAGCGGATTGTCTTTGGCGTTTTCATTGGGGAGGAAAAAGCCGATGACGATGGCGAGGGTGATGGCGATGCTGAGGCACCAGAGCAGCAGGCGGCGATCGCGCGAGTCGAGGGAGGCGAGAAATTTCATCGCGCACCGCCATCAGCCGAGCCACCACCAATGAGGGCGGTGGCGAGATCTTCGGCGCGGCGGTAGTCAACTTCCCCGGCGGGACGACCGCCATACCAGATGCGTTCGAAGCTGCCGGTGAGCGCGGTGAGGCCGGGTTTGCGCGGATCCTCAGGAGCAACAAGCGCGAGATATTCGCGGGGCGTGCGGGCGCGATCGGCGGGCCACAGGCGGCGCGATTCCAGGCGGGAGATGGACGCCCAGTAGAGGAAGTGAACGGCTTCACGCCAGTGGCCTGCGGCGGCGGCGCGGCGCGCGTCCTCAAGCCACAACTGCCAGTTGCGCGCCGAGGCTGCGCCGGGCGCCGGCGTATGGTCTTCGGGCACGAGACGGACGCGCCAGCGGCGCTCCATCTGCAGCAGAGCCCAGAGGAGCGCGATGCAAACCCCCACGACAAATCCATAGACCAGCGCGCGGCCGACCCACGCGGATTTGGCGCGCAGGCCAGCGGCGCTCTCGAAGAGATTGTTGAGCCACTTATTGAGTTTCTCAAACATCGAGTCGCGCACGGACTGCTGCTCGAGGTCGCGGAAGTCTTTGCCCGCGAGCACGTCCTTCATCGTGTCGCGCTCGGCGGCATGCGCGGGCTCGATGGCGGCGGGAAGGTCGGTCTGGGCGAGGTCGGAGGCGAGGCGCAGCTCGGCGTATTGCAACAACTGCGTCGTCGAGAGCGGCGGAGGACGGATGCCTTGCTGTTCCGTTTTGGCGTTGGATGGTTTTTTTGGTTTTTCGGCGGGCTGGTCTTTGTCTTCTGCCTGGGAGAAAAGCACGCGGAGCCAGCCATAACGCACCAGCCGGCGCGGGGCGTTGGCAGCAACGCCGAGGGGGACGCGGTCGTCGGGACCGATCAGGGTTGGATCGCAGCTTTTGAGGTCGCGGCCTTTGGCGCAGGCCTCGGTCAGGGTGGTGAGCGCCTGCAGGTGGCTGCGGTATTCGGCGAGCGAGGCATCGCGCCAGCGGCCTGACGGCGGAGTGGGGGCGGCGCCGGCGAGCGGAGAGACAGCGTGGGCCAGCGCGACGGCGGCGAGCAGCCCGATGACCAGGAGCGTGGCACGAGCGATTGGCACGCATGAACTCCGGCGGGTCAAATCAGCGGGCCGGTGGCCGAGGCCGTCAGCGGGCCCGGAGTCGCAGGCGCGCTGGCCGCGGTCGCGGGTGGGTTTGCCGGAGTTGGAATGGATTCGGGCACAGTCTCGCTGGTTCCGGGGGGCGGAACCGCGGGCACGCTGAGTCCGGCTGCGCTCATCATCCACTCGATGTCAAACCCTTCGCGGCGTATGCGCTGATCATAGTAGATAAGGGTAAGGGCGATGGGGTAAAGGGGGGCGAGAAGCGCGACGATAGCTCCATCTGAAGCAACGCGCAGACCATAAACAATTGAGGGTGGAACACACAATCCATGCAATGCGAGATTTTCGGCCAGCAGGTGTGTTCGCATACGAAAAAGGAAATCCACTTGACACGAATTTCTAAGCAGCGAGAGCGCCCAGGAGACAGCGATGGTAAGAATCCAGCCAAGAAGTGCCGGCATGAGCCACGCGGCAAATATGCGTGACCGACTGCCTCGTGCGCGCTTCCACGCCTGTCTTAGCGCCAGACGAACCGATGCATTTTCGATCGTTCGGATCGGCACAGCGATTGCGATTTCGGCGTTCATCCAGCCTATGGATGCCCACCCCGCGAGGCAAAGAAACGTAAGCGCCGGAGTCAGAATTGCGTCCATCGCATCTGCCTCGAACTTAAGTATCTCGGAGGCGACATACGCAATTCCAAGAAAAATCCCGGCACTGACCAGTTCAGGAAGAACAAGAACGCCGGACAGGAGAATTGCCGAGATCGCGAGCGAGCCCCTCCACCGGATGAAACATAGCCGGAGCGTAGATCGAAAAGGAAGCACAGGTTGATTTATTGCATGAGAATTGGCCACCGAATGAATAAAGCCCGGCCACATCAAAAGCTGAAAGAGAACCGCGAAGTGATAGAAACCCAGCATGTAGCCCAATTCAAGAACGTTGAATACGAAGGCAATATGGAGCCCGTCCGGGGGTGGCCCCCATAAGAAGTAGACTCCGGCTTCAATTCCCATCACTGCCGCCCCGGGGATGGCGGCAAGCATAAAGAACAAGAGAAATCGCGAGCGGTAAATCTGAAAGGTGCGGTCGAGGATCTCGCCCAGGTTCATCGGCCGCAGGGTGGCTGTCATGCGGGGTTTCCAGTGGGCGGCAGATCGGTTTCATGCCCGGTGGGGTCGGGCGGATTGTTGTCGACTGTGGGTTCCGCTACTGCTACGGCGGGCGATGGCGCCGATGCGGCTGCGGGCAGCCAGGGCGCGCGCTGGGTTTGAGGTTGTGGCGGCGCGGCGGACGGGGCCGGGACCATGCCGGCCTGCTGCATCATCCACTCGATGTCGAAGCCCTCGGTGCGAATGCGCTGATCGAAATAGAAAAGTGTGAGGGCAATGCCGTAGACGGGCTTGGTGAAGGCCTGCACGGCGAAGGAAAGGCCATAGCTGACGAACATGAAAACCTGGCCCAGCATCTGCGCGTGTTGGGGGCCGCGCAATCCTGGAATCATGGCCAGGGCAATGCCACTGGGGATCAAAAGGGCAACGGTGAGAAGCCAGCCGAGCGCGGCGCCGAGCAGGAAGAGCAGAATGATGCGGCCCTTGGTTCCCGCGCTGAGCGACGATCCGCGCTTGATGGCCGACCACGGACCGATCTGTTCGACGACGCTGGCCGGAAAAGCCAGGGACAAGCGAAGGAGCATCCAGATCGCGTAGGCCGTGAGGCCAACCACGAGCGCAATCAGGACCACGAGAAGGAAAACTCCGACGCCCGGTTGGAGGCCGGCCCTTCTTGCTGCAGCCCCAATGCCGGCAAAGGCAAGAGTCGCCCCAATTAAGACGGCAATGGGCGCAACGCCAATGGCGATGGCCAGCAGCAGGTAAAGACCGACGTAGCGCCAGCCACGTTTCCACGCGCCTTTGTAGGCTTCGCGAATCGAAATGGGCTCGCCCAGAAACGCACGGGCCGCAGCCTGGTTCATTGCCGCGAATCCCAAGGCGGTGGTGCCCAGGCAGCAGGTTGCGGCCAGCAATGCGAAGAGAGCGAGAAGTAAGTAGGCGATAACCATGGCGAAGACTGGGGGGGAGCCGGAATTGGATGCACTGGAACTAGCCCAGGCGAAGAGTAGATAAATAGTCGCGGCAAAGACCAACACCGTGCCTGCGGGAACGACGCCGATGCCGAAGTAGACCAGGAACCGCGAGCGATAAAGCTGCGCGGTTCGATCTAATATCTCGCCCAGCGATTGCGGATGGAGAGGCTCATTCATTCGCCGTCTCCGCGCCGGGTTCAGTGCCGGGCGCAGGGTCAGGGCGCGAGGCCGAATCGGTGGCTGCCTCAAGAAGCGGGGGCGGCGCCTGCTCACCCAGGGACGAAGCCTGCGGCAAGGGCGCGGACAAACCTGCGCCCTGCATCATCCATTCAATGTCGTAACCCTCTTTGCGAATGCGCTGGTCGTAGTAGAAGAGCGTGAACCCGATGGCATAGATGGGTTCGACAAAGGTGTTGGTGAAGAAAGCGACGACCTGCTGCAGAGCGCGAATGGAGCCGGGCAATTCCCCGTGATGTTTAAAGGTGGCGACGATGAAGAACATCTGGGTGATCAGTCCGAGGCCCATCTGGACGGCGAGGACGAGCAGACCCAGCAGAAAGATGCGGCCGCGCGCGCCCTTGCTGAGCTCGATGCTGCGGCGAATGGCTTTGCGGGCGGGCAGGTCCTCGACCACGCACGCGGGCACGGACAGGGAATAGCGAAGGCCCATGATGATGGCGTAAACAAAGGCCGCAAGGATCAGAAGCCCGAAGACCATCGCCACCGCGATGAAGACCAGGAGGGTTTGCGGATCCTTCTGCAGGGTGGGGTGCGTCAGCAGTCCCGTCGGCTTGAGGTAGAGCAGCGCGAAGACAATGAATCCGGCGTAGATCGCGACGAACGGAATCCAGAGTATGAAGGTGGTGATGACCATGAGCCACAAATAGCGGCCGAGGCGGGGAAGAATGCTGGCGTATGCGCCGCGGATGGTCGCGGGCTGCCCCAGGTTGACCCAGGAGACGGCGCGGTTGTTTGCGGCCACGGCCAGACCGCCGACCATGATAATGATGGGCGCCATCGCCAGAATTCCGACCATGCTCACGAGCACGACCTGCCTGGTCATGTGCTCCATGCGGAGGAATTCTTCAATGCCGATTTCACCGATGCTCAGGACCAGCAGCACGCCGGCGTAGACCGACGAGATGCCTGCGAAGAGCAGGAAATTGGTGCGATAAAGCTGTGCTGTGCGGTCGAGGATTTCGCCGAGAGTAAGAGGGCGCAGAATGGTTTGCATGCTGGATACCTTTGCGATCGTAGCGGGCGCTTGCGGGGATACTAGCACAGCCCGAATTGGAAGTGCGGTGAGATTGGCTGGGCCGTGCGCCGCTCGGAGACGGATGGAGCGGGCGATTGGAGAAGCGCGCTGGCGGTGGGCAACGACAAAGCAGAATATGCGCGGCGCTGTCAGGAACGGATGCATGGTCCGGCGGTTCCGCAATGACGGCGTCCCTGAGATCGCCTAGAATACGAAATTAAAGGAATCCTGCATGACGACGCCCGATGCCACAATGGCTGCGCTGTTTCTCGAATTCTCGCGGAAGAAGCTGCTCGACGAGCACTGGCCGCGCATGCGAAGCACCGTGGAAGCTCTGACGGACGAGCAGGTGTGGTGGCGCCCTAATCCAGCGAGCAATAGCATCGGCAACCTGCTGCTGCACTTGAACGGCAACGTGGGGCAGTGGCTGGTGGCGTCGTTCAATCATCTCGAAGATCAACGCAATCGCCCCGCCGAATTCAAGGAGCGCAGACGGCTTCCCAAGGCCTCGGTGATTGACCAGCTCGACCGAACCATGCAGGAAGCAACGAAGGTGCTGGCGCGGCTGACGACAACAGAATTGGCCGCAATCTATGAGATTCAGGGATACACGGTGAGCGGCCTGGCGGCTGTTTATCAGGTGGTTGAGCATTTTGGCCTGCATTACGGACAGATCGTCTACATTACCAAGGCGCTGCGCGCTGAGGACCTGGGATTTTATTCCGAGCTGAACAAGACGGGCCGGGCATCGTAGGCCAGATCGGCCGGCCTCATGCGGCGGCGGGCGGGTCTTACTCGAGGTTTTGGATCTTGGTCTCTTCAGGAATCTTGATCTGAAACTGATCGTCGGTCAGTGACATATTGTCGACGACTTTATCAACGGTCAGCACCAGTTGAAACTCCTCAAGCGGGCGCTTGATGGTGACGGTCCGCGGATATTTATTGCCCCCGAAATCGCCATAGTTGGCGTAGTAGACCTCGGTCTCGAGGTTGCCATTGTTGTCGTAGAGGTCCTGCTGATAGGGCAGCAGGTCGTCGCGATGGAAGGTAATGACGCGGACCGGCGTGTCGCTGCGGCTGCCGGGATTATGCCGCGTGATGCTCAAGACATACTCAGGCTCACTAAAAAGATGCTTCTTGGCGGCATCTTCGATGGTCTCGGTGTCCGCAACAACGGAGTAGAAGTCGTCGGGGGAAAGTCCGCGGACGACCATCGCATCGAAGAAGAATCCTGGCCGCATATTTTCGATCATGTTCGTCGATTTCTTATCGAGGGCGTAGGGACCCTTGTAGGCGATGCTTCGCGACGGGATATAGAGCGTGAAGGTTTTGCCGTCGCTGGCCATGTCAAACATGCGCGTCCCAAGCACCGGCACGCGCCCATAGACGCGCAGCATCTCAGGCTTGCGCACCATGATGATGCCGGGGAAAGTCGTGTAGTCGGTCTCCACGCCTTTTTGGGTTTTCTGCGTGATGAGCTGGATCTCGACGGTGGCGTAGAGGCTGCTCAAGGCATCCCAGCGCTGGTTGAGTTGTTTCACGAGGTCGTCGGCGGTGGCAGTTTGCACGATGGACGGCGCTTTGGGAACGGGCAGTGCGCGCGTGGTAAATCGACAACCCGACAGCAGGAGAAGCGGCAAGGCCACCAGGCAGAATACAGGTCGAAACTGCTTCACCGGCCACCTGCCTTTTTCAAGGTGTGACGGTACTCGGCGACGTTGCGCTCATGCTGTTCGAGGGTGCTCGCAAAGATCGAGCGGCCCTGGGGATTGTCGCCGGCGGCGACGAAATAAAGGTAGTCGGTACTGGCCGGCTCCATCGCTGCGTGCAAGGAGCGCATGCCGGGATTCGCGATCGGACCGGGCGGCAATCCCGCGTGGAGATAGGTGTTGTAGGGCGTATCGCGCTTGAGATCGCTGGCATAGATAGTGCCGCGCCAAAGGCGCTGCAACTGGAGTCCGTAGATAACCGAAGGATCGGTCATGAGGGGCATGTTTTTTCGCAGGCGATTGTCAAAGACACTGGCAACCAGCGGACGCTCTCCGTCGACTGCTGTCTCGCGCTCGACGATCGAGGCCAGGGTGACGACGCCGTGCACGTTCTGGGTCAAACCAATCTGCTCCGCAGCCAGGCGGAACCGTTTGACCATGGCCGCAGCGATCTGGCGCGGCGTGCTGACGCGAGAAAAGTGATAGGTGTCGGGGAAGAGATAACCCTCCAGGGTCTTCGCTTTGGGGTCAATGTCGGCGACCAGGCTGGTTTGGCGCGCGGCCACGTCGAGAAACTCCTGCGCGGTCCCAAATCCCGCCTGCTCGAGTCGAGCAGCGATGTCAAAGATGGTGGAGCCCTCAGGCACGACGACGGTTTTGGTAAAGACGTCACCACGGGCGATGCGGGCGTAGATTTCAGTGACCGGCGCGGGATGATCGAACCGGTACTCGCCGGCCCGCAATGTTCCTCGCTTGACGCTGCGCACGAGATCGAAGGCGTACCGGCTGCGCACGATGCCAGCCGATTCCAGCTGATGGGCGATTCTCATCGCAGACGTGCCTGGCGCGATCTCGACAAAAGTCTCCGTTTCAGGGCCAAAGGGGGTGTAAACCAGCCAGCCAGCCGCCGCCGCGGCGACCAATAAGAGAAGGAACAGCGCCAGCAGGATCGCTGCCGCGCCAGAGCCGCGTTTTCTTCCGTTTTTCCGACTCCGGCGCACCATTCGAGACGCAAAAACCCTTCCCAGTCTAAGACGCGATTTCAGGCCCCGCGGATTCTCTACTTAACTGATTGTATCGGGAATAACTTGGCAACGAGGGCCCGGTTGTTGCGAGCCGGCCCTATAAGCTGGACTTCATGGGCAATCTGGACGCACCGCCGCGCTATCTCGCCCTCGACGTCGGGTCGAAACGGATCGGCGTGGCCGTTTCAGACGAGCTGGGGCTCACCGCCCAGCCGGTGCTGACGCTGGAACGACGGCGCAACCAGCGCGAAGACCTGCGTTCGCTGGCGCGGCTGGCGCGGCGTTTTGGCGTGGTGGGGATCGTGGTCGGCAATCCCCTCCACCTCTCCGGCGATCAGAGCCCGCAGGCGGCGAAAACCCAGGCCTTTGCGGCGGAGTTGGGCGAACTGGCGGGCCTGCCGATCCACCTGTGGGATGAGCGGCTGACCTCGCGGGAGGCGCACCAGATGCTCTATGAGGCGGGTCACGCACGCGAAGAGCATCGGCGGGTGGTGGACCAGGTGGCAGCGACGCTCATTTTGCAGTCGTTTCTGGATCGGCAAGAACGCCAGGGTTAGCGTTTGGAGCCGCTGTGTGCCGGGTCTCGCCGCGTATAATATCTCTTTGGCGGCTATCTCTCGCGGACTGAGTGAGACAGCTTCCGCCACGGAAACTGAATGCCGGATCACATCAAAAAACAGCTTCTCAAAGACATTGAAGCTATGGAGCACGAGCTTGCGCACGAGCTGCCCGCCGAGATCAAGAAGGCAGCGGCGCTGGGCGACTTGTCTGAAAACGCCGAGTATCACATGGCGAAGCAGCGGCAAACCTTTGTCAATGCGCGGCTGGGGCAGCTCAAGAAGCGCATGGCCGAGCTCTCGCTGGTGAATCTGGCCAATATTCCCAGAGACAAGGCGGGATTTGGATCGACCGTGGTGGTTTATGACTCCACCAAGGACGAGGAGATTGTGTATCGCCTGGTGACGAGCGAGGAATCGGACGTGACCAAGGGGCTGATCTCGACCACCTCTCCGATTGGCCGGGGTATCGTGGGCAAGCGCGTGGGCGACGTTGCCACGATTGTGACGCCCAATGGCAAGCGTGAGCTTGAGATTTTGAAGTTGACGACGATTCACGACGAAGCCGCTGCGGAGAATGAAGACGTCTCAGAGAACGGCACTGAGAATAGTTAGGAATAGGAATGACCTGGACCAGTGCTTTTGGCCGCGCCTGCGGCTGGCTTCTTGACCGAATCGTGCACGGCCTGGCCCTTACCCAGATCTCTCCCAACGTTCTGACCTTTATCGGCCTGGTGATCAACATCGCGGCGGCATTCCTGTTTGGGCACGCCAACGCGGCCAACGCCAACCGCATGTTTGTTTACGCGGGATTGGTGATTATCGGCGCCGGCATCTTCGACATGGTCGACGGGCGGGTGGCGCGACGCAATAACCAGGTCACGGTGTTTGGCGCATTCTTCGATTCGGTGATCGACCGCTATTCCGACGTGGTGCTGTTCTTTGGGCTGCTGGTCTATTACGGGCGCATCAACCGTTTCCGCTACGTGGTGCTGGTGGCGTTTGTGATGGTGACGTCGCTGATGGTGAGTTACACACGGGCGCGCGCCGAGGCGCTGATCGGCCAATGCAAGGTGGGATTCATGGAGCGGCCGGAGCGCATCGTGCTGGTGATTCTGGGCGCGCTGTTCAATCGCTGGGGCGTGATGGCTCCGGTGCTGTGGGTGCTGGCGGTGCTGTCGACGATCACGGTGATTCACCGCGTCACGTATACCTACCAGAACACCAAGCACCTGGCTCCGCTGAGCCAATAGGCGGCTATTTGCCGGCCTGCTTCTTCTTCCACTCTTCGTAGGTCATGCGGTGGATCGACATAAATGCGTCGCGGGTGCGCACGTATTTCCCCAAGCCGTTCATGCGCCCCACGGCATGCAGTTCTTCTGCCTTGATGTAGGGTCCGGCTGGATCGACGTAACGATCTTCAACATAGGCGGCCACCACGCGCCCCAGAATAATGCGCGAGCGGCCGATCTCGAGGGTGGTGTGTTCGCGGCATTCCAATGCCGCATGCGCCTGCGCAATCCGCGGCGTCTTGACCACCTGAGAGGGTGAGGTGGCAAACCCTGCGATCTCCAGCTCATTCATGTCGGGCGGAAAGTCGACGGCGCAAATGTTCATCTGCTCGGCGATATCTTCGGTGACAATGTTGACCACAAACTCGCCGGTGCGCCGGATATTCCGCGCCGTGTCCTTGGGCACAAAAATGTCGTTGGAGCGGTTGGTTACGCCCACGCCAATAATCGGCGGATCGGTGCAGAGGTAGTTGTAGGCGCTGAACGGCGCTGCGTTCAGCCTTCCCTGCTCGTCCATGCTGGTGATCAAGGCAATCGGCCGCGGCGCCACCAGTCCGATCAGCAGTTTATAGGTGTCGCTTTTGGGTCCGTTTTCAAGGTCGAAGATCACCGTTCTGTCTCCCGGCAACTGGGTTGCACAGTTTGCCTCACGTGAATGAGATGCACGGACGCCCTGGTGCGGCTTCACCAGCGGCGCTCAGTCACGCCGCGCGCTAGCAGTTGATTACGACGGCGGAGCAGCCGGGCTTGGTGGGCTTCCACTGCACCAGGAACTGCGTGACTGCAGAAGACTCCATGCGGCGCATGGCCTCGAATTGACCCTCTCGCTGGCTATAGATCAGCTTGCCTTTTTCGGTGAGGACGGCAAGCGCGGGAACGCCCTTATCCAAAGGAACACTGTATTGCCTGGCAATGTCGAGGTTTTCGTCCATGTGGCCGACGTTGATGTGAACCAGAACAAAATTGGCATCGAGGATGGGGCGGTTGGAGGGATCGTGAAAATAAATGTCGAGAACCTGGCAATCGCCGCACCAGTTGCCGCCAAAGTCGATAAGCACGCGGCGGTGGGACTCCGCCGCCAACTTGAGGGCAGCGGCCAGGTCCGCTTTTGCCTGAGCCGGATCGGGGTAGATATCGCGGCCGGCGGAATTTGCGGTTCCGGCGGCGAAAGCGAAGACGGCTACAATTGCGAGAAGCTTGAAGATTTTCATCATGGGGAACCACCCAAACGTTACTTATCAGTGTGCCATAAGTGCTGGTCGGACTCCCTCTTTCGGGTCTCGCAGGTCGAAGCCACCGGAGTAACCTTAAAGAGAATGAGCGATCTACGCAGTCGATTGGAAGCCGAGCAGTTCCCTGACCTGGGAGCCATGATGGAGGGCTACGCCAGGGCCGCGGCAGAGCAGGCGCGCGAAGTGTTTGAGCAGAAACTCGATTTCAGCGCGGAATCAATCGATGCGCTGGACGAGATCCTGGTGCGGGTGGGAGAAAGTCCGGAGCTGGAACTGGATTTCGAAGTGCGGCTGTGGGGCAGCTACCTGGGCGAAGTGCTGCGGACGCGCTATGCCGGCACATGGGAGATGACGCCTTACCCCGGCGGCGCGGTGGCGGTGCCGGCGGTCGACGTGCGCGGATCGAGGCTTTTTCCCCTGATCAAGGTCTATCGACGGCTCACCATCGGCGAAGAAGAGGACTTGCACAGCTTTTTTGCCATGGTCACCGAGCGGCTGGGCAATCCAGCGCAGGTGAATTGAACGTACAGAAGGCGAGTGGCATCCGTCACCGTCGTGGATTGGGTTTGTGCGACAATAGAGAGTGATAGCGTGCTGGCATGCGCCAGTGGGCGGAGGGACAAAAATGGGCGATTTTCTGCAGCCATGGCACATCATCGTATTGGCCATACTGGCGTTCGTCTTATTCGGCGCCAAACGGCTGCCGGAGTTGGGCAAGGGCCTCGGCGAAGGTCTGAAGGGGTTTAAAGAGGGACTGAAAGGCGTAACCGAGCCGACGCCTCCGACCCAGACCGCGCAGAATAACCCGCCGCCGCCGCCGCCCCCAACCGAGCAGAAGTAAGCGCGGAGCGGCTCAAGACACGCAGAGTGCCACGCGAGGATTGTGTTAGAGCCAGGAATCAGAAAAGGCCTGTGGCAGTTGCCACAGGCCTTTTGCTTTGAGTCGCGACGTTTTGGCTGATGCTTGGCCTTAGCGCAGGTCCGAGGCCGACGGGTAGTAACCGCGTTTGGCGATCACGTCCATGCCGGGCCGATCCACACGCACGTCGATGCTGCGGTATTTGCTGTCGTAAACCGACTCGTGGGTAGCGTAGACCAGTGTGTATTGGGTCCGCGCCTCCTCGGCGATCTTGGCGTAGCTCTTTTCGATGCCATTGCGGTCTTTTTCAGAGTCAGGCTGACCGCCGGTCGCATAGATGTATTTGATGAGCAGGTTGTCATTCATCTGGAACGGAATGTGGAAGCGGCTCAGATAACCCTCGCCCCAGCGCGCGGAGTCGCCCACCAGCGTGCCCCACACAGCGATGTTGTTGGTCTGCAGGTAGCGGAGAACATCTTTGTAGGTGGCCTTGCTGCCGGCTTCTTTGCCGTCGGAGATGACGTAGATAATGCGGCGGCGGCCCTTGGGACGAGTGGAAAGCTCCTTGGCCGCGGCCAGAATGGCGTCGTTGAGAGTGTGGATTTCCTTGGGGATAGTAATCACGCCGCTGCCGCTGCCCGTCGACCGGCCTTCCTGCAGGTTGGGGTCGGCGCAGTTGCCGTTGACGTGAATATTGCATCCCGCAAACACACCGCTGTTGACAGGAATCATCTCTTCGCTGCCGGTGGCTTTGGTCAGTGCCAGCACGGCGGGGACGCGTGCGCTTTGCGCGCCGGTGAACCCTGTGCGCTCTGTGGCGATATGGCTGTAGGTGAAGACGGAGATCTCGTCAAACGGCGAGAGCGCGCCCTGAATCGCACCCAGCGAATCGTTGACATGGGCCATCACGTCGGAGGTAAGGCTCTGGTCGATCACAAACGCGATCGACAGTGGAGCAGGGTCCACGCTGAAAATCTTCAGCGGCTCGTAGTTGCCGTTTTCAAAAACTCTGAAGTCGCGCCAGGTAAGACCCGGAACCAGGTTGCCCTTGGTATCCTTCACGGTCACGGGAACCTCAACATAGGTGACGTTGAGAGTGAGGACCTGCCCCAACTGCTCCGGCGGTATGGAATCGGGCGGGGTGGTCTGGATCTGGTCTTTCTGCGGGCTCGGCGGGGGCACGGGAGCAGCCGGCTGCGTGGTCGAAGAGGAAGCACCGGTCTGGGTTGCGTCTGTCCCCGCGCCGATGCCGGGGGTAATCGGGCCACTCACGTTGCTCAAAGGCGCGTTCTGGGGCACGGGCGCGTCGGGAACGGCAGGTTGCTGCTGCTGTTGCTGCGCCCAGAGTCCCACCGCAATTCCAAGGCCCGCGACGGCAGCCAGCGTTATCTTTTTTGAACCAAACTTCACTGAACTATCTTCCTCCCAAAAACTGCGCCCGCGGCGTGTAACGGCTTTAGAACCGTTGCGCGCACCGGCGGAAACCAACTACATGACTGCACTCGTCAGACTATCAGACGCGCCAGCGCGCCGCTGGTTGCCCGCACCGAGTGAAACAGTTGGGTTATGCTCTCTTCGAGGCCGGGATTCCGTCTATTGATTACGATGCGCTTTTGTCGGACAGCCGCGGCGGTGCTGCTGGCCCTGCCGGGCTTGTGTACGGCGGGATGGGCGCAGCTCGCGCCTTCTCCCGACGCGCCACCGGTGAGCAATGCCCCCGATGCGCCGCCTGAAGATCAATCGGTCGCCACCTTCAAAATTGAAGTCAACCTCGTCGATCTCTACTTCACCGTGAAGGACAAGGACGGCAACCTGGTGCCGCATCTGACCAAGCAGGACTGCACCGTGCTTGAGGACAAGGCGCCGCAGACGTTGAAGAACTTCGTGGCCGAGACCAGCCAGCCGCTGACCCTCGGCATTCTGCTTGACACATCGGGGAGCCAGCAGAACGTTTTGCCGCTTGAGCAGCAGGCCGGCAGCCGTTTTCTTGAGCAGGTGCTGCGGCAAAAGGATGAGGCATTCCTGCTGTCGTTTGATGTAGACGTCGACCTTTTGCAGGACTACACCAACAACGCTCATTTGCTGGCGCGGGCAATGGATAAAGCTCAAATCAACACGGCCGGGGGCAACGGCGCCGCGGGGATTCCGGGGATCGGGCAAGGCCCTGTGCCGGTGCACGGAACGCCCAAGGGGACGCTGCTCTATGACGCGATTTATTTGGCGTCGCGGCAGAAGCTCAACCAGGAATCAGGCCGCAAAGCGATGATCATTCTGACCGACGGCGAAGACGAAGGCAGCAACACGAAAATTCAGGACGCAATTGCGGCAGCGGAAAGATCTAACGTCATCATTTACGTGATTCTGATCGCGGACACCGGGTTCTATGGCAACTTTGGCATGGGCTACGGCGGCTACTCCGCCGCGAAAAAGCTGTCAGACGAAACCGGCGGCCGCCTGATCAACGTGGGCAATAACGGCAACAAGCTCGAAGCCGCATTTCAGCAGATTGAAGACGAGCTGCGAACCCAGTACGTGGCCAGTTACACGCCAACCGACGCCAAAAAAGATGGAACCTTCCGTCATGTCTCGGTGGAGTGCGGTTCGGGGACGAAGGTACAAGTCCGCAAAGGCTATTTCGCGCCGACGGCGAGCGACAATTAGAGCAATAGGGCTGCGACGACGACGCCCAATCGTGAAAACCAGAACAATTCACTTGAAAAGTTGAGTCCGGCACTCCGCAAAATCACCATAAATCTCTCGAAAAATTGAGCCTTCGCCGCACCTATTACCTTGGTGCGCTTCCTGTTCTGAACGGTACAGCCTTTGCAACCGGCTTTGCATTTTTACCAAGTAGCCCCGCGTTCGGATTGTGTGGGATGCAATCGCAGAATGCTGCTGAATTTGCTGGAGAGCCGGAAATGAAAACTTTCATTATGCTTGCGGTCATCGTGATCAGTTTGACGGGCCTCTCGGCCGTCATAAAGCAGGAAAACGCGAACGCTCAACAGAGCCCGAATGCAAACGGAACGAGCGCGCAAGTGAGCCAATCGGCCATCGGCGGCGCCCAGGCTGGCAACGGCAGTGCGCAGGCGACTGGAAGCATGAATACGAATGCGACAGTGAGCAGCCGCGATGCGCATGCTTCCGCGAACGGCGCCGCAACGGCGTCCACGGAGATGCAGCCGGTGAACTGCGAACTGCTGGGCAAGTTGAATTCGAAGACCGCGAAAGCCGGCGATTCCGTTGTCGTGAAAACCAAGGAACAGGTGAAGACTGCCGACGGGACCGTAATCCCCAAAGGGTCGCGTCTCGTGGGTCACGTCACGGATGTGCAGGCGCATGGCTCTGGACGCGCGGACTCGAGCATGAGCATCGCGTTTGATCGCGCGGAGCTGAAGAGCGGCCGGGCGGTTCCGATTCACTCCGTGATTCAGTCGGTCGCGCCCTCGGCCAGCGCAATGGCCGCGAGCCAGATGAGCGACGATGAATCGTTAGCCGGGCCGATGGGCGGCAGGGCAGGCATGGCTGGCGGTGCACGCGCAGTGGGCGGCGGCCGGTCAGGCGGACTGCTGGGCGGGACGGCCAACACCGCCGGGTCGGTGACCGGAGGCGCGACGTCGAGCCTGGGTTCGACTGCTGGCAATAGTCTGCGCACCACAGGCGGCATGGCAGCGAACACCACGGCCGGCGTGGGCAATGGCTTGCATGGCGCCGCAGACGCAACCAGCTCTTTGGCCGCGCACACCACGGGAATCCCTGGAGTCATGCTTGCCGGCGATGCCTCGGGCACTGCTTCGGGAACACTTTCTGCTTCGCGGCATAACGTCGAACTGGAGTCGGGAACGCAGATGGTGCTGGGCGTGAGCGCAGCAGGGATGCGCCGATAAAAGACAGCAGAAATGCATCGCAAAAATTGCATGTCTCGCCGGCATTCGAATCATGGGATGATGGCAGGTTTCTGCCACTCCGCTTGCCGAGAATGCCGGCATTGTTTATCAGCTGCCGGGAATTCCTACACGCGAAAAATTACACGATCCACGCAGCAATTCCCGTGATTGGCATTGCAAAATAAATTCTCGCGCCAGGCTGCTCGCGGAACTCCACATCGAATCTGACCTTTAACAGACTGGCGCAAATGCCGAAGTTTGGCACAGCGTTTGCGTGCAGTCGGCGGCAAACGCTGTGTTCCGCATGCGCGATCCGGCGGATACGGTTCGATCATGATGGAGGATGCATCCCATGAAAACTGCTCATGTGCTCGCGGTTGTCTTTGTCACCGTTTTGAGCATTCCCTTTCTGGCGCTACAGACGGCTTCGACACAACAGCAGCCGGCGCAAGAGCAGGCCGCGCCACCGGCGGCACAGACCAATGCTGCGCCAGCCCCGGCTGCTGCGCCCTCTGCGGAGATGAGTCCCGTAAACGGAGAGCTGGTAGAGAAGCTGGATTCAAAGACCGCGAAAACGGGCGACAGCGTGGTCATCAAAACCAGATCGAACGTGAAGACGGCCGATGGAACCGAGATTCCCAAGGGCTCGAAGCTGGTGGGTCATGTGACCGGAGTGAAGCCGAGCGGCGATGGCAACGAGAATTCGCAGGTTGCGCTGCAGTTTGATCGCGCGGAGTTGAAAGGCGGGCAGACGGTCGCGATTCAGACTGAGATTCAATCGCTGTCTCCGCCGGCAGGTGAATCGCCGAGCAATCCGCCGGACGCGATGATCAGTTCTCCAGGTAGCGTACCCGGAGGAATGTCTTCGGGAGCGAGCAGCAACATGCCGGGCGGAACCTCGCGGTCAACGATGGGGGCGCCAACGGGCGGCGCATCGCCGATGCCGGGCCAGGCCGGCACATCGCCGACCTCGGACGCCGCGAGCGCCGGCCCCGCGGCCGGAACGGTGGTGGCTCGCACCGGCAACATTGCGATTCGCGCGACGGCGATTCCCGGAGTGATGCTGGCGAATAATGAGCCCGGACAGCAGGATCCGCGCATGGCACGGTCGTCCGGCATTCTGCTCGGCGCCAAGCGAGACATTCATTTGGATGGCGGCACGCAGGTCGTGATTGGGGTGGCTGCGGCACAGGGGGCAGCGGGCGGAGGAAACTGAGGCCGCTTTGGTTCGCCGGTCTCACTGGATCGGCAGTCTCACTCGATCGCCGGAAAAGCAGGCAGGCACCGGGCCGGAGGTTACTTCGGCCCTGTCCTATTTCAATACATACGATTACTGAAGTTCGGCAACTCGTTATCTGGCACGCAAAACGACTCGTCGCTAGTATCGGCCTTACAGGGAAAAACTTGAGGCCGCGGAGAAGAAATTCCGGCCTCGCCCGCGACGAGGTGCTTGCCATGCCGAACGAATGCACTGCGAACTTTGGATTTGAAATCAGCCCGCGCTTTCGTTTGAAGATTGAAGAGCGCATCGTCCGCCTCGAACGCGACGCCGATCTCGACGAAGCCCAGGTGGGGCGGCTTGAAAATCGCGATCACATCCGCAGACAAATGAGCCTGGTTGCCATGCAGCGCGCCGAGGCCTTGCGCATGCGCCTCTTCCTCGATCGAGCCGGTACAAGGACGGCGCGACCGATGATCGCGCTCTAGATTTTTCGCAACACAAAATCACAAACGTCAGGGCCGCTCCTCGCATCGCGTGGAGCGGCCCTTTTGCTTTTGAATTTGGAGCGCCAGGCGGGAATTGAACCCGCGAATACAGGTTTTGCAGACCTGCGCGTTAGCCGCTTCGCCACTGGCGCTAAGAAACTAAAAAACCCACCGTGCCAGCAGGCGGGTGGGTCGTGGATTTCGATTCCTTTAAAGCGAATCTAGCCCAGCGAACACGCCCGCGCGGCGCAGCTCTGACAGCAGCAGCACAGACAGATCGCGGGAGTGAGAGATTGGGCCATGGATTCGTTCCCCGGCGGGCGAGCCTCTTGTTTAACGCTCTGACCCTGCCAAGTATCCGTAGACTAGCGGCATCCTGGTTTCGTGTCAAGCAGAGCAGATCGAGGCCGGCAATGAGCAACTTTTTGGTTGCGTTTTGAATTGACCTGAAATATTATGCAACCTAGAGGTTGCACGACATGAGCGATTACATCGAGAAGCGCATTGAGTTGAGGGCTCCGGTTGCGCGCGTTTGGCGCGCCCTCACCGACTATCGCGAATTTGGCGAGTGGTTTCGCGTAAGCCTTGAAGGACCGTTTGTCGCCGGTCAAATCGCGCGCGGATGGATCTTGCATCCGGGCTACGAGCATGTGAAATGGGAGGCCAGGGTGGAGAAGATGAAACCGGAACGGCTCTTTTCCTTCACCTGGGCGCAGATCGAGCGCATCGACAAGGAACACTACTCATCGGATTATTCGAGCAGCCCGCGCACGTTGGTCGAATTCACGCTGGAGAAGATTGCGACTGGCACGCTGCTTGTGGTGAGGGAGTCGGGCTTCGACAACGTTCCGGCCGACTGGCGCGGTGAAGCATTTCGCCGCAACGATGGTGGCTGGGCCCAGCAGATGCGGAACATCGAAAGCTATGTCGCACAGAAGCCTTAGTGTGAAGGCACATCCCCGCCGCGCGCATGCGCCCGTGTTTGCCGCGCTGGGCGATGGCACGCGGCTGGCCCTGATTGCAAAACTGAGCTGCGGCGAGGCCTCGTCGATTTCGCAGCTCACGCGGGGCTCGCGCCTCACGCGCCAGGCTGTCACCAAGCACCTGCGCGTGCTGGAGCATGCCGGCCTGGTGCGCGGGGTCCGGCGTGGACGCGAGAATCTGTTTGAATTTGTTCCCGCGCCTGTGCAGGAGGCGAAGCGCTACCTCGAGTCGGTCGCAGAGCAATGGGATCAGGCGTTGGGACGGCTGAAAGCTTTCGTGGAGGATTCACAGGCGGCTCGCCGATAATGGATGCATGTCCGCTCGTCCTCCAACTCAGCTCGACTACGTCGTCGTCGATGTTTTCACGCGCACGGCTCTGACCGGCAATCCCCTGGCCGTGGTTTTCGATTCGGCCGGCCTTGCGACTGAACATATGCAGGCCATCGCACGCGAGTTCAACCTGAGCGAGACCACGTTTGTGCAGCGCCGGGAGAGCGCGCAGGAGCAGGCGGAGGGAGTGAGGGTGCGCATCTTCACTACGCAGGAGGAGTTGCCCTTTGCCGGACATCCTACGCTGGGCACGGCAAGCGCACTCAAGCTGAGGGCTCCAGAAACTTTGCGCGGCGATACGATCACGCTGGCGCTGAACGTGGGTCCGATTCCGGTGCGATTCGAGACGGGTTCCGTGCTGTTCGGCGAGATGACGCAGCGCGATCCTGAGTTTGGCGCAGAGCTCGACCCTGCAACGGTGGCCACGCTTTGCGGCCTGCAGCTTGACGATCTCGATGCGTCCGCTCCGCCCCGTGTGGTTTCGACAGGAACCGCGTTTGCGATTGTAGTGTTGCGCTCGGCTGATGCCCTGTCTCGCTTGCGCGTGAAACAGGACGAGGCGACAAGTTGGCTGCGAGAGCGCGGAGCGCGCTGGTTTTATGTGCTCGGCCCGACTGGAAGCGAAGCGCCCGACTACCGTGCACGCATGCAGTTCTATGGCGGCGAAGATCCGGCCACCGGGTCGGCGGCGGGCTGCGCAATCAGCCACCTTGTGCATCGGGGCAAAGTCGCGACGGGGCAACGCATTCACCTGCGGCAAGGCGAAGCGATGTTGCGGCCGAGCGATCTTTTTCTGACCGCGAAGCGCGAAGGTGCGAGGGTGACCGATGTTCGGGTCGCAGGCAGCACTGTTCTTGTTGCAGAGGGACGTCTTTTCCTGCCGTAATACACACGCTTTCAACAGATGTTAATCATCGCAAGTCGCTGTATGTGTTTGCTCTAACCGTTTTCCACTTGTTACATGAGGTTTTTCAATTCTTCTTTCGCCTGTCTTTCTCTCTATTCACCGGCGAAATAGGCTCGTACTCTTGCCAAGCATTGAGACAAATCAACCAGTTCATCAGGGCTGGTCTTGCCCCAAGGGTTCAAGAACAATCTAACCGCAATTGAAGGGTTTCGTTGCGAGGATTGCGAGCCGGTTCGTGTGCCTCAAGTGACCGAAACCGGCAGCCACCCTCGAGCGAACCTGCACGCCCACCTGCGCGATTGTGAGCAGGGGATGTGTGCTTTTGCGGAAGAGAACAAATCAGAATTAAGGAGCGTATACCTCGCCATGCGGCCTAAGAAAATAATTCTTTGCGTAGATGACAACGACCAGGATCTTTCAGTATTGAGTTTTATGCTGAGCACCAACGGCTATCGGGTGCTGGCAGCAACCAACGGCGAGGATGCGATTGCGCTCTTTGGAGACAATGCAGTCGATCTGGTTTTAGCGGACTATTCGATGCCCAAGATGGACGGCAATCAGCTCGTAAAGCGGCTCAAGCTGCTCGCGGCCCATGTGCCGATGGTGTTGCTGGGCGATCCGCAGAAAATGGAAGGCCAGACGCATGCGGCCGATGCCCTGGTCGGGAAGCAGACCTGCTCGCCGCAGGAATTGCTAGAGCGCATCAAGGTCATGAGCGCGCGGAAGCGCGGCCCGCGCAAGGGCATGCAGCGGCTGGCGCCGGCTGCCGAGCTGGCCGTCGCGTCGTAGTCACCAGCCCAGTGACGCGGGTTCGACGATCCGGGCCCGCCGCTGGAGCACAGATGCCGCAGCAAGCTCCCATTCCTCTTGACGACCCTGCGGGCCGGTAGGCATACTGCCCAACTAGGCCCGGCTGGCGCTTCCTCATCTATCGCCAGCGGAAGCAGGGTTTTTATGGATCTCGTTCTTGTACGTCTCCTTTTTGTGGCCTTGTTGTCAGGGGTCTGTTTTTTCCTTCATCCATTCGGTCTTTCCGGGCCCATGGGCGCGGCGGCGGGTGCGGCGGCTGCCGGCGCGGTCATTGTCTTTGAGTTGCGGGTGCGAGCGCTCTCGCTGCGGCGGCTCATCGGAGCCGTCTTTGGCAGCGTGCTCGGCATCTTTGGCGCGGCATTGTTTTGCCTGGTGCTGCGCTCAGCGCCGCTCAATGGATCGACTTCGGCGGTGCTGCAGATTTTTGTGCTGTTGCTGATGACGTATGTAGGTCTGCTGGTCGGCGCGAGCAAGGGCGACCTGCTCAATCCGGCGGCGCTGGGAACGGTTTTCAGCGGAGAGCGGCCCACCAGACGCACCGCCAAGGTGCTCGATACCAGTGTAATTATCGATGGGCGCATCGCCGACATTGCCGAGGCGGGATTCATCGACGGCGTGATGGTGGTGCCGGAGTTTGTGCTGCGCGAATTGCAGGTGGTGGCCGACTCGACCGATGGCTCAAAGCGACAAAGAGGACGGCGCGGCCTCGACATGCTGCAGCGCATGCAGTCGAGCGACACCATTCAGGTGCAGATTGTGCCGGACGATTTTCCCTCCATTCGCGAAGTGGATCTGAAGCTGTTGGAACTGGCCAAGAAGTGGGAAGCCAAGGTCGTGACCAACGACTTCAACCTGAACAAGGTGGCCCACCTGCATCACGTGGAAGTGCTGAACATCAACGATCTGGCCAACGCGTTAAAGCCGGTGGTGCTGCCGGGCGAGCGGATGATCGTGCTGATCCTCAAAGAGGGCAAGGAATATAACCAGGGCGTCGGCTACCTCGATGACGGCACTATGGTGGTGGTGGACCATGCGCGCAAGATGATCGGCAAGCCCGTGGAGATCTCAGTCACCAGCGTGCTGCAAACGGCCAGCGGAAAAATGATCTTCGGCAAGATGGATGAGAACGGCAAGCCGGCCGAGCCAAGCAAGCCGGGACCGGTAGAGCTGGCGCGGTAGCTGGCGATGCCGCTTCAAGCCGGGCGTTGAGGATGCAATGCGCTTCAGATTCGTTCCGTCAGAATGACTGTGACGGAGTCGCCGGCCTGCTTGCCGATTGCGTTTTGAATCTCGGCCTTCACCGGAAGCTTGTGGGTGCCATTGCCGAGCGCCATGAATGAGCTTTGAAAAGGCACTCCATCCACGGTTCCGCGCACCTTGACCAACCCGCGCGTTCCAAAGAATGTCACGGATTCAGGCCACACAACGTAGGTCCAGCCGCCCTTGCTGGTGCTCTTCTGCAGCTTGGCAGTGAATCGCGTGTTGAGTAGGCCGCGTTTGGATCCTGGGCTCATGAGCATATCCCTCGTTGAGCAAACGAAACGATCTCCAACTTGCTCGCGCGATCAGGTGCGGTGCAGCAAACGGGTCAGGCGCTCTTTCACGCCGGGCCACTCCGACAGCAGAATCGAATAGCGAACTGAGTCGCGGGGCTTGGAATCTGCCGCCATGCGATGGGCGCGAAGAATGCCCTCGCGACGGCCTCCAATGCGTTCAATGGCCTTCTGTGATCGAATGTTGCGCGCATCGGTATGCAAACAGACCCGCAGCAGGCCCCACACCTCGAATGCGTGGGCAAGCATAAGAAATTTTGCTTCAGTGTTGGCAGCGGTGCGAATTGAATCGGGACTGAGCCAGGTATAGCCGATCTCGCAAACATCGGGCTGACCTCGCCCGTGCCGCGCGTGGCCCTTGGGCCAATCCCAGGTCTCGATGTCAAAAAATCGCGTTGAGCCAATGACCCGGCCGTCGGACTGGCGAACGGTGGCAAACGTCAGCGCTGTTTCGGCTGCGCGCAATGCGTGCGCAGTTTCAATGTAGCGAAGCATCGCATCCCGCCCGATCGGGACGGCGCTCCATTGATACAGGGCAGCATCGCCGGCAGACGCAACCGTAAGTGCGTCGGCGTGCGAGAACGCGATCGGTTCCAGACGGATGTGGCGCCCCTCGAGGGTTACAGTTTGCATGCTTGCGGTCGCATCAATACTTCTGCACTTTGGGGTCAATTTCGTCGGCCCAGGCAAGGATGCCGCCGGCGAGATTGGTCACGTTAGGGTAGCCGGATTGCTGAAGGAATTCGGCGATGCGCTGCGAACGGCCGCCGCTCTTGCATTGCACGATGATTTCGCGATCGCGGGGAATCTCCGCGAGGCGATTAGGCACGTCGTTTTGCGGAATCAGCGTTCCACCGATCTGGGCGATCTGATATTCGTAGGGTTCGCGCACGTCGAGCAGGAAAACCGGTTCGCCGGCGTCGCGGCGCCGCTTCAGCTCTTTCACGGTGATCTGCGGAATACCGTTCTTCAAGGTCTTGTCCTCTTTGGCTTCGGGCGCGATGCCGCAGAACTGCTGGTAATCAATGAGCTCGGTCACGGTGGGGTTGGGGCCGCAGACCGGGCACTCGGGGTTCTTGCGCAGCTTGAGTTCGCGAAAGCGCATGTTGAGCGCGTCGACCAGCAACAGCCGGCCGATGAGCGGGCTGCCTTTGCCGAGGATGAGCTTGATGACCTCGGTGGCCTGGATGACGCCGACCAGGCCAGGCAGAATGCCCAGCACTCCGCCCTCAGCGCAACTCGGCACCAGACCGGGCGGTGGCGGCTCGGGATAGAGGCAACGATAGCAAGGGCCGTCTTCAGTGGCGAAGACGCTGGCTTGGCCCTCGAAGCGGAAAATGGAGCCGTAGGCGTTGGGCTTGCCGAGGATCACGCACGCATCGTTGACGAGGTAGCGAGTGGGGAAATTGTCAGTGCCGTCGGCGACGATATCGTAGTCCTTGATGATCTCGAGGGCGTTGGCGCTGGAGAGCATGACCTCATGCTTGATGACGTTAAGCGAGGGATTGAGCGCCGTGAGCTTTTCAGCGGCGGAGTCGAGCTTTTTGCGGCCAATGTCTTTGGTCGAGTGGATGATCTGGCGCTGCAGGTTGCTGGCGTCGACCACATCGAAGTCAACCAGGCCGAGCGTGCCGATGCCGGCCGCAGCCAGGTATAACGTAAGCGGCGAGCCCAGTCCGCCCGTGCCCACGCAAAGAACCTTGGCGGCCTTGAGGCGCTGCTGGCCCTCGATGCCTACCTCGGGCAGGATCAGGTGGCGCGAATAGCGGGAAAGATCGTCGGTGGTCAGTTCCGGCAGCGGGATCGGTTCAGTGATAGTGGACATTGATTTCGCTTCAGTCCTCTTGGCGTGGGGAATCTCGCCTGTCCCTCATATGATGACGCACAAGGCCAGTCCGATGAAAGTATTGAGCCGCCTGGCCGGAGAACTTGAACCGATAATCCCGATGAAAACGAAGAAGTTGGAGTGAATACGCCGACCCTCCTCCGCAACAAACGAAAACGAGCAGCCTCAGCATGGCTAAGGCCGCTCGTCGAGTGAGAAAAACCGGTGAAAGGCGTCGGCCTTACGGCTTGGCAGCGGCCGGCTTGGCAGCCGATTTGGCAGGAGCGGCCGCGGCGGCCTTGGGCTTCCAGAAATCCGGAGCGGCCTTGATCCACTCTTCGCTCACATAGCTCTGCTTCGCGTTCACTGAAAACAGCTCGGTATGCGAAGACTCCACTGCTTCGCCGTAGAGCCTGTCAAATTTGTTGAGGCCCTCCTCGCCGCCCATCGCTTCCACCCACTTCTTGCTCTCAGCGAAGCTGTTGTCGATGTCGGCCATCGACTTGTCTCCCGTGATGATGAGGTAGGTTCCGTCGTCGCCGCCGTAGACCAGGTCGTAGCATCCCCAGTGCGCACTGGTTCCAGCCTTGTCGTGCCCATCCTTCACCATCTTCACCAACTCGTGCCATTCCTTGCGGTGGCCGAGCTTGATCTTGAAGACCATCAATTCGTAGTAGCGGAAGTCCTCGAGGTTGCGGCGGGAGTGATAGCTCAGATCCGCATCGTAGGTGAAAACAACGGAGTCCAGCTCGTCCAGCAGTTCGCCATCCGCGAGACCGGCGCGCTCAAAGTCGTTGCTGAGAGTCGGATTCTTTGCGACGATCGTGTTGGCTTTCTCCCAATCGGCAAATGAGTCATAGCGCGTCATGAAAAGGGCGCGCGACTTGCCCGACATCGAATTCAGGGCAGTGTAGTACACAGGAAACTTTGCGCGAGCCTGGGCCTGCACGAAGGCGCTCTCGGTCTTGTCGTGCGCTGCGCCGCTTTTGTAGGGCTTCAGGTATTCGCGGGTGATCTGCAGGACCGTTGGTGTGGATGGTGTGGCCGGTGCATCTTGCGCCAGGGCCAGCGAAGAACCGGCGAGCGCTAGGGACAGTCCCAATAGCATGGGGCTCATTTTAATCATGGGAAATTCCTCCGTGACGTGCTCAGAGATTCACTCGCGATGGGAGGGGAGGGGAGGAAAGGAGACAGGGAAGAACGCGCGTGCTCTGGGACTGGCGGAATATTAACGGCAGGAATGGCGAGTGTAAAGGAAATTGTTGGTGAATGCCTGCGGTTACTCGCCAATCTGAATGGTCTGCAACTCGAAGCGCTTGTCTTCTTCGGTGGCGCCGGCGAGCAGGAAGGAATTTGTGATGGCCGCGTTGCCCTGGGCGACTTCCGTGATGACGTAGGCGCAGCCAAGCCAGTGTGCCTCAGCAAAATCGGTGGACGACCACTGCGCGGGATGGTCGGGATGGGAGTGATAGAAGCCGGCGATCTCAAGCCCGCGGCTGCGCGCCTCGCGCTCGATTTTCACCAGCTCAAAGGGCGCGATGTGATATCGATTGTGCGCCGAATCGGTGCGCGTGTTGCCCGCGCGGATGGCGGCTTTCACGACCCATCCCTCGGTTGTGGGCAGGCCGAGCAGCGCTCCACAGCACTCGTGGGGATAGGTTTCCTCACCATGGCGGCGAATGTCGTCGTATATCGCACGCGTCAGATTGAGTAATCCCATCCTTCGTCCTCCCAGAAGCGTTCGCTCAAATACTTGTCGGCGGAGTCGGGCAGCACCGTGACAATCACGGCGCGTCGCCCTGCGGCGGCTTCTTCGTGCGCGATTTTGAGGCATGCCACCACCGCAGCGGCAGCGGAGATGCCCACCAGCAGGCCCTCTTCGCGCGCCAGGCGGCGGGCCACGTCGTAGGCAGCTTCCGTTTCGATTTCGAGTTCGCGGTCTGCCAGGTGAGGGTTGTAGATCGCCGGCACAATCGCGCTGCCCATGTGCTTGAGCCCCTCGAGGCCATGAAAGGGGGAGTCGGGTTGGAAGCTGATGGCCTGAATCGCCGGATTGTGTTCCTTGAGCCGGCGCGCCGTGCCCATGAATGTGCCGGTGGTGCCAAGTCCGGCGATGAAATGCGTGACCTGCCCACCGGTCTGCGCCAGAATCTCGAGCCCCGTGGAGTGGTAATGAGCCAGCCAGTTGGCGTCGTTCGAATACTGGTCGAGATAGCAGAAACGGCCGGGGTCGTTGCCGGCCAGCTCGCGCGCGCGAAGAATGGCGCCGTCGGAGCTTTGATTGGGATCGGTCCACTCCACCTGTGCGCCGTAAACCCGAAGAATGCGCTTGCGCTCCGGAGACACATTGGAGGGCATGGCCAGCCGCACGGGAATGCCCAGCGACGCACCGAGCATGGCGAGGGCGATGCCGGTGTTGCCGCTGGTTGCGTCGAGAATCGTCTTGCCGGCAGTGAGCAGGCCGCGCTGCTGGGCATCGCGAATCATGGCTGCCGCGGCGCGATCCTTTACGCTGCCGCCAGGATTGTTCCACTCCGCCTTGCCCAGGATGGTAATGCCGTCAAGGCCGCGCGCAATCGGGCCAAAGCGGACCATCGGCGTGGAGCCGATGCGATCGGGCAGGGACGAGCCAAGCGCGGACTGTGCGGCCATCGTTTCCATTCGAGTGTTGTGACGCCGCGCGTTGCGGGCGCCGAGCAGAGTATGCGAGATTGGTGACAGGGAAACCCTCGCGATACCCTTCTATCAATCATCGCAGACAGGAAGCGTCCATGTCCCGTAAAGCACTGAAACCCAGCTTCGAACAATCAGTGGAATCGCTGCGCGCACACGCATTTGAGGTTGCGCCCTACTCCGAAGTCGCAGGGGGAATGCTGGTGAGCAAGCACGGTGTCGGGGCGGTTCTCGTGCCGGGCACGGATAAGAGCGAGCCGGTTGCATTCGCCGTTCACCCCGGCATTCTGGTGCGAGGCCAAGTGGCGCGGCTGCTCGATCGCGGCTATCAGAAGTTTATTAAAACTTCCCAATTTGAATTGCCGGCAACGGCAGCGCAGTTGCATGCAATTCATGCGTTCACCGAGGAGCTGAAGCTGCTGTCAGGTGGCGTGAGCCTTTACAACGAGTCGCTCGGCACCACCAGCGACACCTATCTTTATGACCGGTTGCAAAGCCGGGAGGACGAGCCGCCCCGAGTGGCGCAGCCGTGGGAGCTGGACGACGGGCACTGAGCCATCTTCCCGCAACCGCCGGGGAGATGCATGGGGATTGAGGATCAAGCCAAAGCCGGCGTCACGCGGCCAAACGGCGACGTGTTGAAGCCGGATCGCCGCCACGATGGCCGGCGGCCTGTCGACACCGGAGCAGTGCTTCATCTGATCGATCTGGGGGCGAAGTTGCATGGGCGCATCGTCGACCTGAGCCTCAACGGATGCAGCATCCGCACCGAACAGCGATTCTCACTCGGAATCTTCAGGCGCGTTGAGACGGAGTTCCGCCTCGAAGGGCTCGCGTTTCGGCTGGCGGGCGTGACCCAGTCGGTTCACGATCCGTGGAACATCGGCATCCGCTTTCTCAACGTGAGTGAACGCAAACACGACCAGTTGGCCGCGCTGATCGAAGAGATTGAAGAGTCTCTGGCGCGACGACAGACGCGCGACGCGAACAGCCCGGCAGAAGAGCCGATCCCTCGGGCGGACAGCGAGCCGCGAAGTTAGACCATTTTCGGAAAAACTGTAATCCGAAGCCGTAGCGTAAAGTCATCGCGACCGACAGAGAGCGGTGACCCCGCACCATTTCAAAAGACCACACTCTTGCAGAAAATGCCTTAGACCATCGGCTCGGCGTCGCGATAAGAGTGGTCCGGCGCGCGAACGATCCGCATCAGCTTGCCGTGATCGAGCCAGTTCAGTTCGCAGTCGTCGCAGGACTCGATGACCACGTTGCCAGGCCCGGAGTAAAAATGCGTGTCCATCGGCTTATGGCAGTGGGGGCAAGCGAGCTTGTGCTGCAGCTCGGCAGGATCGGGCGGCGGCGGAATCAAATCTCCCTCGCGGTCGGATCGGAGCTCGTCGACGAGCGGCATCATCACCCCCATTGAGATGAGCATGCCTCGGCATTGCGTGCAGTATTCAATGCGCAGCTTGGCCATTGCTGCGTGATAGAGCGGAACCGTGCAGACCGGACACGCATTCTCAGACTTCTCAGGAAAAACGCTGACGCCTTCGTCGTCTTTCACCGGGAAGAAGATGTTGTGGCAATAGTCGCAGGTCAAACACTCCTGCTCGGGCTTAAGGCGCATCGCGGCGCCACAGGATGGACAGTTCATTGGGGCTTTCCACACTC
>Ga0181516_10000372_pt1 | contig 42494 bp, 34 predicted proteins | sample PEATcosm2014_Bin_25_FD_121104 | JGI IMG/M metagenome (GOLD analysis project Ga0181516, IMG submission 121104) | Peatland microbial communities from MTU Mesocosm Facility, Houghton, MI, USA - PEATcosm2014_Bin01_10_metaG | ecosystem: Environmental > Terrestrial > Soil > Wetlands > Peat | place...
ATCAACGCCTACGTTCAGGCATACAACAAGACCGCCGTCCCATTCCGCTGGACCGCAACAACAGAATCGATCCTTGCCAAGGTCCACCGATTATGCGAACGAATCTATGGGACAGGACACTAGGAGCCTTTCTGACTTGAGGTTTCGGCCCCGCCGGAGCAGATTTCGAGGCCAAAGTCGGTGACGATTGAGGAGCCGGTTTTGGACCGAAAGATGCCCGGGGCATGAATGCCCGGGGCATGCATGCCCCCAAGGGCCGAAAGACCCTCGGTCGCTGGTTCCGGGCCGTGGTTCTGGGCTCCTAAGGATTGAGGAGGCTCAGACCCTTCCCGTCCCACCCCACCACCCTGTCGGCGGTGCCCACCCGCGACCACGAGAACCCGGCCAGCAGTTCGGCCATCGTCACCGGCTCGGAGGTGGGTGCCAGGCCGCAGGCCCAGGCCAGGAAGCCGCGCAGCTCGTCGGGCCCCAGGTGCTGTCGCAGGACGTCGGCTCCGATGGACTGGTGAAGTTTTGCCAGCTTTTCACCATGGGGCTCCAGTAGGAGAAGGTGGTGCCGGTAGGTGGGAATGGGCACGTCCAACGCGCTCCGGAGCGCTACCTGGGTCGCGGTGCTCGACGCCAGATCTCGCCCCCGCACCACCCGGGTCACGCCCGCTTCGGCGTCGTCGACGACCACCGCCAACTGGTAGGTCACCCCGCCGTCGGCCCTTCGGACCAGGGGGTCGCCCATGGCCTTGTCGATGTGTTGGCTCAGGTTGGCGCCCGACTCGTCCGTGACCTCGACCTGGCACCCGGCCAGATCGACCCGCAGGTTCTCGCGGCTTTGGCGCCAGTCAGTCACCCTGCGGCTCCGGCACGTCCCAGGGTACACCCACCCTCCGGCGGCAGAGGGCAGACCGGCGGCCTTGACCACAGTCCGCGAACACCGGCATTCGTACAGTGCGCCGGCTGCCGCCAGCCGGTCCAGGGCCGCCTCGTGGGCGGCCCTGCGCGATGACTGCCAGACAAGTTCGTCCCAGGTGAGCCCGAACCACGTCAAGTCGTCGAGAAGAGCTTTCCGCCTGCCCGGGTCGCCCGCGCCGGGGTCGATGTCTTCCAACCGCAGCACGAAATGCCCCCCTCGCGACCGGGCGTCGAGCCAGGCCAGCAGGCCGGCCAATAGGGTGCCTGGGTGCGCCCGCCCGCTCGTGGTCGGGGCAAAACGACAGATATCCATGGCGCCAGTGTACCAAAAGGGACCGATTCTCACACACACGACCCCTCAGTTCCGTTACAATATGCGCATGGGACATCAGTCTTCGGGACGACGCTGGCGAAGCGTGTACTCCCTGGCTTTCGGCAACGCCATCGACAACGCCGACGGCAAGCTATTGAACTTCATTTTTCCTTCGATCCGTGCCGGTCTCCACCTCAACCTCGAGTCGCTGGGCCTTTTGACGGCCATCGGGCTGTTGGCGCGCATGATCTTCGGCCCGTTGTGGGCCCTCGCCGGTGACCGCTGGAACCGCAGGACGCTCATGTTCCTCGTCACCGGCGTGTGGGGAATCTGGACCATCCTCGCTGGCTTCGCCCAGACGGAGTTCCAGTTCATCGTCCTCTACACCATCGCCACCCTGGGTACAGTTGCTACCGAACCGCTGACCTCGTCGCTCACGGCCGACCTTTTCCCCGAGGGGGACCGCGGCCGCGCTTTCGGAGTGCTGCGCGGCGTCGGCGGGCTGATCCTGCTGGTCTTCGTCCCGCTGGGCATCTACTTCACCCACTTTGCGCACGGCTGGCGATGGGCACTGTACACCGTCGGCGGCCTCAGCATCCTGAGCGGCGTGTTCATCCTCATCTTCGTGCGCGAGCCTGGCCGCGGCGTCAATGAAGATCAGAAGGTGCCCAACGAACGCCTCCACAGGGGCGACCTCAAGTTCCTGTGGGCGACCCCTTCGCTGTGGGTCATGGCGCTGAGCGTCATTCTGCTGACCAGCCTTGTGATCGTCTCGTTTGCGTTGACCTTCCTCACCGACGTCAGAAGCTTCGGGTTAGCGCAGGCGCAGATCGTGATGGCCATCTTCGGAATCACTTTCGCCGTCAGCTCCCTGGTCGGCGGCAGCCTTGGTGACTGGAGCCACAAGGTAGCATCGTTTCGCGGACGCATCGTGCTCATGCAGGTGTACCTGGCCGCCTACGCGCTATTCACCTACCTCTGCCTGCAGATCGCGTGGCCGCACTGGGTTTACTACCCGCTGTTCTTCGTCTTCGGCATTATCGCTGGCATCGGCGTTCCCGGCGCGGTCATGCCGCTGGTGAGCTCCGTCGTCCTGCCCGAGACACGCTCCACGGCGTTTGGCGTCTTGTTCTCGCTCGTGCAGGGTGGCGCTCTGGCGCTGTTGACGTGGGCCTTCCCCTGGCTGTCGGACCGTTTTGGTGAACCCGCGACGTTCTTCTGGATGACGACGGTCCCCTACCTGGCCAACGCCCTGCTGTGGTTTGCGTTCTACCCCCTGGTCCACCGGGACCACGATCGGGTCCAGGACGAGCTGAAGCGGCGCAGTGACCAGATCCGAAGTTTGACATCATGATGCCTTGGGGTTACACTATGATGCATGCGAACCACTCTTGCCTTCGATGAGGAACTTCTCGAGCAAGCCCGAAAACGAGCGTTGGCCGAACACGTCTCCCTGACCAAATACGTTGAAGCCGCCTTGCGGGAAAAGTTGTCCGAAGAGGTCCGGGAGCAAAAGACTCAGTTCCGGCCCCTGAGGACATTCCAAGGCTCGGGACTGAGGACCGGGGTGTCACTGACGGATTCAGTGGCCCTGAGCGACCTGATGGACGGCGATCTGTGAAGCTTTTTGACGTCAACGTTCTGGTGCAGGCCTTCAGGGAAGACTCTCCTGACCATAAGCTTTTTCGGTCCGTGCTTGAGGAGGCTGTCAACGCCCCGGGCCCGTTTGGCCTTTCGAGGTCCGTTCTGTCGGGGTTCCTCAGGGTCGTCACCCACCCCAAGGTTTTCAAGTCGCCCACACCAATCGAAGACGCTCTGGCCTTCTGTGATGATTTGGTTGAGCGGCCGAACCGGCGGTGGATTGAACCAGGCGCCAAACACTGGAAACTGTTCCGTGACCTTTGCGCGACGCATCGAGCCGACGGCAATCTCATCCCTGACCTCTGGTTTGCCGCCTTGGCCATCGAGTCGAGCTGCCGATGGGTTACCGGCGACCGCGACTACGGCGCTGTTGCCGGCCTCGACTTGGAATTCGTCCATCGTTGAACTTACGGTGCCCATCGACTTGCCTAGGCCGTCCCTCCCCGCTAAGATCGAGCTTGTCCAAAACCGTAGCGAGGACGCCAACCAGGGCGCCGCGACGAGTATTGAGCAATCGACCTCGATCTGCACCGGCGAGGCTGGTTGAACCCATCGACTTGCCTAGCCCGCCGCTCCCCGCTAAGATCGAGCTTGTCCAAAACCGTAGCGAGGACGCCCTTGGACAAGCGCAGTTCGCAGTGAGAACCGGAGCGTATCTTTGATACGCGAGGATTCAAACCAGAGCTGCACGCCGGCTAAGGGCGCCGCAGTAGGTTTTGGGCAAGCTCCCTAGGGCCTATAGCTCAGTGGTTAGAGCAGGGGTCTCATAATCCCTTGGTCCCTGGTTCAAATCCAGGTGGGCCCATTCTCTTGGTGGACTTCAAGGCACCCCCGGGCGCTTCGAAGTCCACTTTTTTGGAGGGTGGCTTAGTCCGAAGCAAGGACGACGAGAGGGAGGGGACTTTTCGTTGACGGTTCTTCGGGACGCCCTGGTCCTGGGGACCCAGATTCCACGTCGGCCGAACTGAGCACCTGCACGAGTTCTTCCTTGCTGAAGGGCTTGGCCAGGCGCCAAAGCCCGTCCACCTCGGACGCCACGGCCGTGGTCACTCCATCAAAGTGTCCGCTCATGATGATGATCTGGGCCATCGATCCAAGCTCACGCAGCTTCTGCGCTGTTGCTGTTCCCCCCATGCACCCTGGCACCTGGTTGTCCAGCAGAAAGGCCTTAACTTTCAAGCCGATCTTGAGGACCTGCAGGTAATGCGTGAGGACTTCGCCCCCGGTTGTCGCCCGGCGGACTTCGAACCCGAGACCCGCCATCATCTCGCCCACGGCCTCCAAGATGTCGTTGTCGTCGTCCATGACGATGGCGATGCCCGAGGTGCTGAAGCCGTCGCTCGGGCCCGCCTGCTTCTCCGCCGCGGCCTTTCCTGTCGATGCTGGAAGGAAGATTGAGAACTCGGTTTCGTTTTCGCTGTCGGACACAACGTCGATCCAGCCGCCGTGCTGGTGGACGATGGAAAAGGCAATGGCAAGACCGAGACCCGACCCCTCGGTCTTGGTGGTGAAGAAGGGGTCGAAGATCCTCCCGATGATTTCGGCGGGGATGCGGTGCCCACCGTTGGTGATCTTGATGCAGACGAAAGGGTGAGTCCTAAATTGATTCGTCGCACGCACAGCGATGGTCCCGCCCTCGTTGGAAGCTTGCCGGGCATTAATGAGGAGGTTGTTCATGACTTGGCTGACTTGTCCCACGTCGCAGTCGCAGAGCGACAGGCCCGGTTCGACCGTGAGCTCGGCCGTCACGTCGGCGCCCATCCGAGCAAAATCGACCCACTCCCTGAGTAGCGGTCCGAGGGCGGTCGTGGCGCGGGTTGGAGTCCCCCCCTTCGAAAAGGTCAGGAGTCTTCGGGTCAAGGCCCGCCCCCGGGCGAAGATGGCCGAGGTCTTGGAAATCCGCTCCAAGGCCTCGGTCGGCTGTCCCGCCAGAAGGTGCCCCTTGGCCAGTTCGGTGTTGGCCATGAGGCCCGCCATCAAGTTGTTGAAGTCGTGGGCGATTCCCCCGGCCAATATCCCCAGCGATTCGACCCGTTGGTTCTTCTGGAGCTCGGCCTCCATCAACCTACGGGCGGTCACGTCCTCGATAGCCAGCAGGATGAGCCGTTCCTTGCCCCGGCTGCGCTTTACCTGTCGCGCGTTGAGAAGCATGGTTCGCTTTCCAATCGCAGCGAAGTCGTGGACCACCTCGTAGTCGTTGAACGTGGTTGCCTGGAGCAGGATGGTGTCCAGCAGTTCCCGCAGCCGGGGGATGTCCCATTGGCCGTTCCCCAGGTCGAAGATCAGCTTGCCGACGGTCTGGTTGGCGTCCACCCGGAACACATCGTAGAACGCCCGGCTGACGGCGACGATCCTGAGGTCCTGGTCCAGCGCCACCAAGGGCTCCCTGATGGTGTCGATGATGCTCTGCGCGAATTCCCGGGCGTCGTCCTCGGCGATCTTGAGGATAGCCAAGTCGCGCCTTGCGGTTTCGAGGTTCAACTCGGAACGCTTGCGCAGCGTGATGTCTTCGATGGCCAAGAGGATGATCTGCTTCTGGCCGAGAGCGCGTTTGATCTGACGGGCATTCAACAGCATGGTCCGGCGCCCGATGGTCGAGAAGGTGTGGACTACCTCGTAGTCCTTGAACGACGTCTGCTGGGGGAGGATGGTCTGAAGCAGTTCCTTGAGCTTGGGGATGTTCCACTGACTGTTTCCCAACTCGTAGATCAGGACCCCTATGGTGTCCTTGGGCTTGGCGTGGAAGACATCATAGAAGGCTCGGCTGACCGACAGAACCCGCAGGTCCTGATCGAGAACCACCAAGGGTTCCCGGACGGCGTCGATAAGGTTTTCTAAGAACTCCCTGGTTCTTGTGGCTGAGACGGAATCGGGCACGGGGGACACTTCTTTGGGAAAATGACGGGAATAGAGCTTATCGTTGTTCGTCATTCCCTTGGGGGAGTTGTCTGCACCCTCAAGATCCGTTTACAGAACATACACTTATCCGGGTCGAGAGTCCAATTTCTGGGATTGACACCTGACGCCGATGGGACCACCATCCCTGCGACAGGAGTCAGCACCATGAACGAAGAAGATAAGATTTTCGCGGGTATCCTCTTCAGCCCCGGCGATCCGGAACTGAAGGCGATCAAGCTTCGCGCCCACAAGCTCAGCACGGCCTACTGCCAGACAAACGAGGACGACGTCGAGGTTCGGGCGTCGCTGATTCAGCTGCTCCTCGGTGCCTTCGGCGAAGGCAGCTTCATGCAGGGGCCCGTCTTCTTCCACTACGGACGGCATACGAAGATCGGCAAACGCTGCTTCTTCAACTACAACCTCACCATCCAGGACGACGCGCGGGTCACCATCGGCGACGACAACAACTTCGGCCCGAACCTCACGATTGTCACTCCTGTCCATCCCCTGTGCGCCGACGAGCGCCGACTGATGCACGACGAGACGGGGGCTCCCAAACGCTTCTGCTACGCCAAGCCCGTCGTCATCGGCAACGACTGCTGGTTCGGCGCCAACGTGGTGGTGTGCCCCGGCGTCACCATCGGCGACAGGTGCGTGATCGGCGCGGGCAGCGTCGTCACGCGCGACGTGCCGCCGGACTCCTTTGCGGCGGGAAACCCCTGCCGCGTCGTCCGGGCGATCACCGAGGCCGACAGCATGGTCCACAAGCCCGACGTCTTGGCGGGAAACAAGGTGATCCCCCGATAACGAGGGACCCCTTGGGGTCCGCCGCTAGAGCTGCACGGGCGCGCCGGTTTCCTGCGACTTGTAGATCGCCTCGAGGATTCGGGTCACCACCAGGGCCTGCTCGGGCTTGACCAATGGCTCCCCGCCGTCGCGCACGGCCAGCAGCCATTGCCGGGCCTCAAGGTCCCCGGGGCTTGTCTTGGTCCCCGAGAAGTACGAGACTCCCCCTCCCCCGGCGAAGCCTTCGTCGATGAGCTTGCCGTACTTGGCCGTGTTGAGCACAAGCTTGTACTCCTGGCCCATGCCGCCCTTGATTTCGGCGCCGCCCTTGGTGCCGAAGAGGCTTGTGGCGGCCTCCTTGGCGTCGGTGGTGTTGAGCACCCACGACGACTCGAGGAAAATCGTGGCGCCGTTGGCCATCTTGATGAAGCCGAAGGCCGAATCCTCCACCTCGAAGGTCTTGGGGTCCCAGGGACCGAACATGTTCCCCTCGACGGCGTCGGCCATCTTCCAGAACACCGAACCGGTCACCGACTTGGGCTGGTAGTTGTTCATCATCCACAGGGTCAGGTCGAGGGCGTGGGTACCGATGTCGATGAGGGGCCCGCCGCCTTGCTGCGCCTTGTCGGGGAAGACGCCCCAGGTGGGGACGGCCCGGCGGCGCACGGCGTGAGCCTTGGCGAAGTACACGTCGCCCAGGTAGCCGTCGTCCACCGCCAGCCTGAGGGCCCGCACGTCCTCGCGGAACCGGTTTTGGTACCCGATGGTCAGCTTCTTGCCCGTCCTGAGGGCGGCGTCGAGCATCCTCTGGGCGTCGGCCGACGAGTGGGCCATGGGCTTTTCGCACATGACGTGCTTGCCGGCCTCGAGGGCGTCCACGGTAATGGGACCATGGGAAACGTTGGGCGTGAGGACGTGGATGACGTCGATGGACTTGTCCTCAAGCAGCGCCCTGTAGTCGGTGTACACCTTGGCGCCCACAACGCCGAAGTCCTTCGCGGCGTCCTGGGCCCGGGATTCTGTCTTGTCGCAGAAGGCTACCATTTCGGCGACATCAGACTGGTGGGCCAGCGCCGGAAGATGCTTTTGCACGGCGATGCCCCCGCAGCCGATCAGGCCGACGCGCAGTTTGTCTTTCTTCATTTGTGTCCTCCTTGCCTCATTCTAGGCCAGCAGCCGTTTCGCGTTGCGGTAGCTGATGGCAACGCTCTCGAGCTCGTCGCGCGAGGTTCTGTCCTGTTCGATGAAGAGGTACTTTGCCGCCCCGATGCGCCTGGCCTCGGCGATGATGCCCTTGATGTCCATGACTCCCTCGCCAGCCTCCGTGAAGTCGCTGTCCCTGGCGCCGTCGTTGTGGAACCCGTCCATGTCGATCCTGGCGTCGGCCTTGATCCGTTCCCACAAGTTTACGGGGTTGGCCGAACGGGCCAGGTCCTTCTGGTGGATGAGCTCGCAGCGGGTGCCCAGCTTCTTCAGGTACGCCACGGGGTCGATGCCGCCCCGGAGCGCCCAGAAGGTGTCAAACTCAACCTTGAGGAACCGGGGATCGGTTCTGCCCAACAGCGTCTCGAGCACCACGGCGCCGCCCAGCTTCTGGAACTCCTGGAAGTGGTTGTGGTAGTAGAGCTGAATTCCTTCCTTGTGCAGCTTCTGACCCAGGGCGTTCATCTCGTCGGCAAAGGCAAGCACGTCTTCGTGCGTGGCGAAGAACCGCATGGGGCAGGCGATGTTCTTGTTGCCGATGGCGTGGGCGTACTCAATCAACCGTGGCACATCCACCTTGTCGAGGGGACTGACGTGGCTCGAGACCACGTCGAGCCCCAGGGCGTCGAGGCGCTTCTTGAGCTCGGCCGCTGGGATTCCGAACCCCGTGCCCACGTCCTTGTCGGCGCTGTGGTTGGCCAGTTCAATGTGTTTGTAGCCGATCTTCGCGACCGCCTCCATCGTCGACCAGAAGTCCTTTTTGAGGGCCTCCCGGACCGAATAGACCTGCAAACCCAACTCTAGAGCCATGGTATCCTCCCTATTCCTCCATAAAATCACTCCGTCGACTTTTGCCCAAGGCCCGGTCCCAGCCCCGCAACATTGACTTTCCAAACCCGTTCGGACAATGTTCTCTTAAGAGTATGTCCGTGAAAGAAAGGCTTTTCGTCGCCCTCCTGATCGTTTTCTCGTGTTCCCAGGGCTTTGCTTTAGAGGCAAAGTACTACGCCAACCTCGACGATTCGATGCTCGGAGGGTTCGTGGGGATCGATCCGGTTTCCAAGGACGACCTAGCCAAGCGCAAGGGGTACAAGTTCGAATATTCGGACAGCATTCTCAAGAAGATCACCTTCGTCGACCCGTTCCGCCAGTACGGCGAGGCGGCGTCGTTCTTCGGGTGTGCGTCTGTCGACTACACATGGACCGACAAGAACACCCGCCTGGCGACGTTCCGCGACGCGGACGGGAAGGCTGCGAAGAACGACTCGGACGTATTCGGCGAGAAAGAGGTCTACGACGGCCAGGGCCGGGTGCACAAGCTCTTCAACCTCGACCCCCAGGGCGACGTCATCCTCGATTCCTCAGGCGTGGCGTTCTACACCTACGAGTACGACGGGCAGACCCGGGTCAGCAGGAGGTTCGACGCCTACGGCAAGCAGATCACCGACGGGTCCAAGGTGTGGACCAGGAAGGTGACGTTCAACAAGGACCACCTGATCGTGATCAGCATGTCTTACGATTCCAAGGGGAAGCCGGTGGCCGACGACGAAGGGGTCTTCGGCGACCGCTATTTGTACGACAAGAAGAACAACCTTGTCCAAGACGACTACATCAAAGAAGACAAAGGCGGAGTGGCCGTAGACGCAGCCGACGGTTCGGGGATCCACAGGACGGTGTACACGGTGGATTCCTTCGGCAACACCCTGAGGGCCGCCACCTACGGTTTGGGCGGCAAAGCGCAGGCCGACAAAGACGGGGTTTTTGAAACATTGACAAGGTACGACGAGGACGGGTACGTGGTGTCCGAGCTGACCAAGGGAACCGACGGGGCCCCTTGTGAAGTCAAGGGCGTGGCCGAAACGCGCTACGTGTACGACGCGCGCAAGAACAACCTCAACGAGAAACGGTTCACCGCCGATTCGGAGCTGTCGGTGGAGTACCGCAGAACCTTCGACGGTCAAGACAGGGTGCTGGTTGTAGAAACCTTCGACGGTGCCGGGGACCCCGTCGATCAATACGACGACGACCAGGGCATCGCGTACTCCAAAGCCTATTACGTGTATGACGCCGGCGGGCAGGCGCGGGCGACGTACTTCACGGCCGACGGCGAGCAAGTCGTCCCCGAAGCCGAAGCCCCGGAAGAGCAGCCCCGGTCTATTTGAGGGATCGCAGGCTCAATGGCCCAACAACTCGCGGACCCAGCTATCGGCGCTGGCTTCGTCCAAAAACATCCGGAACGGGATTCCGTACGCATCGAAGACCGCGCGCAGCCGCGGTTCCATGAACCTGGCCCCTTCGACGCCGGCCGGGACGACCCAGGCCATGGCCGACGGGCGCCGGTACCTGTGGGTGTACGAGGCCTTGAGGGTCTCCGAGTACACCTCCAGGACGGCGTCGGACATCATCACACTGCCTTGCCACGAGTTGATGAACGCGTAGTTCCGAACCGGGGGATGCTCCTCGAGGACCTTTTCCCTCGTCCTCCCGATGGCCTCGACTGCCTCTGCGTTGAACGGCCCGACGGTTTGCACGCGGAAGATGTCGTCGTCGGGCCAAACAATGGAACGGCCGTGGGGACGAAAGGGGCCCTGGGCCAAGTCGTCGGAATCGATGCTGCCTTGCGGCGTCTTTCCCATATTGCCTTCCCCGTCAAGTATCGTTCGCGCCGCGGCCACTTACAAGTGACGCGCGCCAGCGCGAATAAGCTTGTGTTCGGAACGGGGGCCGATTACGATGGAGGTACATGCTTGACTCTGAGTCCCTGTTCTTCGCTCCTGAAGCCGAGCCTTCACCACCGACCAAATGGGAGAGGCCCTGGGAACTGCTCATCGTCGACGACGACCCCGACGTCCACAAGATCACGCGTCTGCTGCTGAGGAGTTTCAGGCTCGACGGCGAGGCCCTCGAGATGGAAAGCGCGTACTCGTCCTCCGAGGCGAAGAAGTACCTGCTGGAGCACCCCAACACAGCCCTGGTCCTTCTCGACGTGGTGATGGAGACCGAGGATGCCGGACTGCAGCTAGTGCACTGGATCCGCGACGTTTGGAAGAACTCGCTCATCCGCATCATCCTTCGAACGGGGCAGCCCGGGGCCGCGCCCGAGAAACAAGTCATTCAAGAGTACAGAATCAACGACTACAAGTCGAAAACCGAGCTGACCGAGCTCAAGCTCTTCACCTCGGTCACGGTGGCGCTGCGCTCGTACCAGGACCTCAAGATCATCAAGAGGTCCGAGGAGGGGTTCCGCCGCATCGTGCACGCGTCTGGTGAGCTGTTCCGCGGCGGGTCCCGGGAACAGTTCTACACGGGCATCCTCATGCAGCTCACCGGCCTGCTGCGCCTTGACGAGCACAGCCTCTACCTTCAGTCCGACGGGGTTGCCTTCGGCCACAAGGAGGGCGAACTGACCGTTCTTGCGGCGACGGGCGACTTTGCCCTCTGGCAGGGGCAGCGGTTTGGCCTCGACCAGCCCGAGGTGGGCACCCTGGTCTCGCGCGCCCTTGTCGAAAAGCGTAGCTTCTTCGAAGACGCCTTCTTCGTCGGGTACTTCGCCAGCGGCGCAGGCCGGGAAAACATCATCCTGTTCCGGTCCGCGTCGGGCTTTCGTCCCCTGGACCGCGAGATCATTCAAGTGTTCTCGGGGAACGTGGCCATCGCATTTTCGAACCACGACCTGACCGACCGGATGGAGACCACCCAGCGCGAGATCATCTTCACCCTGGGCGAGGTGGTCGAGAGCCGAAGCCAGGAGACGGGGAACCACGTGCGCCGGGTCGGCAGTCTCGTGGGGGTGCTGGGCACCCGGGCCGGCCTGGACCCGAAAGAAGTGGCCCTGCTGGCCATGGTGGCGCCCATGCACGACGTGGGGAAGATCGGCATCCCCGACGACATCCTCAACAAGCCGGGACCGCTCACTGCGAACGAAATGCTGGCCATGCGGCGGCACACCACCATCGGCTGGGAGATCCTCAAATCTGGCGGCGGGATTCTGGCCCGGGCCGCGGTGATCGCCAGATCACACCACGAGAGGTGGGACGGCTCGGGCTACCCCGACGGTCTGGCCGGCGAAGCCATCCCCATCGAGGCGAGGCTCACCGCCCTCTGCGACGTTTTCGACGCCCTCTACCACGACAGGGTATACAAAGCCGCCATGCCGCTGACGGAAATCTTGGCGTACATGAAACAGGCCCGGGGCAGCCACTTTGACCCGCACCTCACCGACCTCTTCCTCGAGGATCTCGGCGAGGCTCTTGCCATCATGGAGCAGTGGCCGGACTGACAGGCAAGGGCGCGTTGCGGGGAATGAGCATCTCGAAGACCGCGCCGCGTCCGGGTTCGCTTGTGCACGTAACCGATCCCCCCAGAATTTGAGTGACAAGGTTGAAGACGATCTGCAGACCCAAACCCGTGCCGCCTGTCCCGCGCCTGGTGGTATAGAACGGTTCGAAGATGCGGGGAAGCCCCGCCGGCTCGATGCCTTGGCCGTCGTCGCTGAAGCGCAACAACACAGTTCCCCCGCGATCTTCAAGGGCGAGGAGGACCTTGCCGGGGCTACCGGCGGCAATGCCGTGCACCAGCGAATTGATGAGCAGGTTGGTGACGATCTGTGCAAGAGCGCCGGGGTAGGAGTCCAGGGTCAGATTGTCGGGGCCCTCGAGCTCAATGGTCACGGGCCGGTTCTTCCACTGGGGCTTGAGGCTAACCAGGACCTCCTCAAGGTACTCCTTGAGGGCAAAGACCCGGCGGTTCTCGCTAGCTTGGTCGGCGGCCACGTGCTTGAAGCTTGACACAAGGTTGGCCGCCCTTTCCAGGTTGGTGACGGCCAGACCGGTGGCCTCGAGGGTGCCGCTGAGGAACTGCTCAAGGTCGGATTTCTTCATCTTCTGCGATTCGTATAGCCTGTGAAAGTCGGCTACCAGGGACTGCAGGTAGGTCGAGGCGCTCACGGCAATACCCAGAGGGGTGTTGATCTCGTGGGCGACCCCGGCCACAAGGTTGCCGAGGGCCGCGAGTTTTTCGGACTGGAGGAGCTGCCTGTCGGCCCTCTGCCACTCTTCGGCCAGCTGGCCGCTTCGGATGGCGCCGCCGATCTGGTTGCGAAGCGAACCCGTGATCTTGACCGCTTCGGCGGTCACAGAAAACACGGCGATGCCCAGGTGCCTGTCGTGGGAACTCAAGGCTTCGACCACCACGATGTCGTGTTCTGGACCCAGGGAGGCCAAGCCGCCCGGAAGGAGGAGTCCCGCTGGAAACGCCTCGCCGCCAGGGACAGGGACCAGCCTGGCCTGGGGGCGAAGAACCCGCGGGTCCTCCCACAGCGACAGCCAGCTGGCCCGGAAGCCCATGGCCGGCAGGCGCTCGCGGAGGATCTCGACGATGGCGGCCAGGTCGTGCGAGGTGACAAGGGCCTCTCCGCATTCGATGATCAGTCCGGCCAGCTCTTCGGCGCGCAGGCGCACCATGGCCTCCCGCCGGACGGCAAGCTCCGAAAGGTAGCGGGCCCCGTCGTGGGCCAAGGCCTCGCCAAACGCGGCCGCGTCGGGAGGCAACGACGTCCAAGTCTTGTCGGCGAGGATCTGGGCGAGTGCCGCGTCGTGGTCGGCGCCGCTCTGCAAGGCGTCGAAAAATGGGGCCTCGTCGCGGCTGGCCAGCGCCGCCCCGAAGGCCGCGCCCAGCGGGCTCGTCCTTGAACTCTCCCCGGCGGACGCCGGGCCTTTGGAACCTGACCGGTGGGGTGCCCAATCGGGGCAGCCGCACGAGCGGCGAACCACGAGTTGAGAGCCAACTTCGGTGACCGCTGGCACCACGGCCCCCGCCAGCGAGCCGAGGGCCAGCCTGACCGCCTCCCGCGCCTGGGCGGCAGGAGTCTGGCGGATGGTAGTCAGCGACGGCGTGTGGAATCGGGCTTCCTGCGTATCGTCGAAGCCCGTGATGAACAGGTCCTGGGGCACCCGGTACCCGGCCTGAACCGCAGCCCGATAGGCGCCCATGGCCATGGCGTCGTTGGCCACCACGACGCCCTCGAAGCGTGCCGGCCCTTGGCCGAGCAGCCGTTCCATGGCCAGGAAGCCCGACTGAGGAGAGTAGTCGCCGTGGACGACCCACGAAGCCGGCGGCGCGAGCCCGCGGGCCCGCGCCCTTTCAAGGAAGACCTCCTGGCGCGAGCACGCCTCCTCTTGGTCGTCCGGCCCCCCGATGAAGGCCACCCTTTGGTACCCGTGGTCGTCGAACAGATGGTCAAGGAGGGCGGCTATGGCGCGCCTGGTCTCGGCCCTCACGCAGGGGATGCCGGGCACGGCGGGCCCCACGGTCACCAGGGCGCCGGTCTGGTAGGTCCCGCAGAAGTCCGCGAACTCCCGGGCCGGCATGTGGTGGCAGAGGGTGCCCGAAAAGACGCTGGCGTCGAAGGTGCCCCGGGCGGCCAGCGGGTAGAGGACGTTGCGCATCGACTCAAACCCGTGGCGGGAACGGATGGTGCCGCCGTTCACGCAGACAAGGCGCGCGCCGGCTTCGCGGCAGGCGTCCATGGCGCCGCGGATGAGCGCGTTCTCATGGGCGTCGTCCGTCGAGGCGACAAACAGACCAACTGTGGGCGAAGAGAGACCCGAGGGTACCATCGCTGCATACTAAACCCGTTCCCTGCGGTCATTGCAATGGCGCCCCGGCTGGACGAAGATGAAAGCTATGATACCCGAGAAACTGTGGATCCATCGGGTCGTTGGCGACCCTTCCGTGCTGGGTCTGCCCGAGCTGGTGCTCAACCTGATCCTGTTTCTCGGAATTTGTTGCGGCGCGTTCTTCCTGACTTCGGACCTCGTGCTCGGCTTGGGGGCGGTACAGGCGCTCTTCGCCGCCGCGATGATCGCCTTCTTCGGCTTGCTGTTCTTGGTTTCAAGGAAGCTGGGCGTCAATAGGGCGGTCGCCCACGTCACCACAGTGGCAGCCTTTGCCTTCTGCCTCGTCAACTTCTTCATTGACGGAGGGATTCAGGGCCCCACCCTGATCGTGGTCGCCGTGGTGCTTTCGCTGGTCACCCTCATCCATCCCTGGAAGGTGAGTCTGGGGTACTTCTTCCTCGGTGCGCTCCTGACCGCCGGGGGCACGGTGGCGCAGTTCTTCCACCCGCAATGGGTGATTCCGTATGCCAGTTCCGAAATTGCGTTTTGGGACATCGGCACCACGTTCATATTCTGCCTGACCATCACCTTCTTCGTGATGCGCATGGTGTCGAGGTTCTTCAGCGACATCCTTGAGCAGACCAAGACGGCGCAGGAGACGGCCATGCAGGCCGACAAGATGGCGGCCCTGGGCACCATCCTGGCCAACATCAGCCATGACATCAGCGCGCCGGCGGGGGTGATCGGCTCCGCCCTGGGCGTCACCCGTTCCTGGTGGCACGTGGAACTGCCCAAGGCCGCGCGCATTTTGACCGGGCTCGACGCCGTCCAAACCAAGGCGTTCTGGAGCTTCCTTGAGACCGGGAGCGCGGCTGCGGCCGAAGCGCCCCCCAATTCAAGGGAAGCCAGGGTTCTTCGGGAGCGGATGGAGGCCGAACTAGCCGCCGGAGGGCACCCCGACCCTCAGGGCCTGGCGGCCGACTTGGTCGATCTGCCCATGGGTTCGTGGAACCGGGAGTGGCAGCCGTTGTTGGGCGACGAAGCCGGCAGGGAAGCCCTGGCGTTCGCCATAGAAGGGCTGATCGTCGACAGGTCCAACAGGCTGGCGGCCCGGGCCTACGACAAGCTGCTGAAGCTTGTCGAGGCGCTGAGGTCGTACTCCCGTTCGGAATCGCATCAAGAGGCCGCCGGCCCGACTTCTGTCGCCTATGGACTCGATACCGTGCTGACCCTCTACGGTTCCATCCACGGCGCCAAGGTCGAGGTGGTGAGGGACTTCGAGGAGGTGCCGGTCATCGTTGCCCGGGCCGACGAGCTCATCCAGGTCTGGACCAACCTCGTGCAAAACGCCCTCCAGGCCATGGAACAAGGAGGAGTTCTGACGGTGGCCCTGCGGTTGAAGGCCCCCTGGGTGGAGGTGAGGATCGCCGACACGGGCCCCGGCATCAGGCGCGAGCACCGCGACAGGATCTTCCGCACTTCGTTCACGACCAAGCGCCGGGGCGTGGGAACGGGCCTGGGGCTGGGCATCGTCCACCGCATCGTCACGGACCACGGGGGACGAGTGGTGGCCGCCGACGCCGAAGGCGGGGGCGCCGTGTTCATCGTTCAGCTTCCCATCACACCTTCAGAACAGTGATTCCCGACGCCTCAAGGAAGGCCCCGTCCTCGTCGGGCAGCCCGCCGTCGGTGATGACTGTCTGAATGAGCCCGGGGCCCGGGCAGATGGGCGCCAGGTGGGTGACGCCGAACTTGCTGGAATCGGCGAGGATGAAGTTCTTGGCGCCCCGCGCCAGGATGGTCTGCGTGACCTCGGCCCTCAGGGCGTCGTTGAGGGTGAACCCGGTGAGGCGGGTGAAGCCCGTGACCCCCAGAAAGGCCTTGGAAAAGGCAAGTTCGGCGAGGGCGTTCTTGGCGATCGACCCCACAAAGCTTTCGCTGGCCTCTTGATACAGACCCCCCAGCACGATGACGCTTACCTTGGTGCGCCGGAACAGGCGGGCCACGTAGAGGTTGGGCGTGATGACTGTGAGGTTGTGCATGTCCTTGAGCAGTTCGGCCAGGATGGAAACCGTCGACCCGGCCTCGAGGAGGATGGTGTCGCCGGCCTCGACCAGGGCGGCGGCCGCCTTCGCAATGGCGGTCTTCTGCTGGAAGCGGTCGCCCATGCGAAAGGGAATCTCGTCGCTGTCGAAGGCCCGGGCCTCGCCGTGAAACCTCCTCAGCACGCCCTTTCCTTCCAAAGACGACAGGACTTTTCGGATGGTGACGCCCGAAACGCCTACCTCGAGGGCCAAATCGGTGACCTTCTTGGGGCCGCCGGTGAGCACGAGCTGCGAGACTTCGGCCTCGAGGTTTCGTTTCATGGCGCCGCCTTCACAGGTGGTGCTCGGTCCGGGCGATGATGTCGTCCTGGGTGTCGGCGGCCAGATCGCGGAAGAAGGCCGAGTAGCCGGCCACACGGACCACCAGGTCGCGGTACTTTTCGGGGTCCTTCTTGGCCGCGATGAGTGTTTCGCGCGAAACGATGTTGTACTGGACATGCCAGCCCTTGAGGTCGTCGAAGAACGTTCGGACCATAGCCTCGAGCTTCTTCTTGTCGTTCGGGCTCTCGATGGCCTTGGGGGAGAGCTTCTGGTTGAGCAGAACGCCGCCGAAGATCCTGTCGGCGGGGAGCTTGCCAATGGACTTGAACACGGCCGTGGGACCCAGCAGGTCGGTGCCCGACGAGGGCGAGCAGCCTTCGGCCAGCGGGGTGCCGGCGTGGCGGCCGTCGGGGGTGGCGCCCACCTCGGAGCCCGAGGGCACGTTGGACGAGATGCTCGAGGTGCCGGGGTAGTAGCCTCCCCCGATGGGGCCGCGCCCGAACCGGGTGTTGTGGAGCTTCTCGATCTCTTCGGTGAAGGAGCCGTAGGCTTCCACGACAAGCGAGTCGACCTCGTCGTCGTCGTTTCCGAACTTGGGGGCGCCGTTGAGCAGGCGCTGGCGCAGCACCTCGCCCTCGGGCCCGGCAAAGTCGTTGGCCAGGGCGTCGAGCAGGGCCTCACGGCCGATCAGGCCGTCCTCGAACACAAGCTTCTTGATGGCCACCAGGGAGTTGCCCAGGTTAGCGATACCCACCTGCAGCCCCGAGACCCAGTCGTAGTGCGCCCCGCCCTCCTTGAGGTGCTTGCCGCGGCCGATGCAGTCGTCGGTGAACGTCGAGCAAAGGATGTCGGGCACCAGGTCCTCGAGGGCGGTGTCGACGGCGACATCGATGGCCACGCTGGCCCGGGCGTAGAACTGAACCTGCTGCTTCCACGCCGCCATCAGGGCCTTAAAGTCGGGGAAGGTGGTCAGGCTGCCGGTGCCGCCGAGGAAGGTCTTGCCCGTGGCGGGGTCGCGGCCGTCGTTGAGGGTGAGCATCAACACGCGCATGAAGTTGAGGAAGCTCATCCCCGTGGTCCGATAGCCCCACTTGCCGGGGACGGCGACCTCGATGCACCCGATGGCCGAGTAGTCGCGGGCGTCCTCGAGGCTGACGCCCAGGCGGAGCATGCCGGGGATTACGATCTCGTCGTTGTTGAAGGCCGGCATGCCGAAGCCCTTCTCGATCACCTTGATGGTGGCCGCCATGAACTCCGGGCTCAAGCCCGAGTGGTAGCGCACCGACAGGTTGGGCTGGGTCAGCTTCATCTCGCCCACCGACTCGAGGATGACGAAGCTCAGGGCGTTGGTGGCGTCCTTGCCGTCGCGGCCGACCCCGCCGATGGTGACGTTCTGGTAGAGCGGACCGCCGCCCGAGGTGCGGGTGTGCGACGCCGAGCGCACCTTCTTGATGGCGGTGAGCTTGAGCCACGTCCAGCACAGAAGTTCCTTGGCGGTGTCGCGGTCGAGGACGCCGTCCCGGAGGTCGTCGTCGTAGAAGGGTCCCAGGTACTGGTCGAGGCGCCCGAGCGAGAGCGAGTGCCCGTTGGACTCGATCTGAAGGACGACTTGGAGGAAGAAGCTGAGCTGGAGGGCCTCGCGGAAGCTCTTGGGCGGTTTCGAGACAACGGCGTCGCAGGTTTCGGCGATGGTCTTGAGCTCGGCGGCGCGCACCGCGTCCTTCTCGGCGGCGGCCAGCTGCCGGGCCAGGTCGGCGTACCGCTGAATGTAGTGCGACAGGCCTTGAAGCACATCGAGCATGGCCAGGTAGAGCTGGCGCTTCTTGAGGTCGAAGAACGAGGTGGGGTCCAGCGCCGCCAACGCGGTGCTGACAAGCTTGATGTGACCGCCGATACCGAGCTTGAGGGCCCGGCGCAAGTTGATGGCCACGTGGCCGTCGCCCGAGGTCATGTTGCCCTCGGCCTTGATGATCTTGGTGGAGTGAAGTTCCTCGAGCTCGGGCGACATCAGGGCGTGGGCGTGCTCCTGCAGGGTCTTGCCCCTCCAGTACGCGCAGATCTGTTTCAGCTCGGCCTTGACTTCGGGGGTTGCGAGGTAGCCCTCGGCCGGCCGCTTGTCGATGTCGTCGATCTCCTTTTCGATCCAGCCGACGGCGTACTCGGGGAAGATGGGCGCGGCCTTGGGACCAGAGGAGTGATTGCCGACGATGAGCTCGTCGGGCTCGATGGAAATCGACATCTGCTCGAGGGTGCGCTTGAGCGCCAACCCGCGCTTGCGGGTGATGGGCAGGGGTTCGTTCTCGCGGTACACCTGAGTGTAGATGCGCGCCCTTTCTGGGCAAAGAGTAGCCTTCGTAGAGAGCATCCTGTCCTTGGCGCGCGCCAACTTTTCGGTCACGGTGTCAACCTCCAATACTGATTTCAAAGCCACGGTTGAGGGCGGCCTTCCGCCAGGCATCCAAGACGCCCTTTCCCAACAGCTTGCGGGTGTAAGGGTTGGGGCGGCCCAGCTGGTGGTACTTGCCCGCAGCAAGGTCGTGGTAGGGCAGAATGTCCACCCGGGGCGCCCCTGGGCCGGGACGCTCAAGAGCCGCGATGAAGTCGAAAATGTTCTGCCGTTCGGCGTCGGTGTCGTTGAACCCGGGGATCAGGGGAATCCTGAACGTTACCGCCGCCGTGCTCCTGGCGACGGCCCGGAGGTTCTCCAGCGGTTGGCTCACGTGCCCCCCCGTCTGCAGCAGAAACTTTTCCTCGTCGACATGCTTCACATCGACGAGCCATTCGACCCGGTGGGCCAACATGGCGGCCACGTTCTCGGGTTCCACGGCCAGGCAGGTCTCGATGGCCACGCCTATCCCCAAGGCCTCGAGCCTCTCGATGCAGGCCACCAGGAACTCGACCTGGTCCAGGGGCTCGCCCCCCGAAAAGGTGACCCCGCCGCCGCTCTTGCCAAAGAACAGCGCGTCCTTGGAAACCTCGGCGACAAGGCTCTCCACGTCGGCCCCGCGGCCGGCCAGCCGGATCGCCTGGGTTGGGCAGACCTTGGCCAAGCCGACGGGCACCGGCCTGGTCCTGTCAGGAACGACCCGGCCGTCCACCTCCTTCATCGCACCGCCGAACCGGGGGTCGAGGCACGAGCGGCAGAGGATGCACCGTTTTACGTCGAAGAGGATTTCGACGGACTTCTCCTGGCTTTCAGGGTTGGAACACCACTCGCACCGAAGCGGACAGCCCTTCAAAAAGACGTTGGTGCGGATGCCCGGGCCGTCGTGGGTGGAATAGCGCTGCACATCGAAGATCGTCGCCAGCTTCATGAGTTAATGATAGTTACAGTTTGTCATTATGTCAATATTTTTCTTTCATATGAAAGTCGAATAACTAGCTTTTGCGAAACGAGTCGGAAGCTGCACATCGCCTCCTGCCAGACACGTCTTGCATTCTGCGCGGGCGCATACTAGCTTCCAAACATGGGCTTTTTGGCGCGTCGGAAGCATTTGTTCCTCCTGCTGATTTACCCCTTGGTCGGCCTCGGGTTTCTGTTCTGCAAGGTGATGGTGACCACCCCCACCTACTGGATCGAATGGCCGCTGGTCGACCGGGCCATCCCTTTCTTGCCGTTCATGGTGTGGCCCTACGTGTCCTGGTATTTCGTGGTGGCGTTTCCCTTCGCTTGGCTGGGCTTGCGTGACTCGCGGGAGTTCGTGCGCTACTGCTGCTTCATCTTCGGGGGCATGACCAGCGCGTACGTCATCTACCTGCTGTTCCCCAACGGGATCGCGCTGCGCCCGTCGTTTGCCGTGCTCGGGTCCGGGTGGGAGTACGACGCCCTCAGGTGGGTCTACACCAACTCCACCCCCCGCAACGTCAGCCCCAGCATCCACGTGATCAACACCTGGGGAGTCCTGTTCGCCCTGTACAGGGACAAGACCCTGGGCCGGAGCCCGTGGGTCAGGGGCTTGCTGGCCCTGCTGTGCGCCGCCATCGTCGTATCGACGGTGACGATCAAGCAGCACTCGGTGATCGATATCTTCACGGGCACGGTCTGGGCGGCGGTATGCTACTTTTTTTGTTACTCGCGGCGTTCACCGTTTTTCTCGGGGACGGAGCAGGGCCTTAGGACTTGATAAAGGCCTTGATCTTGAAGTCCTCTGTCATCACGTGCCTGAGCAGCCATTCGTGCACGTAATCCAGCAGTTCCCACATCGGTTGCCCCTGGAGCGCTTCCAACCGCTCGAGGAACTCTCGGTGTTTGCGAGTGTGGTCCTTCAGCCCTGCCTCGGGGTAGTGGATGGAAGCCATAAGGCCCTCTTCGGTGGCAAAGTGATAGTCCGCGTAGGCAAACAACTCGTGGAGCAGCGCCTCTTGGTTCCCTGCCGCGTCGCCAGTGCCAACGGAGGCGCAGGCCTTGTTGTAGAGCTCAAAAAGGAACTGATGCTGGGAATCGATGGGTTCAACGTGCAACGCCAGTTGGGGAATCCACTCGAGCCTCTTCATGCGCCGCGCCCTGCCATGGAAAAGGAGAATGCCCGAATTCGGCGGTTCCCGCAAGTAGCGTCGGCGCAGCCCGTGCTTGACCGCCCAGGGGCGACGGGCATAATGGGGGGGCGCCCCCCGGGGCCCGGGAGGCTGCCTTGAATCACGACCCTTGGCCCAAACAAAAGCTCGTTCGCTGCCCGGGGGCCCACCCGTGAAGAAGGCAGTTTTTTTTGGTGCGGGCAACATTGGCCGAGGTTTCTTGGGGCAGCTCCTCACCGAGGGCGGGTACGAGGTGGTCTTCGTCGATGTCGACGCCGAGCTTGTCGACAGGCTCAACGCCGCCCGGGAGTATCCCCTGTGCCTGCTGTCCGACGTGGGGGAGAAGGAAATCCGGATCCGCAATGTGCGAGCGGTGGACGGGCGGAAGGTCGGCGAGGTAGCCGCCGAGGTCACGGATGCCGACCTGCTGGGCACTTCAGTGGGCGCCGGGGCGCTCAAGTTCGTGGCCCCCACCCTGGCCGCAGGGCTCCGGTTACGCTGGCAGCGCGGCGTCAGCCGACCCGTCGACGTTCTTCTGTGCGAAAACCTGATGGACGCCGACCACTACCTGCGGGGTCTGCTGCTGGCCGAGTTCCCCACCGATGACGAGAAGGCCCTCTTTGCGGAGCGGGTCGGGCTTGTCGAGACCTCGATCGGCCGAATGGTCCCCGTGCCGTCGGCCGAAACGCGGCGCGACAACCCGCTTCGGGTCTGCGCCGAACCGTACGCCGAGCTCCCTGTCGACGCCGCCGCGTTCAAGGGCCCGATCCCCGTCCTCCCCGGCCTGAAACCCAGCACGCCGTTCCTGTTCTCCGTCCAGCGCAAGCTCTTCATCCACAACATGGGCCACGCGGTGGCATCGTATTTGGGCGCCGCCACGGGGTGCACCTGGGTCTGGGAGGCGGTCCGCAACCCGTACATCCTGGTGCTGACCTCGCTGGCCATGAACCAAGCGGCCCGGGCCCTGGCCGCCGAGCACGGCGTCGAGCTCGGGGTGCTTCAGGACCACGTGCGCGATCTGCTGCGGCGGTTTGCCAACAAGGGGCTGGCGGACACCATCGAGCGCGTGTGCAAGGACCCGCTACGCAAGCTCGCACCCCAGGACAGGCTGGTGGGCGCCCTCAACCTGTGCCGCAAGCACAACCTGAGCTCCACGTGGATAGCGGTGGGCACGGCGGCTGCGCTGCGCTTTCACACCCAGGCCGCCGACGACGCTGCCGCAGTGCTGGGCGGCCACTGCGGCCTGGCTGGCACTCCCGACCACAAGGCTGTGCTCGACCGCCTCGCGGTCTTTCAGACTTCACCGCCCTCGCAGCTGCTCGAAGCCCTGGCCTGGAGCGTCCAATAGCAAACTTGTCGTATCGCACTCGCAAGAAAGGGAAAGCGGTTCCCGGCCATCGGGTGCACACTGGGACGAGAAAAGGAGAGTATCGCCATGTCAAAGTTCAAGTTCTCCGTGGGTCCCTGGAACGTCGCCGAGGGCGCCGACGTCTACGGTCCCGAAGTCAGAAGGACCATTCCCTTTGAGAAGAAGGTCGAGGAGTTCAAGAAATTGGGCTTCGACGCCGTGCAGTTTCACGACGACGACGCGGTTCCCGAGCTGAACGGCAAGACCGCCGCCCAGATCGCCGCCAAGGCCAAAGAGGTCAAGAAGCTGCTCGACCACACAGGGATGGCCGCCGAGTTCGTGGCGCCCCGGCTGTGGATGGACCCCCACTGCATCGACGGCGCCTACACGTCCAACAGCGCGGCCGACCGCAAGTATGCCATCGAGCGCTCGCTGAAGTCCATCGACATCGCCCGCGAGCTGGGCACCGACAAGATCGTCCTTTGGCTGGCCCGGGAAGGCACCAGCTGTGCCGAAAGCAAGGACCCAGTGACGGCCATCAAGCATCTTGTCGAGGCCGTCAACGCCATGCTTGCCTACGACAAGACCATCAAGATCCTGATCGAACCCAAACCCAACGAGCCCGTTGACCGGAGCTACTGCGGCACCATCGGCCACGTGATGGGAGTCTCGGCGGCGACCAGCGACCCGGCCCGGGTGGGCGGACTTCTGGAATCGGCCCACGCGGTGCTGGCCGGCCTCGACCCCGCCAACGAGATCGCCTTCGGCCTGGCCATGGGCAAGCTGTGGGGAGTGCACCTCAACGACCAGAACGGGCTGAAGTTCGACCAGGACCGCTCCTTCGGCGCCGAGAACCTGAGGCAGGCGTTCAACCAGGTCAAGGTTCTTGTCGAGCACGGGTACGGCGCCCACGGCGAGTACATCGGCCTCGACGTGAAGGCCATGCGCACCACCAGCGACGAGGCCGGCTACCAGCACCTGACCACGAGCCTCAACGTGTTCAAGATCCTCGAAGACAAGGCCAGGAGCTTCGACCAAGCCTTCCAGCGGAAATGCGTGGCCGAGCGTAACTACGAGGCCCTTGAGCTGTACGTCCTGACCCACCTGATGAAGGGCTAGCCGTGTTCAGGATCGCGGGTACCGGCTGCAGTCTTCTCGACATCATCTACGCCCAAGTGGACTTCGGGTCCCCGTCGTTTGCACCCTACCGGTCCCGCCTTCCGGGCGACGGCGGCCTCAAGCCCGGCAAGCTCGTGTTCACCGAAGACTTTGAGCGCTTCTCTGGCCAGCCCTGCCTCGAGGCCCTGGGGGTGATCACGGGCGGCCGCGCGCCCCACGCGACCAACATCGGCGGCCCTGGCGTGGTCGCCCTCATCAACGCGGTGCAGCTCCTGGACCCGGCCCGGTTCGACGTGCGGTTCGTCGGGTCCATCGGCGCCGACGAGCTGGGCGCCCAGCTTCGGCGGCAGCTGGCCCGCACTCCCCTGGACACCTCGTCGTACCTTGAAAAGCCGGGGACGACCCCATTCACCTACGTGCTGTCGGACCCCGGCCACGGCGCGGGGGGCGAACGCACCTTTGTGAACAACATCGGCACCGCCTGGTCCCTGGGGCCTGATGACCTCGACTCCGAGTTCTTCCGAGCGGACCTCGCTCTCTTCGGCGGCACGGGCCTGGTCCCTCCCCTCCACGACGCCCTCGACACCCTGCTGCCCCGGGCCAAGAACGCCGGGGCGTTCACAGTGGTCACCACCGTTTACGACTTCCGCAACCAGCGCCGCGACCCCGCAGGCCCCTGGCCCCTGGGCGCCAGCGCCGCCAGCTACGCGGCCACAGACCTGCTGATCGCCGACCGCGAGGAGGCCCTGAGGCTGTCGGGGCAAACGTCGGTCTCGGCCGCCGTGGCCTGGTTCAGGGCCCGCAGCGTCGGCGCGGTGGTGGTCACCGACGGCATGAACGACATTGAGGCGGCGGCGGGTTCGCGCTTCGTCCCCCTTGGGACGGGCCGCTTCCCGGTGTCGCGGTCGGTGGTCGCCGAGCTGGCTGCCCACCCCGAGCGCAAGGGCGACACGACGGGGTGCGGCGACAATTTCGCCGGGGGTGTGGTGACGGCGCTGGCCCAACAGCTCGAGGCCGGCCGCAAGCCCCTTGACCTGGGCGAGGCGATCGCCTGGGGAGCTGCTTGCGGCGGCTTGGCGTGCTTCCATATGGGCGGAGTGTTCACCGAGGAGCGCCTGGGCCAGAAGCTTGCCCGGGTCAAGGCTTGTCTGGAGGCCGACCAGGGGGTAGGCTGACCCAATGGCGCACGAGTACGAATTGATCGAGCACGAGGAGGGCACCGCGTTCCGGGTCTTCCTCATCAGCATCGACAGGCGCCTTTACCACTGGCACGGCGACGTCGAGGTGCTTCTGGTCCTTGAAGGCTCGGTAACCCTCGACACGGGCGGCCGCCGGGTGCTCCTGCAGCGCGGCGACGTGTTCGTCATCAACGCCAACGACATCCACAGCCTTTGCCGCACCAAGGAGACCAACGTACTGCTGGCCCTGCAGTTCGACCCGAGGTTCTGCCGGTCGTACGATCCCCAGGTTCAGCGTATCCGCTTCACCCAGTCTCTGCTCACCGAGGCAGGGAACGCCCCGGGGTGGAGCGCGATCCGCCGCGGACTGCTGACCATTCTCGTGGACTCGTATCGCAAGGAGCTGGGGTTCCGGCTCAAGACCATGGGCACCCTCAACACCCTGGTCTACCAGTTGTTGACCAACTTGCCTTGGGTGGACCGTGACGAGGTCGTGCTTGCCGCCGAGGAGGCGACCAACCGTCGCCTGAAACGCATCTTGAACCACGTGCAGCAGAACTTCACCGCCAAGGTATCGCTCAAGGAGCTGGCCGCGGCCGAGAACCTGGACATGTACTACCTGTCGCACTTCATCAAGAACCGCCTGGGAATCCCCTTCCAGAGCTACGTCAACAAGCTCAGGCTGGAACGCGCGGTGTTCCTCATCACCAACACGAAGAAGAAGCTGATCGACATCTGCCTTGAGTGCGGCTTCTCGGACTACAGGTACCTGTACAGGACCTTTCTGTCCGAGTACGGCTGCACACCGCTCCAGTATCGCAACGAATACCGCCACCCCCATCCGCTGTCCCTCGACCAGGGGCGCGACGGGCAGCACACATTCCTCGACCCCGAAAAAGCCCTGCAAGGAATTCTAACCGGCACCGAGGCACTGGGTTTAGGATGAGAAAGGGAGGACCTCGACCATGGTCACAAGAACCGTCCACGAGAACGCACGCAAGAAGGCGGTGGAATACCTCAGCAAGGCAGGCATCGTGTTGACGGCCCAAGAGGCCGCCGACCTCGAGATCGCCGACTTCGGCCTGGGCGACCTGGACCACTTCGGCCTCGAGCTCGTCACCTACATCAACACCCAGCGTTGCTGCGCCAAGGAGCTGGTGCTGTTTCCCCACCAGGTTTGCCCCGAACACAGGCACCCCCCGGTGGCGGGCGACCCAGGAAAGGAAGAGACGTTCCGATGCCGCTGGGGCACGGTCACCCTCTACGTCGAGGGCGAGGCGTCGGGGGCCAAACCCGACATCGTGGCCGGCCACCCCGACGCGTTCACGGTCTTCCACAGCGTCGTCCTGAAGCCTGGCGAACAGTACACCATCATGCCCAACACCAAGCACTGGTTCCAGGGCGGGTCCAAGGGTGCCGTCGTTTCGGAGTTCTCGACCCGAAGCCGGGACGAAGCCGACGTGTTTACAGACAAGAGGATCGTTCGGGCGCCCCAAGTCGCTCCTTGAGTCCTGGCCCCCTTTCGGCTATCCTAGGCGAATGCTGGATGTTGTCGTTGTGGGGGCCGGGCCCGTCGGCCTGCTGCTTGCCGCCTTCTTGGGCCGTCAGGGCCAATCGGTGCTTGTCCTCGACAAGAAGGTGCACAAGACCCACGGATCCAACGCCATCGGCATCACCCCGCCGTCCCTCGAACTTCTGGCCAAGCTGGGCCTGGACCAGGCCCTGACCCTGTGGGGCGCGCCCATCCGCCATGTGACGGTCCACGGCTCGGCGCGGAAGGTGCTCGGGACTGTGAGCTTCGGCTCGCTCCCGCCGCCCCACGACTACATTTTGGCGGTTCCCCAGAGCGTGACCGAGCAGATCCTCGAACGCCACCTCCTCGACTACCCTTCGGTCACCGTCGAGTACGGCTGGGAGCTGGAATCCCTCGACCAAGAGGGCCAGTCGGTGACCGCAACCTTCCGCGACGCCCAGGGTATGCCCCGGGTGGAACGCGGCGGCTGTCTTGCGGGGTGCGACGGGGTCAACAGCGTCGTGAGGGGCGCCATCGACCAGGTGCGCCGGCCCCGGCGCTTCGACTCGACCTTCCTGATGGGCGACTTCACCGACGACACGGGCTGGGGCGCCGAGGCGCACCTGTTCTTCACGCCCCGGGGCGCCGTCGAATCGTTCCCCCTGGGCCAGGGCCGGCGGAGGTGGATCGTGCAGACGCCCAGGTTCCTCGACGAGCCCGGAACCTACCTTGAGGACGAGGTTCTGGCCCGGACCGGCCTGCCGGTTCCCGCCGCCACCTGCACCTGGAAGAGCCCCTTCGGCATCCATAGGTGGATCAGCCCTCACTACGCCTTTGGCCGGGTCTACCTGGCCGGTGACAGCGCGCACCAGATGTCGCCCATTGGCGGCCAGGGCATGAACACGGGCTTCGCCGATGCCGAGTTCCTGGCCTCGGTGCTCGCCGCCCGGCGCGAAAACCCTGCGCCGACCGAACAGTTGAACGGCCTATACAGCAGCACCCGCCGCCGGGCCGCCCGGGTCGCCGCCGGGCGCGCCGAGCTTTCCATGGCCGTCGGCACCGTGAAGGGCCCGGCATCCTCGCTGCGCAACGCCATGCTGGGCCTCCTCCTGCGCCTGTTTCCCCGCTTCTTCCCCCGCCATTACGGCATGCTGACCATCCCGGGGCGCAACCTGGCCGAAGCCAAGCGCCTTCACTCGCGGGTGTTGGGTTCCCTCAAGGAGAGTTCGTGAGTTCATCGCCCGTCTACATCAACGCCCTGGCCACCGCCGTCCCCGAGTTCAAGAACCACCAAAGCGAAATCGAAGCGTTCATGCTCCGTGTGGTGGGGAACACCGACCGCAAGAAGGCCTTTATCCGCAGGATCTACGAAGGGTCGGCCATCGACACGCGCTACTCCGTCATCCCCGATTACCGCCTGCCCACTGAGGAGCGCACCTTCTTCCCCAAGAACGACGAGCTCGACCCTGTGCCTTCGACGGCCCAGCGCAACGCCCTGTTCTGTGTGGAGGCCAACAACCTGGCGGTTCTGGCGGTGCGCCGGCTCCTCGACCAGATGCCCGGCTTCGACGTACAGAAGATCACCCACCTGGTCACCGTGAGCTGCACGGGGTTTTCGGCCCCCGGTTTCGACTTCCACCTTGTCAAAGAGTTCAACTTGGCGCCGGCCATCCACCGCTTCCACATCGGGTTCATGGGTTGTTTTGCCGCCTTCCCGGCCCTCAAACTGGCGCAAAGCCTCGTCCGCTCGACACCGGGCGCGCACGTGCTGATCGTCGACGTCGAGGCGTGCACCCTTCACTTCCAAAAGGAGTTCGAACCCGACGTCGTGGTGGCCAACGCCCTGTTCGGCGACGGGGCCGCCGCCCTGCTAGTGTCGGCTAACCCGGGACCGCTGAGGCTTCACGACTTCCGCAGCCACATCATTCCCGGGAGCGAACAGGACATGGCGTGGATCATCGGCGAGACGGGCTTCGACATGAAGCTCTCGAGCTACGTGCCCCGGTTGATCGAGGCGAACATCGGCGCCATCCTTGAGGGGCTGTTCCTCGATTCGGGGTGGGGCCGGGACGAGCTCAAACTGTGGGCCGTGCACCCGGGCGGCCGGGCCATCCTCGACAAGACGGCCAAGGTGCTCGGGCTTGTCAACGACGAGCTCGACGTGAGCTACGACGTGCTGCGCCGGTACGGCAACATGAGCTCGGTCACCGTCTTCTTCGTGCTGAGGGAGATCCTCGACCGCGGCCAGAAGGGCAAGCTGTTTGCGTGCGCCTTCGGTCCTGGGCTCACCGTCGAGTCGGGGTTCCTCGAGGCGCGCTGACCCGAGGGCCGACGGATTTACCGGACGGCGAGCTGGCCGGCCTTTCCCGGGAGCGGTTCGCCATGGCACGCGGCGGCTTCGACGGCGGCGCGGGCCTGGGGGACGTCGTGGCCCTGGGCCTGGAGCCAAGCCGGGTCGTGGGCCGTGGCGGCGTAGCGGTCACCGCCGTCGCACAGCACGAACACGACGGAACCGGCCTGGCCGCGGGCCTGCATGTCGGCGGCGGCCGCCAGCACACCGATGAAGTTCGTCCCCGTGGACGGGCCCACCTTGCGGCCCAAGCGTTCCGAAATCCACTGCATGGCGCCGAACGAAAGGGCGTCGGGCACCTTCACCATGGCGTCGAGAACCTCGGGCAGGAACGACGCCTCGACCCGGGGGCGCCCAATTCCCTCGATGCGCGACCCGTTGTGCGAGGTGAGGGTGCGGTCGCCGGTCACAAAGGCGTCGAAGAACACCGAGCGCTCGGGGTCGGCGCCCAGCACGGCCGTGGGGTGCTGCCTGTAGCGCACGTAGCGGCCCAGGGTCGCCAGGGTGCCACCCGTGCCCGGACTGGAGACGATCCACGCGGGGATGGGGTGGCGTTCCCTGGCCAGCTGGCGGAAGATGGAGTCGGCGATGTTGTTGTTGGCCCGCCAGTCTGTGGCCCGCTCGGCGAAGGTGAACTGGTCAAGGAAATGCCCCCCCGTCCGTGCCGCCAGCGCCCGGGACTCCTCGACGATGGCCGTGGGGTCGTCAATGAGCCGGCTCTGACCCCCGTAAAACGCAATGCGGTCGATCTTCTCTTTCTGCGTCGAGGCGGGCATGACTGCGATGAATTCCAGCCCCAGCAGCCGGGCGAAGTACGCTTCGCTCACCGCAGTGGAGCCGCTGGAGGCCTCGATCACGGGCGCCCCGGGCCGCAGCCAGCCGTGGACCAGCGAGTACAGGAACAGTGAACGGGCCAGCCTGTGTTTGAGGCTGCCGGTGGGGTGGCTCGACTCGTCCTTCAGGTAGAAGTCGATGGAGGGGTATCCTTCGAGGGCCAGGGGAATCAGGTGGGTGTCGGCGCTGCGCTGGAAGTCGGCGTCGATGATCTTGAGAGAGTGCTGGATCCAGTCACGGGGCGGTGTGGGCTGCATGGCGTAGACAGTGCCTCCAATTCGGTGCGTACGATAGTAGCATCGCGGTCCGGCGGTGTCGAGCCAAGTCTGGGGTCCGCCTGGGGAGTCTATGGGACGAGGGGGTTCGGGGAGGACGTCACTCGGCCAAACCCCAAATTGCCCCCTCGGGCGAGCGGCGTCGAACGAGGAACATCAATCTAACATTCTGTCTTGTAAGGATTTAAAATGGTACCGAATTGGAGGCACTACCTGAGGGTTAGCGGGGACCGCCAAAGGGGCCCAGCGGTAGAAGCCTCATCCGCGACTTGCTGGGACCGATGGTAAGGAGGGCACCCGCGTCTAGCTCAGCGGTCATCTGCAAAATGGAGTTGACCACCTCAGCACCAACTGCAGACGGACTGACATCGCCAGTGCGAAGCTGGATCACGCTTGGCTTGTCGCCGCCCGTGGCAGCCAAGATGGACCCAAAATCCAAGTCGTGGGTCAGTACAACACAACCCTGAGCCTTGGCAAAGGCCATGATGTCCGAATCGGGAGCGTCCGCGAGGCCAAGGTTTGACCAATGGTCTGCGGCGAAACCGGCCCTTGCAAGAACTTCCACCCAGCTCGGTGAGAGGTTCATGTCAACCAGAATCTTCATCCGTCTACGAGGTCCACCTCGCGCTCTTCGGCCCGCCACGAGGCGTAACGAAGGGCCTGCATGACGTCTTCGCGCTCGAGATAGGGGTAGTCGGCCAGAACCTCGTCCACCGAATGGCCGGCCCCGATCTGACCCACGATCATGCCGACGGTGACGCGCATGCCCCGGACGCAGGCCCTCCCACCCATGACGAGGGGGTTCATCGTGATGCGTTCGAATTGGGACATCTCGGCCTCCGTATCGAATAAGGATACCACTCGGGGAACCAGGCGGCAATGATTGCGACGCGTCAGGGAGGCGGAAGGCAGTTCAGCTATGCACGATCTCTCGGGGTTTGCTGCCGTTCTGCGGGCCCACGATGCCCATTTCTTCCATCAGCTCGATCATGCGCGCGGCGCGGTTGTAGCCCACGCCCAGGCGGCGCTGGAGGAAGCTGGCCGAAGCCTTTTTGAAGGTGCGGACGATCTCGACGCCCTTTTCGAACAGGGGGTCCATCTCGTCGCCCGAGGCCTCGGTGTCCATGGCGCCTTCCTCTTCCTCGTCGAAGAAGATCTCGTCGCTGATGTATTCGGGCTCGCCCAGGGTCTTCACGAAGCCGACGACGCGTTCGACGTCGTCCTCGCTGAGGAAGGCGCCCTGGACGCGGCTGGGGAAGGGGTTCCAGCTCGAGGTGAACAGCATGTCGCCACGGCCGAGGAGCTTCTCGGCGCCCATCTGATCGATGATGATGCGGCTGTCGGTCTTGCTGGCGACCTGGAAGGCGATGCGGCTGGGGAAATTGGCCTTGATGAGGCCGGTGATGACGTCCACCGACGGCCTCTGGGTGGCCAGGACGAGGTGGATGCCGATGGCGCGGCTCATGGCGGCCAGGCGGGCGATGGTGCCTTCGAGGTCCTTGCCGCTGGTGGCCATCAGGTCGGCGAACTCGTCGATGACCAGGACGATGTAGGGGAGCTTGGTGGTGGCGATGTGGCGCTTCTCGATCTTGCTGTTGTAGCTTCGGATGTCCTTGGCGCCGATGGCGTCGAGCAGGGCATACCGGCGCTCCATCTCGTACAGGCACCACTGGATGGCCTGGAGGGCCTTCTTGGGGTCGGTGATGACGGGGGTGAGCAGGTGGGGGATGTCGTTGAAGAACTTGAGCTCGACGATCTTGGGGTCGACCATGATGAGCTTCACGTCGTCAGGGCTCTTGCGGTAGAGGAGGGAGCACACGAGGGTGTTCACGCACACCGACTTGCCGGCGCCGGTGGCCCCGGCGATGAGCAGGTGGGGGGTGCGGGTCAGGTCGATGATCTGGGCGTCGCCCGAGATGTCCTTGCCGACGACGATGGGGAGGGCGGCCTGGCTCTCCTGGTACTCGCGGCTGTTGATCATCTCGGCAAAGCCGACGACTGTGCGTTCCTTGTTCGGCACCTCGATGCCCACGGCGTGCTTGCCAGGGATGGGGGCGACGATGCGGATGCTGGTGGCGGCCAGGCCCAGGGCGATGTTGTCGGCTAGAGCGACAATCTTGCTGAGCTTGACGCCGGCGGCGGGCAGGATCTCGAACATGGTGACCACGGGTCCCTTGCGGATGCCAGTCACCTGGGCCTCGATGTTGAACTCCTTGAGCGTCATCTGAAGGATGTGGCCGGCGCGTTTGGTGCCCTCGTCGATCTCGCCGAAGTTGCCTTCCTTGTAGGCCGTCAGGATGCCTTCAACGGGGACGTGCCAGCCCTTGAACTTGGGACGCTGGGCCCAATGGCCGGCCGAACCTGACGGTTCGGCCCTGCTGAAGCCTGCGGCTTCAGAAGAACCACGCAGCTCAACCCTTACGTCGTCCTCCTGGGGCTCGTCCTCTTCGGACGGGGCCGTGGGAGCCTGGACGGCCTGCGCCCTCGCCAAGAGCGACGTGGGTTCAGCGGGGCGCGGGGCCTCGGGGCGGACGTGGATGGTCTTGACGGGGAAGTTGCCGCCCTCGAGGGGCCGGATCAGGGCCGAGGGCTGGGCCAGCACGTGGATGGCCTCTTCGACGGCGGCCTGGTCGGCCAGCTCCATCTCCTCGTCGAGGTCGTCGTCTTCCTCGATGGCCTTGACGCTGAGGGCGTCCCAGTCGAACACGGGGACCTCCTGGGCGTAGGTGTCGATCTTCTGGTCGAGGGCGGCCAGCGCCTCCTCGCCGTAGATCTCAACGAGCGCCTCTTCCTCCACCATGAAGTCGTCTTCGTCGGCGTCTTCCTCCACGGGCATGCCGGCCAGGGTTCGCGTCAGGGCCTCAAGGGCCGGTGAGTGGTAGTCCTCGTCGTTGGTGGCAAAGTAGGGGTCGTCGCGAAGGGCGCGGGCGGTGTTCCACTCCTTGATGTGGGGAACCCGAAGCACGTCGTCTTCGACCTCGGCGGGGGCGGCGGCCTTGAGGGTTTCGTAGGTGGACAGTTCGGGTTCGGGTTGCGCTTCGGGCTGGGGAGCGGCGGGCTGCGAGGTGGTGGCCTCGGCCGGGGCGGAGAAGGAGGGCTGGGAGTCAGCCTGCGCCTCGGTATCGGCGGTGGTCTCGCGGGAGAAGAAGGGGACCTTGGGCTCGGGCACCTTCCACGGTCCGGTGTCGACCGCCGTTTCGGAGCGCGCTCGGACGGCGAGCGTGGCCACGGCGCCCAGGAGCACTTCGAGGACGGTCAGCAGACCCAGGAACACACCCGTGGCCGGCCCCATGACGCCGATAAGCAGGGCGGCCACGCCGCCGGTGGACGCGGGGTCCAGCACCTGCACCAGCGCCGAAAGAGTGAGGAAGGGGAGCACGGACAGACCCAAGGGGACGAGAACGACGGGCTGGAGCTGGGGGGCGGTCGAGGCCCACGCCAGGGCGCCCAGCAGGAGGGGGAGGTAGAGGGCCAGGATGCCAAAACTCTGCACAAGGAAGGCCCCGGGCCACGCCAGGAGCGTCGTGATCATCCAGTCACCGAGCCCGAAGGCGTACAGGCCCATCGAGACGAGGATGAAGGCGCTGGCGAAAGCCAGACCCTTGGTGACGGCAGAAAGACGAACGTTGGACTCCATGGAGACCCTCCCCCTTTCCGTATCGGCTTTTGGTGCGATTCCTAAAGGGAGGGTTAAGAGCGCAAGGCCCTGGTCAATGCTCCGTTTGCAAGGTGGGGTAGACCACCCTGACCATCTCGTCGAGGGTCTTGCCGTAGTGGAGCACGCCGGTCATCACCGTCGAGGTGAGGATCTTCTTCACGTAGCCCCGGGTCTCCTCAATGGGCGCGGCCTCGACGAAGATCTCCTCGGGGAGGCGGCCCATGGCCTCCTTCCACGGCTTGATGCGCCCGCCGCCGGCGTTGTAGGCCATAAGCGCCAGGTAGATGCGCCCCTGGGAGCGGATCATGGTCGACAGGTACCGGGCACCGATCTTGAGGTTGTCGGCGGGGTCGGCGAGGTTGTAGGTCTTCATGCGCAGGCCCTTGGCGGTTTCGGCGGCGGTGGCGGGCATGAGCTGCGACAGGCCTTGGGCGCCCACCCAGCTCTTGGCGTCGGGGTCGAAGGAACTTTCTTCGCGGATGACGCCCAACAGCAGGCTCACCTCGATCCCCTCGGCGGCGGCCCTTTCGGCCACCAGGTCGGCGTAGGCCTGGGGGTACAGCTGCCGCGCCCTGGCCTCGGTAAGCACCTGCCCGGGTTCGCCTAAAAGCCGGTAGAGGACCTGCAGGCTAGGCCGGTACTGCTGGTGGGCTTGGAGGAAGGTCACGGCCCTGTCGACGAAGGCCGGGTCCAGGGGCTGGTCCGAGGCGGCCACCTCGGTGGACATGCGTTTGGAAAGCCCGAACTGCATCATGCTTTCCCACAGGCGCACCTGGTCGCGGCCCTTGTCGTCGGTCTTGAACTCGGCCGGATGGTCGTCGGCGGCCCACTCGAGGGGGCGGCCCAGCACGGTGCGCGCGATGAGGGCCTCGTACGAGTACGGCTGGAAGTCGATGCACTGCTGGAGCAGCTCGTCCGACGAGGCGTCGATGCCTTCGCGGCCGAGGTCGACAAGCTTGTTGGCGGCCATCCGGGCCAGGATGAACCCCACGGTGGCGCGGTCGCCGGGGGTGAGGCGGTGCCCCAGGTCGCGGCTGATAGCGGCCAGAAGGGTCCACTGCCTGGCCTGGACCAGCTCGGTCAGCCACTTCGCGAAGACGTCTGTAAAGAACGAAGGATCGTCGGTGCCGGCGTAGACCTGCAAAAAGGGTCCCAAAGCGCCGTCGGGCTCGGCCTGGACCCAGGCGTTCAGCCAGTTCCAGGCGGTCTTCTGATGGTCGTCGGGGGTGACAGCCAAGGCCAGCGCGTCCTGGAACGCCGCGCGGGCCTGGGGCCACCAGCCCAGCGACCTGTCAAGGCGCCCCCGGGCGTACTCGGCGGCAAACCGCGCGTCGCCGGTGAGGCTGGGCAGCAGCCCGTCGAGGATGCGCAGGCCGACCTCGGCGCGGCTCTCGCCCTTGAACGCGGTTTCGATGCCGGAGACAAGGGCCCTGTGGTTCCAGAACCCGTCGGGAAACTTGCGGCCCTTGAACCAGGCCTGCACGTCCTTGGCCACGCCCTTGTACACCAGCGACTGGAACGCCACCGCCTCGCGCCCGCCGGGACCCAGCAGGCCGTAGCGGCTCTCGTCCTCTTGGAAGAAGCTTTCAAGGCGGAAGTGGAGCACCGACGCCTCGTGGTCGAACACGAGGTTCTTGAGGGCGGCGGACGCGTCGTCGGTCTTGCCGGCGCGCGCCGAGAGCACGCCGAAGAACAGCTGGTTCTCCAGCTCCTCGGCGGGGCTGAACTGTCCAGGCTGCCATGAGCGGAAGATGGGCCACGCCTGCTCGTCCTTTTTTTGGAAGTAGTAGGCCTCGAACAGGCGCCGGCGGAACTCGGGGACGTTGCCCCATCCCACAAGCTTTTGCGCCACGGCCTCGGCCTTGGGCCAGTCACGGCGGGCCGAGTACAGGTCGAACAGGTCGCGGCCGGCGGCCTCCCTCCAGGGGCTGGGGTCCGAGGCAAAGCTGCGCTTCCACAACAGCTCTGCTTCGTTCATTCGGTTCGCATCTGAAAAGATGGTCCCCAGGTTCCAGGCGGCTCCGTCGCCCAAGGCTCCCAGGTCGGCGTCGGCCAGGGCCTTGGGCTTCTGGGCCAGCAAAAACTCGGTCTTTCCGTCGATCAGGTCGGCCTTCACCTCGGCGGCGGGCCTGTCCCAAAGCGTCGAGCCGCAAGAGACCACGGTGACGCCCAGCCATAGGAGCAGGGAGGGGAGTAAGGAGTGCTTCCAGGGGGGCAAGGGCTTCACCAGAACAGGAGGTTCCCTTCGCTCCGGGCCGGCGAACCGAACCGTCGCTCGGCGTCGGCTGCCGACTCGCCGGGCCCGAGACGAAGCGAGATGCGGGCGGCGCGAAGACCCTCGGGCACGTCGAGCACCGACGAGCCTTCGAAGGTGGGTGCCGAGGGCGAACCCAGGTCGATGTCGGCTACTTCGGACGCCTGCATCGGCGTCATCAGGGTAGCCACAGGCTTCCAGCGCATCACCTCGGGCTGCACCACCGGGGCCTGGGGCGGTTTGATCATATTGAGGAAGAGCAGGACGAGGATGAGAAGCACGAGCAGGCTCAGGGTGGCCAGCGAAAGGAACAGCGCCGTCTTGTCGAGTGTGCCGGTGGAACCCTCGCTGGCCCGGGGCCGGGCCTTGGGCTCGGCCTCGCGAGCGGCCTTCGCCGCCTTGGCAGGTTTGGACGCTTTGGCGGACTTGGGGGCAACAGCGGGCTCTTCGACGTCCCAGTCGGGGGTTTCGGTAAGCTCGGGGGGAGCCAGGAACTCGTGGTCGAGGTCGTCGAGGGACCCCGAGGGTTCGTCGCCCAGGTCGGGCAGGGTAGAAAGGTCGGAGTCGAGGTCGCTGAGCTCAAGCGGCCCGCCATCGTCGTGGCTGTAATCGTCGTCGGACTGAGCCCGGGCAGCGGGCGCCGGGGCTGCCGCCATGGTCTTGGGCGCCGAGATCTCGTCCCCGGTGTCCATGAACTCAAGTGACTCCATGTCGTCCAGGGAGATCTTCTCCCACTCCTCGGCGTCTGGGGCGTCGGCGGCAGGGGCCGGGGCGGGCTCTTCGGGCTCGTTGCCGAAGCCGGCGTCGAGGTCGTCAAGGTCGAACGATTCGGAGGCCAGGGGCGGCAGGTCGGCCACGCCCCGGGGTCCGGCCTCGGGCTCCGCTTCGTCCTCGAAAGACACTGTCGGTTCTGAGTCAGCCGCAGCGGATTCCGGCTCGGCGTCGGATTCGAAGCTGAAGTCGTCGAGGGTGTCGAGCTCGGCCGAGGCCAGCGAGTCATCGCCCAGGATGTCGGCGTCGGTGCGCGGCTTGGGCTCGTCCTCGAGGTCGGGTAGGTCGGCCAGGTCGTCTACCTCGGGAAGGTCGAGGGTCATAGGCTCGGCGTCGAGCGAAAACTCGTCGTCGAGGGTGTCGAGGTCGTGGCTTGAAAGCGACGCGTCTCTCAGAATGTCTGAATCGGTTCGGGGACCGCGGAAGGGCCCCAGGTCGACCGAAAGGGTCCGGGGAGGCTGCCCCGGAAGGGCGGCCGAGGCCTCAAGCTGCCCCTCGGCGTCGAGGTCGACCCTGAATTCGATGTCTTTATAGCCCAGGCCCTCGGGGTCGTCGAGGGCGATGGAACCCAGGCGGTTGGCGTCTTCGGTCAGGCCGTCGGTGGACCGGAAGAGCTCGATGCGGACACCGTGCTGATCGGTCCGGGCCGCCGACAGGACGAGACGCTTGCGCCCGGCTTGGGCGTCGCCCATGATTTCGTAGAAAGACCCATCCGCTTGGCGGATACCGATCATCGGTTTGTCCACAGTCCTGGCCCCCACCCCAAACTAGCCCCCCAGGCACCCTTTGTCAATCTTGGCCTTTTCTTGACAGCGCCGGAGCCCGCCCCTCATAATGGGTCAATGCTTGATTTCCTGCCCATCTTCCTGGCGGTGCTGGCCGTCCTCGTGGTCCTGCTTGCCGGCTGGTACTTTATGATCGCCGCACCGAACGCCAAAAAGAAGCCGGGTAAGGGCAAAGCGAGGGACAGGGCGACCACGTTCAAGGACGCCACCCGGCGTTTGGCCTCCAATCCCAAGGACCCCGACGCCCTCATGGACTTGGCCGATATCTACTTCAACGACAACGATTTCGAGAAGGCCAGCAAGACCTACGGCATCCTGTCGGCGATGACGACATCGATGCCCGACCTCGACGCCTACCTCATCAACCTGCGCTCGGGGCTGTGTGCCCTGAAACTGGGCCAAACCGAGGAGGCGTACAAGTCGCTGCTGATCGCCAAGGCGGTGCGCGGCGAGGCCTTCGAGGTCAACTACAACCTGGGTGTGATCGAATACCAGAAAAAGGCCTACGAAAAGGCGGTTTCGGCCCTCAGGGCCGCCGCCGCCACGGCGCCCGACCATGCGGGAACGATGAAATATCTGGGCCAGAGCCTCTACCGCCTCAAGGCGTACAAAGACGCCGTCGGCTCGCTGCGCAAGGCCATGGACGTGGAGCCCAACGACAAGGAGTGCCTGTTCTTCCTGGCACAGACCTACTTTGAGCTCGGCCAGGCCGAAAACGCTGTGCAGATCTTTACCCACCTGAGACCCGACCCCGAGGTGGGCCCCCAGGCGGCCCTGTTCGCCGGCACCATCCACTACAACGCGCGCCAGTACGACAAGGCCATCGAGGACCTCGAAATCGGCGTCAGGCACCAGAAGGTCACCCCCGAGGTCCTGCTTGAAATGAAGTACAGGTTGGCCAACGCCTACACCCAGGCCCAGAACATGGAGGCCGCCCTGCGCCAGTACAAGGACATCCGGAACATCAACCCCAACTTCCGCGATGTGCCCGACCAGATCCGCCGCCTGAGCGAGTTCAACTCGAACAAGAACCTGCAAGTCTACATGATGGCCCCCATCAACGAGTTCGTGACCCTATGCCGGAGCCTCACGGGCACGTTCTTCCCCAGGGCAGCGATCAAGGTTGTCGACGTCACCGTCGAGAAGAACGACTACGCCGACATCACCGCCGAGGTCAGCACAAGCAAGTGGGACGACACCATCGTGTTCCGCTTCCTTCGCAGCGGCGGCCAGGTGGGTGAGCTGTTTCTGCGGGACATGCAGGTGCGGCTCAAGGAGATGCACGCCGGCCGCGGCTTCTGCATCACCGCGGGCAGTTTCACGCCCACGGCCAAGCAGTTTGTCGAGGCGCGGCTCATCGACCTGATCGAGAAGGAAGCCCTCCTCAAGGCGATGAACACCCTCAGTTAGGAGCCTGTCGGGCTCTTAGCCGGGAACCTTGCTCAGACCGACAGCACCACCAAATGCCTCTCTTCCTCAAGGAAGGGAACGGTCAGGGGCAGCACTTCGGTGCGAACGGCCAGCGCGGACAGTCCCGCCAGCTCGTCGTCGATGACTTCGCGGCGGCCCTTGTACGCGGCGATGCGGCCCCCGGGGTTGAGCAGCCTCAGCATCTTCTTCACAATTTTGGGCTCCAAGGGGGTGAAGGCGCGGAAGGTCACGAGGTCGAACTTGAGCTTCACCTCCTCAAAGGTGCGCTGGAGCACTTCGACGTCGCGGCGGCCCAGGGCCTCGAGCGCAATCTCGAGGAAGCCCGCGCGGCGCTCCATCCTTTCAACAAGCACCGTCTGAGCCTTGGGGAACACGAGGGCCAGGGGAATTCCGGGGAACCCCGCGCCGCTGCCCAGGTCGGCCATCGTGGTGAAGCCGAAGCCTTCCAAAACGGACCAAGGGGCCAGGCTGTCGAGCACGTGTTTGATGACAAGGTCGTCGGCGCCCTTGAGGCTCACCAGCCCCAACCGTTGGTTCCAGGCCTCGACCTCGGCCTGGTAGGCTGCGAGCCCCGCCGCGAGGCCGGGCCTGTCGGCCAGGCCCAGGGCCTCGAGGCCCTGGGCCAGCACCGGGTTCACTCGGTCACGCCCTCGGGCCGGCGCCGGCGCGACACGGCCATCATCAGTACGGCCATGTCGCTAGTGCGCACGCCGCTGATCCGGCCTGCCTGCCCCACCGACCGCGGCAGGACCTTCTTGAGCTTCTGGCGGCTCTCGGTGCTCAGACCCTGCAGGCCGTCGTAGTCGAAGCCCTCGGGGATGACCACCGCCTCCATCCGCTCGAAGCGCTGCACCTGGGCGTCCTGCCGGGTGATGTAGCCCTCGTACTTCACATCGAGCTCGGCCAGCTGCAGCCACGGGGCGGGCCTTCCTTCTGCCACCTTGGGGTCGAGGGCGCTCAGCATTTCGATAGTTACCGCAGGGTCCTTGAGCGCCTGGCGGAAGCTCACCCCCGCGTGGGGGGCAAACTCGGGGCGCGTGGCCGCTTCGGCGGCGGCCAGCTTGCGCTGGTGAAGCAGTTCCTTGATGGCCTCGATGCTTGCCTTCTTCTCGAGGAAGCGCCCCCAGGCCTCCTCCCCCACAAGACCCAGGTTGTGGCCCTTTTCGGTGAGTCGCCTGTCGCAGCTGTCGTGCCGCAGGCTGAGCCTGTGCTCGGCGCGGCTTGTGAACATGCGGTAGGGCTCCTCGGTGCCCATGGTCACCAGGTCGTCGATGAGCACGCCTGTGTACGCCTCGGTGCGCGTGAGCACCAGCGGCTCCTCGCCGCGAAGCTTCTGGGCGGCGTTGATGCCCGCCATCAGGCCCTGGGCCGCCGCCTCCTCGTACCCCGAGGTGCCGTTGGTCTGGCCCGCCACGAACAGGCTGGCGATGAGCTTCGACTCGAGGCTCACCTTGAGCTGGATGGGGTCGAGGTAGTCGTACTCCACCGCGTACCCTGGCCTCACGATCACGGCGTTCTGCAGGCCGGGGATGCTGTGGATGAAGGCCTCCTGCACGTCCTCGGGCATGGAACTCGAGATGCCGTTGAGGTACATCTCTTCGGTGTCGGCGCCCTCGGGCTCGATGAAGATCTGGTGCCGGTCGCGGTCGGGGAACTTGACCACTTTGTCCTCGATGCTCGGGCAGTACCGGGGCCCGTTGCCCACGATCTTGCCGCTGTACAGGGGCGAGCGGTGGAGGTTGTCGCGCAGCACCTGGTGGGTATTGTCGTTGGTGTAGGTGATGTAGCAGGGCAGCTGCTTGCGGTCGATCTTCAGTTGCGAGAAGGAAAAGGGGACGATGTCGTCGTCGCCGAACTGGGGCTCCATCTGGCTGAAGTCGAGGCTGGAGCGAGTGACCCGGGCCGGGGTGCCCGTCTTCATCCGGCCCACCTTGAAACCCTTTTCGCGCAGGGTGGCGTCGAGGCCGTACGAAGCCGGTTCCGCCAGCCGCCCGCCGGGGGCCGTGTATTCGCCGATGAAGATCTTGCCGTTGAGGAAGGTGCCCGTGGTCAGGACTACCACCTTGGCGCTGAAGCGCCGCCCCCGGGCCGTGACCACGCCGGTGACCGTGGTGCCGCGGGTGTCGTACTGAAGGTCGACCACCGTGTCCATGAAGCACGTGAGGTTGGGCTGGAGCTCGAGGGTCTTCTTGGCCAGGGCCGCGTAGGCTGCCTTGTCGGCCTGGGCCCGGGGCGCCTGCACGGCCGGACCTCGGCTGCGGTTGAGCACCCGAAACTGGATCATGGTCGCGTCGATGAGCCGCCCCATCTCGCCGCCCAGCGCGTCGATTTCGCGCACCATATTCCCCTTGGCCAGGCCGCCCACGGCAGGGTTGCAGCTCATGCGCCCAATCGTGTCGAGGCTCTGGGTGACCATCAGGGTCTTGAAGTCCATGCGGCTGAGGGCCAGCGCGGCCTCGATGCCGGCGTGACCACCGCCAATGACGATGGCGTCGAAATCCATGTTCACTCCTTGGGCGCGTCCGCCCCCCAAGCCCAAAACCCCTGACCCAGCGCCATACGGAACCGGGTCCTGGCCAAGGGGAAGGGACCTCACTAGTCCTCCTCCCTTCGGTCGTGCGGGATCGTTCGGCCCCTTCCCCTTGGCCACCCGGAAGCAATTTCCTTGGGTCAGGATTGCGCCTTGGCGGGCGGCACACCCAGTCGTTGCGGGGGGGCGGTCGGGCTTGCTCAACCCACGGAAGTCTGGCCGGGCGCATGCGCCCGGCCACCGGCGTGCCGTTGCCCGCCTGACTTCCGTTGCCAACCGTCCACCGGACGGTTGGCCCTCCGCATCCCTCGCGCGGAAGGCGTTCTCCTATATATCTCTTTTCCGGTCATGAAATCCAGGGGGCAGCCAGACCTACGGCTTTGGCGGCGCGGTTCATCGTTTGGTCGTACGACAAGACAACTACGGTTTGGCTGCGGAAGTGGGCTGCGATGGCAAGGGCGGTTGCCAAATGCAAGGCATCAAGGGTTTTCACGTGGGCCGGAAAGGCTTCCATCGCTCGGCGCTTGATCCACGGGTCGAGCTGCACAAGTTCGATCTCGGCAAGCATGCCCTCGAGGGATTCCACAAGGTTGAGGTAGTTCCCTTCGTCCAGGAAACCTACCAAGCGATCCCGCCACAGGACACGACGACACTCGATCTCAAGAAGCTCGCTCGAGCAGATACTATCGCAGGCCTGTACTTGGCGGTAGGCTAGAATCTGTCGGCCCGTTCTTCGTCCAGCGACTTCTCCACATCCTCCCAGGTTCCCTTGTACCCAGGGTCCGTCAGGGGTGCCCAACGTTGGGCCTCGGGGCGCCGGACAGCCCGCCTCACATACGTCAGCCCGGGAGCTTCGGGCTCCACCGGCCCCAGGACCGCGACGGGGCGCTTGTGGTCGAGAACGGTAACAGGATCGCCAGCCTGCACCTTCTTGAGCTCGGCGCTCAGATGCGCCTTCAACTCGGCGATAGATATTGTCCTCATATGACTAGTGTATGACTAGTTTTTTCCCGAGTCAGAGACGGCAAAAGGGCCCAGGGGCGTCAGACCTTCACCGGATCAAAGATCTGGACGAGGATCCCGCCATCGAACACCGTCCCCAACGAGCTGAGGTCGGGGGCCACGTCGGTGAGCCCCCGGCGAAGGTAGTCGGCGGTCTGGCGTTCGTCCTCGACCAGAAGGATGTGCATGGCGCTACGGGAA
>Ga0181516_10000373_pt1 | contig 42448 bp, 49 predicted proteins | sample PEATcosm2014_Bin_25_FD_121104 | JGI IMG/M metagenome (GOLD analysis project Ga0181516, IMG submission 121104) | Peatland microbial communities from MTU Mesocosm Facility, Houghton, MI, USA - PEATcosm2014_Bin01_10_metaG | ecosystem: Environmental > Terrestrial > Soil > Wetlands > Peat | place...
CATCAAGTTGTTCCCTCTGAGCAGAACTCAATTCGATCCTCGGCGCAGGTTTTCCTTTCATTGCCACACCCCCCGCCAAATCCTAACATGTAAGTTCTAGGAAATTAAGGGACAGGACACTAGGAGCCTGTCGGGCTTCTCACAGAAAGATCGGGATGAAGCATAAGGAGAGAGGCAATTTCCGCCTGGAGCCTACGTTCTTGTATGTGAGGACGGAAATTGCCGAACGACAGGGGCATGCATGCCCCGTGATTCGGCCGAGATTGCTGCGACGAATAGCCCTGAACACGCAACGATCTTTCCAGGCGAAAGCTTCGCTATCGCCCTGGCTTCATCTCGTTGTGAGAAGTCCGGCTAGCCGCCCAGGTACGCTTTGCGGACCTCGGGGGACGCCGCCAGTTCCTTCGACGGGCCCGATAGGACGAACTTGCCCGTTTCGAGCACGTAGGCCCGGTGGCTGATGCTCAGCGCCATGTGGGCGTTCTGCTCCACCAGCAGGATGGTTGTGCCGTCGCGGTTGATCTCGCCGATGATAGCGAAGATCTCGCGGACCAGCAGGGGCGCCAGCCCCATTGACGGTTCGTCGAGGAGGAGCAGCTGCGGGCGCGCCATGAGGGCGCGGCCTATGGCCAGCATCTGCTGTTCACCGCCCGACAGGGTGCCCGCGATCTGCTTTGACCTCTCCTTGAGCCGGGGAAACCGCTCGAAGACCTTTTCAAGGTCGGCGGCGATGCCCGCGGAGTCGGATCGGGTGAAGGCGCCCAGGCCCAGGTTGTCGCGCACGCTCAGGTTGGCGAACACCCGCCGTCCCTCGGGGACTTGGATGAGGCCGCTCTTTACGATCCTTTCGGCCGGCTGGCCCGTGATGTCGTTGCCCAGGAACCGGATGGTGCCCGACCGGGGCTTGAGCAACGCCGACAGGGTGTGCAGGGTGGTGGTTTTTCCGGCGCCGTTGGCTCCGATGAGCGAGACGATCTCGCCCTTCTTGACCTCGAAATCCACGCCGTGGAGGGCGTGGATGGCCCCGTAGAACACATTGAGGTCTTTGACTTCAAGCATGGACGGCGTCCTCCCCCAGGTAGGCTTTGATGACCACCGGGTTCGACCGGATCTCGGCGGGAAGGCCCTGGGCGATGGTCCGGCCGTAGTCGAGGACCAACAGGCGCTCGCAGATGCCCATGACGAGGTTCATGTCGTGCTCAATGAGCAGCACCGTGAGCTTGTACTCGTCCTTGACGAAGCGGATCAGGTCCATGAGCTGCAAAGTCTCCTGGGGGTTCATGCCTGCTGCGGGCTCGTCCAGCAGGAGCACCGACGGACGACTCGCCATGGCGCGGACAATCTCGAGCTTTCTCTGCTCCCCATAAGGGAGGTTGGCCGCGCGCCAGTCGGCCTTGTGGTCGATCTTGAAAATGGCAAGCAGGTCCTGAATCTCGCGGCGCACGTCTTCTTCGACCTTGCGGAAGGGGGGAAGGCGGAAGATGCCCTGGGCCAGGTTGTACGGAACCGTGAAGTGCCGGGCCACCGCCACGTTCTCCCACACGGTCATGCTCTTGAACAGGCGGATGTTCTGGAAGGTGCGCGCCAAGCCCTTGCGGGTGATCTTGTGGGGCGGCAGGCCCGAAATGACCTCGGTCTGGCCCTCGCGTTCGAGCTCAATGGTCCCTTCGGAGGGTTCGTAAACCCCTGTGAGCATATTGAAGACCGTGGTCTTTCCGGCGCCGTTGGGTCCGATCAGACCCACGAGTTCGCCGACTTGAAGCTCAAGGTTGAAGTCCTGAACGGCCCTGAGGCCGCCGAACTGCATGGTCAGGTGTTTGACGGACAGGAGCGGTTTCATCGCGCACCCCGCCGAAACATCTGGGTTAGACGCAGTTCCTTCGTCCCCAAGAGGCCCTCGGGCCTGAAGATCATGAGCAGGACGAGGATGAGGCCGAAGAGTACCTGGCTCATGGGGTCGAGGTTGATGGCGTTGCCCCCGCCGAAGAGCCCGGTCACCGCCGTGCCCCAGGCCTTGGCGTTCGAGCGCAACGCCTCCTGCAGGAAGGTGAGGCCCAAGCCCGACAGGACGGTGCCGGTCAAGCTTCCCATGCCGCCCAAGACGACGACGATCACGAAGAACACCGAGCGCAGGAAGTCAAAGCCGCCGGGGGCAAGGTAGCCGATGAACGGGGCGTACAGCGCGCCGGCCAGCCCCGCGATGAACGCCGACACCGTGAAGCTCATCAGCTTCATTCCGAAGATGTTGACGCCCATGGCTTGGCTGGCCACTTCATCCTCGCGGATCGAGATGAGCGTTCTGCCGTGGGACGACTGGATGAGGTTGGCGACCAGGGCGACCGAGAGGAACATGGCGGGGAAGATCCAAAGGAAGGCGGCGGGGTTGTTGACCATGATGTTCTGGGCGAACCCGGGGATGTTGCGCAGGCCCGAGGCGCCGCCGGTCAGGTCGCCCAGGTTGATGATGAGCACGCGCACGATCTCGCCCACGCCCAGGGTGACAATGGCCAGGTAGTCGCCGCGCAGCCGGAGGGCCGGAAAGCCGATGAGGAAGCCGAAGGCCGCCGTGATCAGGGCGCCGCTGAAGATGGCCAGCGGCAGGGGAACGTGGGCGATCAGCAGGATGCCCGTCGAGTAGGCCCCGATGGCGAGAAACCCTGCGTGGCCTAACGCCAGCTGCCCGGTGTAGCCCGAAATCAGGTTGAGGCTGAGGCCGACCATGATGTTGAGCCCCGCCATGCAAAGAATCTGGAGGGAGTAGTCGTCGATGACGTTCGTCGAAATCAGCGCCCAAAGGATGACGAAGAGTCCGATGCCGAGGCCGCCCAGGAGCGAAAGGTTCTTGAAAATTCGCATGTCAGACCTTCTCCTTGGTGTGCACTCCCATGATGCCCGAGGGTTTGAACATCAGGATGAGGATAAGGATGCCGAACACCACCGCGCCCGTCAGGTCCGAAGAAATGAACCCTGTGGTGAACGTTTCGGCCAGGCCCAGGATGAGCCCGCCGACCATGGCGCCGGGAATGGACCCGATGCCGCCCAAAACGGCGGCTACGAAGGCCTTGAGGCCGGGCATGATGCCCATGTAGGTGTCCAACTGGGGGAAGTTGAGGATATAGAGCACGCCGCCGGCCCCTGCGAGGGCCGACCCGAGGGCAAAGGTGAAGCTGACTGTGCGGTTGACCGAAATGCCCATGAGCGCGCTGGCGCCCATGTCGTAGCTGACGGCGCGCATGGCCTTTCCGCTCTTGGAGTAGTCGACGACGAGGATAAGCAGGCCCATGAGGACCAGTGTGACGACGAGGGTAATGAGCTTGATGGGGATGATGGTGATGTCGCCGAAGGTGATGTTGTCGAAGAACGCCGGCACGGCCAGGTTGCGGTAGTCAGAGCCGATGAACGGGAAGACACGGGGAAGGTTCTCGAGGAAGATGGACACGCCGATGGCCGTGATCAGCGCGTTGATCCTGGGGGAGTTGCGCAGCGGCCTGTAGCAGGTGGCCTCGATGCTCACCCCGAGCAGCACCGACCCGACCACGGCCAGCAGGAACGCCGCCGCCAGCGACCAGGGGTTGAAGCCGAAGGTGGTCAGCACGAAGTACGATATGTAGGCCCCGACCATCAGAATGTCGCCGTGGGCGAAGTTGATCAGTTTGACGATGCCGTAGACCATGGTGTAGCCCAAGGCGATCAACGCGTAGATGCCGCCTAGGGACAACCCGTTGATGAACTGCTGAACGATCTGGGTGAACAATTCCATCGGACCCTTCCCTTGCTTACCTGCCCGCCCTCGGGGCGAGACAGATTTGAACTTTTACCACGAAAAGGGAGCGCTGAGAAGAGGAATCGCCATAACGGTGTAAAAGTTCATCAAGGTAAATAAAAAAAGACCCGCCGAAGCGGGTCTTGAAGTCTGGATCCTTGCGCGAATCGGCGGCACGGCGCCGCCGATTCGTCAGGGATTAACCGTCGTCTGGTACTTGGTGGTCAGCTTGCCGTCGGCGCCCTTCACGATCTGAAGGATGACAGCAGACTTCACAGTGTTGCGGTCGGCGTCGAAGCTGATGTTGCCGGTGACGAAGTCGCCCTTCTCGACGGCGATCGCGTCGCGGATGGCGGCCCGGGTGGCGTCGGCGTCGGTGGTGAGCTTGCCAGCCTTGTCGACGGCGGCGATGGCGTTCAGCAGGATCTTGGTGGCGTCGTAGCCGAGGGCGGCCAGGGCGTCGGAATCGTTGCCGTACTTCGCCTTGTAGGCGTCAAGGTAGGTCTTGGCCACGGGGGTGGCGGCTTCGGCGGAGAAGTGGTTCGAGTAGTACGAGCCGATGGTCTCGGTCACGTTGTTGGCGACCACGTCGTCCCATCCGTCGGCGCCCAGGAGGGGAACCTTGATGCCGGCGGCGCGGATCTGCTTGGCCAGCAGCGAAACGGCGTTGTAGTAATCCGGGAGGAAGATGACCTCGGGCTTGCCGGCCTTGATCTTGGCGATCTGGGCATTGAAGTCCTTGTCGTTGGTGTTGTAAGACTCGGCCTCAACGGTGCCGCCCAGGCTGGTGAAGGTGGACTCGAAAGCGCCCTTCAGGCCAGAGGAGTAGTCGTTAGCCTTGTCGAACAGGACGGCGGCCTTCTTGGCCTTGAGGTCGCTGGTCGCAAACTCGGCGACGACCTTGCCCTGGAAGCTGTCCTTGTAGCAAGCTTGGAAGATGTAGTCGCCAGCGGTGGTCACCTTGTCGTTGGTCGACGTGGGGGTGATCAACGGAATCTTGGCGCCCTGGGCCAGGTTGGTGATGGCCAAGGTGCAATTGGAGGTCAACGCTCCGACCACGGCCAGGACCTTGTCGCTGGTGGCGAGCTTCTTGAACGCGGCGACGGTGTTGTCGGGCTTGAAAGCGTCGTCCTCAGTGATGAGTTCAACCTTCTTGCCGCCAATACCGCCGGCGGCGTTGACTTCGTCAACGGCCATGCTGACGGCCTGCGAGACGTTCTTGCCGTACACGGCGATGGCGCCGGTCAGGGGCTGAATCGTCCCGATCTTGATCGTTTGGGGAGCCTGGGGTCCGCAGGCGACCAGCAACAGGGCCGCAGCGGCGAGCAGAGCAACCGAAATCTTCTTCATCGTTTCTCCTTTTCCGAAGACAGATTGTTTCCTGTCAGGGAATTGGGTGATTGTAGTTTGTCTTCTCGCGCCGGGTCAAGGAACCCCCTGGAAGGTAACAGAAATTTAAGGTTGATCCTTCGCCCCGGTCTGGCGTTACTATGGAGGGAAGGAGATTCCAGGATGGATGAAACCAAGCCGGCGCCGGAGCGGCCCCTCTTCGACGTGACGGGTATGACGGTGGCCGACGCCAAGGACTACACAGTTTCGATCGTAGCTCACCTAAAGCAGACAGAGGCCGAACTCGCCGCTGCCGACGAAGAGGCCCAAGCCTGGGCCGCCCGGGTGCAGCTCGCCGAACAGCAGGGCACTCCCGAGCTGAGGGACCAGGCCGAAGCCAAACGCGTCGAGGCCGTCGACCGCCGGACCCGGCTCGAACTGGAGGCCACCGAATTCCGCGACGGTGTTGAAAAGCTCAAGAAACAGCTGCAACTGCTGCCCCTCACCCAGCGCACAGTCAATACCGACGCCCTCTTGGACAACCTGGCCCACCTGGGGGGGCCGCTGGACAACGTCACGCCGGTCACCCGGCGCGCCGAAGCCGACGACGCCCTTGCCGCGCTCAAGAAGCGCCTTTCGGAAGGTCGCTGACCCGTCCCTTCCCCGTCAGGGGAGGGTGTCGTCCATAGTCGCGGCGGCGTCGGCGCTCCAGCCGCGGAGCGCCAGCGAAATCGCCGACGCGCGGTCGGGGCCCGTCGCCACCTTGGAGGTCTTCTGCTGGAACACAGGTTTGTTGGTAGCCAGGTCCGCTACCTTGACCGAACCCAGCACCTCGGCGTCGAACTGGTTCCCATTGGGCGTGACCGAAACCACCGAGACCGTGCCGTAGACTGCCCTTCCCGTGGATTTCCCCTGGAACTTCCAAGCTGTCAAGATCACGTTGTCGTTGGGGGACTTCAGCAGCGAAAGGTTCACTTGAACCCCCGAGCTGATGAACCCTGCTTTTTGCAGCGCCGCGATGAGCGCAGAGGTGCTTTCCTGCCGCCTCAGCAGCCCGCCTTTTTCATCAAGGTCGGCCAGGGCCACAATCATGGGTACGAGTTTGGAGGCAGATTGCACGGTGTACGGCAGCTGCAGCTTGGCGGCCCCCGCCAGGTTCTCAAGGTCGGCCACGGAGTCACGCAGCTCCTTGGGCGCCGAGGCCAGGGCCTCGAGCCAGGGGTTGACGTCGACAAGTACCGTCAGGTTGTCCCGGGCCGCAAAATCCGGGGTGGGGAGCGCAAACTGTGCCGCTCCCTGGGCATCCGTGACCAGACTCTGCCCCGTGATCGCCACGCGCCCGTTGACCTTGGCCTTGTAGCTGAAGCGAAGGGAGGCGTTCGGGACGGCGGGCGAGCCCGGGTCGGTGCCGTAGGCCAGGTGGACCGAGACAGTTGAGGCGAACGGCACTCCTACCCGGGTGGCCAGCGAGCCCGTGCCCGTGGACAGGGTGAACTTCGCCAGTACGTCGTGCGCCTTGGCAAGAATGGCCTGGAAACGGTCGGGCAAGACGGGCTGACCCGCCGCTGCGGCCGCCGCGGCCACGTACCCCGAGACAGCCTCGAAGTACTCGCCCCGGGCCAGCAGGTCGTCGGCGGCCTGCTCAAGCTTCACGGAGGGGTCGGGCGCGACGGGGTGAAACAGCTGCTGAAGCTGGGTCCGGGCGGCCACCCAGTCGTCGTTCGAGACCACGAGTTCCCACCAGCCCTTGCCGCCCTGGACAAACTTGTCCGACGGGGCCGTAGCGCTCATCTTCTGCAGGAACTTCTGGACGGCTTGAGAGGCTTCGGGGGGAGTATCGGCCGCAAGGGGAAGGTTGAGGTAGGCCTGCATGCCCTGGAGGGCCAGCGCGGTGACGTCAGACTTGGCCGGCCCGGAAAGGATGAACACCAAGTTCGACCCTTCGACGCCGGTGGAATGGGTGGTCCACGGCGGGGCGGACGACCTGTTGGAAGGCTTGCCGGCCGGCGCCGGGGCGGGGGTTGGCGCTGGGGTTGCCGCAGAGGCGGGCGTAGAGGCCGGAGCTGGCGCGGGGGCCGAGGCTGTGGCCGAGGGAACTGCGGGCGGGGGCGAGGAGGGGACTGCCGGGGACGAAGCGCACGCGGTGACAAGGATGAAGACTGCGAGGGCGGAAGGGATCTGTCGTTTCATAAATGGGTTGCTTTCCTTTCAGTTTCCAAAAATCGCCCGCTCCGTCAAGGTGACTTTACGAGGAATCCATGGACGTCTAGAGTATATCTCGTCGTCGAGGAGTTGCCATGCGTCCCACCCGCGCCCTTGTTCACCGTGAACACCTTCTTTCCAACTTGGCAGCGGTGCGCGCCCGGATCCCCGCGGGGACAGCGGTTTGCCCGGCCGTGAAGGCCGACGCCTACGGACACGGCGCCGTCCGTGTCGCGCGCTGGCTGGCCGACGCCGGGGTAGACGCCTTCGGTGTCGCCACCGTCGAGGAGGGGCTGGAACTGCGCCGGGCCGGCATCGTCCTCCCCGTCCTCCTGCTGGGCACCCTGCAGGAGGACGAGGTGAGCGACGCGGTTGGAGCCGGCCTCGACCTGTTCGTCTGGACGAGGGCGGCCGTGGCAGCCCTGGAGCGGGCGGCCCGGGGCGGTCCGACGGTGAGGGTCCACTTGAAAGTCGACACAGGCATGGGCCGGGTCGGGTGCCGCCCCGTCGAGGCCGAGGACGTGGCCGACGCCATCGTCCACGCGCTGCCCCTGGAGCTGGCGGGGGTCTGCACCCACTTGGCAGCCTCCGACGGTCCCGGCCCGGTGACGGTGGACCAGCAGCTCGACCTCTTCGACCAGGCCCTGGGGGCGCTCAAGGGCAGGGGCTGGACGCCACGCTTCGTCCACGCGGCCAACTCGGGCGGAGTGGTCTCGTGGCCGCGCTCGCACTTCAACCTGGTGCGCCCCGGCATCGTCCTCTACGGCTACCCGCCGCCCGGCCCCGGGTCGGAAGACTTCGTCCCCGTGCTGGAGCTGATTTCCCGGGTGGGTTACGTGAAGACCGTGCCCGCAGGAACCGCGCTTTCGTACGGGTCGCGCTACGTCACCGACCGGGCCACCGACGTGGCCACCATTCCGCTGGGCTACGCCGACGGCTACCGCCGCGCGTTCACGAACCGGGCCCCTGTGTTGATCGGCGGCCGCCTGTTCAGGGTGAGCGGCACGGTGTGCATGGACCAGTTCCTTGTCGACTTGGGTCCGGACTCGGGGGTGAAGGCCGGCGACCCCGTGGTCCTGTTCGGTCCGCCGCAGGCTGGTCGCGAGGCGCAGCCCCCCACCGCCGCCGGCCTGGCCGACCTGGCGGGCACCATCAGCTATGAGATTCTGTGCGGCGTCTCGGCCCGGGTTCCGCGCCTCGACGCCTAGCGGAACAGCGCAGCAGCCTCTTGCCGGATCACCTCGCGCAGCTCGGGGAACTGCATGGCGTACTTCAGGGTGGCCTGGAGGAACCCGGGGATGTTGCCCGTGTCCAGGCGCTCGCCGTCCATGCGCTTGAAGACCACCTTGCCGGCGGCCATCAGGCGGTTGAGCGCGAACACGTGGAAGTATTCGCCCGTGGTGTGGAGCTTCCACCCCTCCTCAAGCGCCTCGAAAAACTCAGGGGTATACAGGTACCGGCCCATGGACGCCTCGCGGCTGGGCTCGGTCCCCACCGGCGGCTTCTCAACGATGTCATTCACGTGCAGACCGTCGGCGGCGATGTCGAGCACGCCGTAGCGGTTGAGCTCGGGCGGGTCGTAGAAGCTGGCCAGCACCGTGCAGCCCGTCTTCTCGTAGGTTTCGATGAGCTGGCGGGCGAGAGGCTTGTCGCCGAAATGGAGGTCGTCGGGGTAGGCGACGACCACGGCTTCGTCACGGAGCAGCGGCTTTACCTGAAGCAGGGCGTGGCCCGTGCCCCGCATCTCCATCTGGCGCACAAAACTGAAGTGCGCCTTGTAGGGGCGGATAAGGTCGAGCTTCGCCTGGGCGTGTTCCGACTCGAAGAGCGCCTCGAGTTCCATCTCGCGGTCGAGGTAGTCCTCGAGGGAGCGCTTGCGCCGGCTGGTGATCACAATGATGTCGGTGATGCCGCTGGCGATGAACTCCTCGATGATGAACGCGATCGACGGCTTGTTGAGGAGGGGAAGCATCTCTTTGGCGATGGTCTTGGTGACGGGAAGGAAGCGGGTGCCGTAGCCGGCGGCGACGATGACGCCTTTCATGGGGACTCCTGTTCGGACGATTTCTGTTCGGATTATAGTGTGGCATGCGCCTCCTGCCAGCCCTTCTCGTCACCCTGCTGACTTCTTGCTCCGTCCAGGCCACCCTCACCCTCAACCCCGGCACAACCCGGGTCGACGCGGCCTTCTCGCTGTCGGACCCGGCCCGGGCGGCTTGGAAGGGACTGAGGGACCTCGACGCCACCCTCCCCGCCGACCCCTTCGATCCGGCCCTCCTCCGGGGGCTGGGCGAGGGCGCCGCCGTCGTCTCCACTCCAGCCGGGGCGAACGTGTCGTTTGGCGTCGATCCGGCCAGGGGCCTGCTCCCCGAGGTGAAGGCCGACAGCTGGGACCTGGTGCTCGACCGCGCCGCCGTGCGCCGCCTGGCCAATCTGACGCTGTGGGCCCAGTCGCCGGCCCTCGACTCCCTGCTTCCGGCGCCGGGAACGAAAATCTCCGAAGCCGACTACCGCGATCTCTTGGTGTACCTGCTGGGCCCCGGAACGACCGAAGCCGCCGCGCGCGTTTTGGTCGACCAGTCCCGGGTCGAGCTGACGGTGGTGGCGCCCCGGCCCATCGTCTCGGCCGCCGGGGCAGTCTCGGTGTCGGGCCGCCGGGCCGTGTACCGCTGGCCCCTGGTCCGTGTGCTGACCCTCGAGACTCCCCTCCGCTTGAGCCTCAGGTTCTGAGGAATCCCGCAGGACGAAAAGGCTCACTTGACAGTCGCCCGAGGTTTCCCTATAGTGCTCCTGTCTGTCCCGTTAGCTCAGTGGATAGAGCGATCGCCTCCTAAGCGATAGGTCGGACGTTCAATTCGTCTACGGGACATTGAACGGTTTAGCCGCTCTTCAAGCTGTTGCTTCGTGGGCAGCATGTAACCCTTTGGGGTGGTAGCTCAGTTGGTTAGAGCGCCGGCCTGTCACGCCGGAGGTCGAGGGTTCGAGCCCCTTCCATCCCGACAATAAAAAAACCGAGTCTTTGGCTCGGTTTTTTTATTGTCCTGGAGTTGCAGCGGTGGCGCTTTCAGCCCATCCTGACGTCGAGGCTGAGGCCGTCGTAGGCGGGTTCCATGCCGGCGGGGAGGGTCCGGGCCCAGGCGGCGTGGTCGACGTCGTGGCTGAAGTGGGTGAACAGAGTCCGCCTGGCCCCCACGGTCTGGGCGACGGCCACCGCCTCCTGAAGGCTGAAGTGAGTGGGGTGAGGGTGGGGCCTCAGGGCCCCGAGGACGAGCACGTCGAGGCCTTCGAGCAGCGGCAGAGTCTCGTCCGGTATGCCGTTGCAGTCGGTCAGGTACGCGACGGCGCCCACCCGGAAGCCCAGGATGGTGGCGTCGCCGTGGCGGATAGCCAGGGGGAGGACGCGCAGCCCGGCGGCGTCCACGGGCTTCCCCGCTTCGATCAAATTGAATTCAAGGCGGGGGCGCGAGGTCTTGCCGTCGCCGGCGGTGAAGATATAAGGGAACGCCGTGCGGACTGAGGCGGTGGTGCGGGCGTCGGCCCATACGGGGATGGCCCGCTTCCACGACAGGGGCCGCAGGTCGTCCAGCCCCAGAATGTGGTCGGCGTGGGCGTGGGTAAGCAGCACCGCGTCGAGGGTCTCAAGGCGCGCGTCCAGCGCTTGCACCCGGAAGTCGGGGCCCGCGTCGATCAGCCAGCGGCTCTCCCCCTCTTCAAACAGGACAGAGGCGCGGCGCCGACGGTTTCGGGGGTCGGGTGACCGGCATATGGAGCAGGAGCACCCCACCATGGGGACGCCTGTCGAGGTTCCGGTTCCCCAAAAGGTCAGCTTCACCCTTCGGCCCTCGCCCCGGGCCTGTGCTTGAGGGTGCGCTGAAACCGAAGCTCCTCGACGAAATCGAGCCATTCGGTGTTGAACTCGGGGAGGAAGGCCCCTTCGGCGTCAAGCTTCCCTTCGAGGGTGAGCGGCTGGCTTCGAACCGCAAGCCTCAGGTGCAGACCCGGGCGGGCGGCCCAGGCAGCAAGGTCCTCGGTCCAGTTCAGTTTCAACCACTTGGTGTCAAAAGAGGTGACGGTGACCTGCGCCTTGTGGGAATCGGCGGTTACGGTGGCCTGGGGATTCAGCGCCCCCGAGGCTCCGGCCGGCACTTCGACGGGGTCGGACGGGGCCTCCCAGGCTTCCTTGCGGGCCTCGAGGCCCTCGAGAAATTCCCCAAGAAACAGGACAAACTCGGGGGGGAGGGACTTGAGTTTGAGCAGAAGGAAACAGACATTCTTGCGTTCTGGGACGGGGACGAGGTCCACCAGGGTCACCCTGAGATGGAACCGCGCGACGTCGTTGTTTTCGCGGTCGTCGAAGCTGAGAATGAGCACGTGGGTGCCCGCCTTGAAGCGCCCGAAATGGTTCACCTCGGCGGGGGTGAGCACCGCCAAAAACCGCGACTCCTCGAGCCCAATGGTCGCCGGAACGCAGTTGAGGCTGTACTCGCCCAGCTTGAGGATGGTCTGGTTGGCGACGAACCCCGTGCGCTGCAGAAAATACGTATCGACCTTGAGGGTGGTTAGGCCCAACTTGGCTAGGACGGCCTGGGGATCCCGGATGGGCATGCATCCATCTTAGCTTGCAGAATGGACACTCGTCCAGTAAAGTAAGGAACAATGCGTTTCGCCGAGTTGGCCTTCCTCCTCCTGTTGCTCCTTTACCACGCCTTCCTCTTGGCCCCGAGGCATCGGCGGCCCTTTGCGGCGAACTACCTCGTCTTTCTGGCGGGCATGGCGCTGGCGTGGAGCCTTGCCATGGAGGGGTTGCGGTGGCAGACTCTGCCCCCTCTGGTCCTTCTTCTTGTCGATCTTGCGCTGCTGTTCCCTACGTTTGTCACGCTTCGGGGTCGGCTTCCGCGGCCAGGGTTCTGGTCGGGGCTGGCGGGCGTGACCCGCACGGTGGTCGCGTCGGCGGCGTTTCTGCTGGCCGTGGCGTTCGTCGTGCTTGCGGTGGCGTTTCCTCTCCCCAAGGTCGAATTGACGGGAGGGCTCGCTCCTTCGTACCGGGTCGTCCGCTTCCCTCCGGCCGGCGAGGTGCCTGGGCTTGAACTTCGCCTCTGGTACCCCGCCTCGGGTGATTCGCGCCCCGAACCCCGGGCCGACTCAAAACCGGAGACCTGGCGGCGGACCCACATCGACGGCGGGCCTGCGGTTTTCTGGCAGTCGTACCTGGAACACCTGCCCACATCGCTGGTCCGGGGCGGGAAGCTGGCCTCGCCGGGCACCCGCTACCCCATTGTTTTTGTTGCCGTGCCGCGGAATCAGAATCCCGACGACTTCGCCTATGTGTTCGAGGATCTGGCCAGCCGCGGCTTCGTGGTCGCCGCTGGGTTGCCGCTGCCTTCGGCTCTGCCTCCGCAGGAGCCCTTCAGCTGGGGGTCGGCGGTCGAAGACCTGGCCGAACCGTTCCACAACCCGTCGCTTTGGCTGGAGCCCGACCTCACCTTGGGCAGGAGCGAGGGGCCGGCCGACTACCGCTGGGTGGCTCAGACCCAGGCGGCGGTCCGCCAATTGGCTTCGGAGCCCGGCGATGCGCTGTTCTCGGGCATCGATTGGGGCCGCCAGGGGCTATGGGTTTGGGGCTACGGCACCCCCCTGGCCCCGGCCGACCAAGCGGCGCTGGGTCTGCGCTGCGTTCTGCACGCAGGGGGAAGGCCGCCGGCCGGCCACGTTCCCGCCGGCCCGGAACTGTGGATCTTTGGGGGAGCCGGGGCCAAGCCCGTGGCCAACCAATGGTTCCTCACCCTGCCCCGCCTGAACCGCGCCGACCTGAGCGACGCCGCCTACCTGAAACCGGCGCTTGTTTTCTACGGTCTCAAATCCCAGGCCGACGCCGGCCTGCACGGTGCCTTGCGCCAGTACCAGGCGGCGTTCTTCCAATATGCCTTCTGGAGTTCCTCGGGCGCGGCGTTCTCGCAGACTGTGCCCGAAATTCAGGGTCTGGTCCTGTCGGGGAACTGACTCAGTCCAGCAGGTCGTCCCAGACCAGGCCCTCTCCGGCGGCTACGTCGCGCTTGACGGTGCGGCCCAGCACCGTGTCGAGCAGGGCGGGCGAGAGGCCGGGGCGCAGGACCTTCTCGGTCCTGAGGATGGCCAGGTCTCCAGCGCCGATGGTCTGACCCGCCCTGAGCGGACCCAGGGCGTGAAGGCTGCGGTTCGTCCTTTCGTAATTCATCCGTTCCGAGGGTGCGAGCACCTTGCGTCCAGTGCCCAAGACCGCCTCCACCCTCGAGTGCCCGTAGCGTTCACGCACCAAGGCGTCCCACCCGGCCCGGGGCGTGGCCTCGAGGCTGCGCAGGGCGCTGGTCATGGTCTGGAAGCGGGCAGGGTCGAGGGCGATGGGGTCGTCGAGCCCCGGGTCGTCGCGGGTGAGGCAGAAGTGCTTCTCGATCAGCACCGCCCCGGCGGCTCGCCCGATGACGGGGACGAGTTCGGGGTCCATGGAGTGGTCCGAGACGCCTACGGGGCAGCCGAAGAGCACCGACAGGGGCTGCAGCACCCGCAGGTTGTACTCTTCGGGGGGCGCGGGGTAGGCGGTGATGCAGTGCAGAAGGCTTACCGGCAACCCCTCGAAGGTCTCGACGGCGCGCTCGATGTCTTCGAGGCGGCTTACCCCCGACGAAAGCACGATGGGCTTGCCAAACGATCGCAGCTGCTCAAGCAGGGGAAAGTGGTTCAGCTCGGGCGAGGCGACCTTGAACCAGGCGCTGCCAAGGTCTTGCAGCAGACGCGCCGAGCGCACGCCGAACGGGGAGGCGAGGAACACAAGGCCCGCCGCCTCGGTTTCACGCTTGCAGAACTTGTAGAACTCCTCGTCCTGCTCGACCTCCTTGAACTTGTCATAGAGCCGTACCCGGCCGCCGGGCAGGTCGAGCTCGCCTGTCAGGGGATGGATGATCTCGTCGGCGAACACGACCTGGAACTTGGCGCAGTCGGCGCCCGCCTCGGCGGCGGCCCGGATCAGCTCGCCGGCCTTGGATCGGTCGCCCAGGTGGCCTGTGCCGATTTCGGCGATGACGAAGATCCTGGCGGGGTTCAGAAACGGCGTGGGTTGCATTCGGGCCTCTGCCTACCTTATCGGCGCCCGGAGGGAGAAATCCAGAACTCGACAAGCTGGCTGGCGAAACCCGCATCGAGGGGGAGCAGTCCAAACAGCAGCCGGTTGTAGATCGCGCCGTAGACCTGGTCGGTGACCGCGTACAGCTCGTCCCGGCGCTTGTGGGCGTCCCAGCCCAGAAGCCGGGCGAAGGCGGTCGCCGCGAGTTCCCGCCGGGGCTGGATGTAGCGCAGCGTCAGCTCCCGTTGCAGCTCGGGGTCTTCCTGGGCGGCCCCGATCAGCTCGACTATGGCCCTGCCCGACGGGGTGGAGGTCAGTCCGTGGATGACGGCGGCCAGCTGGGTTTCCACGTCGCGTCGTGGCGAATCGGTGACCGGGAACCCGATGGCCTCGGACACAGCCTCGACGTACCCGTCGAGGGCCAGCGACCCCTTGGATGGCCACCACTTGTAAATGGTCACCTTGCTCGCCCCCGCTCGCGCCGCCACACCTTCGATGGTGAAGCCGCGGTAGCCGCCTTCGAGGAGCAGTTCAGCCGAGGCCTTGAGGATGGCCTGGCGCAGACCCTCGTCGCGAGGCTTGCCCCGCCCCGGGCGGTTTGGCGTGTTTTCCATGCTTTTTTCCTTGGTCCCTTGACGATTGAATAAATGTACGCTACGTTCATATGTACGATGCGTTCATATTTTAATGCATCGAGACTGAGGAGAACAAGGGGGGACCAAGATGTCCGATCGAGAGAAGAGAATTTCGTTGCTGGCCGAATCGCTGCCGCTCGCCGTGGCCGACGCGGGCGACGGTCAGACCTACCTGGTGCTGCACGGTGGCGCGGGGCCGGGGTCGATGATGGGCCTGGCGCAGCAGCTGGCCCAGCACGGCCGGGCCGTCGTCCCGACCTGCCCTGGTTTCAACGCCGAGCCCCGGCCCGAATGGTTCGCCACCGTCGGCGACCTGGCGCTCGCGTTTCTGGCTCTGCTTGAGCGCCGGAACCTGTCGAAGGTGGTCCTGGTAGGCAACTCCTTCGGCGGGTGGATCGCCGCCGAAATGGCGCTGCGGCACAGCCCGCGAATAGCGGGGGTGGTGCTGCTCAACGGGGTCGGCATCGACACGGGCTCGCCCGAAAAGAAAATCGTCGATCCGTCGACGGTGCCGCCGGCCGAGCGGTCGGCGCTGTCGTTCCACGATCCGAGCAAGGGGTTCCCGCCGCCCAGCCCCGATCAGCTGGCTGTGATCGTCGAGAACCAGAAGACGATGCGGCTGTACGCCGGGGGCCCCGCGCTGTTCGACCCGAACCTGAGGGCGCGGTTAGGCGGGATCAGCGTCCCCGTGCTGGTGGCCTGGGGCACGAGCGACCGTATCGTCGATGCGGATTACGGAAGGCTTTGGGCGCAGAGCATCCCCGGCGCGCGGTTTCACGCCATCGCCGAGGCGGGGCACTTCCCCCACCTGGAACAGCCCGAGCGGGTGCTGGGCTTGATCGAGGACTTCGGCGCGGGGCTTTGATCAGCGCCGGGGCTTGATGACGTCGAACCCGGTGTACGGCACCAGGCGGCTCGGGATTCGCACCGAGCCGTCTGCCTGCTGGAAGTTTTCCAGAAGGGCAATGATGCCCCGGCTGATCGCGATGGCGGTACCGTTGAGCATGTGGACGGGCCGGTTCTTGCCCGCCTCGTCGCGGTAGCGGATGCCCAGGCGCCGGGCCTGGAAGTCGGTGCAGTTCGAGGTCGAGGTCACCTCGCCCCACTCGCCTTCGCCCCGACCGGGCATCCAGGCCTCGAGGTCGTACTTGCGGTAGGCCGGGGCGCCCAGGTCGCCCGTGCACGTGTCGACCACGCGGAAGGGGATTTCAAGCCCCGAGAAGATCTCTTCCTCGATGCCGCGCAGCTCCTCGTGGAGGGCGTCGCTGTCTTCGGGTTTGCAGTAAGCGAACATCTCGACCTTGGTGAACTGGTGCACGCGGTACAGGCCCTTGCTGAACTGGCCGGCGGCCCCGGCCTCGCGCCGGAAGCAGTGGCTCAGGCCCGCCATCTTGATGGGGCCGGCCGACACGTCGACGATCTGGTCGGCGTAGTAGCCTCCCAGGGTGATCTCGGCGGTGCCGACGAGGCAGGTGCCTGTGCCCTCGAGGGGGTAGATGTTCGACTCCTCGCCGCGGGGGTTGAAGCCTATGCCCTCGAGGATCTCCTCCTTGGCGATGTCGGGGGTGATGTACGGGGTAAAGCCTTTCTTGACCAGCAGATCCATCACGTAGCGGGTGAGCGCCAGCTCAAGGAAGACCCCTTCGTTCTTGAGGAAGTAAAACTTCGTGCCCGCCACCTTGGTGCCTGCGTCGAAGTCGATGACGTCGAGCTTTTCGCCAAGCTGCACGTGGTCGAGGGGAGTGAACGCGAAGCGCGTCGGGGTGCCCACACGCTTGACCTCGGGGTTGTCGGTGTCGAGCTTGCCCACCGGCGCGTCGGGGTGCGCCATGTTGGGGATCTTCATCAGCTCGACCTTGAGCTCCTTCTCGGCCACCTCGAGGTCGGCCTCGGAGGCCGCGATGGACTCCTTGAGCTGTTTGCCCTCGTCGATCAGGCCCTGACGAACGGCGGCGTCGAGCTTTCCCTTCATTTTCGAGGCGTTCTCGTTCCGCGACGCCCTGAGGGCTTCGAGCTTCTGAATGGCCTGGGAGCGCCGGTCGGCGAGCGCCACGACCGCCCTGGCGTCGGCCTTCATGTGCCGGTTGCGGATGTTGGTTTCGACCTCGTCGAGGTGTTCGCGGATGAAGGTGATATCGAGCATGATGGGCACAGTTTAGCCGGATTGGAACTCAAAGCCAATGGGGAACGCCAATGATACTTAGTCTCATTGACAGGAGAATCTCGCAAGACTATCCTGAAGCCATGGCAGTACCCCCGCCCCCGTGCATCCGTCTTTCCGGCGTCACCGTCCGCCTGGGCAACAGGACGATCCAAGAGAACATGTCATTTTCGCTGGCCCAGGGCGAGTTTGTCGCGCTGCTGGGCCCCAACGGCGCCGGGAAGAGCACCCTGCTGAAGCTGCTCCTGGGACTGCTCCGGCCCACCGCCGGCGAGGTCAGCGTGCTGGGAAAGGCGCCCCGGACGGGGAACCAGGACATCGGCTACCTCCCCCAATTCTTGAACTTGGACAGCATGAACACCCTCAGGGCGCGCGACGTGGTCGGCTTCGGCCTCGACGGCCACCGGTGGGGCATAGGCCTTCCCAGCCGGAAGCGCGAGCGCATCCTCGACGAAGTACTCACCGAGGTCGATGCGCTCGAGTTTTCCAAGGCGTCGTTTGACGAACTCTCGGGGGGAGAGAGGCAGCGCCTGTTTCTGGCCCAGGCCCTGATCTCCAACCCCAAGCTCCTGCTGCTCGACGAGCCCCTGGCCAGCCTCGACATTGCCCACTCCCAAGAGGTGATCGCCCTCATCACCAAGGTGTCCCGGGCCCGGAACATGACGGTGCTGTTGGTGACCCACGACGTGAATCCCCTGCTGCCGTCCATCGACAAGGTGCTGTACCTGGCCAACGGACAGAGCGCCCTGGGCAAACCAGACGACGTGGTCACCACCGAGGTGCTCAGCCGGTTGTACGGTTCCCGGGTCGAGGTGGTCACCGCCCTTGACCGCCGCTTCGTTGTCGGGGCCGAGACGTGACAGGACTGTGGCACCTGCTGGGCTACCAGTTCTTGCAGAACGCCCTGGCGGCGTCGTGCACGGTGGCCGTGTGCGCCGCAGTGATCGGGTACTTCTTGATTGGCCGGGGTCTGACCTTCGCGGGCCACGCCTTTCCCAACATCGGGTTCGCGGGCGCGGCGGGCGCCGTGCTGGCCGGGGTGGCCCCCGTCTTCGGGCTGTTCTCGTTCACCATCGGCGCGGCCCTCGTGTTTTCTTTTCTGGGCAAGGAGGGGCGGGACCGGGACCTGGGCATAGGGGTCACGATGACCTTCTGCCTGGGTCTGGGGTTGTTCTTCTTGGCGCTATACTCGGGCTACGCCGACCGGGTGTACGGCATTCTGTTTGGGACGATCTTGGGCATTAGCGCCGGCGAGGTGGCTGTGACTCTTGTCGCCAGCGCCGTCACGCTGGCGGCGCTGGCCTTTCTGTTTCGTCCGCTGCTGTTTTCGACGGCGGTGCCCGAGTCGGCGCTGGCCCGGGGCGTCCCTGCCAAGCTTGTCGCCGGTGCGTTCCTGGTGCTGACCGCCATCACGGTTTCACTCGCCGTTCAGATCACGGGGTCGCTGCTTGTGTTCACTCTGCTGGTGGGCCCGGCGGCTACGGCCCGGTCGGTGTTCCGGCGGCCGCTGGCGGTGATCGCCCTGGCGGTGGGGCTTGGCGAGGTGTACGTGGTGGCGGGCATCCTCGCGGCGGCGGCCACCGGTACCCTCCCGGTCAGCTTCTTCGTGGCGGCGTTCTCCTTCGTCACATTCATCTTGGTTCGCTGGCTGCGAGGGGGCACCTCATGGAAGCGATAGTCGCGTCGGAGACCTTCCGCAACGCCCTGGTGGGGGGCAGCCTTACGGCCGTGCTGTGCGCGTGCGTCGGGTACTTTATGGTGCTCAGGGCCCTGGCCTTCGCCAGCGAGGCTCTCACCGACATCGGCTTCGCAGGGGCCACCGGCAGTGTCCTCTTGGGCTGGAGTCCGTTCTTCGGCATGATGGGGTTTGGCCTGCTCGCGGTGCTGGCCTTCGGCTCGCTGAACAACCGCCTTAGAGGCCGCGACGTCGAAGTGGGAATGGTCCTCTCGTTCGCCCTGGGTCTGGGTGTGCTGTTCTTGAGCCTCTACGGCCGCTCGAGCGCCACCCACGCGAGCTCGGGAGTTGGTCTGCTCTTCGGCTCGCTGCTGAGCCTGCCCGGCCCGCTGATCGGGATCCTGCTGGCCATCGCCGTGGGGGTCTTGTTCGTCCTGGGTGCGCTGTTCCGTCCGTTGCTGTTCTCGTCCATTGACCCCGAGGCGGCCCGGGCCCGCGGGGTACCCACCAAGGCCCTGGACTTCGTCTTTCTGCTCCTGCTGGCGGTCACTACGGCGGTGGGCATCCAGGCCATGGGGGTGCTGCTGGCCTTCGCGCTGCTGTCGGCCCCCGCCGGCGCGGCGCACAAACTTGTGAGGCACCCGCTGGGAGCCCTGCTGACTGCTGTGGGCCTGGGGCTGGCCATCACTTGGGGCGGATTGGCGCTTGCGTTCTTCGGACCCTGGACCCGGGTGCCCGTGGGCGTCTACATCGCCTCTTTTTCCGCCCTAATCTACGCCGTTGCCTTGGTTCGCGACCGATTCCGCGGCAGACTGGAAGTCGAGGAGCATGGTCACCACCATGAGAGGGAAGTTCATGATTGAAGACAGGCTCGAGGCCGTATTCTCCGAACTGGGGCAGAGGAACTCCGCACCCCGGCGCCTGCTGACCGAGGCGCTCACCCAGCTGGCCCAAACTGGGGAGGGGTTCACCTCCGAAGACCTGTGGCACCGGTTGAAACAGTCAAATGACAGCATTGGCCGCGCCACAGTGTTCCGCGCCGTCAAGCAGCTTGTGGAGCGCGACGTCCTCGACTGCATCGATTTCTCCGACGGGACAAGGCTGTACCGCGCCTGCGGCGGGCGTCTGCACGAGCACGGCGACCACCACCACCACCTGGCCTGCACCACGTGCCACCGCATCTCGAATTTCCACTTCTGCTTCCCCAACGACCAGCTCGAAAAGATTGGGGAGAACGAGAGTTTTCGCGTACTGGGACACACGCTCACGTTGTACGGAACCTGCAAGGGGTGCCAAGACGCCGCAAGCGAGGCTGCGACTGACTAAGAAAACGCCTTGGCGGTGAGGGCTTCGAACTGCTCAAGGGTGGTGGCGATGTCCCGCGGGCCCTTGGCGCGCATCATCGACGGGTAGAACTCGGGGTTGGTCAGCAGCAGCGCCAGGCTGCGCAGCACCTTGATGTGGGCGTCGGGCTGGCTGTCGTCGCCCACCAGACAGAACACAAGGTGCACGGGTTCGCCGTCGAGGGACTGATAGTCGATGCCCTCGCGGCTGACGCCCAGCAGGCCTATGGTCTTGCCCAGACCGGGCACGTGGGTGTGGGGCAACGCGATATGGCGCGCGATGCCCGTGGTCATCAATTTTTCACGCTCGTGGAGTCCGGTCAGCAGCGCGTCTTTGGAAACTCCAGGGCACAAGGGCGAGAGGCAACCCACCAGCTCGCGGAACAGCTCATCCTTGGTTCGCGATCTCAGTCGAGGAACGATGCCTTCCAACCTGAAGATCGAAGATATGGTCATGAGCGCCCGGCGCGGTACTTTTCGATGGATTGCAGCTTGCTGATCTCCTGACTCAGGCGCATTTCGATTTCAGCGTAAGAGAGCTTGTCGTGCTTGTTGCGCAGCATCTCCTCGGCCTCGGCCTTGGCCTTGAGCACTTCGGCCTCGTCCAGGTCTTGGGCGCGGACCGAGGCGTCTGTGAGAAGGATCACGCCTCCGGGCTGGACCTCGAGCACGCCGCCGCTCACGTAGAAGTGCTGAACTTCCCCTGCGGCGTCGTGGACGGCCACGTCGCCCGACTTGAGGTAGGTGAGCAGGGGCGCGTGACCCCCGTGGATGCCCAGTTCCCCTTGGGAACCGGGAACCACGATGAACTCGGCCGAGCCAGACCACAGGGACTGCTCGGCGCTGACGATCTCGACGGTGAACGCCATGACACTTCCTTACTTGACCAGGGTCTTGGCTTTTTCCACGGCCTGGTCGATGGAACCAACCATGTAGAAGGCCTGTTCGGGCAGGTGGTCGTAGGTGCCCTCGGTGATGGCCTTGAACCCCTTGATGGTCTCGGCGAGCGGGACCAACTGTCCGGGCACGCCGTTGAACACTTCGGCCACGTGGAAGGGCTGGCTCAGGAAGCGCTCGATGCGCCGGGCCCGGCTCACGATGAGCTTGTCGTCTTCCGAAAGCTCGTCCATGCCCAGGATGGCGATGATGTCCCGCAGTTCCTTGTAGCGCTGGAGCGTGGACTGAACCTTGCGCGCCGTGTTGTAGTGCTCGTAGCCCACGATGTGGGGGTCGAGCTGGCGGCTTGTGGAGTCCAGGGGGTCGATGGCAGGGTAGATGCCTTTTTCGGCGATGGCTCGGCTCAGGGTGACGGTGGCGTCAAGGTGGGCGAAGGTCGTGGCCGGCGACGGGTCGGTCAAGTCGTCAGCAGGAACGTACACGGCCTGGATGGACGTGATCGAGCCCACGCGGGTCGAGGTGATCCGCTCCTGGAGCAGACCCATTTCCTCGGCCAGGGTGGGCTGGTAGCCGACGGCCGAAGGCATGCGCCCCAGCAGGGCCGAGACTTCGGTACCCGCCAGGGTGTAGCGGTAGATGTTGTCGATGAACAGCATGACGTCGCGGCCCTCGTCACGGAACGACTCGGCGATGGTCAGGCCCGTGAGCGCCACCCGAAGGCGGTTTCCCGGGGGTTCGTTCATCTGGCCATAGACCATGGCGACCTTCGATTTGGTCAAGTCCTTGAGGTCGATGACGTTCGAATCCGACATTTCGTGGTAGAAGTCGTTGCCCTCGCGGGTCCGCTCGCCGACGCCGGCGAACACCGACAGCCCCGAGTGGGCCTTGGCGATGTTGTTGATCAGCTCGAGCATGTTGACGGTCTTGCCCACGCCGGCGCCGCCGAACAGGCCGATCTTGCCGCCCTTGGCGAAGGGGCACATCAAGTCGATGACCTTGATCCCCGTTTCAAGGAGGTTCTGGCCCCCGGCCTGTTCTTCGTACGAAGGCGCGGCGCGGTGGATGGGCCACTGTTCCTTGCTCTCCACGGGGCCGCGCTCATCGATGGGCTGCCCCAGAACGTTCATGATGCGGCCCAAGGTGGCGGGACCCACGGGCACCTTGATGGGGGCGCCGGTGCCGCGCACCGCGAGCCCGCGGCTCAGACCGTCGGTGGAACCCATGGCGATCGACCGGACAACGCCGTCGCCCAGCTGCTGCTGAACCTCGAGGACCAGACCGCCGTCCTCGACGATGACGGCGTCGTAGACGCGGGGAATGGCTTCCCGGCCGAACTCAATGTCGACCACGGCACCGATGATTTGTACGATTTTTCCGTTCTGCATACGCGATTCCTCTTTTTAAACGGCCGCTGCGCCCGCAACGATTTCCGCGATTTCTTGGGTGATGGCCGCCTGGCGGGCCTTGTTGTACGCCAATTGCAGTTCCTTGATCAGGCTGCCCGCGTTGTCGGTGGCGCTCTTCATGGCCACCATCCGGGCCGCCATCTCGCTGGCGCCGTTCTCGATCAGGGCATGAAACACGAGGGCCTCCACGTAGCGCTCGAGGAGGGCGTCCAAGACGTCCTTGGGCTCGGGCTCGTACAGGTAGTCCCAGGTCGACTTCCGGTTCAGCTCGCCGTGGACCGTCGCCGCGTCGTTGTCGAGCCCCAGTTCCTCGTGGTCGGCGATGGGGATCAGCCGCTCCAGGCGGGGCTGCTGGCTCATCGTATTGATGAACCGGTTCGAAGCCACCCACACGCTGTCGATCTTGCCTTCTTTGTAAAGCTGGGTCATCGACAGCACCACGCCGCGGATGGACTTGAGGGCCGGCACTTCACCTACGTTTTCGGTCTTGGAGACCACGTCGGCGCCGACGCTGTGGAAGAACCCCACGGCCTTGCGGCCCAGCACAGCCCAGTGCACCGAACCGCCGCCTGCCGACAGCTCCTTGGCCCGGCGGAAGACCCGCCGGAACAGGTTCACGTTCAGACCGCCGCACAAGCCGCGGTCGGTGCCGAGGACGATGACGCCGATCCGGCTTCCCTCGCGCTTCTCCATGTACGGATGGCGGTACTCGGGGCTGGCCTGGGCCACGTGGAAGATGATCCGTTCCAGCGACGCCGCGTAGGGCCGGGCAGACTTCAGCCGCTCCTGCGTCCTTCGCATCTTGCTGGCGGCCACCATCTCCATGGCCTTGGTGATCTTCTGCGTGTTCTTCACGCTGACGATCTTGTTGCGGATCTCCTTCCTGTTGGCCATGGTTGCTTACCAGGTCCCCAAGGTCTTGAACTGCTTCAGGGCGTTCTCGAGGCCGGCCTGGATGTCGTCGCCGAAATCGCCTGTCTTGTTGATCTTGGCCAGGAGGTCCGTATGCTCCCTTAGCAAGTAGGCGTGAAATTCCTTTTCAAAGTGGGTGATCTTCTTCACGTCGACGCCGTCGAGGTGCCCCTTGTTCGCCGCGAACAGCGAGGCGGCCATGAGGCCGACGCTCAGGGGGGCAAACTGGTCCTGCTTCATCAGCTCGGTGACGCGCTTGCCCCGCTCGATCTGGCGGAAGGTCGCGTCGTCAAGATCGGAGGCGAACTGGGTGAACGCCGCCAGCTCGCGGTACTGGGCCAAGTCGAGGCGAACCGACGAGCCAAGCTTCTTCATGATCTTGGTCTGCGCGGCGCCGCCGACTCGGCTGACCGAGATGCCGGCGTTGACGGCCGGGCGCAGGCCCGAGTTGAACAGGTTGGTCTCAAGGAAGATCTGGCCGTCGGTGATCGAGATGACGTTCGTGGGGACGAAGGCCGAAACGTCGCCGCCCTGGGTTTCGATGATGGGGAGCGCGGTCAGCGACCCCGTCTGGCCCTTCACCTTGCCCTTGGTGAGCTTCTCGACTTCTTCGGCGTTGATCCGCGAGGCGCGCTCGAGGAGGCGGGAGTGAAGGTAGAACACGTCGCCCGGGTACGCTTCGCGGCCCGGCGGGCGCCTCAGCAGGAGGGAAATCTGGCGGTAGGCCCACGCCTGCTTGGTCAAATCGTCGTAAATGATCAGGGCGTCTTCGCCCCTGTCGCGGAAGTACTCGCCCATGGCGCAGCCCGAGTAGGGGGCGATGTACTGAAGGGCGGCCGACTCGGACGCCGAGGCGACGACCACGATGGTGTGGGCCAGGGCGTCGGCGTCTTCGAGGCGCTTCACCACGGCCGCGATCGAACTCTGCTTCTGTCCGATGGCGACGTAGATGCACTTCACCCTAGTGCCCTTCTGGTTGATGATCGTGTCAATGGCGATGGCGGTCTTGCCCGTCTGCCTGTCGCCGATGATGAGCTCCCGCTGGCCGCGGCCGATGGGGATCATCGAGTCGATGGCCTTGAGTCCCGTTTGAAGGGGCTGGCCGACCGACTCGCGGCTGATGACGCCTGGGGCGATCTTTTCGATGGGCGAGCGCTCGGCAGCGGCGATGGGCCCCTTGCCGTCGATGGGCTCGCCGAGGGCGTTGACCACGCGGCCTAAGAGGGCCTCGCCGATGGGGACGTCGAGGACGCGGCCGGTGGACTTGACGGTGTCGCCCTCGGACAGGTGCCGCCAGCGGCCCAGCACGACGGCGCCGACGAAGTCCTGCTCAAGGTTCAGCGCCAGGGCGTTGGTTCCGCCGGGAAGGTCGAGAACCTCCCCCTGGAGCGCCTTGGACAGGCCCTCGATGCGGATGATGCCGTCGGCGATGCTGAGGATGGTGCCCTCGGTCCGGATTTCGGGTGTGAGGTCCGATTTCTGAATCCGTTCTTTGATCAGGGCAGTAATTTCGGTAGGGTTCAATTGCATGACTTTCTCCACCTCAACGAATGAGGTTCTCCCTCAATTTTTCCAAGGAGCCCTTTAGGGACCCGTCGTAGACCAAGTCGTCGACCTGCCCCATCATGCCGCCCCGGATGAGCGGGTCGACGCGGTAGTGGGGGATCAGCTTCTGTTTGAACAGGGACTCAAACACGCCCAAGGCCTCGGCGCGTTCGGCGTCGCCGAGGGCCACGGCCGTGGTCACCCGCAGGACACCAAAGCCGTGGAACTCGACCATGAGGTCGGCGAAATGGACGCGGATGTCGCCGATCGAGGTCAGCCTGCGGTTTTCCAACAGCAGCGCCAACAAGGCGTAGGCCGGGTCGTCGATGCCGTCACCCAGAATTTCCTTGAGCCACGCCAGACCGTCGGCCGGATGCATGGTGGTGATCGCCCTCAGGATGGCCGGTTCCTGGAAGACCCTGTCGAGCACCTGCAGCCTGTGGAGCCAAAGCCCGCGCTCGATCTTGTCTGTGGCGAGTTCAAACAAGGCCTTGGCGTACGGTTTGGCGAACGACTTCGAAACGCTCAAGGTCAGCTCCAGGACTTGACGAGGGAGTTCACCATCTTGTGGTGCTTCTCGTCGTCCAAGTCTTCCATGACGACCTGACCTGCAGCCTTCAGCGCCAAACCCGCAATCTCGTTGTAGAGTTCGCGCTTGGCGGCTTTGAGCTGCACGTCAAGTTCCTGGCGCGCCTGAGCGATGATCAGGTCGGCTTCGCGCTTCCCCTCGCCCATGGCGTTGTCGATCACAGCCTGCGAACGGTCCTCGGCCTGCCGGAGGATGGCCGCGGCCTGGGCCCTGGCGTCCGCCAAGATCTGCTCGCCTTCCTTCTTGGCCACGTCGAGAGCCTGCCGGCCCTGGTCAGCCGAGGCGATGCCCTCGGCGATTTGGGTCCGCCGCTTCTCCAGCGCCCGCATCACGGGAGGCCAGATGACCCCCATGACGAACCAGACGAACAGGAGAAAGGTGAGCATTTCAACGATCAGGGTGGCATTGATGTTCATGACGGCCTACTTGAGGAGGAAGGGGTTGGCAAAGGTGAAGAACAGCGCCATACCGACGCCGATCATCGTGACGGCGTCCAAGAGGCCGGCGACGATGAACATCTTCACCTGGAGGCTGCCGGCTAGCTCGGGCTGCCTGGCGCTTCCCTCGATCAGGCGTCCGCCAAGGATGCCGAACCCGATGGCCGTACCTGCAGCGCCGAGGCCGAGGATAATGGAAACCCCGGTTACCGTGGCGGCGATGATTTGGGCGTTCAACTGTTGAATGTCCATGAAAAACTCCTTACTTGATCCTAGTCAATTCCGTCCGAGTCAAACAATTCAGTTTCAATGTTCTTCAGAAGCCAGTGCCAGATAGACCGTCGTCAGCGTCATGAAGATGAACGCCTGAAGAATGACGATCAGGATGTGGAAGATCGACCACGCCATGTTCAAGATGGGGTAGACGATGACCGAGAGTGTGCCCCAGTTGAGCGAAGCCAGCGGGGGGATGGTGAGCGCCATGAGGATGAACAGCAGCTCGCCGGCGTACATGTTGCCGAAGAGCCGGAGGCTGAGCGAAATGGGCTTCGAGACGTCTTCAATCACCCGGAACAGGATGTTGAATGGGACCATCCACTTGCCGAAGGGGTGGAACAGAACTTCCTTGGCAAACTTGAGAGGCCCCTTGTACAGGAAGTTGAAGATATACTGGAGGAAGAAGACAGTGAGCGCCAGGGCGATGGTGGCGTTCAAGTCGGTGGAGGGGACGATGCGCAGCGCCGGCGAGCCTGCCATGTACTTCGTGCCGGTCACCAGCGAGGCGATCCACGGAACCAAGTCGACGGGCAAAAGGTCCATCAGGTTGAACAGGAAGACCCAGCAGAAAATCGTGAGAGCCAGCGGAGCCACGAACTTGCTGTGGCCGTGGAAGGAATCGTGGACCTGGTTGTCGATGAACTCGACCACCCACTCGATAGCGTTCTGGAGTTTGCCGGGAACGCCCGAGGTGGCCCGGCGGGCCACCAGCCAGAACAGACCGATGAAGATCAGGCCCAGGGCTACGGAGAACGCGATGGTGTCGAGGTGGAAGGTCCAGAAGCCGTTGGCGTGGTCGAGCATGCCCCAGGTGCCGTCGGGCCTGAGGCCGAACATCGCGTTTTCGAGGTGGTGACCGATGTAAAGGTTCGGGTCGAGGTGGCTGGTATCGATAGGGCCGGAGGTTTCGCTCATGTCTGACTCTCTTTAGGGACAAGGATCGGAAAGAACACCTGGACGATGACCGACAGGAGAAACCCCGCCAGGAGAGGCTGCGGAGCGAAGCGCCCTGACCAGAACGCCAGCGCCAGCAACGCCGCCGAACTCAGCCACTTGAGCACCTCGGCTCCCATGAACCGTCCCCAAAAGCGGCCCGCGTCCCCCGAGGAGGCGCGCAAGACAAGAAAACTAAACGCCACCACGGGTGCCGAGAACGCGACGACGCCCGCCACCGAGGCCAGCGACCCCGCAAGGCCCCAAATCAACGCCGACACCACGGCCGCAAGGACCAGGACGGCCAAATGTACAAAGACGAGACGGCGGACGGTAGATTTCATGACTCGTATCTATATTTACTGAATGAACGGCCTGTGTCAAGGCAAACCTGAGAAAACTACCCGGGTATTCTTAGGGGGATCTAAGGGTTCTCGGGACCGTCGCGGCGCCCCTTGTTCCCGTCGGGTCACTGGACTATAGTCTGCCCGAAGGAGCAAAGGAAGGATTTGAAGTTCCATTTTCCCATCATCATCATCGACGAGGATTTTCGGTCGGAAAACACCAGCGGCCTGGGCATCCGGGCGCTGGCCAAGGCCCTCGAAGACGAGGGCGTCGAAGTGCTTGGGGTCACCAGCTACGGCGACCTGACAAGTTTTGTGCAGCAGCAGAGCCGGGCGGGCGGCTTCATCCTTTCCATCGACGACGAGGAGCTGGCGGCTACCGAAAGCGGCGCGCCGCCCAACGCCTTGCGCCAGCTCGAGGCGTTCGTCGAAGAGATCCGGTTCCGCAATTCGGACATCCCGCTGTTTTTGTACGGAGAAACCAGAACCAGCCGGCACATTCCCAATTCCATCCTCAAGGAACTTCACGGCTTCATCCACATGTTCGAGGACACTCCCGAGTTTGTGTCGCGGTACATCATCCGTGAGTCGAAGGCCTACCTCGACAGCCTCCCTCCCCCGTTCTTCAGGGCCCTCACAGCCTACGCCCACGACGGCTCGTACTCGTGGCACTGCCCGGGGCACTCGGGCGGCGTGGCCTTCCTCAAGAGCCCCGTCGGCCAGATGTTCCACCAGTTCTTCGGCGAGAACATGCTTCGCGCCGACGTGTGCAACGCCGTCGAGGAGCTCGGGCAGCTGCTCGACCACACGGGTCCCGTGGCGGCCAGCGAGCGCAACGCGGCCCGCATCTTCCAGAGCGACTACCTCTTCTTCGTGACCAACGGCACCTCGACGTCGAACAAGATCGTCTGGCACTCGACCGTGGCGCCCGGCGACGTGGTGGTGGTCGACCGCAACTGCCACAAGTCCATCCTGCACGCCATCACGATGACGGGAGCCATCCCCATCTTCCTCATGCCCACCCGAAACCACTACGGCATCATCGGGCCCATTCCCAAGTCCGAGTTCGCGTGGGAGAACATCGAGAAGAAAATCGCCAGCCACCCCTTTGCCAAACACGCCAAGGGCAAGCCCCGGGTGCTCACCATCACGCAGAGCACCTACGACGGGGTGCTCTACAACGTGGAAGACATCAAATCCATGCTCGACGGCAAGATCGACACCCTGCACTTCGACGAGGCCTGGCTGCCCCACGCGGCCTTCCACCCGTTCTACCACGGCATGCACGCCATCGGCGCCGGTCGGCCGCGGCCCAAGCAGAGCATGATCTTCTCGACCCAGTCCACGCACAAGATGCTGGCCGGGCTAAGCCAGGCCAGCCAGATCCTCGTCCAGGACAGCGAGTCGCAGAAGCTCGACCGCGACATCTTCAACGAAGCGTTTCTGATGCACACGAGCACGAGCCCGCAGTACGCCATCATCGCCAGCTGCGACGTCGCCGCGGCCATGATGGAGAGCCCCGGCGGACCGGCCCTGGTCGAGGAATCGATCAAGGAGGCCCTTGACTTCCGCCGCGCCATGCGGAAGGTCGACAAGGACTGGGGCGAGGGCTGGTGGTTCCAGGTGTGGGGCCCCGACGTGCTCGCCGAAGAAGGCGCCGGCAGCCGGGAAGACTGGGTGCTCAAGGCGAATGAGGCCTGGCACGGGTTCGGCGATCTGGCCCGGGACTTCAACATGCTCGACCCCATCAAGGCCACTGTCATCACCCCCGGCCTCACCGTCGATGGCACCTTTCAGGATTGGGGTGTCCCGGCGCTCATCCTCACGAAGTACCTGACCGAGCACGGGATCGTTGTCGAGAAGACGGGACTGTACAGTTTCTTCATCATGTTCACCATCGGCATCACCAAGGGCCGGTGGAACACCATGGTCACCGAGCTCCAGCAGTTCAAGGACGACTACGACCGCAACCAGCCCCTGTGGCGGTGCATGCCCGAGTTCGTCGCAGCGCACCCGAAGTATGACCGCATCGGCCTCAAAGACCTCTGCCAGCAGATGCACGCCATCAACCGGGCGAACGACGTGGCTCACCTGACCACCCAGATGTACACCTCGAACATGGAGTGCGTGCTGAGGCCCACCGACGCCTACGCCAAGATGGCTCACAGGGAGATCGACAGGGTTCCCATCGACGCCTTGGAGGGCCGCGTCACGGCGGTGCTGCTCACCCCCTACCCGCCGGGCATTCCGCTGCTCATCCCCGGCGAGAGGTTCAACCGCACCATCGTGGACTACCTGAGGTTCGCCCGGGAGTTCAACCTGGCCTTCCCGGGCTTCGAGACCGACATCCACGGGTTGGTCCAGGAGAAGGCGGCCGACGGGACGGTCACCTACTTCGTGGACTGCGTGGAAGCGTAGACCGAGTCATTCCAGGTCGAACGAGGCGAACAAGTTGAGCCCGCCGGCCTGGTATGGCTTTGCCACGCCCGGGTCGCGGTACAGCAGTTCGCCCCTGGGTCCGAAGTACTCCACCGACACGGTGTGGGTACCGGGAGCTACGTCGAACTCGCCCACCGACGCCCTGCCTGGAAAGTAGCGGGCAATGCGCAGGTCGGCCTGCTCGCTGGCGTCCACCGCCAAGTCGGCGGCCAGACCCCCTGCGAAGGCAAGCGCCGTCCCCAAGCTTCCGGCCGAAGAAGCCGCCTGGAGGGCTGCGTCCTTGGCTTTCTTAGTCAGGATCCCCTTGGTCACCGTCCGGATCACCGTCTTGAAGAAGATGGGGGTCTGGGAAAGGGCGAAGGTCTCGTGCGCAATGGTGTCGAGCTTCTCGATGAGGGAAAGTTCGCCAGCGGGGACACCGTCGACCAGCACCCGGATCTTGGTCACCCGGGAAGGCCGCAAAACCATTTCGGGGAGCTCGGCCTTGAAGTTGTACCCCTGCTCGACCCCGGGAAACGCCAGCGGAGCCATGTTGGTAAACTCAAGGTTCCCCGCAGCGTCTTCGGTCTGCTGCGAAATCACAATCAGGTTCTGCAAGGTGTTGATCCGAAGGTTGTTCGCCCGCTTGAGCGGGCTCCTCCCCGTGAAGGCCAAGACGCTGAGCCTGACGGTGCCCGGCGCCTGGGGCGCCTCGTCCAGCTTCGGAACCGCAAAGTTGAAGAGGTTCGGCTGGGTGGCGAAGGCCTCGCGGAGGTTCCGCAGGTCGAGGGCTGCGTCGTCTGGTCTGTTCTCGGCCCTGTAGAGGAGCGCGCTGAGGTACCGGGCAAGGGCTGAATTGTGGAACTCCGTCCGCCCCGGCTTCACCGCCCCCCGTGCCGTGGGCGAGGCATTGAGGCTGTCGGCGAAGCGGCCGTACTTGTCCTCCAAGAGGTTGAGCTTGGTATTCACCCGCCTGATCTCGACGCCCGCGTCTTCGTAGCGCCCCAGTTGGATATAATCGATGGCCTTGAAGACATTCACGTAGATGTCTTCGTAGGCCTCGCCGAAGTACTCGAGCTGGTAGTCGTTGAGGACGAAGGAGGCCACCGCGTTCGAGACGCTCTTGGTGTAGTTCTCGTCGATGAGCCGGTCGGCCTCCTCGAGCCTCTTGATGCTCTGATCCGGCTGCCCCCCCAACTGGTAGAGCATGCCTGTGTCTAGGTAACGGAGCACCTGATCCTTGTCGCCGTAGTACTTCTTGGAGTCGGGGCCATCGAGCATTCGGGCGGCGCGGGCGTAGTCTCGGTCGTTGGCGCCCGCGTCGGCCTGTTGAAACAGAGCATTCCTGGTCATGGTCACGCACGAGGTCAACCCAAGGGCCAGGACCAAGCAGCCAAGGACCAAACCATTGTTGCCCATGGTCCTGGCTCTCCCGTTCCGGCTCACCACTTGACGGCGTTCTTGTCGATGATCTTCTTGATTTCTTTGTCACCAATCCAAACCTTTTCGTTGGTCTGGATGTTGGTCAGCTCCAGGTTGATCTTGTAGAAGACGACCTTTTGGCCTTCGGATGCGTCGATCACCGAGGTGATCACGCCGCCCAAGTAAAAGTCGGCTCCCGTTTCGTCCCCGAGCTTCTTCATGGTTTCGGGGCTGGTCTCACCCTGCTGCGAGGCCCGTTCGGCCCTCACGTCGGACCGCTCGTCGGACGAGGCCACGAACTTGACCTTTCCTGAGTTGAGGAGCTCGCGCTCCAGGCTCTTGGTGAACACCACAGGGTCGATGTGCTCGTCTGTGCGGTTCCTCACGTCGCCCACGATGACCACGGGCTTGCGGTTGGCCTGGGCCATGAAGTCGGAGATCCACGGGCGGGAAACCACATCGTTGATCATGGCGTTGGCCACCATTTGGGCATCGGTATCGTTCCACCGGCCGCTCAGGTCGATCTGCGTATCGGACGAGACGCGGGTCACCTTGGTGCTTGCGCATGAAGTCAAGGCCATAAAGGCGGCAAGGACCACCACCGGCCGGACCCATTTTCTAAAAACCATCTTGTTCCTCCCCATTGCGAACTCTCGCTTAAACCACCATCTATCCCGAATAGTACACGAAAGGGAAGACTTCGCGGCGGCAAGATGGTTCGCTGAGCCCCGTCCATCGCGAAAAACCCTTGCAATCTTTTGCCCGTTCTGGTAGAAAGTCCGCACCGGGACGCATTGCATCCAGCCTCACTACGGAGCGTTCCCGGTACCTTTTCCCTTCCTTCCGCGGAGGTCCTATGCTCACTGTGAACGAGTATTTCCAGGGGAACGTGAAGTCGATCGGGTTGAGCGTCGACGGCGGCAAGGCCACCGTGGGCGTCATGGCCCCCGGCCAGTATGAGTTCGGGACCAGTTCCATTGAAGTGATGAAGGTCGTTGCCGGAAAGCTGACGGTTCGATTGCCCGGCGCCACCGCGTGGCGGGACTTTGGTCCAGGCACCGAGTTCCGGGTCGATGCCAACCAGAAGTTCCAGCTGACGGTCGCCGTCGACACGGCGTACCTCTGCCTCTACCTCTGAGCCCATCTTGACCAAGACTCGATCCTGCGGCGCGGTGATCTACCGCAAGATTCAAGGTCGGGTGGTCTTCTTATTGCTCAAACACACAAACGGGAATCACTGGAGCCTGGCCAAAGGCCACGTCGAAGCCGGCGAGAGCGAGGTGCAGACCGCCCTTCGCGAGATCGACGAGGAAACGGGTCTCAAGGTCAAACTCAAGCCCGGCTTCCGCGAGGCCATCCGCTACTCGCCCGCCGAAGGCGTCGAGAAGACAGTGGTGTTCTTCCTGGCCAAGGCCCGAAGCAAGCACCCCACGCTGCAGAAGTCCGAGATCCTCAACGGCGTGTGGCTCGAACTCGACGACGCGCTGAAGCTGATTTCGCACAAGGACACCGCCGAAGTGCTCCGCCGCGCCCTCAAGCATCTGATGACCAGTTAGTGCTTCTAATTCGGTGCGGGACGCCGCAAGGGTCCGCAGAAGGCCCGGTGCCTCATCGTGAGCCGCCCCGCCGTCGCGAGCAACCGCTCCGGCAAAGCCGACGATGCGCGGGGCGAATACCTGGAGCCACGCGTGCCCGTGAGTATTGGCCTGGGGGCAGTTGCGGTCGGGCTGAGGAGCGCAGTGTGCCCCTAGGCACATGAGCACCGAGCAAGGAGGAGGCGAAGTCGGCGGGGTGCGCAGCAGGCGCGGCGGCGCCTCGTCCTGAGGCACCCGGCCATAGCGAGGAACCCGTCCGGCGAAGCCGACAATGCGCGGGGCGAATGCCTGGAGCCCCGCGTGCCCGCGAGTAGCGGCCCTGGGGCAGTTGGCAGTCGTGCTGACGCACGGAGCGTGCCCTTAGGCACGTGAGTACGGAACGAGGCGGAGGCGAAGCCGGACGGGTCCGCAGTAGGCCCGGTGCCTCATCTTGAGCCGCCCCGCCGTCGCGAGCAACCCCGCCGGCAAAGCCGACGACGAAGCGAGGAGCGCAGTGTGCCCCTAGGCACATGAGCACCGAGCAAGGAGGAGGCGAAGCCGGAGAGGTGCGCAGCAGGCGCGGCGGCGCCTCGTCCTGAGGCACCCGGCCATAGCGAGGAACCCGTCCGGCGAAGCCGACCACGAAGTGACGCACGGAGCGTGCCCTTAGGCACGTGAGTACGGAACGAGGCGGAGGCGAAGCCGGACGGGTCCGCAGTAGGCCCGGTGCCTCAGGATCGGCAGCGGGGGCAGCCTAGGACATGCACATGCGTTTTCTTCGCCCCGGCGGCGCCTTTGCGTTCGAACACCCGGGCGGTGACCACGTCCTGGGGCCTGAGGTCCTTCTTGCAGACGGGGCACACCCGGCGCAGGGTGGCGGGGGGGCGGCAGTGGGGGCAGCCCGCGATCTCCATGATCTTGTCGGGGGTCGACGACGCGAAGACCACCGAATGGACCCTTTCACCGGGACCAAGCGCGCTGCCGCACAGCGGGCAAGGCTGACGCGCCGGGGCCGCCGGGACCTCGGGACTACCCTTCGGACGACGCAGCGCAAAGAACGCGAGAACCATGACGACGGCCAGGGCGAAGGCGCCCAGGAGGATTGTCACGTTCCCTTCGGGGACGGGCGGTGGGGTTCAGGCATGCGACCAACATAGCGACGAACCCCGACAATGTCACCGGCGGGTGGTGCACCCCGGCGGGCCGTGCTAGACTCGTTCCATGCCCCACCCCCTGTTTGTCAGTGACCTCGACGGCACGTTGCTCCACGCCGACGGCCGGCTGTCTCCTTTCGGTGTCGAGTCGCTGGCCGAGTTGACGGCACGCGGCGTTCCCTTCACCATCGCTTCGGGACGCTCGTTCTCGTCGATCCGAAGGGTATTGGGGACCACCAGGCTCCACCTCCCCCTCATCAGCTCCGACGGCGCCCTGATCTCGAGCTTTGATTCCCCCGCGCCGCTGCACCTGTTCGCCATGGAGGTCGACCCTCTGACCGAACTTGTGGCCCTCCTCGGTGAACAGGGCCTGTCGCCCCTGCTCGACGTCTGGGACGGGAAGGAGAACTACCTCTTGTCCCAGGGGCCGAAGAATCCGGTCGAGGCTTGGTTTCACGACAGCCGCGGCGACGAGGAGTTCTACAGGTGGCGGCACGAGGCCGACTGGCCCGTCCCACGCGACGCCCAGACCATCAGCGTGACCCTTCTCGACCGTCCTGAATGGCTGGAGCCGCTCAAAGAGGACCTGGAGGAGCGCTACTTCGGGGAGTTCAAGTTCGACTACCTGGTGCTCAAAGGGGTGGAGGACGGCGCCGCGCTGTGGATTCAGCACCGCGACGCGCGCAAGGAAAAGGCTCTCGAGCTGCTGGCCCAGATGCTGGGTTACAAAGACAGCGAAGTTGTCGTTTTCGGGGACGAGATGAACGACCTGGGGATGTTCGGGCGGGAGTGGCACGCGGTGGCCGTGGAAAACGCGTGCGAGGCGGTGAAGGACAAGGCAAGCGAGGTCATCGGCCACCACTGCGAGGATTCGGTGCTCAGGTACATCCTCAAGAGCACGGGCGTCAGATCATGTAGTTGAAAATCTCTTTGCGGGAGTCGCGCTCGGCGACAAGATCGTCGAGGGTCTGCGAGAGCATGCCCGAGAACCCTTCTTCGAGGCGCGCCCAGTAAAACTCAAGGCCGCCTCGGGGCACCTGCTCGCGCAGCACCTCGATGGGACCCTCGAGGGCCGTCAGAATGTCGCGGACCGTCACCTCGGCGGGGGCCTTGGCCAGGGCGTAGCCGCCGTTCGTCCCCCTGAAGCTTTTCACGAAACCGGCCTTGCGCAAGGTGACAAGAAGTTGCTCAAGGTAGTGTTGGGGGATATTCTGAGCGTCGGCGATATCTTTGATTTGCACCGAGTCGCCGCGGTGGGTCCGGGTCAGCTCCATCATGGCGTACAGCCCGTAGGCGCCCTTGGCGGATATCGTAAACATAGACACCTCAAAGGATCAGCCTAACCTAGTCGTCTGTGAAAGTCAAGATTTTAAGGTTAGCCGGCTTCGCGCCGACGTTCTAACCATGCACTTCTTGCCGCGGGTCGCCCGCAAGTTCCGCCACGCCTTCCGCGGCCTCCACGTCGCGTTCTCGACGGACAACAGCTTCAAGGCCCACTTGGTCTTCTCGGCGGTGGCTGTTGGGCTGGCTCTGTTTCTTCGTCCTTCGTTGACGGGGTGGGCGCTTGTGGTGGCGGCCATTGGTCTTGTCTTCGTGGCGGAACTGTTCAACACGGCCATCGAGTATTTGGTGCGAATGTTCACCACCGAGTACCACGAACTCGCCGAGAAACTTCTCGACATCAGCGCCGGCGCGGTCTTGTTCGCTTCGTTCATCGCCCTTGCGCTGGCGGCGCTTGTCTTCGTCCCCCTGATTCTGGCTTGACCCCGCGAAGCTCGGGGACGATGCTTGAATGACAAGGATGCCGGTGTGAAGCGATCATGGGCCTTGATGCCTCTCCTCCTCCTCTTGGGCGTTTTTCCCCTGGCCGCCCGAGACTTGACCCTCGTGGTCATTCCCAAGTCGGAAGATCAGGATTACTGGAAGTTCGTCCGCCGGGGGGTCGAGCGGGCCATCGCCGAGGCCGGCAACGTGCATTTGATTTGGAGAGGCCCCGCCTACAACGACGACACCGACCAGCAGATCAGAATCGTGGAGCGCTACACCGAGCCGGGCACCGACGCCATTCTGCTGTGCCCCACCGACCGAGACAAGCTCGTCCCCCCGGTAAAGGCCGCCGCCGAGAAGGGCATACCCGTGATCGTCTTCGATTCGGCGCTGGCTGGAACGGCGCACCGAGGCTTCGTGGCCACCAACAACCGCGCCGCAGGGCGGCTCGCGGCCCAGGCCGTGGTTGCCGACGAGGGCTTGGAGGGGAACGTTTTGATTCTGCGGACCACCATGGGCAGCGATTCCACCGACCAGCGCGCTGAAGGGTTTCTCGAGGAACTGCGGTCGGTGGCGCCACGGACCCAGGTGCTTGCCGACGTGTGGGGCGGCGGCTCCACGGGGAAGACCTACCACGCTGCGCTGGAGCTGCTGGCAAAGTGGCAGCGCCCCACGGCGATCTTCGCCGTAAACGAGTCGGCGACCGAAGGAATGCTGCAGGCGCTCACCGAAAAAGGCCTGGCCGGGCAGGTTCCCCTATGGGGATTCGACTCGGCGCCGCCGCTTCTGGATGCCCTCGACCGCGGTCAAATCCGCGGCCTTGTCGTCCAGGACCCCGACTCAATGGGGTACCAGGCGGTCAAGATGGCGCTGGAGGTGCTCGGCGGCGCGAACTTGAAGTCTGCGGAACGCTGGACGGATGCGGTCCTGGTCACCCGGGCGAACCGGAATCAACCCCAGATCCAGAAGCTGCTGGTTCCGTAGCGGGTTGAGGCCAGCGGGCGACGAAGGCCTTGCCCCGTTCACCGCACTCGTAGGCCAGTTCTCCCCCCAGAGACTCGACAATGGCACGGCTCAGGTTGAGTCCCAGCCCCAGGCCCGTGGCCTTGGTGGTGAAGTAGGGTTCGAACAGCCTCGGCACAAGCTCGGGCGGCACGGGCGGCCCCGAATCGCAGACGCGCACAGTCGCCCACCCCTGGTCGATCCAGGCATCGACGAAGACCCACCCCGACCGCTCGGCGGCCTGGAAGGCGTTGTTGATCAGGTTCAGCCACACCTGGCTGAGGCGGTTCTCGGGTCCAAAGAACCTGATACCCGGCTCGAACCGGCAGCGGACTTCAACGGCGCCGCCGAAATGCCCCTTGTGGAGCAACAGAGACCTCTCAAGTGAAGTGGCGCCGTCAAACCAGACAGAGGGCTCGTTCTCGTTGTGCTTAAGCTGCCCCCGCAAGGCCTGCACCACCGCGGCGCCTTTTTCAGCGGCGACCTGGATCACCCGCAGCAAGCTGGCCGAAAGGACGACGAGCTTCAACGTGGTTTCCTCGGGGATGCCGGCCGGCCACTGGGCCACGGTGCGGCCGACAGGGAGCAGGGCGTCGGTAGCCAGCAGGTCGAAGAGGTCGCCGTCGGTGTCGCGTCCGGCTTGCTTCCACAGCTGCCGCAACTCGGTCCGGGTGCGTCCGTTCGAGCCCGAGTCCAGGGCGCGGGCCCGCTCCGATGCCGACCGAAGAAACGCCTCGGGCTGGTCGACAAGGCCGCGGGACCAGGTGGAGGCCAGCAGGGTCAACTGGTCCTCGAGGGCCACCGACTGCAGGGTTCGATGCGCCGAAAGGATGGCGGCCAAAGGCGTGTTCAGCTCGTGGGCGATGCCGGCGGTCAACTGGCCCAGAGTCGCCAGGGCTTCGGCGTGGGCGAGTTGGCCGCGGGCCAGATCGAGGGCCACCGTCCTTTCCCTTACCCTTGCCTCCAGAGTCTGAACGTTTCCGCGAACCGACGAGGCCAGGGATTCCAGCGCAGTCTCGAGGGCGCGGACCTCCCGGATTCGGCTGTCCGTGGCCAAGGCCCCTTGGGGAAGCACGACAGGGTCTACCATCTCGACAAGGTGTCCCAGCTGAAGGATGGGCCGCAACACGGTGCGGCTGAGGACGAAGGGAGTCACGAGAGCCACCAGGAGGAGGAAGAGGCCGCCGGCCAGCGACGCGGGAAGCTCCATGGCGTCGACCCGGGAGCGCACGAGCGCCGCCGCCGAGGTCATGACAACGGTACCCGCCGCCATGCCCCCGTACTGGACTGGAATCCTAACAGTTTCGAGCGCCGGCCCCGGCTTGACATGGAGATAGACGATCTCGTCCCTGTCGTCCTGAATTTCGAGGGCCAAGACGAGGGGATTTTTGGCGGCGTCCTCGGCCAGCGCTTGAACGGCGTTCTCGTCGAAATTCCAAAGGACTTTCGCGGTAGAGTCGGCCAAGGAGGCGGCCCATTCGTGCGTCTCATCCACCAGAGAGCTTCGAACCTGCCGCTCGAGGATTCGGTCGACCACGACGAAAAGCCCGCCGACGAGGACGGTGAGCACGGCGGCCAGGACGGCGGTGGTCAACGGCACCAAGGGGATGCCCCTGTGAAGTCTCGGCTTCATGGTTATCAGTATAGGTCACTTCGGGACGGGCGCACCTTTTTCCTGCCGCCTTGGTGCTCTAAGATGCAGGGGGAGGATTCATGACCGCTTCACACGTCGTTTGCGCCCTGATCGAACAGGGCGGCCGATTATTCCTCGCGCGCCGGGCCCCCGGCCAACCGATGGCCGGGTGGTGGGAGTTCCCCGGGGGCAAGGTGGAGGCTGGTGAGAGCCCGGCCCAGGCCCTGGTCCGCGAGCTGCGGGAAGAGCTGGGCGTCGCGGCCGAAGCCGGCATCCGGGTCGGGCTCAGTACAGTAGAGTCGGCGGGGAGGCTGATCGTCCTCGAAGGCTTGACTGCCCGTTTGCACGGACCCGTGGGGGCCACGCCCGCCCACGACCAATGGGCCTGGTTCGATCCAAGGAAGGTCGACCGCTCCACGCTGGCGCCTGCCGACCTTCCCCTCCTCGACGCGTGGCTCGAAGGTTTCGCCCCGCCCGAGTACCCCGACGTGCTGGGCGCTGTGGGCAACACTCCCCTCGTGCGGCTGAGCCGGCTGGGAACGGGGCGCAACACCCTGCTTGTGAAGTGCGAGGGCAACAACCCGGCCGGCTCGGTGAAGGACAGGCCCGCCGTGTCGATGATCCGCAGGGCCGAGGCGAGGGGCCGGATCCGCCCGGGGGACACGCTGCTGGAGGCCACCAGCGGCAACACGGGCATCGCCCTGGCCATGGCCGCCGCGGTTCTGGGCTACAAGCTCGTCCTGGTCATGCCCGAAAATGCAAGCCGCGAACGCGTGCTGACCATGGAAGCGTACGGCGCCACCGTTGTGCTCACCCCCCAGGACGGAGGCATGGAGGCGTCGATCGACCTCGTCCGCGACCGGGAGGCCCGGGGCGAGGGGGTCATCCTCGACCAGTTCGCCAACCCCGACAACCCCCTGGCCCATTACGAGACTACGGGCCCCGAGCTGTGGCGGCAGACCAAGGGCAGCCTGACCCACTTCGTCGCCAGCACGGGCACCACCGGCACCCTGATGGGAACGGGCCGCTTCCTCAAGGAGAGGAACCCCTTGGTCCAGGTCGTCGGGGCCGTTCCCGCCGAGGGCGCGTCCATCCCCGGCATCCGCAAGTGGCCCGAGGCGTACCTGCCTGCGATCTTTGAGCCGTCGCGCCTGGACCGCACCGTCGCCGTCCCGCAGGCCGCGGCCGAAGAGACCACGCGCCTGGCCGCCCGCACCGAAGGACTCCTGATGGGCATCAGCTCGGGGGGCAACCTGTGGGCCGCCCTCGAGCTCGACAAAGAGCTCACCGACGCCGTCATCGTGACCGTTCAGTGCGACCGCGGCGACCGTTACCTGTCGACGGGCGTTTTCGGGAAGTGACAGGCTCTTAGTCGTCCAGACCCCGACCAGCAAAGATGTCCGGTTTGCACTTCTCGATCCTCGCCTCCCTGGTCTTGGCCTGCTTGGCGCCGGCGAAGTACAGGAGGTAGCCCTTCTGCCGCCCGGGGGTGAGGGCCTCGAAGGCGGCCTTCAGATCGGGGTCGCCTTCGAGTTCGGCCTGGAACTCCTCGGGCACGGCGAAGTCGCTCACCTTCTTGAAGGGCACCTTAGCGCCGGATCGCTCAAGGTCGCAGGCCTCGGCCACGTAGGCCTTGAGCAGCGCCTCGCGTTCGAGCACCTCGTCCACCTTGGTGAACCGGATCTGCCGCCCCGCCTGGACGTTGTCGGTCTGGATCACCAGCACCCGGGCGGGGTCCTGGAGCAGGGACCCCTTCACGAACAGAATGGCGCAGTACTCCTTGAACACGTGGAGCAGGACGACATTGTGCCCGTCCAGGGTGTAGCAGGGCACGCCCCATTTCAGTTCCTCGGTCAGCCCGCTGGCCAGGACGATCCTTCGCAGTTCGGTCAGTTCGGGCTGCCAGCGCTGGTTTCGGGTCAGGTAGGCGTCGACCTTGGAGTTCATGGTCGGCCTCCCCTTAGGCCTTCGTCCCCGAAAGGAGGAAGGCAGCCAAATCGGCCACCAGCAGCACCGTCGCCGAGGCCCCGTGGACCAGAGGAAGCCAGGCGGCCCTCTCCTTCTTGACCAAGAGAGTGATGCCCGTGGCGATCTGGACCAACAGGGCCAAACCCATGACGATCACGGCGATCCCCGTCCCCGTGAGGGAGTGGGCGGTGAAGAGCACCTGCGCGATGAAGTAGTACCCCATGGTAAACCACAGGAAGAAGAACAGGTGGACGCCGAGCTTCACCTTGCCGTAGGGCTTGGCCTTTCGCCCTAGGAGCGCTCCCAGGATCACGGCGGCGAGGACGATGGCCCCTTCGACGACGAAGGCCAGTTGCGTTGCGTTCATTTCGATTCTCCTTTTGCTCAAACCTGTTCAAATTGCTGCGTGTATTCCAGTTTCAGCCTTTGCCATTCTGCGGAGGCGAGGGCCTCGGCACCCGTTAGGCGGCCCGTGGGGTTCCCGCTTAAAAGGGAGTCCAGAACGTCGAGGCACACGTGCCACCCGGCGGCGCCCATGGCGATGTACCGGCGGTCGATGCTGGCCCACAGCGTCAACCGGGTTCCCGCACGCGTCGCCTCGAGTTCCCACTTGATGGGCCGACCGCCCCAGTCGTACTCGAGCACCCGGGGTGCGTCGGCCCTCCGGACTGTCGTCCTTGTCGCGCTCCCGACGGGGCCGCCCGGGACGCTTAGGCCAACGACGGCGCCGGTGGTCCCCAGGTTTTGGTCGGCGTCAAAGGGAGCCCATTCCCGCAGCTGACCGGGCTCGACAAGAGCCTTCCAGACCTTTTCGGGGGAGTGGCCCAGTTCGCGCACGAGGATCAGGGTCCATAGGTCGCCGTCTTTGAGCACCCGGGCCGCACTGGCGGCACTGGGACGGTACTTGTCAGGTTCGGTCATCGTCGGCTCCTTGGGTGCTTCGGTCGAGGTGGCGTTCCAATGCGTCGAGGTGGGGCCCCCAGAACCGCCGGAAGGGCTCGAGCCACAGCTCGACCTCCCGCAGCGACTCAGGCCTCACCCTGTACAACCGCCGCTGTGCGCTCACCGTCGCCTCGACGAACCCCGCGTCCCTGAGCACCTTCAGGTGCTTGGACACCGACGGCTGAGTCATCCCCAGCCGCCGGCCGATTTCGCCTACGGACTGCTCGGAAGGGGCCAGCAGAGTCAGAATGGCGCGTCGGTTAGGTTCGGCAAGGACGTCAAAGGCGGATTGCACGATTGGAAAATACCATGACACGTATATTCCCGTCAATGTATATTACGTCGCCCAGGCCCCGGCAGCGAAGTGCCCCGTGAAAGCCGAAACTCGCCCGCAAACGCATTCTGACCGCGACCCCCGGCAGCGAAGCGAGCCGTGAAAGCAGCAGAGTTTCAACCCCCGCGTGCTACCGGCGCGAGGTGACAACCGCTCCTCCGGACGGGCAGGTGGCGTCAGCCGGCGGTTGCAGCCCCGTCCCGGCAGCGAAGCGCCCCGTGAAAGCCGAGCCGCGCCCGCAAACACAGTCTGACCGCGGCCCCGGCAGCGAAGCGAGCCGTGAAAGTAGCAGAGTTTCACCCCCCGCGCGCTACCGGCGCGAGGCGACAACCTTTCCTCCGGACGGGCAGGTGGCGCCAGCCGCTGGTTGCAGCCCCGTCCCGGCAGCGAAGTGCCGCGTGAAAGCCGAAACTCGCCCGCAAACACAGTCTGACCTCGACCCCGGCAGCGAAGCGAGCCGTGAAAGCAGCAGAGTTTCAGCCCCCGCGTGCTACCGGCGCGAGGCGACAACCTTTCCTCCGGACGGGCAGGTGGCGTCAGCCGGCGGTTGCAGCCCCGTCCCGGCAGCGAAGCGCCCCCGTGAAAGCCGAAACGCGCCCGCAAACGCATTCTGACCGCGACCCCCGGCAGCGAAGCGAGCCGTGAAAGCAGCAGAGTTTCAACCCCCGCGTGCTACCGGCGCGAGGTGACA
>Ga0181516_10000374_pt1 | contig 42442 bp, 38 predicted proteins | sample PEATcosm2014_Bin_25_FD_121104 | JGI IMG/M metagenome (GOLD analysis project Ga0181516, IMG submission 121104) | Peatland microbial communities from MTU Mesocosm Facility, Houghton, MI, USA - PEATcosm2014_Bin01_10_metaG | ecosystem: Environmental > Terrestrial > Soil > Wetlands > Peat | place...
CAGCGACTTCAGGTAGGATCCGTCGGTCTCGAACAGCCGGACGAAGTTGTCGAGGCCGATGAACTTTGCCTCCCGGGCGATGCCGTTCCACTCGGTCAGCGAGTAATAACCGCTCAACACGAAGGGTACATAGATCATCGCCACCACGGACACCACCGCCGGCAACGTGAAGAGCAAGTTCTCAACCTTGGTGCCGATTCCCCGATGAAGCCTCACAGAATTTCGCATGACATACGTATATCATTGGTCCGTTACGCCGTCAATCAAAAAGTGATATACGTATATCCACCTTACTTTCCGTTAATTTTCCAGTTGCTCTGGCTTGCGAACTTCTAGCCCGTTCGCTAGAATCACAGCGTGCGAATCACGCAGAAGGATATTGCCCGCGCCCTTGGTCTTTCCCTCATCACGGTCACCCGGGCGCTGAACGGCAAGTCGCGGGTTTCGGACGACACCCGCGACCTGGTGCAGCAGTACGCCCGCGAGCACGGCTACGTGCCCCACCGGGCCTCGCAAGTGCTGGTCCGCAACAAGACGCGGCGGGTGGCCCTCTTCTCGTCCACCCTCCCCCTTTACTTCTGGGATCGGATCCGCCAAGGAGTGGACGCCGCCGCGGCTCACCTCCACGGCTACGACTTCGACGTCCACTACCATTCCATCCCCGACCAAGACACGGGCGCTTACCTGGCCACCGTCCAGGCCGAAATCGACAGGGGCGTCGACGCTATGGCCCTGGTCAACCAGACAATCTACGACATGGAAGCGGTGTACAGGGCCGTTCAAGCCTCGGGCATCCCGTACGTCACGTTCAACGTCGATGCCCCCGGTACCCGGGGATTATGCTACATCGGGCCCGACTATGTGGCGGGGGGCCGCCTCGCCGCCGAGGTCATCGCCACCAGCCTTCAATTCAAGAGCGACCCCGTCGTTCTCATCATCGCTGACAACAAGTCCACAGGACCGGCCCCGGGCATCGACTTGAACGCCGACAGGTTGCGCGGCTTCCTCGAAGTCATCCGCACTCGCTTTCCCCGGGTCCGCTGCGACGTGCGGGCCGTCGAGACGGGACTTCAGACCGACACCGACAACGACGTCATCGTCCGCCTCCTGGAAGAGAAAAAGGACGAAGTGGACGCCACCTACCTGATTCCGGCCATCAACCCCAAGTTCGTCGCAGCCCTTGAGGCTGTCGGTTTGGGGGGGAAGATCACCGTCGTCCACGACTTCGACCCTAGCGCCGAGAGGGGCCTTGACCGTCGCTTGGTCACGGCTGTCATCCACCAGAACCCCGTCCTCCAGGGCTACAATACGGTGAAGACCCTGGAACGCATCGTCGAGAACGGCGTGTGCGAGCCCCTGGAGTCCGTGGAGGTCGCCCACAACGTGATCTTCGCCGAAAACAAGGCCGTCGCCCAAAAGACCTTTGAGCAGATGTAGGGCGCCGGGCCGCTAAGCGCCCCTGAGGCCCGAAACCTTGACAACAAAAGCGGTGAGGCCTTCTGGCACCTCGGCGCGGACCACCACCTTGTCCCCCGTGGTGGTCACTTGGCCCGAGACGCCGGCTAGCAGCTCGGCTCTGGCGTGCGCCGGCAGCCCTGCAGCCTCGAAGGCCAGCGGTCCGGGCCTCAGGGCGTCGGGGATGAGGTACAGCGCGTCGCCCTTGCGGGTGAAGTGCACCCGGGTGCCCTGGCAGTCGGCGCTGGGCGCCGTGTGGGGGCGGGTGCCGTAGACGGCCTCGCCGAACCGGGTCAGCCAGCCGCCCAGGGCCAGCAGGAGCCTCTCTTGGATGGGCGCGATCGTCCCGTCGGCCTTGGGGCCCACGTTGATGAGGAGGTTGCCGTTGCTGGCCACCGTGGTGACCAGAAGTGAGATCAAACCCGCCGCCGAAAGGGTCTTGTCCTCGCCTTCCTCGGCGTTGTACCCGAAGCTGAGGCCCAGGCCGCGGCACATTTCCCACTTGTGTTCGAGAGTCATTTCGCCGGCCTTGTATTCCTTGGTGGTGAAGTCGCACCAGACGTCGTTCCAGCGGTCGTTGACCACGCCCTCTTCGACTGTATTGTAGTAGTGGCTCAGCAGGTGCGGGAGGTCGGCCTCGCCCTTCTTGGGCCACCCGATGTCATTCCAGAAGATGCTGGGCTCGTAGCGGTCGATGAGTTCCATGGACTGCAGGTAGGCGTAGTCGGCGTAGGCGTACGTGTTCGGGTAGAGGTTGCGCAGGCCCGTCTCGTCGAAGATAGGTTCGTTCGACTGAGTCCAGTCGAGCATGCCCGAATAGTAGGTGCCCATCCGGAGGCCCGCCTGGCGCACGGCCCGGGACAGGTCCCCCAGGATGTCGCGGCGGGGCCCCTGGCGGAGCGAGTTGAACTCGGTGTACTTCGACGGCCACAGGCAGTAGCCGTCGTGGTGCTTAGTGGTCAGCACCACGTAACCGGCCCCGGCCTTCTTGAACAGCTCGGCCCACCGGCCGGGGTCCCACGCCTCGGCCTTCCACAGGCCCGCGAACCGGTTGTACTCAAAGTCGGCGCCATACTTCTTGAGGTGGTGTTCCCAGGTGGGGCCCCGGCGGACGCGGATGGAGTTCTGGTACCACTCGGCGTACGGGTTGTTGCAGAACCAGGTCTCGTCGCCGGGCACCTCGCCCAGTTCGTACGAGGGGGGAGCAAACGCAGGGACCGAGTACAGCCCCCAGTGGATGAAGATGCCCAGCTTGGCGTCGTCGTACCACCGCGGGAGCCTGTGTTTCCTCACGGACTCAAGCGTGGGCCTGAAGGTTTGCTTGTACGCCATAAGCCATCGTCCCCCCTCCCCGCAGGACTGTCAAGGAAATCGTGCCCGGTCTCGCCCCTCCCTTTGACGCGCAAGCTCCTCGGGTTTAGGCTTGCTTCCGGAGGTCAAGCATGTGCTACGGAGCCCAGATCGCCGCCAAAGCCCGCACCGTGGCCACCAAGACGGGCATGCCCTACGACGAAGCGTTCAAGATCATCGAGGGTGAGTACAGCCGAAGGTGGACCACGGCCTTTGGCCGCCCCGGAGTGCCCATCCTCAGGGGCGGGGGCGACGCGGTGCTGGCGCGGTGGACCCTTCTGCCGCCCCGGATCAAGGACGAAAAGGAAGCCGCCGCGCAGACGGCCAGGACGGGAAATGCCAGGGCCGAGGAGATGTACGACAAGCCGACCTTCAAGCAGGCGGCCCGGCACCGGCGGTGCGTGCTGGCCTTCGAGGCCTACTACGAGCATCAGCACAGGGGCAAGGTGAAGGTTCCCTACCGGTTCCACCGCCCCGACGGCGGCGTCTTCTTCGTCGGGGGAATCTGGCAGGACTGGCACGGCGAACCCACCTTCGCCGTGTGCACGATGAGGCCTAACCGCCTCGCCGCATGGATCCACAACAACCCGGACGCGCTTGCGGGGCCGAGGCAGCCTGTGGTCCTCAGGAACGACGACGAGGTGCAGCTTTGGCTGGCGGGAGGCGAACCCGAATCCCTGGCCCCGCTTCTGGAGGTACGCGAGGATGGTTTCCTTGTCGCCCAAGAAACCAGAAACATCTCGGGGGTCTGGGTCGAGAACTCCCCGCCGCCACCCCCAGGAGCGCCCGAGGGGGTCGAGCCCCCCGAAAAGGGTGAACTCTTTTGATCCTATTCCCCTCGCCAAATAAAGTTCGTACACTACACTTGGCATGGGGGTATCAACACAGATGAATGAGGCACAGCGGATTTCGTTCCTGAAATCGTCCAAACTCTTTGCAGAGGCCCCGGACGATGTCATTCACCTTATAGCCGCCGAGCTTCGCGAGGAAGTTGTCCCCAAGGGGGGCGACGTCGTCCGCAAGGGCGACAAAGCCGACCGCATGTACCTCCTGGTTTCAGGAACCGCCAGCGTCCACGAAGGTGAGCGCGCCATCCGCACCCTGGTGCCTGGCGACGGCTTTGGAGAGATGGCCATGCTCGACGGCCAGCCCCGGGCGGCCACCATCACGGCACAGGAGCCTTGCACCCTGCTATCGCTCAACCAGGAAGCCTTCGCCCTACTGGTGCGCAGCCGCCCCGAGGTGAGCCGGGCCGTGCTGCTCGTGCTGACCAACAACATCCGGAGCAACACCGAATCCATGGCCCGGGACTTCGAGGTCCGCATGGCCCTGGAACGCAAGGTGCAGGACCAGCTTCGCGAGCTTGCCGACGGCCAGCTGGCCATGATCTTTGCGCTCTCCAAGCTTGCCGAGTCGCGCGACACCGACACGGGGCTGCATTTGGAACGAGTTCGGGAATACTGCCGGGTCCTGGCGACGGAACTGGCCCTCAGGCCTGAATTTGCCCAGGCCATCAACGCCGAGTTCATCGAACTGGTCTACCGCGCCAGCCCGCTGCACGACATCGGCAAGGTCGCGATTCCCGACAACATCCTGCGGAAACCCGCCCGCCTCACGCCGGAAGAGTTCGCTGTCATGAGGACCCACGCCGAACTCGGAGGGGGTACCCTCAGGCAGGTTGCCCAGGAGTACCCGGGCAACAGGCTCGTGTCGGTAGGCATCGAGATCGCCGAGGGCCACCACGAGAAGTGGGACGGCACAGGCTACCCCCGGGGCCTTTCGGGCGTCGCCATCCCCCTCCCCGCGCGTATCGTCGCGCTGGCCGACGTCTTCGACGCGCTCACCTCGCGCCGGCCCTACAAGGAACCCTTCAGCGTCGAAGAGGCCCGAAGGCTGATCCTGGAAGGCAGGGGGAGCCACTTTGACCCGGCCATGGTCGACGCTTTTATCACCGTGGAGGGCGAGTTCCACCGCATCGCGGCCGAAATGGGCGACGCGGTTAGCGGTTAGCAACCCACTTCAGGTACTCGGCCAGGGGCAACGGCTTGCTGAACAAATAGCCTTGGGCGTACCGGCAGCCGTTTTCGACGAGGTAGGCGGCCTGGGCCTCGGTCTCGATGCCCTCGGCGATCACCTGCATCCGCAGGGCCCGACCCATCGACAGGACGGCGTCGACGATGGGCGGCATGGCGCTGATGGATCCCAGCTGGCGGACGAAGCTCTGGTCGATTTTCAGCCCGTCGGCTTCGAGGCGGTGCAGGTAGCTGAGGCTCGAGAACCCCGTGCCGAAGTCGTCGATGACAAGTTGGAATCCCGCGTCCTTGAGGCTCTTGAGCACACCCTTCATCCTCGTGTCGTCGCCCAGCATGACCCCCTCGGTGATCTCAAGCTGAAGCGCCGCAGGGGTCAGGCCGCGGGAAGCCAGGCGCTCCACCAGCAGGTCGGCCAGGAAGTCTTGGCTCAGGTCGGCGGGGGACAGATTGATGGCGTAGGCCCCGGGGGTCATCAGGCCGCTGGCTGCGAGGTGTGGGTACTCGTCGAGGAAGCGCTCGACGACAAACCAGGTGATCTCGCGGATCAGCCCCGACGATTCGGCGATGGGGATGAACTCCCCGGGCGACACCACGCCGATTTCGGGATGGGTCCACCGCAGCAGGACTTCGGCCCCCAGAGGCTTCCGATCGGGAAGGCTGACCTTGGGCTGGTACACCAGCGAGAACTCGCCGCGCCCCACGGCTCCCTTCAGCTTGGCCGAAATCTGAAACTTCCGGTTTTCTGTGCGCCAGGCCTCTTCGTTGAACAAACGGGCCTTTCCGGCACTTTCCCTTTGGCCCAGGGTCATGGTCAGGTTGGCGACCAGGCGGTCGACGGTGGGGCCATCCTCGGGAAAGCGCGTCACGGCGGCCCCCGCGAGGAGGCTCAGCGAGCCGCTTTGCCACGGCTGGGCCTCCTGGATGCGGGACAGCAGTGCGCGGGCCGTGTGGAGCGCCTCTTCCTGACTGGTCTCCGGCGTGCGAACCAAGAAGAAAGTCCCCGACCAGCGCCCCGCCAGAGAGTCCCCCCCGATGCCGGCCCGGATCCGCGACCCGGTCACCGCCATCGCCCTGTCGCCTTGGGACACCCCCCAATGCGCCGACACTTCGTCGACCTTGTAGAGCTTGATGCCGATCAGGAAGAACGGCTTTCCGTTGCGCAGGGACAGGTCGAGATGTTCGGCGATCCGGCTTCGGGTCGCCAGGCCGGTCACCGAGTCGACGTACGCAAGTTTGGACAGATACTCGATCAAGAACTTCTGATAGTACGCTGTAATGAGACCCAACCCGGCCGAGACGCCGAAAACGACAAGCAACTCGGTCTTGAGGCGACCGTCGGCGAAGAGTGAGTGCGGAGGGAGGGGCGTCCACAGTACCCGAGCCAGGACGCCGACGAAGAACAGCGCGATGAACGCGATGGCTCCGTCGAACCCGAGCACGAAGCCCAGGAGCGGCAGCGCGGCCAGGATGTAGAACAGGGCAAGGCCAATGGTCCCGCCCGCGACCACGACCAGGTAGGCCGACAGCACGAAGACGCCCGCGCCCAAGAGCATCTTGGCCCACCTCAGGTTGCGTGTGAACCAGAAGGTTCCCAGCGAACACAGGACGGTGACCAGGTAGATGCCCTCGAACAGCAGCGGCACCGGGTCGCCGACAGGAATGTCGATCACGAACTGGTAGGGGACGACCAGAAGCGAAACGAAGGTCACCGCGTACAGGGCAACCAGATTCACGCGCTGCTGGACAGGGAGTTCGTTGGGCTCGGGGCGAAGAGAGAAAAGAAAGCTCTTCATCTGGCAAGAGTGGGTGAAAACCCTTGCTTTTGCAAGTAAGAGACCCCCCGACTCTCCCGCCCGAATCGCTATTAGGCTTTCACTTCCTCGGCGTGCCCGAGAATTCCACCGATATCATGCTCCACGCCTAGCTCGTCCAGGAGTTGAGACAACTGCCCCCGGTGGTGGGCCGTGTGGTTGACGAGCTGGATCATGATGTCGCCCATGGAGACCAGGATGGTCTTGCCGCTTCTCATGAGCCTCTTGGTCTTGGGCCCGGCCAGGTCGGAGTCGCTGACCGCAGCGCAGAACGCAGCCAGGAGCTTGCCGTACTCCAGAGAAAGTTTGCCGACTTGTTCGAGCGATTTGGCCGTGACCTCGTAGCTTTCCTCGGTCAAGGGACTCACCATGTACTTGTCGCCCCAGTTCTTGCGGATCAGACCGCAGTAGACCCTGTAGGTCTGGACGTAGTGCAGGTGCAGGGCGGCCAGCGACTTGAAGTAGGTGTTGCGTTCCTTGGTGTACTCGGCCTCGCCGAGGCCCGCCAGCAACTGATGGACCTTTTCATCGGTCGCCAAGTTATACTTTGCCCACAGCGTCAGAGATTCGTTCATTGCGCAGCCTCCAGGGGGTTTTTTGTTGGGCAACCCGTGCCCACAGCCATTATACACTGTGGACGGGCGTGGTTACGGCTGCCGGTGACGGGGCTCGTAGACCCCGAGCTTTCCCCCGCCCGGGAGGCTCACCTCGGTGAGCAGTCCCCAGCCCTGGTCGGCGACGGGACCGTGGACGACTCCATGTTCGTCCATTTGGGACGTGAAGGCCGCGATGCTGTCGCAGGTCAGGTACAGCTCGTGGACGCTGTTCTTCTCAAAGGGATGAACGGCCACCTCGGCGGGGGGCAGCGAAAAGATGAGCCAGCCGTCCCCGGCGTCCACGTGATTCAACCTCAGAACGTTCTTCAAGAACGCCCTGTCCGCATCGGCATCGGTGCTGAAGATAATAACGTGGGCTCCGGTGATCATGGTTACCTCAACCTTTGGTCTTAAGGAAGTCCGAAAGGGCCTTGATCCACTTCTGGTGGACCTGGATGAAGGTCATCTTGTCGGCGCCCTCGGACCAATACGACGCGGCTGTCACGGCGTCGACGCCTTCGGGGTTGGCCGAGGCGGGAACGGTGTCAACGGCGGTGGTCTTGCTCCCCTTCACAAGGTTTACCTGAAAGACCGCCTTCTTGTCAGGGTAGCCGTCGATGAAACCCTTGAGCACGGGGTCGATACCCGAGGCCAGTCCGCTGTTGAGCACGACGACGGCCGCGTACGAACCGGGATTGACGGTCTTGGCGTCCTGAACGGCGACCAGCGTGGTCTGAGGGTTGAGCTGGCTCAGGTTCCGCCTCAGGAAGTTGAAGGCCTCGCGGTTGACCTGGGTCGTGCCGTTGAACACGACGGCGACCTGGTTTCCAGCGGCGCTGGCGCTGCCCGCCACCCCGACCGCCAGTATGGCGGCCAAAAACAAAAATTCAAGTTTCATAGTTCTACTCCTTCCCGATTGCGGGATTCATCCGAGAGAAAAGGCCTCAAAGTGAATCTGGGCGGCCGGAACCTCGAGGGTCCGCAGAATCCGGACCAGGTCGCGGCGCACCCTGTCGGAGGCGCACAGCCAATGGTCGCATTCGGCTGGGTCCCTCAGCCTCGCCAGGACGGCCTCGAGCCTGGGTGCCCCCTCCGACGAAACCAAGACGCTGAGGTCGAGGCCCGGGAGGCGCTGGCGCAACTGTTCCCAGGCGTGGGGGTCGATCAGCTCGTCCCGCCTCGAGACAGCCACGAGGCCGGTGAGCGGTCCCTGATGGCCCCGGGCGGCTAGGTCCTTGAGGATGCTGAGGATGGGCGCCGCCCCCACGCCTGTGCCGATGAACACGGCCCGGTGAAGCTTCGAGCGGGGACTGAACGATCCGAAACCCGCGTTGACACGCACCTTGTCGCCCGGAATCAGGCCCGCAAGCTTCTTCGTGAAGTCGCCCACGTGCTTGACGGCAAACTCGAGCGTGTCCTCGTGCCCAGCCGAAACGAAGCTGAACGGGTGCTCCTCGCCCCGCAGGCCTGGGACCGCGAACCTGAGGAAGGCGAACTGGCCCGCCTGGTAGCGCAGCCGGGGGTGGTTGGTCAGCGTCAGCCTGGTGATCCCGCCGTGGGACGCGACGGAAACCACCTCGACGGTGGGAAGCAGACGGTTGCGCACCCGCGTCCACACGTAGGCCGTCAGCGTGATCAGGAACAGCACCTGGAAACCCAGGCTCGACGCGGGCGAGGCCACGCCGATGATCTTGGCGTCGACGATGTGGACGTAAGTCAGGGCGGCCAGGACGATGTAGAGCCCCTTGTGGATGACCTTGAGCAGGTCGTAGCCCTTGGTTGCCGCCGTCTTGGCACCGGAGAGAAGCCAGGTTCGAAAACGCTTCATGCCCGGAACGGGAATCCAAAGCACAGAGAGCAGCACGAGCAAGGGGAAGGTCACCATGAGGACCCAGGTGGTGAGGGTAAGATCCTTGGGTGTGATGACCACATAATACACCGTGTGCCAAGCCAAAAAGACGGTGAGCGCCATGGTGGTCAGGACGTGGGCCCGGATGCGGAAGTCGTACGGGAGCAGGCGCTGGAGCAACGGGAGTTTGAGGCTGAGAACCACGTTCCACAGCAGCCAGTTGTAGGCAAGGATGGAAGCAGCGTAGTTGAGCATGTCGACAGGGTTGGCAAACGGTTGGACGAGAATGTAGTCGACCACTTGATAGAGGGGCCAAACCAGGTACAACACGGTCAGGACCAAGAGGGATTCGAAACGGCTCATGACGCCAACTTAAGCGCCGTCCGCCGCCCGTTCAACCTCCTTGGGGCCAAATACGGAAAATCCACAAGGACCGTTCACACTTTCTTCACGCTTTGGTCATAGTATTCAAGAAAACGCCGGAGGCTGGGGCATGGAACGAATTCTTGTCGTCGAGGACGAGAGAAAGCTGAACGAACTGATCCGCGACTACCTCGAGTCGCTGGGCTACCAGACAACGGGCTGCTTCGACGGCAACCAGGCCCTCGCCGAGTGCGACAAGGCAGTGCCCGACCTGCTGGTCCTCGACGTCATGCTCCCCGGCCTCGACGGCGTCGAGGTGCTCCGGCGCCTGCGGGGCCGCCACGACGTGGCCGTGCTCATGCTGACCGCCCGCGATTCTGAGGCCGACAAGCTGCTGGGCCTCGAGGTGGGCGCCGATGACTACATGACCAAGCCCTTCAGTGTCAGGGAGCTGGGGGCCAGGGTCCGGGCCATCCTTCGCCGCAGCCAACCGGCCGTGTCGGCCCGGTCCCGGCAGGTCCTGAAGCACAAAGACCTCTCGGTGGACGTCGAGCGCCACACGGCCACCCTTGCCGGTAATCCCGTCGCCCTCACCACCACTCAGTTTGACCTGTTGCGCATCTTGATCCAGGAACCCGGCAGGGTATTCAGCCGCAAGGAGCTGATGGAAGCCATCAGCGGGTACGTGTACGAGGGGTACGAGAGGACCATGGATGTCCACGTCAAGAACATCCGCAAGGTGTTGGAAGACGATCCGGCCAACCCCACCCGTCTGCTGACCGTCTGGGGTGTAGGCTACAAGATCCAGGAGTAAGCATGAAACCACTCGCAGCCGGCATCAAGGGCCAGCTCATCCTGGCCTTGGTGGCTATCATCCTCGCCAGCAATCTGGCGGCCTTCTTGGGCAACGTCCTGGTGACCAAGACGACCTTCGACCAGTGGATAGGGCAGAACGACAGGGCCACCGCTCGCAACCTAACCCAGTCGCTGGCAACCTACTACAGCCAAAACGGCTCCTGGTTGGGCGTCGAGACCATCCTGCACAAGTGGCGCAACGCCGGCGACTGGGACCGCATCCTCAGGTGGGACGACAACCACGACGACGATATCCCCGTGGTGATCACCAACCCGGCGGGGGGCGTCGTCTACAACGGCTTCCACGGCTTCGACAGGGCCCCTTCCTTCGCCACAGCGCTCCAGAACCTGCGGTCCCTGGGGGAACCCATCGTCGTGGAGGGCCAGCCCGTGGGCTACCTTTTCGTCAAGTCCATGGTGCTCAAGGCGTATAATCCCCGGGAGCAGGACTTCCTCCGGTCTCTGCTGGTCACCGTGGGAGTCTCGTTCGCCTTCGGTCTCGCCTTTGCTGTGGTCTTGGGCTGGCTGGTGGCCTCAAGGTTCACCCGACCCATCGTGAAACTCGAGGCGGCCGTGCAGGCCGTCGCTACGGGCAAATCCCGCCACCGGGTCCCTGTCCAGGGACATACAGAGATCGCGAGGCTCACCGTGCATTTCAACCGCATGCTCGAGCAGCTCGACGCCCAGGAGGCGGCGCGCCAGAACTTGCTGGCCGATGTTGCCCACGAACTGAGGACCCCCGTCAGCATCCTCCAGGCCAACCTCGAGATGCTCATGGAGGGGGTTTATCCCCCCACCCGCGAGCGTTTGGCGTCCCTCCACGAAGAGACCCAGTTGCTCACCAAACTCATCGGCGACCTGCGCGTTCTGAGCGACCTCGAGCTGGGCATAGCGCCTGCCACCGTCGAGAGAGTGCCCCTGACGGGTGTGCTGACCGAGTGCTGCGACAAGCACCAGGCGCTCTTTGCCGAAAAACAGACCCGGCTCGACCTGGTGGTCCATTCCTCGGTTCAGGTGGACACCGACGTTCAGCGCCTCACCCAGGTCGTCCGCAACGTCCTCGACAACGCTTTGAAATACGGCGCCCCCGGAACCAGCGTCACCGTGGACGCCGGCCCGTCGCCGACCCACCCCGGGCGGGTCAGGGTCTCGATCAGCGACGACGGACCCGGGGTCCGCGAAGACGAGCTGGGGCAGATCTTCGAGCGGTTCTACCGCTCTGACCGGTCGCGCAACCGCGAGTCGGGGGGCCGGGGTCTGGGGCTGGCCATCAGCAAGCAGTTTATCGAGGCTTGCGGCGGCACCATGGGCGCCCAGAACCGCCAGCCGACGGGCCTCACCGTGTGGTTTGACCTGCCAGTGGCGTAGCAATCCCAACGATCAAGAGGGCACGACCAAGGCTTGCGGTTCTTTCTTGGTACTCGGGTAAAACAGGATTGCCGCGACAAAGACGATTCCCGAGAGGGCAAGGCTTAGGGGGAGACCCAGGGGGCCGTGCGAGAAAAAGTCGCCTGCGGCCGTTCCGGCCGACCTGATGAATACCACGGTGGTCCAGTAGTAGGCAAGCTGGGTGACTCGCCCCGGTTTGCGGCCAAAGAAAAGCAGCAGAGCCACGGGAACGCCGCAAGCCAGAGTCGCCCATAGGTTGTCCAGGTTGAACCCCGTGGGGCCGTCGGGCCCACCGGCGCCGGGCACCCAATGGGTCTCCAGCCCCTTGCCGGCGAGAAGGCTCGGCAGGTTGTAGGAACAGAAGTCGCCCACGACGGTGCCCAGGGTACCCGCTAACAGCATCGTCCACCAATACACGGGCAGCGTCGCCAGGCCTTTGGCCGTGTCGACCTTGTGGGCGCGGTTGTACCGCGCCCACAACACGCCGGTGATTCCCATGACGAAGACAAGACCCGCAATGGTCAGAGGCCTGGCGACGTGGAAGTTGTCGGCGCTGATGTCCCCGAGGTTGGTCGCGGCGGTGCGTACCAATACGATAGTCGTCCAGAAATAGGCAGGATGCTTCCATCTGTCCCATTTCTCGACGACAAACAGGACGACGAGGGCCAACGCGAGGACGGGAAGCCCTGCAAAGTTGCCCAAACCGAGCTGCTCGGACACGAAGTCGCCCGTATTCGCCCCGAAGACGCTGGCGGCCATCAGGGCGGCCCAGTACTTTCCGTCGATGGTTGGAATGTGAAAATGCTTCATTCGAAACTCCTTGTCACTCACTGTGCGGACAACCCGCCCAGCGCTCAAGGAGTTCCGGACCAACAACAGTTAATCTACATAAATCCAACAACACCCCTTCATGGAAACTTCACACCTGAGCCTTTCACAGACTCAGGCGCAGCAGAATTCCCTGGTCGTGGTTGCCGAACCCGCGCCCGAAGAGGTTGACCCCACCCACGTGCGCCGCGTCGCTCTTGATGCCGATCTTGACCTTGATGGAGTGATGGTCAGGGATGTGCAGGTCTTCAACCCGCAGGCTCGAGAGCCTCACCCCATCGACATACGCGCCGTCCGCGGTGACGGTGAAGGCCTTGAGCAGGCCGTACTGCGACGATTCGTTGCGCCACCACGCCGGGGTGAGCTTCCCCCTCTTGTCCGTAAAGTCCCGGGGCGAGGTCCAGGTGCCGATTTCGATATCGTTCACCCAGACCGTGATGTCGGAAAGCCAGTCGTTGTTCTTCTCGAGCGACTCGGATGACGCCTCGAAACTGACTTCGACCCGGCGGATGGGCCTGTCGGCGTTGAGGCTGTTGTTGGGGAACTTGTACTCGACGTAGCCCTGCTCGAACCAAAGCAGCCCGGCCTGGAAGCGTTCGGGCTGGAAGAAGGCGGCGGGAACGTCGAAATACCCGATGATCTTCTCGGTCGAGCACAGGCCGCAGGGTGGCGACACCTGGAAGGACGTGTACAAGCCCAAGGGCATCTCGACCTCGATCACGTCGTCGCGGCGCGCCTCGGTGCGCCCGAACACAATCACAACTTCGTCGTAGATGGCGTGGCAGATCTTTTGGCTCCCCTTGGTCGCCTTCGTGCTTTCGGTGCGCAGCAACCCGGCCTTCTCGAGGCGCATGACGTTCATCGCTACCGTGGATTGGGGGAGTCTGAGTTCGTGGGCGATCTCGTTGACGTTTCGGGGCGCCTCGTGAATGAGGCTGAGGATCTGGAGTTTGAGGTCGGACGAGAACCCCCTCAACTTCTGAGCGTGCAAAAGCGGATCGAGAACGAGGACCTGGCCAGACTTGGTCACGCAAAGCTCCTTGGTGGGGAAAAGTCGTCTTGGAGGGAGTATATACCCGATCTTCGGATAGAGCAAGCGACACACTTGACAGTTGTTAGGATACATATCAGCATATCAGAACATCGGAGGAATAATGGAAGAAATCAGGGATTGGAAGCGGAAAAACTCCTGGTCGAGGGGAACCAACTACCTGCCCAGGACAGCGGTCAACCCCCTCGAGATGTGGCACAAGGACACCTGGAGCCCCGAGGTCATCGACCAGGAGCTCGGGTGGGCCCAGGCTTTGGGCTTCAACGCGATGCGTGTGTTCCTCCACAATCTGGTCTGGGAGAACGAGGGGGAGGAGTACCTCAAGCGGTTCGACACGTTCCTGGGCATCGCAGCGCGCCACGGGATCAAGACCATGCCGGTGCTTTTTGACGGCGTGTGGAACCCCGTGGGGACCTACGGCAGGCAGCCGCCGCCCCACCCGAACCGCCACAACTCGGGCTGGACCCAGTGCCCCACCGGCCAACAGCTCGCCGACCCGCGCGCCCGACCGGCTCTCGAGGCCTACGTAAGGGCCTTTCTTGAGCGCTTTGGCAAGGACGAGCGGGTTTACCTCTGGGACCTCTACAACGAACCCGACAACACCAACGACGGCCGGTTTTCCGGCACCGAACCGGCAGACAAGGCCGAACTTGCCTTTGCGCTTGCCAAGGAAACCTTCGATTGGGCCGAAAAGGCCGACCCCATCCAACCGTGGACGGTGGGCATCTGGCGCGGCTCCTGGACGGAACCCGCCAAGCTCGGAGCCTTCGAGACCATGATGCTCGAACGCTCTCCTGTGGTGAGCTTCCACTGCTACGGGCCGCTTCCCGAGTTCAGGCAGAAGGTCGAAGCGCTCCAGCGCTACGACAAGCCCTTGGTGTGCTCCGAGTACATGGCGCGCAACCAGAACAACAGCATCACCGAGATGCTCCCTCTCCTTAAAGCTGAGTCTGTCGACGCCTTTAACTGGGGTTTCGTGTCCGGCAAGTCGCAGACCATTTATCCCTGGGACAGCTGGAAGGTGACCTACACAAGCGAACCTGAAGTTTGGTTCCACGACCTGCTCCGGCCCGACGGATCGCCCTACCGGAAAACCGAGACCGACCTGATTGCCAAGCTCTGCCGGGAACAGTAGAGTACTGTATCATTTTTACTGATGTTCATATGTCTTCACTGATATTTAATGATGGTTTGGGCTATTTTCGAGTTGACAGGCTTGCTAGGTGGGTCTACTATTTTATAAAACACATTATCGGATACAAATGAACACTGTATCTCTTAGCGTGGGCGCATCCGTGGGATCGCCGAAGGTTCGAGGAGGTCGAAGATGAAAAAACTGTTGAAGGGCGCGCTCGTCGCGCTTCTGCTTTCCATTCCGGTTTTGGGCTGGTCGCAGACTCAGATCGTGCTGTGGGATTTCTTGAGCGGCGGCGACGGCGTCCGCTGGAAGGTCATCGTTGACGGCTTCAACGCCAGCCAGAGTCAGTATCAGGTCGTGGGCACCACCCTCACATGGGGTGACCCCTTCTACGCCAAGGTCCACGTGGGTGTGGTTGCTGGCGAAACTCCCGACGTGATGACCTACCACCTCTCCCACTTCCCCGTGGGAATCAAGGGTGGCGACCTCCGCCCGATCACCGACGCCGAATTGAAGACCGTCGGTCTGGCGATCAAGGACTTCAACCCCGCTCTCACCAAGGTTTCGCTGGACATCAGCAAGACCTTCGGCAAGGCCGGCGTGCTCTACGGCGTGCCGCTCGACACCCACACGTCGATCCTCTACATCAACAAGGACCTGTTCAAGCAGGCTGGACTGTTGGCCGCCGACGGCAGCATTGCTCCCATCAGCGGAATTGAGCAGTTCACCGCAGCCCTTCAGAAGCTCAAGGCCCTGGGTGTCATGCCCTTTACCTACTCGGCTTCCGGCGACCCGGCCACCGTTTGGCGCCTGTTCTACACGCTGTACTCCCAGATGGGCGGCGGCTTTGTCGCCAACGGCAAGATCTCGCTTGGCCAGCTCGACACGATTGGCAAGAAGACCCTTCAGCTGATTGCCGACTGGACCACCCAGGGTCTGGCTCCCAACAACATCGCCTACGCCGACTCCATCGCGCTGTTCAGCTCGGGCAAGGCCGCGATCATGTTCAACGGCAACTGGGAAGTCCCCACCATGGTCGACCTTAAGGCGAGCAACAAGCTTGGCTTCGACTACGGCCTGATGGCCTTCCCGAAGCTGTTCGGCAGCCAGGCCACTTGGGCCGACTCGCACAACATCGCCATTCCGAACAACAGCAAGACTCCGATCTCGGCGGCCAAGCTCAAGGGCGTGCTGACCTTCATTGCCTACGTTGAGAAGAACGCCGACAAGTGGGCGGGCGGCGGACACCTTCCTGCCTACCTGCCCGTCCTCAACGGCCCCGTCCTCAAGACCCTGTCGCCGGTCAACCAATATGCCGCCCAGGCCGCCAAGGACGTGTATCTCGAACCGGTCAACCCCGCGTTCGGCGTGGGTGACCCCGCTTATGCCGCAGTCGACAACTTCTTGACCCCCGCGATCACGGGTTCGGCCTCGGTAGCCGACGGCATCGCCGGATTCAAAGACGCCATCCAGAGCGCTCAGTAAGTGACCGTGCGTCGCTAATGCAGACCGCCCGGAGCATTCCGGGCGGTTTTTTTACCCCCACCCACCCTTTGGAGGCGCGAGATGGAGACCAGGATAAAGCGCAGGCGTTATCAGCACTGGAAAACAGCCCTTTTACTGCTCTTGCCTTTCACCGTAGTCTACGTTCTTTTTTTGCTGTACCCGACTGGACGGGTTCTCTACCTCAGTTTCACGGATTCCGACATCGCCGGCGTTGGAAACTTCATCGGCGGCGACAACTACATCAAGCTGATCGGTGACAAGCTCTTTTGGGCGTCGCTTTGGCATACGATTTACTTCATCCTTCTGACCGTCGTCCCCAACACTGCGGTCGGTCTTCTGATCGCCATGCTCCTCGACAAGATGAAACGGTTCAGGTCCTTCGCCCAAGTGTTGTTCTTTCTTCCGTACATCCTTCCGGTCAGCGTCGTGACCCAGATCTGGCTGTGGGTGCTCAATACCAACTACGGCATCTACAATTTCCTGCTTCAGAACCACATCAACTGGTTCAAGAGCGTACCGACGGCCATGCCGGCCGTTGCCCTAGTCACGATTTGGTGGACCGTGGGCTTCAACGTTCTGCTGTTTATTGCAGGTCTTAAGGCCATCCCCAGGGAGATGTACGAGGCAGCTGCCCTCGACGGTGTGGACAAGGGTTTCCGCGTGTTCCGCTACATTACCTGGCCGTTGCTGTGGCCCGTGACTTCGCTTGTCCTGTTGCTGCAGCTCATCGCCCAGTGGCAGATCTTCAACCAAGTGTACCTGCTCACCAACGGCGGGCCGTTCAACAAGACCATCGTCGTCTTGCAGTACATGTACGTCCAGGCCTTCCAGAATGGTCACGGGGGGTACGCTTCGACGATTTCAATTGCCTTGTTCGTCATCATTCTCATCACATCTCTCATCCAGCTGAAATTCCTCAGCCTGAAGGGGAATTCATGAAAAAGAAACCTCAAATCCAATCCGGGTCGGTCTTCGGGACCATCCTGGGCATCGCACTCGGCATCCTCTGGATCTTCCCGTTCTACTGGGCCATGAACACGGCCATGTCGGTTGACACCGACACCATCAAGATCCCGCCGAACTGGTTCCCCATGCCCATGATCTTCGACTCGTTCAAGTATGTGCTCGACAACACGCCCATCGTCCAGTGGTACATCAACAGCGTTTACACCTCGCTCATTGTGGTGGTGGTAGTCCTGTTCATCACCATGGCGGGCGCATACGCCCTGTCCCAGCTCGAGTTTCCTTTCAAGAAGACGATTTTCATCATCTTCCTGGCCGGGTTCATGATTCCCGGGGCGACGAACATCGTCCCCCTGTTCATGATGATGAACCAAGTCAACATGGTGAACACGAACTGGGGCCTCATTCTGCCGCAGCTGGTGTCGCCCATCGCTCTGATCATCTACAAGCAGTTTTTTGACCAGATGCCCCAGGAGCTGACCGACGCGGCCCGGATCGACGGCGCCGGCGAAATCCGCATCCTGTTCCGTATCTTCCTCCCCCTAAACTGGGGCATCACCTGGGCCCTGGCCATCGTGCTGTTCATCTGGACGTGGAACAACTTTTTCTGGCCGTTCATCGTCATCAACTCCACCCCCAAGATGACCATTCCCGTGGGGATCACCCAAGTGAATTCGTGGTACGGCATCGCGTACGGGAGGATCATGGCCTCGGCGGTCCTGGCGGCCCTCCCCATGGCCCTCATCTACATCATCTTCCAGAAGAAGGTTTCCGAGGGTGTCGCCATGACGGCGGGCATCAAGGGTTGATAAGAACGAATATAACTTAATCCCTATTGACACCTCCCCAAACCAGATGTTTAATTGGACTAAACAGTCCGCAGATTGAACTGAATGGTCCATGGGGAGGGGGTCGATGGCCGGTGGGGACAAATCGCGCATCATTCTCGACGCGGCAGTACGAGTCTTCTTGGTCAAGGGCTTCCACGGCACCACGACCAAGGAGATTGCCGACGCGGCCGGGGTTTCGGTGGGAACGATGTTCCGGCTCTTCCCCAACAAGGAAGACATCCTTCAGGGGCTGCTGAACGAGCTTGTCGACACCGTAGTGCCCCGGCTTTTCGGTGAGTCGATGACGAAGGTGCTTGACGACTACATGGGCACCGACATGGAATGCATCATCCGCTCGTTCATCCATGGCCGGCTCGTCCTGTTCCACGAGAACCGCGAGCTTGTGTCGGTCATCCACGCCGAATCGGCGTTCAACCCCCGGCTGAAAGACGCGATGTTCACCCGCCTCTACACCCCCATGCGCGGCATGATCGAGAAGTTCATCGTCCTGGGCATCGAGCGCGGCAGGTTCCGCGCCATCGACCCCTCGGCTGCAGCGCGGTTCATCGGCAGCTGCGTTCTCTACACCTTCCTCGACGTATGGTACCAGGACCTGGCGCTCACAGGGCCCAACCTCAAGGCCATCGAAACTCAATTTGTCGACCTGATCCTGAACGGAATCAAGAAATGAAGGCCCTGGGAGGGGCACGGGAGGACACGATGACTAGCGCAACGTTGACCAGGGACCCGGCGGTAGGCATCTGCCTGGGAGCTTCAACCTTCAGCCTCGTGGAGGTGGAAAACCGGGAAGGCCGCATCGAGATCGTGAACAAGATCATCGTCGAACACAACGGCGACCCCAAGGGCACGTTCACGCGGATCATCGACGACTACGACCTGAAGGGCAAGAAGGTCACGCTCACGGGACGAAAGTTCCGCGACCTGACGAACTTTCCTTCCATCATCGAGCCCGAAGCCACCGAGATGGCCTTTCAGCACCTGTTCCCCGCCGACCTGCCGGGAGCTCCCGTTGCCAAGAGCCGCTTTGACGCGGTGGTATCGGCCGGCGGCGAGTCGTTCATCGTTTACGAAATGGACAAGAAAGGAAAGGTCAGCCGCATCAGCTCGGGCAACAAGTGTGCCTCGGGAACGGGCGAGTTCTTCCTTCAGCAGATCCGGCGGATGAACATCGGCGTCAAGGAAGCCGTCGATCTGGCCAGGCAGAGCTCCAACCCCCACCACCTTTCGGGGCGGTGCTCGGTATTCTGCAAGTCGGATTGCACGCACGCCCTCAACAAGGGCGAGCCCATCGGCGACGTGGCCGCGGGCCTAGCGCGTATGATCGCCAAGAAGATCGAAGAGCTGCTGGTGCGCATCAACGCCAAGAAGGTGCTGGTGGTGGGCGGCACCGCGCAAAACGGCGTGGTGATCGACTTCTTGCGCCAAGCCATACCCCACGTCGAGGTTCCCGCCGATGCACCCTGTTTCGAGGCCCTGGGCGCGGCGATCTACGCGCTGAAAAACAAACTCACCCCCGAGATCACCAAGGGCCACTACTTCAAGGACGTCAAATCGTCCTTTGAATTCCTGACTCCCCTGGCCAAAGTGGCCGACCGCGTCGAGTTCAAGGACCTGCCCTTCGAGACGGCGCGCGACGGCGACGAATGCACGGTGGGCCTCGACGTGGGCTCCACGACCACCAAGGCCGTGCTGTTCAGGCTTTCGGACGAGAAGATCCTGTGCGCCAGGTACCTGCGCACCAACGGCAACCCCATCGAGGCCAGCCGCCAGTGCTACCAGTCGCTAGCCGAACAGCTCGGCTCGACCAAGGTGAAGATCGTGGCCGTGGGCGTCACGGGCTCGGGGCGGTACCTGGCCGGCCTGCACGCCGACACCGAGGGCATCATCAACGAGATCATCGCCCACGCCCGGGCCGCCGCCCACTTCGACCCCGAGGTCGACACCATTTTTGAGATCGGCGGCCAGGACGCCAAGTACACCTTCCTCACCAACGGCGTGGCGTCGGACTACGCCATGAACGAGGCGTGCTCGGCGGGCACGGGCAGCTTCCTTGAGGAGTCGGCCTACGAGTCGCTGGGCGTCAAGATGGAAGACATCGCCCCCATCGCCCTGGGCGCCCCCAACCCGCCCAACTTCAGCGACCAGTGCGCGGCCTTCATCTCGAGCGACATCAACACGGCCTTTCAAGAGGGCATCAGCAAGGAAAACATCATCGCCGGGCTGGTGTACTCGATCTGCATCAACTACGTAAACCGGGTGAAGGGGTTTCGCCAGACGGGCAAGAAGATCTTCATGCAGGGCGGCGTGTGCTACAACAAGGCCGTCCCCGTGGCCATGGCGGCGCTCACAGGCAAGTCCATCATCGTCCCGCCCCACCCCGGTCTCATGGGAGCCTACGGCGTCGCCCTCGAGGTGAAGAACCTGCTGACCCTGGGGCTCCTCCAGCCCAAGGAGTTCGACCTCACGACCTTGATCCGCCGTGAAGTCACCCCGGGCAAGTCCTTCGTCTGCCGGGGCACCACCGAGAACTGCGACCGCCGGTGCGAGATCAGCATGGTCGAGATCGAGGGCAAGAAGTTCCCCTTCGGCGGCGCGTGCAACAAGTACTACAACCAGCTACACCATCTGAAGTACGAGGTGGGCGAGCTCAACCACGTGGCCAAGCGCCGGGAGCTGCTGTACCACCCGTGGGTGGCCCCGCGCACCGACATTGCCCCCGACGCGCCCCTGGTGGGGCTCAACCGCTCGTTCCAAATCAACACGCTGTACCCTCTGTACACGACGTTCTTCAACCAGCTGGGATGCCGGGTGGTGCTGCCCGACACGGTGAGGCAGTCGGGCATCGACAAGGCCCAGACCAGCCTCTGCCTGTCGGCCCAGGTGGCCATGGGCATGTTCGAGGACCTCCTGGAGAAGAAGCCCGACTACATCTTCCTCCCCCAGCTCAAGGAACTTCACGTTTCGGACCAGAAGGAATACCGCATCGAGTACCAGACGGTGTGCATGTTCGTCCAGGGCGAGCCGTTCTACCAGAGGGCGAGCTTCCTGCGCGGGGTCAAGGACGGCCCGAAGCTGCTGTCGCCGGCGCTGAACCTCATGCGCGGGTGGGAGAGCGAGGCCGAGGCCTTCGTGAACGTCGCCGAAGAGATGGGGTTCACGGCCGAGGAGGGACGACGGGCCCACGGCCTGGCCACCCAGGCCCAGCAAGCGTTCTTCGACGCCATGAAGGCCGAGGGACGGCGCATCCTGGCCCGGCTCGAGGCCGACCCCGAGCGCATCGCCGTCGTGCTGTTCGGCCGGCCGTACAACGCCTTTGCCGAAGAGACGAACAAAGGCGTGCCTTCGAAGTTCGCCAGCCGCGGCGTCGAGCTCATCCCCTATGACTTCCTCGAGTACGAAAAGGAAGAGAACTACAAGGCCACCTACTGGGAAATGGGCCAGCGCATCATTAAGGCCGGGCGCATCATCGAGCGCCATCCCCAGCTGTTCGGGTGCTACCTCACCAACTTCCTGTGCGCCCTCGACTCAATGATGGTCCAGCACTTCCGCGACTTGCTGGGTTCCAAACCCTCGCTCACCATCGAGGTCGACAGCCACACGGCCGACGCAGGGGTCAACACCCGCATCGAGGCCTTCATGGACGTGGTGAAGAACTACCTCAAGGTGAGGGGCCGGGTGGGCAAGACCCAGGAGGCCTTCCGGCCTGCCCGCGCCGAGCTGGACGAGCTGGGCAAGGCCGTGTTCATCGACGCCCAGGGGAACCGCACCCGGGTCGAGTCGGGCGCGGTTAAGGTGCTCGTGCCGTCCATGGGCGACCTGTTCAACCGGGGGTTCACCGCCGTGCTGCGTGGCATGGGCTGGAACGCCGAGCCCCTGCCCGTGTGCGACCGTGAGGCCCTTGACCTGGGCCGGTCTGTGACTACCAGCAAGGAGTGCCTGCCCATCATCAACATCGTGGGCGAGCTCATGAAGTACCTGAAGTACCGGAAGGACCCCAACGAGAAGCTTGTGATGATGATCGTCGGCGCCGGCGGGTGCTGCCGGGTGGGCCAGTACGACATTCTGCTGCGCACCACCATCGAGAAGCTGAGGCTGCCCAACGTCACCACCATGACCCTCAGCAACGACGACGGGTACGCGGGCCTGGGGCTGAAGTTCCGGCTCAACATGGTGAAGGCGCTTTACGTGTTCGACGCCCTCGACGACATCCGCAGCGCGGTGAAGGCCCTAGCCGTCGACAAGCCCGCCGCGCTGAACCTGCTGAACGCCGAGATCGACGCCCTGGAAGGCAGTTTCGACGGCACCAACAAGACTCCGGTCTACCGGCAGCTCCGCCGGAGCGCCAAGAAACTGGCCGGCATCAAGACCACGGTGCCCATTTCAGAGGCAAAGTACATAGGCGTGGTCGGCGAGATCTTCGTCCGCCGGGACCATTTCAGCCTGATGGGCATCCCCGACCTGCTGGCCGACCAGGGGTTTGTGATGCTCGACGCCCCCGTGTCCGAATGGGTTCGCTACACCGACTTTCTGCGCGACATCGGCATGTACGAGCTTAAGGCCAACTTCGTGGGGCGCCTCGAGATGGCCATCTCGGACAAGGTTCAGGACTGGCACGAGGGCAAGGTCAAGAACATCCTCGCCACCACCGGGCTCTTCGAAAAGGAAATGATCGATATCCGCAAGTATATGGAGCACTCCAAGCACTTGTTCCCGTATACACTGACCGGCGAACCGGGGCTGTCGACGGGGGCCGCGCTGCACCACCTGGCCGACAAGTACTGCGGCGTGATCAACGTGGGGCCCTTCGGGTGCATGAACTCGCGGATGACCGAGGCCGTGGCAACCCTGGAAATGACGGTGGAGGGCAAGGAGGACGCGTCGCGCCAGGCCGGGAGACCCGTCGATCTGACAGACCTCAAAGCCACCACCGAGACCCTGCCCTTCCTGTCGGTGGAGTGCGACGGCAACCCGTTCAGCCAGATCATCCGCGCCCGGTTTGAAACTTTCCTGCTGCAGGCGGAGCGTCTCCACGCCGCCATGCAGGCTAGAAAGAGGGCCTAACCAAGGAACCGCTCAGGCCAGCAGGGGCCTGAGCAGGTCTTCAAGCTTCACGAGGTCGGCTGCAAAGGCGCGGATGCCCTGGGCCAGCTTCTCGGTGGCCATAGCGTCTTCGTTGAGCTGCCAGCGGAAGCTGTTCTCGTCGGCGCTGATCTTGGTGACCGTCGCGGTCTTGGCCTTTTCGGGGGTGAGCTTGGTCACGAGCGTGCCCTCGGTCTTGGCAAGCTCGCCCAGCAGGTCGGGGCTGATGGTCAGCAGTTCGCAGCCGGCGAGTTCAACGATCTCGCCGATGTTGCGGAAGCTGGCTCCCATGATCTGGGTCTTGAAGCCGAACTTCTGGTAGTAGTTGTAGATCGCTGTCACGCTCAGCACGCCCGGATCCTCGGCCGCCGGGATGCTGTCGACCTTGCGGTTAGCCTTGTGCCAGTCAAGAATGCGGCCGACGAAGGGCGAGATGAGCCGGATGCCGCCCTCGGCGCACGCCACGGCCTGCACAAGGCTGAACAGCAGCGTCAGGTTGCAGTGGATGCCTTCCTTGGCGAGGATCTCGGCGGCCTTGATGCCTTCCCACGTGGAGGCGATCTTGATAAGAATGCGCTCCTTGGAGATGCCAGCGGCCTCGTAAAGGGCGATGATGCTATGGGCCCGGGCCACCGTGGCCTTGGTGTCGAAGGAAAGGCGGGCGTCGACCTCGGTGCTCACTCGCCCTGGAACGATCTTGAGGATCTCGAGGCCGAAGGCCACGCAGGTCTCGTCGATGGCCCGGGCCATCATTTCGGCAGCGGACCCTCCCCTGGCCTTGGCCTTCTTGGCTGCCGCTTCCACCAAGGCGCGGTAGTCGGGAAGACCGGCCGCCTTGAGGATAAGCGAGGGGTTGGTCGTCGCGTCCAGCGGGGTGAATGCCTTGATGCTTTGAAAGTCGCCAGTGTCGGCCACGACCTTCGTGACCTTCTTCAGTTGTTCCAACAGGTTCATAAGGGCTCCTGTTGAGAAGTCTATTACTTTACTCAGAATTCGGCAAGTTTCTCAGTTGGCGGCGGGGGCCTTGGCGAGCAGGGCTTCCACTTGCTGCTTGCCCCGGGCGGCCTCGGTGAGTCCGGGATTCTGCCGCAGGGCCTCGTCGTAGGCCTTCTTGGCCGACGGGTAGTCCTTGGCCAGCATGCGGGCGTAGCCTAGGCGTGACCACCAGGCGGCGGTTTGGGGCGAGTGGTACACGGCGGTGGTGAGGGCGATGTCGGCCCGGTTGTACTGGCCGAGCTGCAAGTAGATCTCGCCCATAAAGTAATAGGCCTTTTCGATGCGGTCGCCCGCAGGCGCCAGGACGACGTACTGCTCGAAAGCCTTGAGGGCCTCAAGGTTCTTTCCCAGGTAAAAGGACGACTCGCCCACAGCCTCGATGATGCGGAAGTCGTAGGGGTTGAGCTTGAGCGCCTGCTGGGCGTAGTTGAGGGCGTCCTGGTGCTTCTCGAGCTTCTGGAGGGACCAGCACAAGACGACGTACGAGTCCATGTTGTTCGAGTTGGCCTTCAGCTCGTCCTGGGTGATCGCGATCGCGTCGGCGTACCGGCCCGACTTGTAGGCCTCAAGGGCGTCTTTCTGCTGGCCGAAGGTCAGGGCGGCCGACAGGACAAGCAACGTGACGAACAGGGTGCGGTGCATCATGATTGTACTCCCTCGGGCTCGGACATGGTGCAAAGGCCGTTGAAGCGTGCCCCCGCCTCGACAATGACCTGGGGCGCTGTCAGGTCGCCGCGCACCCGGGCAGTGGACATCAGGTCGATGCGCTCGCTGGCCTCGATGTTCCCCACGACCTTGCCCCGGACGTCGATGACGCGGCCCTCGATGCGGGCCTCCACCTCGGCTCCTTCGGCGACGATGAAATCGCTGGTGGCCCGGATCTCTCCGCGGAACTTTCCTTTGAGCATGAGGGGTTTCGAAAACTCCATCTCACCTTCAAACTCGAAGTCATCGGCCAAGACTGTGTCGAGCTCGCGGACGTCGATGCCCCGGCGGTGGATTTCAGACATGCTGCAATCCTACCGGTGTGTAGGAGGGGTGTCAAGGCGCGCGGAGATGCGCTCGAAGGACGCCTTGAGGTCGGCCCGCATGTCGGCGGTGTGTGGGTTGAAGTTCTGCATGTCGAGGAAGAGCTGGAACGGGTCGTTGCACGTCTGCTGCACCAGGTCGAGGAGCCTTTGGTAGCCCCGGGTCGCGATGGGGTGGCCGGTGAGCCCCATGTCATCGAGAACCCTCCCCAAGAAGTGGGTGACGCCCTGGGTGTACGCCGCAGCGCGGTCGTGCTCCTCGGGGGTGATCGCCAGCACGTTGAGTCCCATGCCCGCGAACGTCCGCGACCAGAACTCGAGTTCCTGGCCCGCGTCGCGCAGGTCGTGGAGGACGACGGGCAGGCCCTTCAGCCCGCCCTTGGCCGAGTCGGGGCCGAACATGGGGTGAGTGGCCAGCAGCCGGGCGTGGGCCGGGAGCTTGGCCACCATGAGCTGCGAAGGGACGATCTTCACCGAGCAAGTGTCGGCCACGGTTTGTCCCGGCCGCACCAGCGGCGCGATCTCGGTGAGCACTTCTTCCATGGAGCTGATGGCCGGGCACAGCCACACGATGTCGGCCTCGAACAGCTCGGAGAGAGACACGCGCTCGACCCCCCCGGGGACGGGCCGGTCGGGGTTGCGGGACCAGGCCGTGACGGGAAAATGGCGGGAGAGGAGCTCGGCCCAAAAGGCCCCGAAACGGCCTAGGCCGTAGACGCCGACGTTCATCCCGCCATCTTAACGGAGGGGGGGAGGCATGCCAACACCCCAGGCTTCCAGCCGCTTACGGTGGTCGGCGATCCGCCCGTCCCACCCAGGCACCCCGCCAGGCACGCCCCGCCATGCCAGCTCGGCCACCAGCGCCAGCCTCGGGAAGAGCTTTCGCCCCAGGCGCTGCTCGGGAGCCCGCTCGGTCCAAAGGCCCGCCTCGAGGCCCAGCAACTGCCCCCTGGCGGACTCGGGGGTCCCCGGCGGCCAAAACGGTTGCGACGCGATCGTGTCGAGGGTCTGCAACGGCATCCAGTCGGCCCTGTCCCCGTCGCCGGCGGACTCGGGGTAGTCGAGGTAGGTCGTCGCCTTCCATGAGGCGATCACGGGCCGCCCGGCCTGAAAGGCGTCCAGGGCCCGGGGCGACGTGTCCCACCACTGGATCACCGTGCCCTCGGGGGGCGCAAAGGTCTGGACCTCGTCCCAGCCTATGGGGGTGCGGCCGGCCGCCAGGGTCTTGCGGGCCAGGTCGTTCCAGAACGCCGCGAGGGCCTGGTCACTGGTCGAGGCCTTCACCGTCTTCATCCACGCCTGGCTCTCGGGGTTCTTCAGCCACGGCGAGCGGTACACCTCGTCGCCGCCCCAGTGGATCCACGGGCCTGGGAACAGGCCGACAAGGGTGGCCAGAACGTCGTCGGTGAAGCGGACCACAGAAGCCCGGCCCAGGGACAGCACGCCGTCGGCGATGCCCCAGTCGAGGGGTACCTCCCGGGCCGACCCCGTGGCCGAGAGTTCGGGGTACGCGGCCAGCGCCGCCGAGGAGTGGCCGGGAAGGTCGACCTCGGGTACCACGACGATGTGCCGGCGCGCCGCAAAGGCGACGATGCGCCGCACGTCGGCTGCGGAGTAGAACCCCCCTGACTCTTCGCCGTCGGCATCAAGGCGCCGGGCTCCCACCTCGGTCAGCCGGGGCCACGTCGGCACCTCGAGGCGCCAGCCCTGGTCGTCGGTCAGGTGCCAGTGGAAGCGGTTCAGCTTGTGCAGGGCCATCAGCTCAAGGACGCCTTCCAATGTCTCGACGCTCTGAAAGTGGCGGCTGGAATCGAGCATCAGGCCGCGCCACGGGTACCGCGGAGCGTCGGCAACGCTTCCTGCCGCCACCGCGACGGGCTGCTCGGCCCGGGCCCGGGGGGGCAAAAGCTGGGTCAGGGTGACCAGGGCGTAGTAGCGCCCTGCGGGCTGCCGGGCGCCGACCACGGCTCCCTGCGGGGTTACTTGGAGCGTGTAACCTTCGTCCCCCCCGCCCTCGTCCCTGAACCATAACGAAGCCGTTTCGGTGGGCCCCGCCTGTCGCCAGCGCCGCCCCAGGGGAGTCAGCATCCTGTCGAGCCTGTCGGCAAGGTCGTCTCTTTCCGATTCCGCCATACGGCCCCAATCGACAAGCACCGTGTGGTCCAACTGCCAGACCCCGGTGCCTGTCTCGGCATGGACAGGAAGCGGCACCAATGTGCTCCAACGGCGGGCCTCGGCCGTGTCCGACGGGTCGGGCGGCAGTTCCCGACACCAGGCCCTTGTGGTAAGCTGGAGCATCACAAGGAGAAGTCCCATGACTTTTACAGAACGGATGAGGGCGCAGGCGAAGTCCCTCCAAAAACGGCTCGTGCTCCCCGAAGGAACCGAACCCCGGACCATTCCCGCAGCCAGGAAACTCGTGGACGCAGGAATCGCCCGGGAGGTCACCCTCCTCGGGTCCAAGGCAGCCATCGAGTCGAAGGCGAAGGAACTTGGCGTGAGTTTGGCCGGCATTTCCGTGGTCGACCCCGCCACCAGTCCCCTCCTGTCGGCCTACGCCGACGAATACTACGAATTGCGCAAGGCCAAGGGCATCAGCCCGGCCGACGCGAAGGCCAAGATCCAAGACGTGCTCTTCTGGGGCGCGATGATGGTCCGGCGCAGCGATGCCGACGCGATGGTGGCCGGCGCCGACAACAGCACCGCCAATGTACTCACCGCCGCCTTCCAGATTATCAAAACGGCCCCCGGCGTCAAGTCGGCTTCGAGTTGTTTCGTCATGGACGTGCCCGACAAGAAGTGGGGGGCCAACGGTCTGATGATCTTTTCCGACTGCGCGATCATCCCCGACCCCACCGCCGAACAACTGGCCGAGATCGCCCTCGCCAGCGCCCAGAGTTTCCGCAGCTTCATCGGCGGCGAGCCCCAGGTGGCCATGCTGAGCTTCAGCACCAAGGGCTCGGCCAGCCACCCCGACGTCGACAAGGTTATCGAAGCCGTCAAGTTGGTCAAGGCCCGGGAACCCGGGCTCAAGGTCGACGGCGAGCTCCAGGCCGACGCGGCCCTTGTCGACTCGGTGGCCAAGAAGAAGGCTCCCGGGTCCGAGGTCGCCGGCAAGGCCAACGTCCTGATCTTCCCCGACCTGGGCGCGGGAAACATCGGCTACAAGCTTGTGCAGCGCCTGGCAGGCGCCGAGGCCTTCGGCCCCTTCATCCAGGGCATGGCCAAGCCGGTCTCCGACCTGAGCCGGGGCTGCTCCATCGAGGACATAGTAAATACCTGCGCCGTCATCCTCTGCCAGGCTAAATGAAAATCGGTTGAGGCCTGCTGCGGGACCATCCGGCCGCGCGTCAGGGTCGCTCGAGTGCTCACATAGCTCCGCTATGCTCCGCCTCTCCCTGCCCCTGACACTTGCCGGCTAGTCTCCTCGCGACGGCCTCAGCCGATTTTCTACCAGGTGCGAATACGGGTTCGTGGCGTAAAAGGTCGGGGAGTTTTGCAAAGCAAAACTCCGGGCCTAAGCCGCGAAGCGGCGTGGCCCCGCTTCTCACTTCACTTCGCGCTTGCCGGATCGGCTCCTCGCGACGGCCTCAGACAATTTTCTACCTGGTTTGGGTGCGAATTCTTGCCGCATGAAATCAGGGAGTTTTGCGACGCAAAACTCCAGGCCTAAGCCGCGAAGCAGTGTGGCCGCGCTTCTCTCTTCGTCTCGGTCTTGCCGCAACGCCTCCTCGCTACGGTCTGATCCCTTTTTCTCCGTGGATGGAATGTCGGTTCGCGTCGAAAACGGTCGGGGAGTTTTGCTTCCTTGAACGGGTTGACGGGCATAAGTACCCGCGCTAGATTGTTCCTGGAAGGGGAGATTTTGGAGAAAACAGCGCGAGTCTTGATCGTTGAGGACGAGCCCATCCTGGGTCTGGAGCTCAAAGAGGACCTTCAAGACCTTGGGTACTTCGTTTCCGGCGTGGTGGACGACGGAGACATGGTGATGAGGGCGTTCCTCGTCGACAGGCCCGACGTAGTCTTGATGGACATCAAACTCCATGGGTTCAGGGACGGCATCGACTCGGCGCTGCAGATCCGGGGTTTCTACCCGACACCGATCATCTTCTTGTCGTCGTATTCCGAGGCCGAGGTGGGCGACAGGCTGCCCCGCATTGCGCCCTACGCCTTTCTTCAAAAGCCCTACGAATTGGACAGGCTCGACGGTTTGATTTCAAGCCTGATCAAAGGTTCTGTGTAGGCAGCCAGACCGTGGCCTGAGTGCCCTTTCCCGGCTCGCTTTGCAGGGTGATGCCGCCGCCGTTGCGTTCGGCAAGACTCTGGGACAGGAGAAGACCCATTCCGCTCCCGCGCTCGCCGCTGGTGCCGTGGGTCGAGAGCTTGTCCTCGATCCGGAAGAGCCTCTCAAGAGTCTGGGCGTCCATCCCCACCCCCTCGTCGACGACCTCGATCCTGCACAGACCCGACTCCTCGGTGGTTGACAGCCGCACCGTCCGCCCCGGGAGGGTGAACTTGATGGCGTTGGCCAGCAGATTGCCCACGATGAGCTGAACCGACTCGGGGTCGGCGATGGGTTGGGGGTACGGCCCGGGCGCCACCTCTAGCCGAATTTCCTTCAGCTCTGCCGACGGCCTGACCAGTCCGACGGCTCGCTCAAAGGTCTGGCTAAGGTCGACCGGCACGCGCACGGGCGACCAGTCTTCTAGTTGCGAGCGGCCCCACCACAGCAGTTTCTCAAGAAAGTCGTAGGTCTTTTCCAGGGACGAAGCGAGGGTTTCGACCTCGCTGTGCCTTGCCTCCAGGCCGCTCATCTTCCCCATCAAGTGCTTGCGGACGTACCTCGCCGCGCCGCCGATGGGTCCCCGCAGGTCGTGGGCCAACACCGAGAAGAACAGGTCCTTGGCGCGGCTGGACTCGATCAAGCGGCGGTTTCTGGCCTCGATCACCTCGTCCTTGTGGTTCATGATCCTCTGGTTTCTCAACCCGGTCATCATTGAGTAGCCAAACAAGGTCACCGTAGAAACGAGGATGGAGCCGAGCATGTAGAGGGCGTTGGCGCCGGTCTGGTTGTAGAAGGTTTCAGTGTTGTCGTCGGGTCCCACGTTCGAGGCGAGGCGGACCAGAGACGCGAGGCCCACCAAGACGAAGGGCAGCGCCGTCACTCCGTTGGCCAGCCGGTTCTGGCGCTCCACCTTCCACATCAACAGAACGCAGCAGCCAGCCGAGCCGATGGCTCCCCACGCGGAGAAGGCCGCCGAGCGCTCCATGAATGATTCGTCGAAGACGAGCCAAAAGCTCAGGAGCACGAGCGGGATCCAAAGGTAGAGCCACCTCGGAAACGGACGCGAGAAGCGGAACGCCCAGATGGCGTGGGCAAACAGCAGAAGGGCCGAGATGTAGGCCCCGTTGCCGCCGATCACGGCCGTCCACACGGGCATCCAGGGTCGTCGGAACATGATGAAGGCGCCCACGGCCATAAGGCCCTGCCCCACCACCCAAAGCCAAGCGCCGGGGAAGCTCCGGCCCGACCAAGCCAGCAGCACGGCAAGCACGGCGTTGGCGGCGTAGACGAGCAGGAGCACAAGTCCCAGCGTGGGAATGTCGAAGGTCATGGGGTCCTAGATTTGACTCGGGGGAAGCTGGTTGAGGTCGTACGGCGTCAATTGGTAGACGTAGTAGTTCAGCCAGTTCGCGTACAGAAGGTGGGCGTGGCTCTTCCAGGTAACGCCTGGCTTGACCGAGGGGTCGTCCCCGGGAAAATAGTCCTTGGGGACTTCGATGGGCATGCCCCGGGTGAGGTCTCTCTCGTATTCGGCCTTAAGGGTCAGTCTGTCGTATTCGGGGTGGCCAGTGACGAACACCCGCCGCCCGTCTTCGCTCACTACGAGGTAGACCCCGGCCTCGGGGCTCTCGGCCACCAGCCTGAGACCGCCGGCGTTCAGCACGTCCTCCCTCAATACGCCCGTATGTCGGCTGTGCGGGGCCGGGAAATCCTCGTCGAACCCGCGGACGATGTGCTCCTGGGGTTCAAGGATCTCGTGCTTGTAAACGCCAAACATCTTCTTGGGGAGTGGGTACTTGGGGACGCCGTAGTGGTGGTACAACCCCGCCTGAGCGCCCCAGCAGATGTGAAGGGTCGAGAAGACGTGGGTGGAGCTCCAATCGAGGATGGCTTCCAGTTCCTTCCAGTAGTCGACTTCCTCGAAGGGAAGATTTTCGACGGGGGCTCCCGTGATCACCAGCCCGTCAAACTTCTTGCCTTTCACCTGGTCAAAGGTCGAGTAAAAGGCCTCGAGGTGGTCTGCGGGGGTGTTCCGGGACTCGTGGGTGCCCATGTGCATCAGCGAGATCTCGATCTGAAGGGACGTGTTGCCCAAGAGGCGCAGGATCTGGGTTTCGGTTTGAATCTTGGTGGGCATGAGGTTCAGCACCGCGATCTTGAGGGGACGAATGTCTTGGTGCGCGGCCCGGAGCTCGGACATCACGAAGATGTTCTCTTTTTCGAGCAGCTCTCGCGCGGGAAGATTGCTGGGAATCTTGACGGGCATGGTGAACCTCCTTTGTTCTGGAAAGGTAGAGAAGTTGACCTTGCGCGTCAAGGTTGGGGCTTCTTCGGACTTCAAGGACTGAGGCGACCCCCCAGACTCATCCCAATTCCCCTAATCTCTACGACTTCCACGCTTTCAGGTTTTTTGAGACGATAGACAATTCGGTATTTCTTCGAAGCAAGGTACGTCCTGAGAAAGCCCGTTAGGTCAATGTTGAACTTGTGGCCGAGCTTCTCACCTCAGAATGGATTGACCTCAATTTCTCCAATCTTCTTGGCAACCAGCTTTCTGATGCTTCCGTCGAGGCCCGTGTAGTCGCTTTGGACTTCTCCCAAATTCCTAGACACCTGGATAGCGTCAAGGATCACCAAAAGAGAGGCAGGCTAGTAATGTCGACAAAATCGGGGGAAGTCCACAATGCCCTGTGCGCCCGCTCGTTCGACCTCTCGTTGTCGCTCCTTGCTTTGGCCAGTCTTGCACAGCAGAATGGTTCGTCGAGGCAATGACGACAGGCAAAGAGAAGATTCAGAAGAAATGCAGCCGTGCCATAAACCCGTCTTGGACGGAGTTATGGCCTTTTCCGAAACGAGAAACCAAGGTGGACGAAGACGGGTCCGCAGCAACTCAAAACAGGTCGGCCAGAAATCCGCTCCAAAACGTAGCGAGGACGGGTTCCGGCAAGACCGGGGCGCACCGAGAAGCGGGGCGATGCCCTCCGAGCATTCTAACGAGGTTTTCGCGCGGGCCAACCGGTCCGCAGAAATTGAGGTCCACGCTTGCTCGTCGGTCGGTTTTGAGCGTAGCGAGGAACCTGTCCGACAAGTGGAACCTGAAGCGAGAGGCGGAGCGTGTCTTTGACACGTGAGCACTCGAGCGAAGGTTCCGCGCGGGCGGACAGGTCCGCAGTAGCTCAATACCGATCGACTACTGAAACAGTCCGTCGATGGAGAGGTACCGTTCTCCCGTGTCATAGTTGAACGTCAGCACCCGCGCTCCGGCGGGCAGCTCGGGCAGCTTCTTCGCGACGGCCGCCAGCGACGCTCCCGTCGAAAGGCCGACGAACAGGCCCTCCTCCTTGGCGGCCCGGGTGGTGTACTCGAACGCCTCTTCCTTGGTCACGGTGATCACGCCGTCGAGGACCTCCTTGTGGAGGTTGGCGGGGATGAAGCCGGCGCCGATGCCCTGGATGGGGTGGGGACTAGGCTGACCGCCCGAGATGACGGGGCTGGCGGCGGGCTCGACGGCGTAGACCTTGAGCTTGGGGAACTTGGGCTTGAGAACCTCGGCGACGCCTGTGATGTGCCCGCCGGTGCCGACGCCCGTAATCAGGACATCGATGCCCTCGGGGAAGTCCTTGAGAATCTCGGCGGCGGTGGTCTTCTGGTGGATGGCCACGTTCGACGGGTTTTCGAACTGCTGGGGAATCCAGCTGTTGGGGATCTGCTGGTTGAGCTCGGAGGCCCGGGCGATGGCGCCCTTCATCCCCTTTTCCCGGGGGGTTAGATCGAAGCTGGCACCGTAGGCGGCCATGAGGCGGCGGCGTTCGATGGACATCGACTCGGGCATGACGAGGATAAGTTTGTACCCCTTGACGGCGGCCACGAGGGCTAGTCCGATGCCTGTGTTGCCCGAGGTGGGCTCAATGATGGTGGTGTCGGGCTTCAGCAGCCCCTTTTTCTCGGCGTCTTCTACCATCGCTAGGGCGATGCGGTCCTTGATGCTTCCACCCGGATTCTGCTTCTCGAGCTTGATCCAGACCTCGTGTTTGGAACCGAAGAGCCGGTTCACCTGGACGTGCGGCGTGTTGCCGATGGTCTCGAGGACGCTTTTGACCTTCATGATATCTCCTATGTCAAGCGACTTGATTGACTTTAGGATACGGCGGTTTCTGCGGTTAGTCAAGCGAGATGGTGGCCCGTGGGAAAAGACAACTACCTTGCTCCCAGGTTCATTCTCAATTAGAATACGGCGCATGAACGTTTTGATAGTCGGATACGGTCGCATGGGGCACGAAGTGGAAGCCGTTCTCAAGGCCCGCGGGCACGGAGTGAGCGCCCGGATCGACAAGACCCCCGGCGTGGGCGACGCCTGCGAGATTTCCTCCGAAATCCTGCGCGCCAGCCAGGCCGTGATTGAATTCTCGCTCCCCGATGGGGTGGTCGACCACATTCGCGCCTACGCGGCGGCCGGGCTGCCGGCGGTGGTGGGAACCACGGGCTGGGACGACCGAAGGACCGAGGCCAAGACCATCGTCGAGGGCTACCAGGCGGCGCTGGTCCACGGCACCAACTTCAGCCTCGGCGCCCAGATGTTCTTCCAGCTTGTGGAAAAGACCGCGGCCATGATCGCCGACCTGCCCGAGTACGACATCATGGTGACCGAGTGGCACCACAAGATGAAAAAAGACTCTCCGTCGGGCACGGCGTTGACGACGGCAGACCGCATCATGCGCAACCTCCCCCGCAAGACCGAAATCAACACGGGGCGAATCGACAGAGAGATCCGCGAGAACGAGCTGCACGTGGCGTCGGTCCGGGGCGGTGCCATCCCGGGCATCCACCAGGTGCTGCTCGATTCGGCCGCCGACTCCCTTGAGATCCGCCACACGGCCAGGAACCGCTCTGGACTTGCCCTCGGCGCCGTCCTGGCTGCCGAGTGGGTCGCGGCCCGGCCCCAGGCGGGCTTTGTCGACGTCGAAGAATTCGCGCGCCAATATTTTTCCGGCATCAGCCGCTAAGGAGGCAAGCTATGGCTTACCAAGGTGTCTACACTGCCCTCGTGACTCCCTTCAACGAAAAGGGAGCCGTCGACGACGCCGCGTTGAAGCGCCTCGTGGAAGACCAGATCGCGGCGGGAGTCGCCGGCCTCGTCCCCATGGGAACCACGGGTGAGAGCCCCACCCTCGGCCACGACGAGCATATCGACGTCGTTGCCAAGGTGGTGAAGTGGACCGCCGGCCGCGTTCCCGTCATCGCTGGCACCGGGTCGAACTCGACCGACGAGGCCCTCCAGCTCACCCGCAAGGCCAAGGACGCCGGGGCCTCTGCGTCGCTCCAGGTCGTCCCCTACTACAACAAGCCCAACCAGGAGGGCCTGTACCGTCACTTCCTGTCCATCGCCGACCAGATCGACCTGCCGCTGATCGTCTACAACATCGCCGGCCGCACGGCGAAGAACCTCGAGACCGATACGCTGATGCGCCTGGCGGCCCACCCCAACGTGGTCGGCGTCAAGGAGGCTTCGGGCGACATGGCCCAGGTCATGGACGTGCTGGCCCGGCGCCCCAAGGGCTTTTCTGTTCTCCAGGGAGACGACGCGCTGCTGTTCCCGCTGTTGGCCCTGGGCGGCGACGGAGTGATCTCGGTGGCCAGCCACGTGGTGGCCCGGGACCTGGTCGACCTGACCGCCTCGGCGCTGGCGGGCCGGTGGGACCATGCGCGGGAGCTTCACTACAAGCTGCTCCCCGTGTTCAAGGCGCTGTTCATCGACACCAACCCGATCCCCGTGAAGACGGCGCTGGCGTTCCAGGGCAAGATGCGCGAAAGCTTCAGGCTGCCGCTGTGCCCCATGGACGAGGACAAGCGACAAGCCCTGCGCACCGTGCTCAAGGCCCACGGACTCCTCTAGACTTTTGTAAAGTTTCCTTTACTTTTTCAGGACGGGCGCTATACTGGAGGGATGAACACTCCATCCTTCCTCCGGTGCCTGCTCCTAACCTCGTTCGTTCTGATCGCGCCGCTGCTTCCCGCGGCCACCAACCCCGACCTTGCGGGGCGGGTGGTCTTCGTGGACGGCGACGTGACGGCCAACGGTCGGGTCACCGACACCGGCGACCTTCTCGTGGGCCCCCAGGTGCTCAAGACGGGCAAGGCGTCGACCATCGAAATCATCTTTGCCGGCCGGAACGTCTTCCGGCTGGGCCCCGACTCGGTGGTCCGAATCGACTTCGCCCAGCTCAAGAAAACCGTCAACCTCGACAAGGGCGAGTTCACAAGCGTCCTCAAGAAACTGGGGCAGACCACGGGCGACCCGGCGTTCCTGCTCCGCACCCCGACCGTGTCGGCCGGCGTGCGGGGCACGAGCTTCCACGTCACCACCGACGGGAACAGCACCTACTTCTGCGCGTGCAACGGCAGCGTCCTTCTGGACGACGGCACCCCGGCCGACAAGGTGCAGCTTACCAACGCGCACCATGGCGCGCGCATCTTCACCAAGGCTGCCGACGGTACGATCACGGTAACCCCGGCAGGGCTGGTGGGACACACCGACGCCGACCTCGAGACGCTTGCCAACCGGATCGACTACACCATCGATTGGACGCAACCCGACCTGAAGCACAACTAACTGCGAAGACCTACCACGACTCGACCAGGTACTTCTCGGCCTCGGCGGACCATAGCCCGTTGTGCGCGGCGCAAAGGCGCGCCAGCGTCGCGAACCTGGGGTCGCCCTGGGCCAGGGCCGGGAAGTCGTCGATGGCCGTCATGGGCATGCGGATTCCCGTGTAGACAAGTTTCTTCCCTGCGGGTTTGTCGGGCAGCGTGAGAGTGGCTTCGGCGGCGCTGTCCAGGCCGCCCACGTGGGTGATCATCACCTCGGGGCGGAGCTTGCCCGACTCGGCCAGACGCAGGCTTTCCTTCATGTCGTCGGTATTGCCACCGGTGGTGCCCACAGTGTGAGTGGCGCCGTAGTGGACGTTGTAGAAGTTCAGCTTCGCGGCAAAGGCCGTGTCGATGGGGCCTGCAAAAAAGTTCAGGCAACCGTCCTTACCCAGGATGGCGTCGCCCTGCTCCACCACGGGGGCCACGGGGGCGAAGACGAACACGTCGTCGAACCCTTCACCGCCCGTCAGCGCGCGCAGCGCGGCCACCGGGTCGGGCTTGTCGCGGGTGTTCACAAAGTGCAGCTCCACACCGGCGGCCTTGGCCTCGGCGACGGGAAACAGGCGGGCGGCTCGTTCGAGCCGTCCTGCGTCCACGTCGGTCACCACCAGCAGCCGGGGCGGCCGGCCGCCGTGGAGGGCGTAGTCGACGGCGCCCAGGCCCATGGGGCCCGCGGCGGCCAGCAGCGCCATTCGTCCCCCGGCCACCGTGCCCATGCGGTGCTCGTAGGTGCCCATGCTTGTGTGGTAGCTGGCGTGGAAGGCGCCCACGATGCAACTCATGGGCTCGGCCAGCGAGGCCTGGAAGAACGCGTCGCCCGAGAACGGCAGAAGGCAGTCCAGCAGCATCACCTCCTGGGGGAGGATCATGTGCGTCGCCGCGCCGCCGCACCAGCGGTAGCTGTAGCCGGGGCTGTCCATTCGGCCCAGGTAATTGAGCGCGGGCTGCAGGGCAAACCGGCTTCCCACCTTGTACTTGGCCTGCCACTTGGGGCCGATCTTCTCGATGACGCCGGCGGTCTCGTGGCCAATGATGATGGGGTGGGTGGCGATGTCCTTGGGCACGCGCTTGTGGTCGGTGGCCAGGTGGGCGGCCTTGTAGCTCGACATGCAGATCGAGTCGCTTACGACCCGGACAAGGATTTCGTCGTCGGCGATTTCGGGAAGCTCGAACTCGTCGAGCCTCAGATCGTTCTTTCCATACAGGCGAACGGCTTGGGTCTTCATGGTTTCCTCCACGGAAAGGACGGCTGAACGGCCACTTGGGCCAGGAATTTGGCAATGTCTTGAGGGTCGCCGGCGCCGGTGCCGGGGCGCACAACGCTGGCGGTGGCCGTGGCGACGGCCTTGGCCAAGATGGAAGACGGGTCGGCGCCGACGGCCAGCCCCGCTGTCAGGGCGGCCACCAGGGCGTCGCCGGCGCCCACGGTGCTCTGGGCCGAAACCCTGAGCCCGGGGGCAAACCACGCTCCTTCGCCACAGAACAGCCAGGCGCCCCCGGAGCCCAGGCTGACGGCCACGGTGTCGGCACCCGCCTTCCGGAGGCGCCTCACGGCTTCGAACAGGTCGGCGTCGGTACGCACAGGAAACCCGGCCCAAGCCTCGAGCTCCGAGCGGTTGGGTTTCACAAGGTCGGGACGCCCGGCCAGACCCCGGACAAGGAGTTCGCCGTCGGCGTCGAGGGCGGTGCGCGCCCCCCTCGAACGGGCCTCGGCCATCCACAGCGCGTAGATGTCCCGGGGCACACCCGCGGGCACGGAGCCCGAGAACACGACCCAGTCGCCGGGCTTCAGAGCGTCGAGGACCTTGCGTCCCACCTGGTCGAGGTCCGCGGGGGTGAGCCCGGGGCCGGGTTCGTTGATGTCGGTGTGTGTCCCCAGTTCCGGGTCGACCACCTTGAGGTTGGTGCGGCTCTCGCCCGCCACCTCGAGAGAATCGAAGGGTATTCCCTCCTGGGCCATGCGTTCGACAAGGAAACGGCCGGCGCCACCCGCCACGGGGGCCACCGCCCTGACGGGCGATCCGAGCCGGTGGAGCACCCGGGCGACGTTGAGGCCCTTGCCGCCGGCGTCGAGGCGGACGGTGGCGATGCGGTTCACCTCGCCCACGGCGAACCGGGGCACGGTGACTGTCTTGTCGACCGCGGGGTTGAGGGTGACGGTGGTGATCACGCCGTCACTCCTGGAAGATGGTCTCGAACAGGTCGCCCAGTTCGGACAGAGCCCTGGCCTCGTCGCCGCCGACGGCCTCGATCAAGATGGCGTCGCCGCATTTGGCCCCCAGGGTCAGCATCGAGAGCACGCTCTTGCCGTTGATGACCTTGGGGCCCTTGGTGAGGGTGATCTTCGTTTCGGGAAAGCTGGTGGCGGCCGTGTCGACGAACGAGCGCGCGGGCCGGGCGTGGAAGCCTGTGGGGTTGAGAACGGTCACGGTGCGGGTCATGGAGCTTCTCCTTGGTCCTCTTTTTGAAGTTCTGGATGCCGGGAACGCACGAGGGTCAACACTTCGGCCGCCGTGCCCATGCCCAGCGCCAAATGAGCGGTGGCGGCGGCCCGGGAGCGGTCGACGCGCGACAGGAGCTCCCTCATGGCGGGGATTCCGGCGGCGGAAAGGCTGAGCTCGTCGACGCCGAGGCCCAGGAGCACCAGCGCAGCCTCGGGATCGGAGGCCATTTCACCGCACACGCCCACCCAACGTCCTCGGGCCCGGGCGCCCTGCACCGTCAGGTCCACGAGGCGCAGGATGGAGGGGTGGAGCGGCTGGTACAGGTGGGTCAGCTTGTCGTTCATGCGGTCGGCGGCCATGGTGTACTGAATCAGATCGTTGGTCCCCAGGCTGAAGAAATCGGCGACGTCTGCCAGGGCCCTGGCGTTGAGCGCGGCGGCGGGAATCTCCACCATGATGCCTAGCTGGAACTTGGCGACGGGCACACCCGCGGCGGTGAGTTTGGCGGCCTCTTCGGCGAACAGGGCGCGCACCTGCGCCACCTCTTCCACAAGGGCCACCATGGGCACCATGACCCTGAGGTCGCCGGCGGGGCTAGAACGCAACAGCGCCCGGATCTGGGTGCGGAACAGCTCGGGGCGGCCGAGGCAAAGCCTGACGGCGCGAACGCCCAGAAAGGGGTTGAGTTCAGGGTCCAGGGGGAGGTAGGGCAGCACCTTGTCGCCGCCGATGTCGAGGGTGCGGATGACCACGGGTCTGCCCGAAAGCCGCGCCAGCACGTGGGTGTAGACCGCTGTCTGCTCGTCCTCGGTGGGCGGACGGTCCCTGTCGAGGAAGAGGAATTCGCTGCGGAACAGCCCCACACCCTCGGCTCCGTTGCCCAGGACTGCGCCCACGTCCTCGACGCGGCCGATGTTGGCGGCCAGGTCGAGGTGGGCCCCGTCGGCGGTAACGGTCTGAAGCGCCGCGTAGCGCTTCTGACGGGCGCGCTCGGCGGCCTCGGCGGCCTGAACCGCCAAAAAGCGCGCCTGCTGGCCGGCGTCGGGGTCGAGGACGACTTCACCCGTGCGGCCGTCAAAGGCCACAAGCTGACCGGGCTGCACGGCCGCCAGCACGGCGCCGGCCCCCGTGGCGGCGGGAAGTCCCGCCGACCTGGCCAGGATGGACGCGTGGCTGGTGCGGCTCCCGGCAGCGGTGAGGAAGCCCTTCACAAAGGCGAGGTCGAGACCCGCGGTCTCGCTGGGTGTCAGGTCGTCGGCGACAAGGATGCACGGGGTCCCCACGGTCGGCCCCGAGCAGGCCTTGCCCGACAGGAGCCCGAGCCAGCGCCGCCGCAGGTCGCGCAGGTCTTCGGCCCGGGAACGCTGGCCTTCCTCCTCGAGCTCGGACAGCAGCTCAATGAAGCTCTGACACGCGCGAAAGACAGCCGTGGGGGCGTCCCACCCCTCGTCCACGATCGCCTCGATGAGCCCGGCCAGCTCGGGATCGGCGACCATGGACAGGTGGGCGTCGAAGATTTCGGCCTGGATCGGACCCAAATCACGCAGAGTGTGGTCCCTGAGGGCCGTCAGTTCGGAGCGCATCCGGACCTGGCTGGAGGCCAGCAAGACGCGTTCGGCTGCGGGTTCGGCGGTGCGGCGGGCGGGGTCCTCGGGCTCGTGCCTGTTGAGGACGACCGCCGGCGCCATGGCGATTCCCGGGGACACGCCCTGGGCCTGGAAGACGAGGGGCATGTCAGAGGCCCTCGGCGAGTTCCCGCAGGACGGCGTCGGCGTCCGGGGCCGCGAGCAGGCGCTCCAGCCTCTCGTCGTCGCTGCAAACCGTCGCGATGGTGGTGAGCAGGTCAAGGTGCTCGTTGCCCTTGGCGGCGATGCCCACCAGCAGGCGGGCCCGGTTTCCGTTGCCGAAATCAACGCCGGCCGGCACCTGCACCACGGCCAAACCCGTGGCCTTCACGTACGCCAGCGATTCCTTGGTGCCGTGCGGCACGGCCACGCCGTTGCCCACGTAGGTGGTCGCCAGGGCCTCACGCTCGATCATCTTATCAATGTACTCGGCGCCCACGTAGCCCGCCTCATGGAGAAGCCGGCCAACGTCGCGGATGGCCTCGGATTTGTCGCCGTAGTGGGCGCCGAGGCGGATGGTTTGGGAACTCAGCAGGGCCATGTCAGTCTCCTTGATGCGACCCGGGGTTGTTGTTGCTCCCCAGAGTCCGGGCCAAGACGGCCCTCAGTTCGTTTTGGTTGCCCGAGGCCACGGCGGAGCGCGCCTCGGGGGTGGAAAGTCCTTCGACAAGGACGTTGAGAATGCCCTCCCCCGGGGGAGGCGCCAGCGCCCCGCTTTCGGAGATGAGGCGCAGGCGCCTCAGGCGGATGTGGTCGCGAAGGGTGCGGACACCCGCTTCGTCGAGCAGGGGGCTGACCACGACGTAGTCGGCCTCGGGGAGAGGCAGCGGCACGGTCGAAATCAGCAGGTCGTAGCGCTGCGGTGAAAACTCAAGGGCCTCGAACCACGAAAGGCTGGCGACAACCTTCACCTCGGGGACCTCGGCTCGGATCCTGCTGGCGAGCATGTGCGACGTGCCTATGCCCGACGAGCACACGATCAGGGCGCGGAAGCCTGTGGAGTCGCGGTGGCTGCGCTCCACCGAGGCGGCGAAGTGCAGCACAAGGAACCCGATCTCCTCGGGCGGAACCACAAGCTTGGGGTAGACCTCGGCAATGCACGCCGTCACCGTCCCCACCAGATCGGAAAACCGGGCCCGAATTTCAGGAAGGAGGGTGTTGGCTATGGGCAGGCGGTGCGCCAGCCGGGCCAGCGCGGGTCCCCAGTGCGCCGTAAGGCCCTCTTTGAGGATGGAATCGCGTTCGAACGGAAAGCCGGCGCGCCGGGCGGCGGCAGCGATGAGCCCCTCCACACCCTTCACCAGATCGGGCGAGTGGTGGTGGGGTCCCGACGAGCTGTTGGGTTTGGCCGCCTCGAGCTGGAGGGCCGTCCATTCGACCTCGGCGTCGGGAAAGGCGACGCCAAAGGCCTGCGACACGCTTTCGAGCAGCCTTCGCGCCGGCCCGCGGTCGCCGCTAGGGGCCGGAACGCGGATGAGGGCGCACCCGGCCGTCACTCTCTGCAGGCTGGTGACCAGGTGAAGGGTGAGCGACAGGCCCGCCGAGGGCGCCCAGTCCCAGTCTTCCTTCTTGGAGGCAAGGTCGACCAGGGAGTCCAGACGCGACACCATAGGCAGGGGGTAGCGTTCAAACAAGAAACGTTCAGGCGCGGTGCCGGCCAGGCGTCCGGCATGCCGGAACAGGGCGAGCAAATCGGCCTCGGAGAAGCGCGCCGCCAGGGCGGCTCCGAGGGCCAGCCGCTTCTGGTATTCGGGACCCTCGACCGCCACGCCGAAGCCCCTCCGGCGCACCAGCGAGAGCTCAAACGGGGCAAGCCAAACCTCCAGCGCGTCGAGTTCGGCACGAACGGCGGCCGTCCCCACCCCCAGCTCTCGTTCAAGAGCGTAAAACTTCACGGACGAGGGGCACTCGAGCACCAGGGTGGCGAGCACCCACCGCCTGTCGGCAGCGGTGTACGAAGGGTTCGGGGCCCCGCCCAGGGCGTCTTGAAACGCCCGGACGCGGTCGGGTTCGCCGACCATCTGGACTCCCAGCCCCGAACGCCCCCTGACGGCCAGCCCCCAGGGTTCCAGGGCGGGACCCAGGCGGCTCAGCTCGCGGTGCACGGTTCGGGGGCTCACGTCGAGCGCTTGGGCCATGGCGCCCAGGGTGACCTCGTGGTCGCTCCCCAGAAGGATGGCGATGGCTTGGCGCTGACGGTTGGACAAATCCATGGGGTCGGGTTCCTCGTTCTCTTACTTCTTCAGTCGTTCCACAAGAGTGTCGTAAACCGGGCTCTTGAGGAAGTCGTCCACCGAGA
>Ga0181516_10000376_pt1 | contig 42148 bp, 38 predicted proteins | sample PEATcosm2014_Bin_25_FD_121104 | JGI IMG/M metagenome (GOLD analysis project Ga0181516, IMG submission 121104) | Peatland microbial communities from MTU Mesocosm Facility, Houghton, MI, USA - PEATcosm2014_Bin01_10_metaG | ecosystem: Environmental > Terrestrial > Soil > Wetlands > Peat | place...
GCCGGTAGGCTTCCATCTCCATGGCCGGGACCTGCACCAAGCGAGTCTCGAAGATCAAATGAGGATGTCCGCCGACCCCCCGCCGAACGGTGTCTTCCAAGACGTAAGGCCGATCGTCGTCCACCAAGGCGATCGGCAAGATGTCGTCGTCGAGGAAGCGGCGGCAAAGGTCCAGGTAGTAGCGGGCCGTTCGTAGCAGATCGAGCTTGTCGGCGGACGACCAGTGCTCCACCAGCACCACGAGGAGCGCCGGAGCTTCGGGATAATCGAAGCGCAACGCCAGGTCCATGGCTTGCCCCGGTCCCGGTTCCGCGGCATCATCCTTGGCGACGGTGGCATCGACCACCTCGACGGAACTCGGGTGTCCGCGAGACCGCCAAATGTCGGGAGCGAGGAATTCCAGCGCGTCGTAAGGATACCGCTTCAGCAGATTCTTGACGGCCTGATCGTGGGAGAAGGGCGGGGAGGGCTCCATGGGTTCAATTTATGATATAGTGAACGTTTGAGCACTCTTTTTCTTGCGCCTTTCAGGCGCCGGGCGTTCTGGGGCTGTCCCGCCATGCCTCCGGCGGCCCAAGGGCTGAAGGCGCAGCCCTTGGGAATCCCGCGCCTTTCCGGGGGGCTACCGCCCGCCCGGACCCCAGCGAGATTGAGCTGCGGACGTAGAGGAAGTCGCGGGACATCCCGATCGGCGCACCGGCCTGCTTGCCTTCGGCAAGATGGCCGGGGTTGCGATACCGTCTGGTCAGGAAATATCAATATCCATGACTTTTTGATAATAGCTCTGTAATCGCGGATTTAGTGGATGCCGACTTGGTTCGCCAGCATTCTGTATACTTTTTCAAACCGCAATTACCGCTTGACAAGCCAAATTAAAGATGATAACATGAGGTTGCCCTACGTGGGCTTACAAAGTGAGGCACATATGAGTGTATATATTGTTCGTGATTTCGATAATCAATTTATAAAAAAACACATAGCTGACTGGCATTTTTGCAGCAAAGGAATCCAGCATTTGAGCAGGGGAGATGATCTCTGCTTTTACAGTAATTACATCTACATCAAAAAGAAAGATGGAAAGCAATTAAAATGCGGGGAACGCTTTGAATTTTGTGTAAGATGTCGTGGCTGCTCACCTTTTGGCTGTAATTATCGCAACGACGAGTAGTTCAATTTTTCTGGTCGGGTGCTTCTGATGTCCCTATTTTCTGCAGTTATAGCCATACTATATTCAAGGGCTGGAAGTCAAAATCGAGCTGGCCAGCCCGGCCCTTTGAGCTATCGCGGCGATTTCTGCAGCTGTCCGAACCGCTGACGACACCCGGAATTTTTCAAACGAGCATTTCACGAATCCACCAGTCCCGGTATAGCTTGCAAGTGTAATTGTAGACCATGAATAGACGCTGGAGGAGGTTCCGGTGTCTGCAAGGTTGCCATTGACGTAGAGTCTAGCTGTATGGTTTCCATCAACCGTCAAAGCGAGATATATATCCTTGTTCAGTATCCACTGAATGTTGCCAAAACTATTTGTGAAATACGGCACAATAGCGCCATTTGACGTCAGCGCGACACCTGAATTATCTGCGCCCCACAACGTAAATAGCCAGCCAGTATCCTGTTGAATATTCACCACCGCTTCAAAGGTCGCATTTGTTTGCGGAGGACTGAAGTTAAGGTTTGCATAACCTGAAGAACCATCGAATTGAACTGCCTTCCCGTAGGTTCCATTCACCCAAGTAGCTCCACCGAAGAGAGTACCAGATGTTCCGCCAACGGCATTTGCAATGGCGGTACCTGCTCCTTCATTCATTCGCCACAGGCCAACTGTATTCGCATCCATAGGAAAAATGCTGTCAAGGCTTGGAATTACTACTGCCGCGGGCTTCTGGACACACCGAACTGAGAATCCCGCACCTTGTGCATCCATGTTCTCTGTGATAGCGGAACTGGTGGTGAATATTTTATACATGGCTCCGCCTGCATTCGTTACGCCTTGGTTGGATGTCCAAAAATTTGCACCAGAAAGCAACGGATCGATGCCTCCATTATAACTCATGTTCATGGCTGGAAGTACTCTCATTCCAAATAGATCGGTTCCATTCCCACTATCCCAACCAGAGTGAGCTTTTAGTGCTGTACCTTCCTTTCCTACACCAACTCTAGGATCAATTTGAATCGTATCAATCAATTCGTTCCAATCTGCTAGACTTGGAACCTGCCATCCGCTGGGACAAACACCTTGCACCCCGCTTGGATTCGCGTTGCTTGATGCCGAACCAGCCATAACCTCGGCCCAAGTATATAGCCGCCCGTATTTGGTGCAGGAATCGATGGCGTTTCCGTAACATACCCCCACCGTATCCGTGTTACCGGTTGTATTCCGGTAGTTCAAGTTTTGGGCCATCCAGACTTGGGATCCAATAGTCACTGTTCGATAGATCTTCCCGTCGCGGGGATCGGTCAACAAGCCGTAAGTGATTGCGGAGTTCCAAGGAATATTAAACCACTGGTGATATATGCTAATGGTATAAATCAGCCTGTTCCCATTCCTGTTCGTCACCACCACCGGGATGGTCGTCGGGTCGATTGCGTTCAGGGTGACCACGTTGCTGGTTTGGCCGTTGTATGTGATGGTGGATACGTCGCCCGACGTGTTGGCCGTTGCGGTCACGGTTACGCTGGTCACACCGGCTGCAACCGAGTCCGTGTAGCTGGCGGTGGTGCGTGCGAAGGTGGAGGCAAAGGACCCGGGAGTCGTTGAAAGAGCAGTGAGGGTGCTGTCGCGTGCGACTGCGGCGCCCACCACCACCGTCACGGTCGTGGCGCTGACGCTTCCGTCCGTTGTGGAGGATGCCGTGGTTCCGTTTGCGGTTCCGGACCAGATCATCGTTCCCGACTGGTTCAGGCCCTGGAAGGAGAGGGTGTAGGGAACCCCGATGGGGACGCCCGTGAAGTCGCAGCCGTGCGCTGAGAATAACGGGGTCTGGGTCTCGGAATAGCTGCCTGCGGTCAGGGAAACCTTCACCGTGGCGGCGCTGTCGTAGAAGGCGGTGCTGACTCCGGCAGCCAGTTGGACTCGGGCGGAAAGTGTCGTGGTCTTGGCGCCGTCGTCTCCGGTGGGCGCGTCGGTCTGGCAGGAGGCCAGGAGGAGAAGGGCCAGGGCCGCGAAGATCTTTTTCATGTTCATCTCCTCACCAGCTCGCGTGGACGGTGGTGGTGGAGGGGCCGGAATTGCCGCTCATCAGCAGAACCGCGGTGGTGACACCGCCTGCGACGACCACGGCTCCTCCCGCGAGCCACCAACCCCAGTGGCTGCCGCTGGATCTGGCTGCCGCGGGCTCCGGTTCGGTCGGGGCCGCTTGAGGTTGTGGAGCCGGGGCCGTGACGGGCGGCGCGGCGGCGATGGGCGGCGGCGTCATGGTGTCTGGCTTGGTGGGGCCTGCCAGGTCGCGGGCCACTTGCGGGATGATTTCCGTCAGGATGGCGTCCACCTCGGCGCGGCTGTTTCGCGTCAGGCTCTTGCGCACCTCTCCGGTCTGGACGTCCACCAGCCGGGCGCTGAGGGTGTAGGTGTTTCCGACCTTCGCGATGGTTCCCAGCACCATCTGGTCCACCGAGAGGAGCTTCCCCACCTGCACGGCGCATTCCTGGCCGTCGCAGGCACCGCTTTGCTGGAAGCCCTGTTCCTGGAGGATCCCGTCCATCTGCGAGCGCTCCATCACCCGGAACTTCCCGGTGTTGATCAGCTCCGAGTTCATGGCCGAGGTCAGCCCGTCGATGGCGCTGGAATCCAGGACCCGCGACGTGAACGGAAGCACCGCCACCATGGGCAGTTTGGCCTCCTGGGCAGAAATGGCCAGGGCCGTGGCGAAGATCCAGAAGAAGAGATGCGGTCGTCTCATGCGAAACTCTTCGGAGAGTGGGTATTGGCGCGAACCCCTCAAACAAAGGTCCGGATCCCTCGCCTGGCAAGCGAATCACCCCCGAAACGTGACGGCGCTCACACGAATCGGATTTCCACTCGCTTTCCGATGGCCTTCGCGACCTTGGACAAGGTGCGGACGGTCGGATTCGCCCGCGGGCTTTCGAGCTTCTGGTAGGCTTGCTGGGTGATGCCTGCGGCCTTCGCGACCTTCCCCTGGGTCAGACCCCTTCGCGCCTCGAACAGGCGGTAGGACACTTCCAGTTGGGGATCGATCGCGATGGCATGCATGCCCGTTCCTTTCACCTCGGTACGAGCTTCGACCAGGGGAAATCCCTGGCTCAGTTCGGATTCGATGGCGCCGTTCAGGGCCTCTTCCGCCATGGCAAGAGCCTCTTTCAACGACTCTCCATAAGTGTTGATGTTCGGCTTGTCGGGAAACTCCACGATCCAGGATCCTTCCTGTTTGGTGATCTTCGCGGCATACAACATGGCGTCTCCCCCCTTACTCGATTCCGGCTTGTTTCAGGATGGCCTTGGCGGTCGGCAGCGGCACATCCTTGGACCCGTGGACCGGCACGGGAATGGACCGATGACCGTCCTTGATCATGACGTGGTGCGAGCCTTTGATACGGTCGCACATCCAGCCAGCCTCCTCCAAGATCTTCTTGATCTGCTTCCCATTCACCGGATCGAAAATACAATATTTAATGCGTAAATACAACAAATAAGATGTCGATCGTCCCCGCAAGTACGGAGTCACGGGTAGAGCTGTGGGGCTCGATGATTCGCCGTTCGTCGGCGAGCGGAAGCGAGCCGCCCGTGACGTCGGTCGGGGTCCGGGGGGACGGCTCGTCTCCGGATTGCCTCCAGTCCATCGGCCCGTGTGGGCCGATGGGTGAAAAACTCATGGGCCATCCGGGGAATTCGATCCCCCCGGCGCGGGGGATCCAAGGGGCCGCGCGGTCGGCCCCTTGGCCGGGGTACAGGGGCCAGGCGGCCCATGTAAACCAAGCGGAGCGCCGCGCCCAAACCCCCGGGCACCCACGCCCGACCCTCCCATTGCTAGATTGTTACGCCAGCATGACGGAGATTTCGCCGGTCACCGTGTACGCCGCCCTCGGGAGCAATCTCGGGGATCGGTCCTTGGCTCTGACCAGAGCCCGAAACTGGTTGCAGCGCATTTCCCTCGGGGAGCGCCTGGAAGAAAGCCGGATCTTCGAGACGCTCCCGGTCGGCCCCGGCGTCCAGGAGTGCCATCTCAACCAGGTCGTCCGGTTCTCCACGCTCCTGGCCCCGCAGCAGATCCTCCACTTCTTCAAGGAAGTGGAACTCTGGTTGGGCCGTCGCCAACGTCCGCGCCTGCACCCGCGCGAAATCGACATCGATCTGCTGTTCTTCGGCGACAGCGACATCAACCTTCCCGAACTGCGCGTGCCCCATCCCGGCTGGGCCGCCCGCTCCTTCGTGCTGGTTCCGTTGCTGGACCTGGATCCCGACTTCCGCTGTCCCGTCACCTGCGTTCCCGCCCAAGCCCTGCTGGAAGAACACTGCCCCGGGGCGCACCGCGAGGCCTGGCCCTTCGGTTCATTCGCCTTCACGCAGGAAGCGGCGGCGTAGCCTTCCCCAAAGGCCGGGCTGGATTTCCAGTTCCGGCGCCACCAGTCGCATCCAGGGATGGGGAATCCGCACCTCCCATCCGTCGCCCCGAGGTCTGCGTCCGGAACTGGTGAAGTGGAGCCGATCCCGGGCACGGGTGCAGGCGACGTAGAACAGCCGACGCTCCTCGTCCCCCGGAAAGGCCTCCAACGCACGCCCTTCCGACCGGAGGCGATCCTGCCCGACCGCGAAAACGACCGGCCATTCCAGTCCCTTGGCCCCGTGGATGGTCGAGACTTCCACGGCGCGCGCCCACGGAGGAAGGGCGGATTCCCAGCGCTCCCGGTCGCGGTTCGAACGGCAGAGGATGCAAATGTCCCTGCGGGACCTTCCCGACCGGACCTCGCTGGCGATCCGCGCGAGGACCCACCGGGTCTCCTCGGCCTGCTCCAAGGCGCGGTACCAGATGGGTTTCGAACTTTCCCCGTCGCTCCGCGAGGCCACCAGGACCTTCCGGAAAGCGGGGGGCTTGTCGGGAAAGATGCGGTTGGCGGCGGCGAGCACCGGAGAGAGGCTGCGGTGGTTGGACGTCAGCGACAGAATCCGCCCGGCAGGCCGATCGACCTTCCAATCCGAGACGTTGCGCATGTCCGCCCCGCGGAATCCGTAGATCGCCTGGTCGTCGTCGCCCACGGCGAGGAGCGCGGGGGAATCCCCCGCCAGGAGCGAAACCAGCCGGTACTGGGTGCGGTCGGTGTCCTGGTACTCGTCCACCAGAAGGACCCGCGCCCGAGCCCTCCAGCGTTCGAGCAGCCGAGGATCCGTCTCCAACGCGGTCAGCGCCCCGGACAGGAGGTCGTGGTGCTCGGCGACTCCCTTTTCGCGCTTGCGCGCCTCCCAGGCTTCCCAGTCTGCTCGCCAAGGCAGCGTTCGCGGTGCCTCCTGTGGACGTCCGTGTTCGGCGAGCGTCCGCGTCCATTCGGTCCGCGCAGGCGCGGAGGTGGCTCCGGTCCGGAACCGTTCCATCCAGAAGGCGGCGAATTCGCGGTCGCGCGCGTCTTCCTCCATCAAGCGAGGTGCGGTGTTCCATCCCGCCAGACGCCAACCCCGCCCGCCGGTTTCGGACAGGATCTGCAACCCCAGGGAATGGAAGGTCCGCACGTCCGGGACCGCGGCACCGGGCCCAAGCGCCAGAGCCGCGCGTTCCCGCATCTCCCCGGCCGCGTCCCTGGTGAAGGTCAGGGCCAGGATGCTGCCCGGGGGAGTTCCCCGCGCGCATTCCCAGGCGAGTCGGCGGGTCAGGACGGTGGTCTTCCCCGTTCCCGCCCCCGCCAGCACCAGGAGAGGGCCGCGGGCTTGGAAGTCGTGCCGGACCACTTCCGCTTGTTCGGGCGTGAGTCCTTCCAGGAGGCGTTCCTGCGCGGCTGCGGCTGCGGGCGAATCCATGGCCGGAGAAAAGATGCATCCGAGCCTCCCCCGATCCCGCATGCGCCCGACGTCTACCTTTGCTCCGGTGATCCAGTTTCTGCACGTGACCCACACCTACGACGGCACCTGGAAAGGCATCGAGGATGTGACGTTCCGGATCGATTCCGGCGAGTTCGTGTTCCTGACCGGAGCCAGCGGGGCGGGCAAGACCACCCTGCTGAAGCACATCTACATGGAGGAACTTCCCGATCCCGAGCGCGGCGGAAGAGTGGTGGTGAGCATTCCGCGGGAAGAGGCCTTCGATTCCGGACGCATCCATCCGTCCGGTGTCCAGCGCCTGCGTCGGGACATCGGGGTGGTGTTCCAGGACTTCCGACTCCTGACCGACCGCGACGTCTGGGACAACGTGGCCTTCGCCCTGCGCGTGCGGGGCCACTCCGGGGCCTTCCTGCGACGAAGGGTGGAAGAGGTCCTGGAACGCACGGGCCTGTCCCGTCGCCGCCATGCCCATCCCCACGAACTCTCCGGAGGCGAGCAGCAGCGGGTGTCCATCGCCCGCGCCGTCGCCGGAGAGCCGTACATCGTCCTGGCCGACGAGCCGACGGGCAATCTGGACCGGGAGAACGCGGAGGGCGTCCTGGACATCTTCCGGCAACTTCACGCCGCCGGAACCACCATCGTGATGGCCACCCACGACCTGCAACTGCTCGACAGACTCCCCCACAGAAGGCTCCAATTGGAAAATGGACGCTTGAAGACCCGTTGGTTCTAGTGGGATGATGGATCCAACGAACATGCCGATCGACTCGTCCTCCCAATACAGCAGCCAGCCCAGCGGAGAACCCACCGGAATGGACGGGCCTCTGCCATTTCCGGAGGAATCTCCCTTCCTGTCCGATCACGGCCTGGGCGCACCCCAACCTCCACCCACGACCCGGATTCCCGCCTCTCCCCCCTCCGATGTCAGCCAATTTCCCCCGGCGAGTCCCTCCCATCCCGCGGGAGGCGGTTCCACGAGTCCGCCCAAGCCGTCCAGCCACGAAGCGGCGCCTCACGTCTTTGCCCCCGCACCGTCGCCACAGGACGCGCTCTCCTCGTTCACGATGTTCGGGGGGTCGGAAGATCCCTACGCGGCTGCCAGAGGTTCCCAAGGCATTCCGCGTTCCGGGGTTGGATCGCACGCCGAATCCGAACTCCTGGAACGGCTGAAAGGAATCCACCTCACGACCACCGATTCCCTGCAGGGACGGCTGGTCGAACTTTATCTGGGGGTGGTCACCGCGGAAGCCTTGGTCCCCACCGACTTTCTCCTGGAAGGGGCGGAGCGCACAGGTCGCCTCTCGCGCTACAAGACCTCCCAGCAGAAGCTCAAGTCGCTGCAACAACTGGTGCTCGCCGAACTCAAGCTGGAGGCCGACAAGGCTGGCGGAAACGCCGTCGTCGGTGCCGAAATCCGGGTTTCGCTGGACCACGGCGTGGTGCTCATCGTGGCGACGGGAACCGCTGCAAGAGTGGTCTGAGCACCCCAGTTGGTCTGAACTCCAGGGTGAGGCGGGGGGCTCAGATCCTGGCGAGAAGGTCCGACAAGGCCTCTTCCTTGGAATCCTCCTGGAGCTGGGTGAGCATGGACAGCCGGGAAGCCCAACGCTCGTGGACGGGCTGGACGTCGGCCTGCAACGCCGCGACGGGATCCGTCACCCAGGCTCCCAGCACGCCCGCGGAGGCGGGTGACGGAAACGCGATCCAAGGGGCCACGTGGCGCATCCGCCAATCGGCATCCATGGGCGCGATCTCGGGGAACCGTCGCTGCCCTTCCGATTCCGCCCGCGCATCCACTTCGTCGGCGAGCCAACCCCACCACTGCGGGGAACGGATCTCCAGATCCCGGCGGTGGGACTGGAACTGCCATCGCCGCACCACGACCAGGCACGAGGGGGCGAGTCCCGGTTCGCGGGCGGAACTCGCGACCTCGGCGAGCGTCAGCGCGAACAGCCGGAGCAATGCCCAGTCCCAGCCCGTGCGGTGCGCCGCCATTCCGGGGCGCTGGTTCTGTCGGAATTCCATCGGATCCGCGCGGGATTGCGCGGGATAGAGCCAGCGGACAAGGTCCTCCCACCCCGCCATGAGCCAGGGATCGGGTTCCGTGAGCAATTCCCGGAGTCCGCCCAGCCAGTCCGGATCCAGGCGGAGGAACTCGCGGACGCGCGCGTCGCCGAGCAGGGATCGGAAATGGTCGGCCCAGACATGCCCCGTGGGCGTCCAACCCGTGCGCCATCCTTCGGCGATCCACCTTCCCTGACGTTCCAGGTCCAAAAGGTCGAAGCCGACCGTCGGAAGGCCATCCATGGTCTCGCCCGGAAACAAGCCTTGGTCGAACGCCGCGATGGCCGCATGGACCCCGGTTTCCACGAGCGGTTCGGGCTCGCCCCCGGCGTCGATGGACGCCTCCAACTCCAAGGTCTCCACCTGCGGTGCGGGAGCGGGGTCCGGAGGCGAAGAATCTTGCCGCCGGGATTCGGGAAGAATCCTCTCGATCTCCCGATGGAAGGTCTCGTGCACCGCCAAGGCCACATCTTCCTTCCAGCTTTCCTGGGCGCGGGCGAGCTCCAGCAAAGCCCTCTCGCAGGCGGCGATCCGACCGGTGCGATCCGACAGGCCGGTCCGATCCACCAAACTGCGTCCGGTCTCCCAGACCCAATGGCGGGGATCCTCCCGCGGTCCGAGCCCGGGAAACAGGGACTGTCCCGGACTTTCTGCCAGAGCGCGAACCCATGAATCCAGGGCCGGCCCCAGGGGAGACCCCGTTTGCAGCACCGCCGAACGAAGGTCCTTGAGCGTGGGTTCCGAACCGCGTGCGCGGAGGTACACCGCGGTCGAGCCGAAGAGGAGGTCCAGACACCGGACGGGACGGGAACTGGTCTTGCGGAACTCGAAATTGAACTGGTCGCACCGCACGGCCAGGATCAGGGCGAATTCCCAGACCGGGCGGTCGATGGTCTTGGGATGTTCCAGGAAGGGACGACCGGTGCGCACCCCCAGGACGCGCAGGAGGTCGGCGAAGCCCCTGCGGCGCAGGGGTTCCGGGTCCTCGACCAGGGACTGGAGGATTTCGTGCGCGTTCGCCACCGAGCGCAGCAGCATCAGTCCGGAGGAGCTGGACAGTCTTCGGCGCACCAGGGACCACAGGCGGGCCTCGGCCCAGGTGTACTGACCCGCTTCCTGTTCGCGCAGGTCGCAGGCGAAGCGCAGCAACCCCAGGAATTCCCCCGATCGGGCCCCGGGTTCGTGCGACAGGATCTGTTCCACCGCCACGACCGAATCCGGATCCCACGCCAGGGGAATGTCCGATCCCCGCACGCGGAAAAAGCGGCGCACGTCGGCCTTCAGGGCATCTCCCTGCAGGATGCTCTTCACCAACGATCGCTCTCGTGGCGGCCTCACCGGCACCTCGGCGGGAACGTTCGCGGCGGGGGCGCGCCGCGCTTGGGGCATGCCCTGCAGAGCGTTCTCCACCAGGTTCGTCATCTGGGAGGAGCGACTCACGAGCGAAAATCTACTCGCTGGGCAAGGGAGCGGCGGCCGGCGGAGCCCATCCTAGCCCATCAGCTCCCGGGCGCGGTCCAGCCAGATCGCCATCTCCGGATCCTTCCCCCATCTTTCCACGGCTTGGCGATGCACCTGTCCCGCTTCCGACTCCCTCCCCAGAGCCAGCGCCACCGACAACAGGTACACGTGCGCTTCGGCCAGCCGATCTTCGGCGTAGTTGCCCACCTGGTCCACCACCTGGCGCAGCCAAACGTAGGCGGCGGAGTAGAAACGGTTGAGATCCTCACCTTCCTTGGCGAACTTGGCTTGCATGAGGATCGAGACCCCGATTCCGAAGCCGTCCGTGGACGAGCGGTCCCTCCCCACCGCCCGGAGCGACTCCTCGGCCAGAGCCCAGGCGCATTGGACCGCGCGGTCGAGCCGGGGCATCCCGAAGAAGGCGGAAAGAGGCGTTTCCGCCACCACGTCCTGGACCATGGCGCGCCTTCGCGCGAAACTCTTCGTGAGCCTCTCGATGCTGCCCTCGGGGAGCGTGGCGGGCAGATGGATGGAAGGGGAGTCGAACCAGTCCATGCGCGTGGCCGCGAAAAGGCATTCGGGGCAGACCGCGACGGAATAGGCGTCCACCGGGAAGGAATTCTCCGGATCGTCCGGCTGGAGCTGGATCGTGATCTCGTTGGAAATCCACGTGCTGCGGTGCCGGGCGGGATCGGGGAGCCAACCTCGGGCCTCCTCGCAACGGCAAACAGGGCAGCGCAGGCGGAATCCCAGCAGGTTGGAATTCCTGGCTCCGGTGGAAAGCAGGGCCTGCAGCCGTTCCGGGGCCATCTCGTGGATGCTCCGCTTCAATTCCGACAGATTCTGGAGAACCATGATCGAATGGTCCATCAGCAGACCCTCGCGCAGCGTCTCGAAGTCGGCGACCACCTCGAACGCCCGCCCCTGCTCCGCCAGCCCCTTGTGGAAATTCGCCAGCATGCGCCTTCCCGACGGATCCATCTCCTCCTGGCCGGACAGATCCAGGACAACTCCTGCCCAGGTCGAATCCCGGACCTGGGCGAGGATCTCCCGCATCCAGGCCGCGTCCGCTGCATCCAGGCCGTTGCGGCATTCCACCACCATCCACTGGCCGCTTCGGTAGGTTCTGGGAGAGGGAGAGGCCATGGCGTCGTGGGCGAGTGTACCATTGGTCAAGCACCATGGCCAGACTCGAAATCGACCGGAAGGCGCATCCGTCCGCGCGCGAAGTCGTCGCCGCCCTGCGGGAAGCCGGGCACGAGGCGTGGTTGGCCGGCGGTTGCGTGCGCGACCTGATCCTGGGCCGCGAGCCCGCGGACTACGACGTGGCTTCGTCCGCCACGGCGGAGGAGGTCCGGAACGTTTTCCGTCGGACCGTTCCTGTCAAGCCGGAACTTGGTGTCACCCTGGTGCTCCGGGGGGAGGACCGGATCGAGGTCACCACCTTCCGGACGGAAGGTCCCTACCTCGACGGCCGGAGGCCTTCGAGGGTGGGGCCGGCCAGCGCGGAGCTGGACGTCCGGCGCAGGGACTTCACCATCAACGGACTGCTCCTGGACCCCCTTTCCGGGGAGATCTTCGACCACGTGGGTGGGCTCGCCGACCTCGAGGCGGGCATCCTGCGGTGCATCGGGGATCCGGGCGAACGCTTCGCCGAGGACCATCTGCGAATCCTGCGCGCCGTCCGCTTCGCCGTCCGCTTCGATCTTTCCATCGATCCCTCCACCTGGGCGGCCATGCTCCGGCTGTCCCACCGGGTGGACCAGCTCTCCGGCGAGCGCATCCACGAGGAGCTCGAAAAGATGTTCGGCCAGGGGCCCTTCCACCGCTGCCTGGACCTGTTGCTGGAAAGCGGAGTCCTGGGATCCATCTCCCCGCCCCTGGCGCTCGCCCTGGGATCGGTCCGGGCGCGCGATCGTCTGGCACGCTGGTGCCGAAGCCGGTTGCCGGCGGTCCAGGGTCTGTGGCCGGCATTCCTGGGAATGCCCCTGTGTCCTTGGTTCGAGGAATTCCAACCGGGTCCGACCGCCGCGGTGCAGCCGGCCCAGGAAAGGTACCTGGAACGGATCCGCGCATCCAGGACGGAAATCGACGCCGCCGCGCTGGTTTGGACGCGTTGGCCCCGCCTGCACGCCCCGCTGCCTTTGCCCAGCGCTCTCGCGCCGATGTTCCGGGATCGGAATTGGACGGTTCTGCGCACCCTTCTGGAAACCCAGGTCCAAGCGGGTCTCGAGCCTCTCCCACCGCTCGAGGAACTGGACCGGATCCAGGAACGCGTGCCTTTGGCCCCTCCTGCCCTTGGGCATGCCTTCCAGAAAGCGGGGGTTCCGAAGGGCCCCCTGCTGGGCCAGGCCATCCGGGAAGCCGATCGGAGAATCCTCGACGAAGGGGACGTTCCCGGGGCCCAACTGGTCGCCCAAGTCGCGAAATCTATTATGGGGGGTCCATGACCGGCGGGATCTTCCTCATCAGCTCCAGTGCAGACGGGGCGGCCCAATGGTCGCGCTGGATCCTGGAATGGATCGAGCGATCCGGTTCCGACGCGGAAAAATCCGTCTACCTCTGCGATTCCCCCGTGCTCGCCCGGGAATCCCTCGCCCTGCCGGTGCGGGAGGGCGACCCACCCTGCCTGGTCCTGATCGACCGCCAGACCGCGGGATGCACTCCCGAGCTCGCACGGTTCGTGTCCGATTGCATACCGGAAGCCTGGGTGGTGGAGATCCTGGTCGATACCGATCCGCTTCCCCCGGAGCCCAACGTTTTCATCCTGCGCGAGTCCGCCCGCCGGGACGAATGGGAATCCATGCTGCACCACTGCCTGAACGAAAGTCCTTCGCCGCAGTGGTCCCGCGCCCTGGAATCCTAGCCCGGAATCAGCAGCCTCTGCGCCTGTCGATCTGCTCCTGGTAGATCGCCTCGTACTGGGGCACGATCGACTCCGGAGAGAACAGGCGGGTGGCCCGTTCCCGGCCCGCGCGGCCCATGGCTTCGCGCAGACCTGGTTCCGTCAGGATCCGCCGACAGGATTCCGCCATGGAATCCACGTCCCCGACCGGATGGAGGAACCCGCAGACGCCGTCCTCCACCACTTCCGGAAGCCCCCCCGCCCGCGCGCCCACCACCGGCACTTCGCACAGCAGCGCCTCCAGGGGTGCCAGACCGAAGCTCTCCCCGTCGGACGGGAACAGGAACACGTCCGCCTGGGAAATGACCCGCGAAACGTCGTCGACCACGCCCAGGAGACGGATCCTGTCGCGCACTCCCAGGTCCTGGGCGGTCTCCAGCGCCACACCCAGATCCGGCCCGTCGCCGGCCAGGGCCAGCACGCCGTCGATTCCCGTCCGCACGGCGGCCGCGAAGGTCCTCACGACGTCTTCCACCCTCTTCACCGGACGGAAATTGGAGATGTGGAGGAACACCCTCCGCCCGAGGTCTCCGGGCAGGAACCGGGGATCGCGCGAAGCCGGCCTGAAGATCTCGGGGTCCGCGAAGTTGTGGACGCGCCGGACGGGCACCTCGGGATCGAAAACGGATTCCGTCACGTCCTTCAGCCAGTCCGAGACCGCGGTGACGGCGTCGGAATGGTTGAGGCAGTAGCGGACCACGGGCCTGTAGGAGGCGTCCTGGCCCACCAACGTGATGTCCGTGCCGTGCAAGGTGGTGACGACCGGAGACCGGCAGGGGGCCAGCATTTCGCGGGCCAGGATGGCGGCGGCGGCGTGGGGGATCGCGTAGTGGACGTGGAAGAGGTCCAGTTTGTGGTGCCGCCAGACCTCGGCGAGCTTGACGGCGAGCGCCAGGTCGTAGGGCGTGTACTCGAAGACGGGGTAGTGCAGCGCGCGGACTTCGTGGAAGAAGACCCCCGGCTCGGGATCGGCACGCAGGCGGTGGGGCATGGCCGAAGTCACGAAGTGGATCTCGTGTCCGCGGCGGGCCAGAAGCCGCCCCAACTCGGTGGCCAGGACTCCGGATCCGCCGGCGGAGGGCACGCAGGAGATGGCGATGCGCATCAGAACTCCAGGGCTCCGAGAGAGCAGGGGTCCACGACCTCGGGGAGTTCGTCGCAGGTGAATCCCTCCGCGAAAGCGGTTCGGATCCGGGAGCCCAGGTAGCGCGAACGGGCGGCGAGGAATTCGTGGAATGCGGAGCCGGAGATCGCCGTTTCCGGCCCTTCCTTCCCGAACTGCGAGCGGTAGGCGGAAACGGCTTCCAGGCGCGCGTGCCAGTCGCGTGTCACGTCCACGCAGAAATCGGGATCCCCCTGGCGAGGTCCCATCCAATGGAAGAGCCGGGGAGGGCGGAAGGCGTCGTGGCGCGAGGGCCATTTGGAGAGTCCCGACTTGAAAACGGCTTCGCGCACCGCCGAGGACACCACCTCGTGGTCCGGATGGCGGTCGTGGAGGGGATGGGTGAACACCGTTCCCGGCCGAACCTCGCGGAACAGCTCCACCAACGAGGCGAGAAGCTCCGGGTCGCCGGTCCGCAGCATCCCGTCGGCCAAACCCAGGTTTCGGCGTCGCACACCCAGGATCCCCGCCGACTCGGACGCTTCCATGGCCCTTGCCTGCGGAGTTCCCCGCGTCCCCATCGACCCGTCGGTGATGTCCACGAGCAGACCCGCCTTGCCGGATCGCGCCATCTTCGCGACCGTGCCACCCATGCCCAGTTCGATGTCGTCGGCATGCGCCCCCACGCAGAGAAAATCGACCTTTTCCGTCATTTCGCCTCCCACACCAGGTGCGTCGGTTCGTCGGGATCCACCATTTCGCCGAGCCGAGCGAGAAGCTCGGGCTGCCCCAGGTGGTGTTCCAGCGACCAGGGCGACAGGATGCGCTCCTGGACGCCCCCCGCTCCGGCCAGGGCCCAGAAGTCGCGGAGTCGCGAAATGCGATCCGCCTGCGGTCGCGCGGCTTCGCGGATCCTCTCGCGAAGAGCCGAAGCTTCCCGCCAGGACAGGTGCCGGTCGAGATCCGCCCGCGCGGCATCCTCCGCCTTCCAGCCCAGTTCGTCCAGGTAGTCCGCCCGCGCATCCGCCCACCGCCTGGACCATACCGAGGCTTCGGGAACGAGGTGCCTTTGGAAGACATCTTCCACCGTCCCCCAGGGCGCGGATCCCTGGCAGGGATCCCATCCCCCGGAGCGTGCGTCGGCCCAGGGGCCGGCGGGAAGCACCGTCGCGGAGGCGCGAGGCAGGGCCGGCGCCAGAGGGCGCGACAAGTTCCGACCCAGCTCTCCCAGGCAGGCGAAATAGGCGAACTCCCCCGGACCGAGGACGTGCGCCAGGACCGGGAAGATCTCCTCCGCGCAGAAGGGTCTGCTGCCCGCGTCGTGGGAGAAGCCCGCCGGGTCCCGTTCCACGTCGGAGGGGAACCGCGACGAGGGAACCGACCACGAACGTCCATCGGTGGCGGTTCCGTCCCGCACGGCCACGCGGTGCCGACCGGTCTGGTCCCAATGGAAGAGCCGTGAGCGTCCGGACGCGGTTCCGAGCGATGCGGGCAGGCCCGCCGATCGGGCCGCCCCGATCCCGGCGGCGACGGCCTCGTGGACGGCTTCCGTCCGATCGGCGAAGACGACGTAGGTTCGCCGCGCCAAGGTCCGCAGTTCCGGCCAGGCGGCGTCGACCACCACGAGGCGATCTCCGAACCAGTGGCGCAGGCAGGCCAGGAAGAGCCCGGAGAGGTCCGTGGAACGGCCCATCAGGCTCGGAAGCAGGCTCGATGGCCAGGCCTCGAGCAGGCCTTCGGCCAATCCCTCCGGGTCCCCCAGCGGCAGGGCGCCCACCGGCCTTGGGCCGGCTTCGCGACCCGGAAAACCGTCCCAGGTGCGACCGAGGACGGGATCGGTGAGGTACCGGACTTCGGGCAGATCGGAATCGTCGCCGGCGATCCAGAACACGGGTCGCACGGAGATGCCCAGGAGCTGGGACATCCGATCGGCGTGTCGGATCGCGGAATGCGCCTTGAGCCAGACGAAGAGCGGCCCGCCTCCCAGCACGGGCTGCTGCCCGGTCAGGACCACCGGCGCTCCCGACAGGATCTGTTCCGTCGCGTTGGCGGCGGCCATGCCCTGGGTCGCGTGGACGCGTCGTTTCAGGGCGGCGCCCTCTTCGGGGGTCCACCCCACGCCGCGCTTCCAGGAGCCCAACTTGTCCAGCCGCCGCCTCAGCACCGGGAGGGAAGCATCCCTGCCACCGGGAAACAGTCCGTCGGCCACGGAAGGGACCAGTCCGGTCCAGGGATCGCATGGGTGGGGTCGTCCCCCGACCCTGCGCAACGTCACCCGATCTTCCTCCACAGGCGCGCCATGCGCGGCGATCCGGGAGTCCATTCCCGACCGTCCGCGTGCCCGAACCGGGCCACCGGTGCCAGTCCTCGACGCTCCGCCTCGGCTTCGATGTCCTCGCTCTCCCAGAGACGCACGCGTTCAAGGTACTGTTCCACCTCTCCGTCGGCCCTGCGAACCCGGATGGACTTGAACACCCGACCGTCCTCCACCCACCGTTCCTGCACCACATGCAGCCCGGGAAGCGACCTTTCGTCGCGAGCGACCAGGAATCGGCGAACCTGGAGGGGATCGGGCATGTCCATGTAGAGGTGTCCACCAGGAGCGACCAGGCCGGTCAAGGCCGTGAACAGCCCGAGATCGTCCTCCCTCGCGTCCAGGTAGCCGAACACGGTGAAGAAGGCCGCGACCATTCCCATCGCCCCGGGTCGGAAGGGGGGCGCGCGCAGATCCGAGAGCACCACGGGCCCTGCTTGAACCGCATGGGTCAGGAGATGCGGCGAAAGGTCCAGGCCCACCGCCTTGCACCCGTGTTCCCGAAGGATGCGCAGATGGCGCCCCGCCCCGCACCCGGCATCCAGGACGGGGAGAGGCCCCACTCCCGTGCGCCCGAGAAGGGTTTCGACCTGGACTCTCGCCTCTTCGGGGTCCCTATGTGCGTAGATCTCTTCGTAGAGGGGCCCGAACCATCGGCGGAACCACTCCATGGGGGGCGTCAGGCGGCGGCGGCGCGCCCCAGGACCGCCACGGCCTCCAGCGCCTCCGCTGGCGAGAATCCGGTGGGTATCCAGGTGTCGGCGTTGCGCCGACGGGCCTTCAGATGGGAGGGCTTGCGGCGGCTGATCACGCCGAAGGGGACTCCGTTGAACTCCGCCAGGACCTCGAAGTAGCGGTAGAGGCTGGCGTGCTGGACCCAGGTCTTCTCCTCCACCACGACGGCGTCGCACTCCGGCAGCCCGCTGTTTTCGAGCGGATAGTCGCCTCGCAGCGCGTTGACCTGGTGGCCCTGACCCCCGACGGTTTGCCGGAAATTGTCCGAAATGTTGGCTTCGTCACAGACGAGAACGATCTTCATTGGTTTCCTCCGGCTTTGCTGGGACGGTGGCCCTTTGGCCCGAACACGCCCGGCGGGGCTCGAACCCACGACCGACGGATTAGAAATCCGTTGCTCTATCCGACTGAGCTACGGGCGCTGGCTCTTCACCCCGGAACCTACAACGTAGGCTGTCCATCGGTGCATGTCTACTCCAGCGGTTCTAGCTTGGGGCGCAAATGGCCAACAGCAAACGCACGAAGTCCGCCTCCACCAAGCCCAAGGGGCCCCATCCCTCCTCCACGGCGGATCCCACGAATCCTCCGGTGGAGGCTTGGAGCGGCACCCGACTGCCGGCGACCTTCGAATGGGATTTTCCGGCGCGCCTCCTTCCCACGCGGCGGGATCCCGTCTCCGAGGGATGTTCCGACGCGATGGACCACGCGCTGGTCGATGCGCTGCGCGCGAGCTACGCCCAAGCCGGTCCCGGAGCGCCCTCCGGCGCCATGTTGGAAGCCCAGGATCGCTACCACCTTTCCTACGGCGCCTTCCTGCGCCACAATGTCGAGGCCAACGCCCTCCAAGTCTCCTGTGGACGCGGGTGCAGCCGCTGCTGCCACCACTTCGTGACCTCGGTGCACGCCTTGGAGGTGCTTTCGGTCTACGAAAATCTCCGCCGTCGACCCGACCTGGAGGCGTTGATGGGGCACTGCCGCAAGCGGCTGGAGGATCACGAAGGCTGGGAGGTGTTCTGCGAGGAGTCCTATCCGGAGCGGACCCCGGCCGAACGCGGCGACCTGGTCCTGGAGCACTACTACGACGAGGGCAATCCCTGCCCCTTCCTGGAAGGGGACGGAGCCTGCGGCGTCTACGAGGACCGCCCCATGACCTGCCGGATGTACATGGCCACCTCGCCCAAGGAATTCTGCGAACCGGAAAACGTCACCGACGAGCGCGCCGACATCTTCACCCTCCCCGCCGACGAGAGCGTGGCGGCTCGCCTGGAGCGATTGGACCGCGCCGTGGACTACTGGGGGCATTCTCCGGACTTCTTCCGATCCCTGGTGCGCCTGCACGAGTGGCGCACGAGGTGGACGCCGGGGGGGTGATCAACGCCGGATCCGCTCCCGGATCGCTCCCAGGATCCTCGACGATCCCGCCGCGACCAGCAGGCGGTTGAACACCCCGGGGAGGCAGACGACGTCGCGCCCCAGCCGTTTCCAGCTTTCGGAGGCGACGGATTCCGGCGTCGACCAGAGGAAGGCGGGAACGGAGTCCCGGCTCCAATGCGCGTACTCCGGCGTGTCGTGGAAGCGGGTGCGGGTGTAGCCAGGGCAGAGCGCCTGGACGCGCGCTCCGGAAGGGCGCAGTTCCAAGGCCAGCGAACGGGCGAAGGAAAGTTCGAACGCCTTGGTCGCGCAATAGGTGGCGCTGCCCGAGCCGACCAGCATCCCGGCGATGGAAGAAACCACCACGATGGATCCCGCGCATCGCTCCCGCATTCCCGGTGCGGCTGCCGAGCAGAGAGCGATGGTCGCTCCCACGTGGACGTCGGCCATGGCCTGGAGCTTGGCGGGGTCCGCCTCGCCCACCACGCCGTGGACGCCAAATCCCGCGTTGTGGACCAGGACCGACAATCTGGGCTCCTCGCGGACCTCCCCTGCGAGAGCCAACAGATCTCGACGATCCGCCAGGTCGCAGACCCGGATGCGCGATGTCGCCCCGAAACCGGACAGTCCCCGGGACAACGCCTCCAACCGATCCCGGTTCCGCGCCACCAGCCAGAGGTCGTGGCCTTCGCGCGCCAGAAGCCTGGCGTAGGCCTCGCCGATCCCGGAGGATGCCCCCGTCACCAGGGCGATGGGTCGAAGCTCGGGCACGGGGCGATCCTCCTCAGTCCTGGATCCGGTCCAGGCGACGCAAGTCCGGGAAGATCTTCGCCCAACCCATGGCGACGGCGATGGACCCCAGGCCCCCGAACAGGATGGCGGGGACCACTCCCATCCCCGCCGCGGTGAGACCGGATTCGAATTCTCCCAGTTCGTTGGAGGCGCCGATGAACAGCATGTTGACCGCGCTCACGCGACCGCGCATGGAATCCGGCGTCCTGCCCTGCACCAGGGTGGACCGGATCACCACGCTCACCATGTCGAACGCACCCATCGCGGCCAAGAGCACCACGGACAGGATCATGACATGGGAAAAGGCGAATCCGGCCGTGCAGAGACCATAGGCTCCCACCGATCCCAGGATGAGGGGTCCGCACCTGACCCTGGGTGGATGGCGGGAGAGCCACAGGCCGGAGACGGTCGCACCCGCCGCTGACGCGCTTCGCAGGATCCCCAGCCCCTGGGGTCCGCAATGGAGAACATCCCTGGCCACGGCGGGCAGCAGCGCGGTCGCGCCTCCCAGGAGGACCGCGAACAGGTCCAACGAGATGGCTCCGAGCACGACCGGTCTGGCCCAGATGAAGCGCCATCCGTCCAGCACCCCTTCCCAACGCGATCCGGTGGGCGGTGGCGGGAGCAGGGAAGTCCGCATCAGCCCCAGCGCCAGGACGGAAACCAGGAGTCCCATTCCGGCGAACCGAAACGGCACGGCGGGACCCGCCAGGATCAAGAATCCGCCGATGGCAGGGCCGCAGATGGTGGCGGTTTGGAAGACGGAACCGTTGAGGGCGAAGGCGCGGGGCAGATCGGCATCCGACACGAGTCGGGGTACGATCGACTGCATGGCGGGGGCCAGGAAGGCGCGCGCCACCCCCACCAAGACGACGGGCGCGATGAGCAGCCATACCGGAAGGTGCGGTGCGGCGGCGGCCAGGGAGAGGAGCAGGGCGGCGACCGCGTCCAGGAGCAGGGCGAGGACCATCAGGCGCCGCCGGTCCACGCGATCGGCCGCGGCTCCTCCCGGGAGCCCGAGAACGAAGGCAGGCAGGAATTGGAACAATCCCGCGAGCCCCAGGTCCAATGGCGAATGCGTCCGGTCGTACACCACCCATCCAGTTGCCACGGTGAGCATGGACAGCGAAAGGGACGACAGGAACCGTCCCGCCAGGAAGAATCCGAAGTCGGGATGGCGACGGAGGAGTCCCGTGCCTCCCCCGTTCAAGGCTGTGCCGGAATGGTCAGGGATGAGTCCATGGCCGGTGAAATGTACGCGCCGGGCACCGGGGGTCGAAATCGGCATTTCCGCGGTTGCCCGCCGTGGCCGATCGGGGGCGTATCTTATGGCGATGAAGACACTTCCTACCATCCTGGCCGTCGCCTTCGCGGTCGGAGCCCTCGCGGGTTGCCAGAAGAATGGCGAAACCATCAAGATCGGCCTCGCCGGCGTCCAGACGGGACCCGACGGCGAAATCGGAACGGCGCCCATCCGCGGTTCCCAGATCGCCATCGACGAGTGGAATGCCAAGGGCGGCGTCCTGGGCAAAAGAATCGAATCCGTCACCCGCGACGACGAGGGCAAGCCCAGTCAAGCCGTGGCGGTTGCGCAGGAACTGGTTTCCGCCGGGGTCGTGGCGGTGGTGGGACACTTCAATTCTGGTTGCACCCTTCCCGCTTCCGACGTCTACCACCAGGCGGGGATCCTCGTCGTCACTCCCGCCAGCACCAACCCCAAGGTCACCGAGCAGGGCTACACCCAGACTTTCCGCATGTGCGGACGCGACGACCAGCAGGGAATGGTTTCCGGCCTGTTCGCCCGCGACACCCTGAAGCTTTCCAAGGTCGCGGTTCTCCACAACAAGACCGCCTACGGCCAGGGCTTGGCCGACGTCTTCAAGTCCACCTTCGAATCGAACGGAGGGAAGGTCGTCCTGTACGACGGGTTGGACGGAGAGGAGCTGGACTTCCGGGCCACCATCTCCGCGCTGCAGAAGGCGGGAGCCCAGGCGGTGTTCTGGGGAGGGATGTACAACCAAGGGGGCACCCTCTACAACCAGCTCCGCGAGGCCGGATTCAAGGGCGCGTTCCTGGGCGGCGACGGCATCTACGACAACGAGCTGATCAAGACCGTCGGCCCGAAGGCGGATTCCGTCTTCATCACCTTCGGCCCAGACTACAAGAAGTTCGACGCGGCCAAGCCCTTCCTGGCGAGCTACAGGAAAACCTACGGGCAGGAGGCCGGGGGTTACGCCATCTACGGCTACGACGCCGCCAACGTGCTCCTCTCCGCCATCCGGAAATCGGGCACGACGGATCCCGACGCGGTGTCCAAGGCCATGCGTTCCCAGTCCTGGCCCACGCTGATGGGCGACGCCTCCTTCGATGCGAAAGGCGACCTGAAGAAGGCCAACTTCGTGATCTGGACCGTCCGCGACGGAGCCTTCGCCACGCGATAGACCTCGGGCGTTGCCGGAGGCGATGCGAACGCTTCCGGGAAACAAACACGGAAGCTTCGATTCCATCGGACTTTCCAGCCGGTCCGTCCCCGGGGATGCGACGCGAACCCTTTCCGCCATTCGCCTATTGTCGGCTCCGATTCTCCCAGGTACACTGCTACCCACGGACGCAGCGCCTGCGCCCCCAAGGAGACGAGTCGAACATGAAAAGAACCTTCTTCGTCCTGTTGCTGGGAGGGGCCTCGGGTTGGCTCGCCGGCTGCGGGGACACCATCCAATCGCTCATGGGACCCTACCAGCAGCAGGTGAACCTGGACTCGCTCAGCTTCGCGCAGGTGAAGCCCATCCTTCTCGAGAAGTGCGCCATCTGCCACAGTGAATACAACGACTCGGCCCAGATCGTGGGCAAGGGCGTGAACCAGATCTACACGCAAGTCTACGACTACTCCATGCCCGCCTCCGGCGTGGCGCAGTTGGCCCCGCAGGACCGCATCGACCTGCTCCGATGGCTCCAGGAAATGAAGAACGCTGGTTACGGAGGCAAGGGCAAATGAAGATCCACACCATCCTTCTCGCGCTCCTACCCCTGGCCGCCTTCGGCGACGAGCTCGACTCGGCGCTCGAAGTATCCGCTCCTGCGAACGAACCGGTGGAAGCCACGTTCAAGAGCCTCCGCGTGGTCCAGAGCCAGAGCGTGGAGACCACGCACCAAGGCGTCCTCGACTTCACCATCAGCCACCGGTTCGGGCCCGCGGGCACCGGTCCGGGAAGCTTCTTCGGGCTCGACTTCGCGCGCATCCGCCTTGGCCTGGACTACGGCATCACGGAATGGACGGACGTCGGAATCGAGCGCTCCAACAACGACGGAAACCCCGTCGACCTCTTCGTGAAGCAACGCCTGCTGCGGCAGACCACCTCGGGGAACATCCCGCTCTCCCTGACCTGGTATTCCGCCGGGTACGTGATGACGGACGCGCAGAACGGGGCGCCCTTCAACCTGCCTTTCGCCGACCGCCTGTCCAGCACCCACCAACTGATCGTGGCGCGCAAGTTCAGTGAAAACCTGTCCCTGCAGGTTGCGCCCACCCTGGTGACGCGCGAATTGCGACCGTTCGACGCCGACAAGCCGGTGTCCGCGGGCGTGGAGATCGGCGGGCGCTACAAGCTGACCTCCCGATTCGCGCTGACGGCGGAAGCAGCGCCGATGTTCTACGGGGTGGCCAGCACCTGGACCCCGGCATTCGCAGGGGGCGTGGACATCGAGACGGGTGGCCATGTGTTCCAGCTCTTCCTGTCCAACAGCGCCTGGCTCTCGGAAGACCGGATGTACACCGAGACCAGCGGTGGAAACCTTGCCTTGAGCTTCAACATCACCCGAGGCTTCGATTTGTAGACAGTAGGGATGGTGGATGGGGCGGCTCAACTCCCCACCTCCTTCTTCGGGTCGAACGCGAACGATTTCTTCTCGCGTTTCCAAAATCACCTGATTTTATCGGCACTCTATTCCTCAAGAGGCGAAAAAAGTATGCGAACTCTTTGTTTACTATTAGATCGTCAATTCAGGATATCTGGATATACACTATAGAAGGTCGCAGATCGTTCCTACCCAACTCATGGAGACCACCGATATGAAAAAACGAATCCTCCCTCTGCTCCTGTTGGGGGGCGCGATTGCCGGGACGATGGCGATCCTCACCTCCTGCGGTGACAGCATCGAGTCCCTGACGGGCTCCGACAAGCTCGTGACGGACGCCAGCGGACGCGTGGAGTTCTCCCAGGTGCAACCCATCCTGAACCAGAAGTGCATGCCCTGCCACGCGGACGACAACTACAACGATTCCGCCATCCTCGCCCAGGGTGTTTCGACCTTCGTGTCCGCCATCTCCAGCGGCGCCATGCCGGCACCGGGCGCGGCACCGTTGTCCGCCGTGCAGAAGGCCACCCTCCTTTCCTGGCTCCAAAGCCTGGCGCCCTCCGCAGCCCCTCCCCAGCCGATCGTCGACGCCGCCGGCCGCGTCGACTTTTCGCAGGTGGTTCTCATCACCCGCGAGAAGTGCGCGATCTGCCACGGCAGCTACACCGATTCCGCCAAGCTCTCGTCGAGCGCCGCATCGGTCGAGAACGCCGTCCAGATCGGCTACATGCCCCTCGACGGATCGGCCCCGTTGACACCCGTTGAAAAGGCCACCCTCGTGACATGGCTCAACCAGGAGCAAGGACTATGAAAAAGACACTGTTCATCGCGGCATGCTCGGCTTCGGCGGTCTTCGCCTCGGGGATGATCGCCACCAACGGATACGTGCGGTTCTTTTCGACCACCTCGATCGAAAACATCGAAGGGGTCAGCCAGACCGCCGTGTCGAGCCTGGACCTCGACGCCGGCAAGATGGCCATCAAGGCCCGCAACACGACCTTCGTGTTTCCCGACAAGCTCATGCAGGAGCACTTCAACGAGAACTACATGGAGTCCGACAAGTACCCCGTGTCGTCGTTTTCCGGCACCGTGTCGGGCATGAACCGCGAAGCCTTCGACGCAGGCAAGAAGGTCATGGTGGTCATCGACGGAGACCTCGAGGTCCACGGAGTCACCAAGCACTACCACACGCCCGGCTACCTGCAGAAGGCGGCCGACGGATCCGTGACAGGCGAAACGAGCTTCCAGGTGAAGATCGCCGACCATGGGATCAAGGTCCCCAGCGTGGTAGCCGCCAAATTGGCGGACAGCATGGCCATCACCTCCAGGTTCACCTGGCACTCCGCCGAGAAAGCAAAATGAAGATCCACACCTTCCTTCTCGCGTTCCTTCCCCTGGCCGCCTTCGCGGACGACCTCGACTCGGCGCTTGCGGTGTCCGCACCGGCGAACGAGCCCGTGTCCGCCACCTTCAAGAGCATCCGGGTGGTGCAGGGCCAGAGCGTGGAAACGACCCACCAGGGCGAGTTGAATGGAACCATCAGCCACCGCTTCGGACAGTTCTCCACGGGGCTCGACGACCTCTGGGGCTTGGACTTCGCGTCGATGCGGATCGGCGTCGACTACGGGTTCACCGAATGGCTCGACATCGGAGTCGAGCGATCCTCCAACAACGGCAAGCCTGTCGACCTCTGGGGCAAGGCGAGGCTTCTGCAGCAAACCGTCAGCGGCAGCATCCCGTTGTCCGTCTCCTGGTTCGCCTCGGGCTACGTCATGACCGAATCCAGCGAGGGATTGGGCTACGCCCTTCCCTTCGAGCGTCGGCTTTCGAGCGTGAACGAGCTGATCGTGGCACGGAAATTCAACGAGGATCTCTCGCTGCAGGTCTCCCCCACGGTGGTGACCCGACAACTTCGCCCCTACAACGGAGACGGGGAAGTCGCCCTGGGCGTCGGCTTCGCCGGTCGGTACAAGCTGGCCTCTCGCTTCGCGTTGACGGCCGAAACCACACCCATGTTCTACGGCGTCTCCCAAACCTGGGATCCCGCCTGCGCGCTCGGCGTGGATATCGAGACCGGCGGGCACGTTTTCCAGCTGTACGTCTCGAACAGCACCTACCTCACGGAAGACCGCATGTACACCGAAACCAAGACCGGCCCCCATACCGCCCTGGATGTCAACACGCTGGCGTTCGGCTTCAACATCACCCGTGGATGGGCATTGTAACTGGGCTCCCACCTGCTCCCTGAAACTGGGCTCCCACACCAACCAACGAGAGAATCGCCATGAACAAAACCTTCGCGCTTTTCGCCAGCTTCGCGTTAGCCGTGACGGGCGTCCTGTCCTCGTGCGACAACTACACGACGACCCCCACCGCCAGCCAGACCCCGACGGACACCACCACCCCTTGGACGCCCACGGTGGCCTTCAGCCCCATCGCGGGAACCTATCCGGACGCCCAGAGCGTGACCTTGACCGCCTCGGACACCACCGCCAGCATCCACTACACGATCGATGGCAGCGTTCCGACGACGGCCTCCACCTTGTACACGGGAGCGATTCCGGTGACCTCGACGATCCGGATCAAGGCCATCACCGTGAAGGGAGGAGTGGGCAGCGTCGTGAACGTCGCGGCGTACGACATCTCGATTCCGACCTTCAAGCCCGCGGCGGGCGTCTACAACGCCGCCCAGAGCGTGACCTTGAGCAGCACCGACCCCAACGCCGCCATCTACTACACGACCGACGGCAGCGTACCGACCCGTTCGTCGACGGTGTACAGCGCCGCGATCGCGGTGAAGTCGACGACGACCATCAATGCCATCGCGGTGGATGCCGGCATCAGCAGCACCATGTCCAGCGCGGCGTACACCATCCCGCTCGTGTTCGCTCCCGCCGCCGGCACCTACACCGGCTCCCAGAAGGTCACCCTGAGCACCGGCAACCCCGGCGATACCATCTACTACACGACCGATGGCAGCGCTCCGACCAGTTCGTCCGCAATGGACACCGGCGCGATCGCGGTGGGCTCGACGGAAACCATCAAGGCCATCGTCGTGAAGGCCGGCAAGACCAGTGCCGTCTACAGCGCGGCGTACACCATCTCGGTCCTGTCCTTCAAGCCCGTGGCGGGGGTCTACACCAGCGCCCAGAGCGTCACTCTGAGCTCGGTCGCAGCCGGTGCGACCATCTACTACACGACCGACGGCAGCACTCCGACCAACACGTCGACATTGTATACGGGAGCGATTCCGGTGGGTTCGACGGACACCGTCAAGGCCATCGTGGTCGTCGGGACCACCACAAGCCCGGTGTACAAGGCGTTCTACCAGCTCATCCCCTGGCAGACCGGCATCACCTACGGCAGCGTGAGCGATCCGGCGGGCAACGTCTACAAGACGGTGGCGATCGGCTCCCAGACCTGGATGGCCGAGAACCTGAACTACGCGGGCAGCGGAAGCACGGCCATCGGCACCTGCTACAAGGGCAGTCCCGATTCCTGCGCCAAGTACGGGCGCCTGTACTCCTGGGCCCAGGCGATGAACGGGGCGGCATCCAGCTCGTCCGCTTCCAACGAAGTGCAGGGCATCTGCCCCACCGGCTGGCACATCCCCACCGACACGGAGTGGTCCACCCTGCTGAAGTTCGTGGACCCGACCGACACCTTGGCGGGTGCGGAACTCAAGGCGGCGATCGTCGGATGGAAGGCCAACAACGCCCTGAGCGGAAACGGGACCGACGCCTATGGGTTCCGCGCCCTGCCGGCCGGTGATACCATCGAAGCCGCCTTCAACGTGGCCGGCGGCGCCGGGTTCTGGTGGAGCGCGACCGCCAGCGACTCCGCCGATGCCTGGACCCGGAGCCTCTACTACAACAGCAACAGCGCCCTCCGCTACGACTACGACAAGACGTTCGGCTACTCCGTGCGGTGCGTGAAGGACTAGGAATCCTCCACGGGCACGGGATACGTTTCGAGGAGGGGAACGACCGCTGCGGTCGTTCCCCTTTTCATTTCTCCAGCTCCGCCTTGTGCTCGGAGAGGATCAGGATGTCGGAGGAGATGGCCTGCAGTTCGGTGGAGATGCTTTCCAACTCCCCGATCAGCACCAGTTCCTTCCCCAGGTCGTCGCGGAGATAGGCCAGGGCATCGACGAGATCCCCGTCCCCGTTCACCAGGACCAGGACGTCGAAGAGGTTCTTCTGGGCGTTCTTGATGGCCAGGGTGGTGATGGCGACGTCCACCCCCTTCTCGATCCAGGTGACGTTCCCGCACTGGTCGCAGACCTTCGATTTCTGGCTCTTCACGACGACTTCGAGCTTGGGACCGTTGGCGGACTTGAGCCAGGTGTGGAAACCGCTCTGGTTGGGACCGTCCAGGCTGGTGATGTAGTAGCCGCGGGAGATCTTCCCGTCCATTCGGGTTTCTATGAAGTTCTTGAATTTCAGGAGATCTATGGAGAAGAATCGTTTTTGGAGATTCGCCAAAAAACCGGCGTCGATAATCAAACAGATTTTTGTCATTGGCTTCCTTGTGTCGTTTCCGCGTTCCCAGGTAAACCCCGAAGCGGGTCCAGGCCGTCCGTACCAAGTCAAAGGTACCAATTGGCCCACGGGGAGCCGGCCCTCACAGGAACAGGTATCTGGCCCCCACGGCCAGGAGGAAGACTCCGAAGGCCTTCTTCATCGCCATGGGAGAAACCCACGGCTGGTTGGCGAACAACGCACCCAAAAGGTTTCCCACCAGGAGCCCGCTGGCCAGGAGCAGTCCCTGCTTGATCCCCAGGTTCCCTTCCTTCCAGTACACCACGACTCCCAGGATCCCGATGGGAAGGAGCTGGGCGAAGAGGGCCGTGCCCGTGGCGAACTTCTGGCCGAAACCCATCAGCATGACCAGCACCGGAACCATGATGGCACCACCGCCGATCCCGAACATCCCACCCAGGGTCCCGGCGACTAGGCCGAGGAAAAGCAACTGCACCACCACGTAGCACCTCTTTCGGAAGAATCCCAAAAACTAATGGCGGTTCAGGTCGGAACTCCGCCCGTCCCGATTTCGGCCAGTTCGCGGAGCCGCTTTTCCAGGAACCGGCGCTGCGGGAGGGATCGGACCAGTTCCAGGGCCCGCAGGTAGGAGATCCTGGCCTCCTCCCACCTCGCCAGCTTCCGACAGAAATCGGCCCGGGCGGAATGGGCCAGGTGGTAGTCGGTGAGCTTCCCCTCCCCGAGGAGTGCGTCGACGAGTTCCAGTCCCGCCGCCGGCCCGTCTCGCATGGCGACGGCCACGGCCCGGTTCAGTTCCACCACCGGCGAGGGATCGGCCCTCCGCAGGATCTCGTAGATGCCAGCGATCTCGGCCCAGTTGGTCGCCTGGAGGGTGGGAGCTTGGGCGTGCAGGGCTGCGATGGCGGCCTGCAAGGTGTACGATCCGATGCGCCCGGAAGCGAAGGCGCGTTCGACCAGTTCCCGACCTTGTCGGATCTGCGCGCCGTCCCAAAGGGAGCGATCCTGTTCGTCCAGGAGGATCAGGTCCCCTTCCGGCGTCGCGCGCGCGTGGCGGCGCGATTCGTGGAAAAGCATCAGGGCAAGGAGACCGAACACCTCGGGCTCCGGCAGGAGGTCGGCGAGAAGGCGACCGAGGCGGATTGCCTCGGACGACAGGTCGGAGCGCGCGAGCGCATCCCCTCGCGCGGACAGGTAGCCCTCGTTGAAGACCAGGTAGACGACATGCAGGACGTTGTCGAGCCGGTCGGCGAGTTCGGAGAGGGACGGGACGCGGTAGGGAATCCGGGCCTGGCGGATCTTGGCCTTGGCCCGCACGATGCGCTGGGCCACGGTGGTGGGCGACACCAGGAAGGCCGCCGCGATCTCCTCGGTGGCCAGGCCGCAGACCTCGCGCAGGGTGAGGGCCACCTGGGCGTCGGCCTGGAGCGCGGGATGGCAGCAGGTGAAGACCAGGCGGAGCCGGTCGTCCTCCAGGCCGTGCGGCGGCGCATCGGGCTCGACGGTCGCTTCGGTTTCGATCCGGTCGGCGAGCTCCGCGGAAACGGCGTCGAACCGGGCGCGTCGACGGATCTTGTCAATCGCCCGGAATCGCCCGGCGGAGACCAGCCATGCACGCGGATTCGCGGGGATTCCCTCCCGGGGCCATCGCTCCAAGGCGGCCGCGAAGGCGTCTTGGAGAGCCTCCTCGGCCAGGTCCATGTCACCGAGGAGCCGGATGAGCGTGGAGAGGACCCGGCGGGATTCGGCGCGGTAGAGGGAATCCGCGAAGGCGTGGACCCCGTTCCCGCCCACTTCCTGCGTCGGGTCCGGCATGCCGGAGCTAGTTGAACACCTGGATGGGTCGGACCTCGATGCTCCCGGTCTTGGCCGAGGGGATCCTTCCCGCGATCCGGAGGGCGTCGGTGAGGTCGGGGGCCTCGATCAGGTAGAAGCCTCCCAACTGCTCCTTGGTCTCGGCGAATGGGCCGTCGGTCACGGAGAGCTGGCCGTTGCGGATACGGATCGTGGTGGCGGTCTGGACCGGCTTGAGGGCTTCCCCGGCGATGTATTGCCCGCTCTTCTTGATCTCCTCGGTGAAGGCGCCGTATTCCGCCATCATGGTCTGCCCCTCTTCCCTGGACATCGTGGCGTAGAGGGTTTCGGCTTCGTAGATCAGGCACAGGTACTTCATGGGTGTCTCCTCGTTGTTGGTTTGCGTCGATTCGCGCCAGTGACGGTCGCGCCGCACCTTGTCGTCGAACCAGCTGAAAATCGACAAACTTTTTCCTGCTCCTCCGGGCTCCTCACCCGGCGGCAACCTCAAGTTCGGTCTCCCCGGACGAACGCCATCGCTTCGCGGGCCAGCGCCATTCGGTCGGCGGTGGCGGAAGGTTCCAGGGAGAACCACTCCTTCATGAGCCGTCCATAGCCCGGATCGAACGGATGCCCGACACCGCCCTCCACCAATCCGGCCACGCGGGGTTTGGGAAGCTTGACCACGAATTCGCCGCGGGAAGAGACCATGGCGAAGATGTGCCCTCCCACCTGGAGGGCCGAGGATCCGAATCCCTTCTTTCCCTTCGCCCCAAGGGTCACGCCGTTCTCCTGGACCAAGGCGGCCGCGATGACCTCGAAGCTTTCGATCGGCGCTGGGGTGCGAGGCATGGCGGTGTCCCCCGGCCTACTCGAAGACTTGGATGGGGCGGACTTCGATGGCGCCGGTCGTGGCGGATGGGATCTTCGCCGCCACCCGGAGCGCCGTATCCAGGTCGGACGCCTCGATGAGGCAGAATCCGCCAAGCTGTTCCTTGGTTTCCGCGAAGGGGCCGTCGGTTCTGGAAAACTTCCCCTCGCGTACCCGTACCGTGGTCGCTGTTTTCACGGACTGCAACGCGTTTCCCAGGAGGAAGTTCCCCTTCTCGCTGAATTCGCGGATGAAGGGAGGATAGGCGTGGAGGATGGCTTCCCTGTCCTCCTTGGACATGGCGGCGAACTTGGCTTCCTCGTCGTAGATCAGGCAGAGGTATTTCATGGGTATCCCCGGTTCGATGGGTGGATCGAGCATGGACAATCCGATGCTCGACACTGGTCGACGGTATGGATTGAAAATCGACAAAATTTCGGGGATCCGCGCGAAACTCGGCCATCCCGGCCTTGGCGGATCGCAACCTCCGTCCTGTCCGCACCGGCCGCGACCGCGCGGACCCCGAGGCGCCCTTTTCTAGGTTGGCTCTCCTGGAAACCGACCGAGGAAGCGCAACGAAGTACGGAGATGCCATGGGCGTGCCCGCCGAGATCGTGCATGAAATGGATGTGGTGGTGGTGGGCGCGGGGCCCGCAGGCTGCACCGCGGCCATCTACGCGGCGGAGGCCGGTCTCAGGACCGTCCTGCTGGAGGCACGCTCCATCCCCAAGGACAAGATCTGCGGCGACGCGGTCGCCGGCAAATGCATCCCCATCCTGCGGGAGCTCGGCATCCTGGACCAGGTGGCGGCGGGACCGCACGGCTACTCCACCGGGGTGCTGTTCAGTTCCCCGAAGGGCGACCTCGTGAGCATCACCTTCAATCCGCCCGGCGCCAAGCAGAGGACGGACGGGTACGTGGTGCGCCGCAAGGTGTTCGACGAGTACCTGTACCGACGCGTGGAGAAGACCGGCGCCGAGCGGCGGCTCCAGTTCAGGGTGGAGAGCGTGGTCCAGGAAGACGGGCAGGTCGTGGGTGTGCGCGGGACCCGGCACGGATCCGAGATCCGGGAGACCTATCGCGCCAAGGTGGTGATCGGGGCCGACGGATTCAAGTCCGTCGTGGCCCGCGAAACCGGCCTCCTGGAGGTGGATCCCGACCATTACGTCACGGCGCTGCGCCAGTACTGGGAAGGAATCGAGGGTCTCACCGAGGCCATCGAGGTCCACTTCGTGGAGGAGATCATCCCCGGCTACTTCTGGATCTTTCCCCTGGAGGACGGCAAGGCCAACGTGGGATTGGGAATCCTCAAGCGCGACATCGACGAACGCAAGTTGGACTTGCGCGAACTGCTCGCCAAGGCCATCGCCAATCCGCTGTTCGTGGACCGGTTCAAGAACGCCAAGCCCATGGAACGGCCCGTCGCCTGGGACCTGCCGCTGGGCTCCAAGCATCGGAAGATGCACGGGAACGGTTTCATGCTGGCGGGAGACGCGGCCTCGCTGATCGATCCCTTCACCGGCGAAGGGGTGGGCAGCGCCATGCATTCGGGGAAGATGGCGGCACAGGCCGCCATCGAGGCCATCGCGGCGAACGACCTCTCCGAGGCCTTCCTCAAGCGCTACGAGGACAGATTCTGGGCCTACCTGGGACCGGAGATCGCGCTTTCGCACAGGCTCCAGCGGATCGGCCGCAGGAAGTGGCTCCTGAACTGGGTGCTGGGCAAGGCGGCGCGCTCGGCCTACGTGCGCGACCAGATCTCCGGGATGCTGGCCAACGTGATCCCCAAGAAGACGCTGGCGTCTCCGCTGTTCTATCTGCGGATTCTGTTCGCCTAGGATCCGCTCCAGGCGGCCCAAAGAAGCGTTGTGTACCTTCTACCGATGCTCCATCGCACCGGTTCTGCGGCCTTTGCGGCCATTGCCGCCCTCGTGTCCTCCCCCTTCCCCTCGGCAGCGAACGTCCTGTTCTCGGGCCCGTCGCCCCTCCAAGGACGCCCGCTCGTTCCGCTGGGAACCATCGGCTCGGCCCGTTCGCTTTCCACGGGGTTGGCCAGTCCCGACACCTTGGAGGTCTACGCCTTCCTGGTGGACTTCAATCCCTCGAAGCCGGGCGACGCGGAAATCACCGGCAACGGGACCTTCGGGTCGGATTCCTCCACTTCGACCCCGATGGAATCCTGGCGCGCCCGGCGCGACTCCACGCGCTTGCACTTCCTCCGCGTCTTCCAGGGGGTGAGTTCCTACTGGCGGGACGCCTCCGACGGAAAGCTGGAGGTGGTCTTCCGGGTCTTTCCCGAAGCCCCCGGCGCGAAGCCCTACCACGTGAACCGGACCATGGGCCAGTGCAGCCCGCTGCAGGGGAGCGCGACCAACGCCTCCTTCGACAGCACCTACGCCACCGACATATTGGAAATGGTCCGGGACGCCGCGAAAAGCGCAGCCTCGGACGCGGCGGGTCCGTTTTCCGTCCCACCCCCCACCTCCTCGACCCGAAACCGCGCCTACATGCTGATCCACGCCGGCGCCGATCGCGCCACCGACGGCGGCTTCAAGGGATCCGCGGCGGCGAACACGCCGCAGGACATCGGATCGTTCGCGCTGGGCAAAAGCGACTACCTGTCCCTGGACAACCGGAAACACCTGCTCGACACCACCTACCTGAGGGATTCCGACGGAGTGGTCCTGGGCCAACCCGGTGCGGACACCCTCCGCGACCTGCTCGTGGCCGCGGAAACCGGATCCCAGGACGGAGCGAACATCGGAATCCGCGGCACGACCGCCTACCTGGTGGGTCGCGCATTGGGCTTGCCGGATCTCTGGGACCCGGCCCAAGGCGTCTCCGTGATGGGCAAATTCTGTCTCATGGATCCGGCCGGCTACTCCCTCGGAAACGGATTCCTGCCATCGCTGCCTTCGGCGTGGCCGCGACTCTACATGGGCTGGGCCACCCCCGTGGAGGCGCTGCCTTCCGCCGGAAACGCGTGGTACGCGCTCCCGGCGGTTCGTCCAGGCCACGACACCGTGCTGGTGGTGCCCATCGCCGACCAGGAATACCTGCTGGTGGAAAACCGCCAGCGCACCGGGAACTACGGCTCCGACGGAAGCGGCCAGGTCCTGGTCCGCGTGGGAAACACCATCGGGACGGACTCGGTGGAATTCAGGCTCGTCCCCGACTCCCTGGGAGGACTGGAGGGCGATCCCAAGCGGTTCCAGGGGTACATCTACTCGTCCAGCCCCGACGCGGCCCTCCCCGGTTCCGGGCTCCTGGTATGGCACGTCAACGAATGGCTGTTGCAGCAACTGGTCCGCTTCGGGTCTCCCAACTCCTTCCTCGGCGACACACTGGAGGACCGCTACCGCGGCGTGACGTTGGTGGAAGCCTCGGGCCTCCCCTCGCTGGGCCAGGTGTTCCAATCGGCCACGGGAGCCACCACCGACGTCGGTTCCGGAGCGGACATGCTCCCGCACAAGGAACGAATCAACGGACAGACGCAGACCATCACCGCCATCGGTCCCTCCGGCTGGACCAACACGGGCTCCCTGCTCGGAGCCAACACCCTTTCCACCCTGAACAGCCCTTGGCCCTCCGCCGCGCTGGCGCAGAAGGGGACCAACTCGGTGAATGGCGACAGCGTCTGGACGCCGGGGATCAATCCACTTCCCGTCCAGGTGAAATGGGGGCCGTACACCGATTCCGGCTGGTCCTTCCCGGTGTCGCTCCCGCCGGCCTGGGGCTACGCCTCCATCCTTCCCGGCCCTTCGCCCCTTCCCCGATCGCTCTGGATCCTCGATACCGCCGGCCGCGCCCAAGTCCTGGACAGCGCCGGTCGCGGTTGGTTCACCGGGCTCGACACATTGAAGGTGCCGAAGGCCTGGGATTCCACCTCCTCGGCTTTCCCCACCCGGCAGACCTTGGACACGCTCGTCTTCCCATGGCCGCGCCTCGGGGCTCCCATGGGACGTCCCGTCGGTTCGGCGGTCCTGGCGGACACCTTGGCCGTGCGCTCGACCTCGGGCAGGACCACCCTGCTCTGGCCTTTGGCCAACGCCTTCGACACTTCGCAACGGGATTCGGCCCGCGTGGGCCAGACGACGTGGAACGGCACCGTCGCAGGTCCTGTGGCGGTGAATGGCAGGTTCTGGATCGCCGATTCCACAGGTGCGCTCCTGTCGGTGGGCTCGGGAGGAACCACGCCGCCCGTGAAAACCGGACTGCGCCACATCCAGGGCCTGTGCGCCTGGGGGAACGCGCCTTCGTCCATCGCCGCCGTGGACTCCTTCGGGCAGGTGGCCACCGTCTCCTCCACCGGAACCGCGACCACATGGTCCAACGCTCCGTTCAAACCCCACCCCGGGGAGAGGTTCCAGATCCTGTCCGCGGATTTCACCCGGGACAGCGTGGCCGGACTCGCGGTGGTGGGGTCCTTCGGGACCACCACCATCCTGGACGGAAAGACGCGAAGTCCGCTGCCCAACTGGCCGCGGACCTTCGCGCGCGGCGATTCGAGCCTGGGCGAGCCCGGCCTGGCCGCGCTGGGCGACCTCAACGGGGATGGCCGGCCCGATCTCGTGATCCCCGGAGCCGACAAGCTCTGGGTGGCCGACGCCTCCGGAATCCCGCTCGCTGGGTGGCCGGTCTCCATCATCAGGACGGAATCCGTCGCCCAGGCGTCCGGGTACCACCCGGGCGTGCTCGGCTCCTCCCCCCTGGTCGCCGACCTCGGGAGGACCGGCCACGCCGAGGTGATCCTGGGAACCTCCGACGGCATGCTCCGTGCCTGGTCGGGAAACGGCAAGGCCTGGACAGGTCCTGTCCTGGCCGCGACTCCCGGAGCGGCCTCCGGACCCAGCTACGCCATGGGAAGCTGGCCGTTGTCGGCAGGGGGCATCACCCTGGACACCCTGCGCCCTCCCTGGCTGCATACCGCCTTCCAGACCGCCGGAGCGGATACCCGGATCCTCTCGCTTTCCTCCGCCTCCACCCTGGACGCCTTCGACCTCGGCTCCGCCCGGGTGACGTGGGGCTGGGCGGGAGGCGACCCCGGTCGCTCCGGAAGCCTGCCCGACTCCCTCCTGGGTTCCGTGCAGTCGTTGCCGACGGGGATCACCGACTTCCACGTCTTCCCGAGTCCGGTCCGCAACGCGCGCGCCACCTTCCGGTGGGAATTGGGCCAAGCGGCGAGTTCCGTCCAGCTCACGGTGTGGGAACAGACCGGTGCCAGGATCCTGACCCGGTCCGGCCTCGCCACGGAAGCAGGACCGGGCGAGGTGGCGCTGACCGGCGTCGAATGGGGAACGGGAGTGTATGCCGCCCGTTTGGAAGTCGACTGGGCGAGCGGAGGCAAAGCCCAGTCCTGGGTGCGGTTCGGCGTGATTCGGTGAGCGGCTAGAAGCTCCAGCCCACCCCGCCGAAGACGGACCCCACCCAGCGGTCGTTCCCCTGGATGTGGTCGTCGTTCCAGAAGCGCGAGCCGCCCATCCCCATCCGGAAGGTCCAGCCGCCCACGCGGCACCAGGTCGAGATGGCCGCCCGAGCCTCGCGCTCGACGATTCCCGACAGAGGCATCACCAGGTTCTCCAGGGAATCCTCGTCCCTCCAAAGGCTCGCGCTCCCTTGCTGGAGGAAGTCGGCGTCGAGGCTCGCGCCCAGGTCGCCGCCCGGGCGGGTCCAGCCCCAGGAACTCCAGAAGTCCAATGCGTCGGGACCTCGGTGGTACGCCAAGGGCTGGTCCACCATCCAGGTGTCGGCGAATCCGGGGGAGGACTGGTCTTCGTTGTTGGAGCGGTACAGGACCCGGGAGATCCCCTTGAGCAGCGGGATGACGTTGTTGTTGAGTTGGGGCGAGGTGGCCGTGGCATCGAACGAACCGGACCAGTTCCCACTGCCGGAAGCCCAATTCCCCTGCCAACCCAGGTTGGAGCCCCAGATGACATGGGGGATGTAGCCTTGGGTCTCCCCGACCGGACTGGGCAACCCGTCCAGGATCCCCTGCCAGTGGTATCGTCCGGTTCCGCCGCCGTCGAAGGCCAAGTCGATGGCCGTGGAGATCTTGGAATATCCGTCCCCGAAGTTGTCGTGCCAGATCATGACCGGCAAGGCATCGCGCAAGGATGGCGCCTTGCCTCCCACCAGGATCTGTTCCACCGCCGCCACCTCCACGGGGCCAGCGCGGAAAGCGAGCCGATGCAGGAACAGGGTCTTGTAGGGCTCGTCGTAGATGCGACCCCGGGAGTTGGGGATCGTGGCCGTCGCCTGCCGCTGCGCTTCCGATCCCGGTGCCAGGGTCCCGTCGGACTCCGTCCCCGGGAGCCACGGATTCAGGGACGAGGCGAACCAGTCGAAGCTCCAGTGCGAGCCCATGGGCAGGTGCCACCAGGCCGCATCGTGGACGATGTTCCCTCCCAGGATCACCCCCTGGGGCGATTCCGAGAAGGATTTGCGGAATCTCCCGAGCTGGATGGAGCCCAGGTATCTGCCCCCCCAGCGGAGCCAGCCTTCGTAGGGAACATCGATGTCCACCTCCTCGGTCCCGTGCATGATGTTGGAGCCCGCGGGATCCTCCCCCCAGGCTTCCAGGTCCCTCCGCAGCGGGAGAACGGCGCGCAGCCGGAAGGAATCGATCGAGGCTCCCATCGCCAAGGAAGCCAGGGCGGGCATGGTGTCCCATTGGCGGGCCACCTCGGGATCCACCCGCCGCGCCTGCCAATTCGGGGTGTATTGCTCGGCGACTCCCATGGTCCAAGGGTGTCCCACCAACGGGGAAAAGGCGATGTCGGCGGAAGGGACGGCGGACAGGTTCCACAGGGCGGAGTCCGATTGGGCGGCAAGAAACGACAGGGCGAGGGAGATGAGCATGGACACCAATGGAACAAATCGATAGAATTCGGCGATGTCCAAGCTCTACGATGATTTCGTCACGGTCCTGGGCCAGATCAAACTTTTCCGGTGGCCTTTCTGGGTCGTCTACGATCCCGGCGCCTACAAGATCCGCGGACCGGAGATCCGGGAGATCTGCGGACTCCTCCGCCCCGGCGACATCCTTCTGCGCCGCTACGACGGCTACCTGGATTCCCACATCATCACCGGAACCTTTTCCCACGCGGCTCTTTTCCTGGGGCCCGTGGATTCCTCCGACGAGGTGGCCGTTCCGGCGGTTGGACAGCGTTCGGTGTTCTTTTCCACCGGTCCGGCCCAGGTGGCGCACAGCACCGCGGAAGGCGTGCATCTGGAGGACATCCTGACCTTCCTGCAATGCGACGGCGTCGCCGTGCTGCGGTTTCCGGAGATCCTCACCCGACTGCCCGCTCCTCCTCCCCGACCTGCGGATTTTCCCTCCTGGCACCCCGACGAGCAGACCATGTACGACCGCCTCGAGGCCGGCGACGGCATCCCTTTCCAGGAGGTGTTCGACCTGGTCCGGCCCTTGGCCCTGGGCCAGATGGGCACACCCTACGACTTCTCGTTCGATTTCACCAAGGGGAACAGGCTGAGCTGCACCAAATTCGTCGCCCATTGCCACCGGGGCGTCCTGCCCGCGCTGGGCGTGGTGCCCACCCTCAAGAGCTTCCTCCTGGGCCTGCGCCACAAGTTGGCGATCGTGCCCGACGATTTCCTCCGGACCGACCTGGGACGCGAACACATCACGCCCCAGGCGTTGGAACTGCTGGAGCAGGCCCGCACGATCTGATCCCGCTGGAGGGGAAGCCCGCAACCGCCGCGAAACCCCTTTTCGGCCCAGGGGTTACCTAACTTCCCCCCGGCCCTGTCCCGGCCTCGCGTCGGGATCCGGGCGCGGCGCGCGCGGTGCGCACCGGCGACGATGGTCCTCCCAGAGACGTGGAGCGAAGCATGCGAAAGTGGCGAATCGAAGATTCCCGTGAACTGTACAACGTGGGCGGATGGGGCATCCGCTACTTCGACATCAACGAGAAGGGCCACGCCATCGTGCGCCCGCTCAAGGAAAAGGGCCCCGAAATCGACCTCGTGGAGGTCATGCAGGACCTGGATCTGCGCGACTTCTCCACTCCGGTGCTCCTGCGCTTCCCCGACATCCTGGACCACCGCATCGAGCAGATCTTCAGCTGCTTCGAGAAGGCCGCGGTGGAATACGGTTTCCAGGGCAAGCACTACAACGTCTATCCCATCAAGGTCAACCAGCAGCGCCCTGTGCTGGAGGAGATCGTCGAGCACGGGAAGAAGTTCAACATCGGCCTCGAGGCCGGTTCCAAGCCGGAGCTCCACGCGGTGCTGGCCATCCAGGACAATCCCGAGTCGCTGATCGTGTGCAACGGCTACAAGGACGAGGACTTCATCGAACTCGCCCTCCTGGCCCAGAAGATGGGCAAGCGGATCTTCCTGGTGGTGGAGAAGCTCAACGAGCTCGCGCTCATCGCCAAGCTCTCGCGTTCGCTCAACGTGCGCCCCAACATCGGGCTGCGCATCAAGCTGTCCAGCTCGGGGTCCGGGAAATGGGAGGAGTCGGGCGGCTACCAGAGCAAGTTCGGCCTGAATTCCTCCGAGCTGATCGAGGCCATCGAGATGGCCGCCGCGGAGGGTTTGACCGATTGCGTCAAGCTCATCCACTTCCACCTGGGGTCGCAGATCACCAACATCCGCAAGATCAAGGGGGGGCTGCGCGAAGTGGCGCAGTTCTACTGCCAGTTGCGGAACATGGGAGTCCCCGTCGAGTTCGTGGACGTTGGCGGGGGCCTGGGCGTGGACTACGACGGCTCGCGCTCCACATCGGCGAGCTCCGTGAACTACTCGGTGCAGGAATACGCCAACGACGTGGTCTACACCATCGTGGACGCCGCGAACAAGCACGGCCTCCCCCACCCCAACGTGATCGCGGAATCCGGCCGCGCCCTCACCGCCCACCACAGCGTGCTGGTGTTCGATGTCCTGGAAACCGCGGGCCAGGCCTACTGGAACGAGGAGATCCACACCGTCGGCGCCGACGACCTCGATCTCGTGAAGGACCTCCAATCCATCCTCAAGGGGATCGGAAACGCGAACCTCCTGGAGCAGTGGCACGACGCCCTCCAGATCCACGAAGACGTCCTGGACCGGTTCTCCTTGGGCCTGGTGGACCTCCCCACCCGAGCCAAGGCCGAACGCCTGTTCTGGAGCATCGCCCTGAAGGTGAGTCGCCAATCGGCCCAGATGAAGCATCCGCCCTTCGAACTGGCCAACCTCGACAAGCTCCTGGCCGACAAGTATTTCTGCAACTTCAGCCTGTTCCAGTCGCTGCCCGACTCTTGGGCCATCGACCAGATTTTCCCCATCATGCCCATCCAGCGCCTGGACGAGGAGCCGTCCGTGCGTGTCACGCTGCAGGACATCACCTGCGACTCCGACGGCAAGATCGACTTCTTCGTGAACCAGAACGAGATCGGCCGCGACCTCCCGCTGCACCCGGTGCGACCCGGCGAGACCTACCACTTGGCCGTTTACCTCGTGGGCGCCTACCAGGAGATCCTGGGCGACCTCCACAACCTCTTCGGCGACACCAACGCGGTCCACATCGACGTGGAGGGCGACGGATGGAAGATCGACCAGGTCATCGACGGCGAATCCATCGCCGACGTCCTGGAGTACGTCCAATTCGACGACAAGAAGCTGGTGCGGGACATAGAAGCCTGGGTGACGACCTCCGTCAAGGAAGGACGCATCAGCCCCCAGGAAGGCAAGGAGTTCCTGAACATCTACCGCTCGGGGCTCTACGGCTACACCTACCTGGAAGGGTAGAGGGAGGCTAGGGAACCAGCACCGACTGGATCCCCAGGCGGCGCCCGCGATCCACGACTTCCAGAAGGAGCAGTCTTCCCGAATTGACGGGCAGGCCGAGGGATGTGGTCTTCCCGCTCAACGGTCCGTCGGCCAGCACGCTGCCATCGATCCTGAAAAGTCGGTAGGTCGCGTCCGCGAGAGGCTGATCCAGGCTCACGACCACCTGGCCTCGGCTGGCGACGGCGCGGAAGCTTTCGACCTTCGGAGCGTCGACCGCCAGCGAGGTGGTCGCCTTGAGGGGGAAGACGAAGGTGGAGACCGAGTTGACCGGGGCCGAATACTGGACCAGCCCCGCGTTCACGACCGGCGTCGCCAACTTGACATAGTTCTCCGTCGCGGAGGTGCGGAACAGCGTTGGGGTTCCGACGATCTTGAACCTCGTGAGATCGATGGAATAGGGCACCGCGGCGGCACCCGAGTTGCACAGGATCACGACCACCTGGCTCGAGGACGGGTCGACGGCCGCGACCGAATTCGGATCGCTGCTGGAGATGAGCGTGTAGCCCGGACTGATGAAGTGCATGAACTGCTTGCGCATGTAGTAGTTGAGAAGTCGCGTCATGGCCTGCGTCGCGTAGTGGACCTGGACCTCGCCGAGGTCGGATCCTCCGTACTGCTGGTAGATGTCCGCTGTCATGACCTGCCATTCGCACCACACGACGGGTTTCAGATCGCGCAGATCCGAGACGGTCCGCTGCGCCATCAGCATGGTGTTCGCGATCGTGTTCGCGCCGTCCTTTCCGCTCTCCGCGTTCCACAGCTCGGACTTGTTGGCCAAGGCCCACGAATAGAGCTGCGCGCGTTTGCTCCCGCTGTAGGTGTGGGTCTCGATCTGACCCACCTTCCCCGCGACCCCGGCCGAGGTATAGCCGTTGGCGGCGCCCAGGGTCTGGTCGATGCTGTTGTCGTCGCCCCCCGCGATCTTGGTGTACCCCAGCATGTTCTTCGTCTGCAGCTGGGTGTAGAGCAACGGGATGAAGCGGTTCTGGCTGGCCTGGCTGAAGGCGCAGCCCTCCTGGGCCCCGAGCGCCTTCCACCACGAGGACAGCGGCTCGTTGAAGGGCGCGATGCTGGAAAAGGTGATCTTCAGGGAGTCGTGGTAATGGCGGACGACTTCCGTCAGGTAGTCCGCGAAAGCGGTGTAGTCGGCGTCCAGGAGGTTGTCGGAACCGTCCGTGTTCCCCGAGGCGCAGCCGCTCTTCGTCATCCACCACGGCGGGGAGTTGGAAAACGCCTGACTGACGATGTCAGGACGCATGGAAGCAAGCCGCTGGAGGATCTTCCTCTGGTTCGCGTCCTGCGACCAGTCGTAGGCCGCCGTCGCGGAGGCCTTGAAACCCGGGATCGCCCCGCCGTCCACGCGCATGTGGTGGTGGGAAGGCGCATCCCCTCCGCCGACGTTGTACCGGAACACGTTCATGTTCAGTTCATCGGGACTGGTGATCCATCCGCAGAGGGTGTCGATCTTGGCGTCGGGCCAGGCCCCCGCCATGTTCGCGAACCAGCAGAGGGATGTGCCCCAGCCCTTGAAGGTCTGGTATCGGGTGGCGGGATCCACCACCACGGTGGTGGCCGCCGGGGTGGCAGCCGCCGTGGTCAGCGCGA